>OFGZ01000075.1_pt1 | contig 86201 bp, 69 predicted proteins | sample 1521871 | NCBI WGS metagenome assembly OFGZ01 (sample SAMEA3504091, study PRJEB24116) | mouse gut metagenome | biome: mouse gut; feature: mouse-associated habitat; material: faeces | place: Denmark | collected 2011
GATCGTGATGTGACTGGAGTTCAGACGTGTGCTTTCCGATCTTTGGGCGTATTACAAAGTACTCTCCACCCCCAAGGAAACGGAATATCTGGGCAGCCCCACCCCGCCACTGCCGGAAAATGCGGAGGAATAAGGCCCCGACCCGGTGAACCGCTGCACTCCGGACTGAACAACTCCCCCAAAATCATCTTGCCGCATCCAGAGAGAGCGCATGTCGTCCCGATACCTGAAACAGGGCGGATATAAGGGAGTATTTCCCGGCAGACAGGCAACATGGACCGGTATTCTCCGGGGATATGCACGCGAATCGCGCCCGAATCATTCGGGCCGCACCGGTCCACAGGATTTTTAAACGGTTCTTCTCCTTATCCGTCTGACGGAGGCAAGATGAAGCCCAGCCGGTCAATGCCGTATCTGGCGCATTCCTGCCACAGGGATTTTTCCAGGGCTTCCGCAGTACGGCGGCGTTCATCCTCCGGCATGTTTTCAAAATATTCCGGCCCCAGGTGTTCGCTGATGGCCTTGTCCGCCATACGCGTCACGAGATCCGCCCAAAAAGAGTTGTCCCGGTATTCATCCAGGCAATCCTGGAAAAAGGCGCTTTCTTCATATTCCCGGGTGAAGGCATATCCGCCCAGATCATCCGCATAGGCAATGCGCCCTTTCAATTTGGAGGTGACGGAAAGCTCTTTCATCAGCCGGGAAACCAAATTCCCCCACGCCGCCAGACGCGCCTCCGCCCCGTCCTGCTGGTTGGAGGCAGCCACCGTGGCGGCAGTGGAAAGCATTTCCGCCAAATCACGCGCTTCCTCGTCGGACAATTTCAACGTCACCGGCATGGGAAATCAAATCAATCCGAGTTTCATTCTGCCCTCCTCGCTGACCATGTCCTGGTTCCAGGGGGGATCCCACACCATTTCCACATCCGCAGCCTCCACCCCTTCCAACGCTTCAATGCGGTCCTTGGCTTCCATGACCAGATGGGGGCCCATTCCGCAGCCGGGCGCCGTGAGAGTCATTTTTACCGCCACATGATGAAGGCCGTTCTCCAGCTCAATGACGGCCACATCGTAGATCAGGCCCAAGTTGACGATGTCCACGGGAATTTCCGGGTCATACACACATTTCAGCGTATCCCAGACCCTTTCTTCCAGTGTGGCGTTCTCATCCAGCGCAGCCGCTTCCGGAGAAGGTTCCTCCGCTCCAGCGCCAAGGGCGTCCGCGTTCTCCCTGGAGATACGGGCCAGGCCGTGGTCCGTAGCCACGGTATAGGAGCCGCCCAGTATCTGGGTGATATACACGCGTTCCCCTTCCGGCAGGGTGAGCACATCCCCGCTGGGGATCTGGACCGCCGTCACTTCTCTTTTGAGTTCTACTACCTGGTTCAGCATAAATCCTTGCAATTAAAGGAATATCCGGCTAAGGACATGCACCGGAGGCTTCCGAATGCCATGGGGCAGAACCGGCCCATGGTTCCCGGAACCTTCCGCGCAGGAGCAACATAAGGCGTATTTGCATCACCGTCGAGGTCAAAAATTGTTCAGCCCCGGCCGGAAAAGCCCTTCATGACAGGAAAGAGCATGCCGCCATGTTCTGGAAAAGCCGCCGGAAGCGGAGAGCTTCGTTCTTGCCTAGCGGAGGGAAAAAGTGTAAAAGGTTCGGGCTGCCCGGGCTGCCGTCAGCTCATGGCCGGCTACACGTACATTTTCAACCTGACATTCCATGCTAGATTACTTACGTAAACATACAATCGTCATCATGGCAGCCATGGCCCTGGTGTTTGTGGGCCTCATGTTCGTCGGCGGGGACGTAAGCGGCGGCTCCCTGACCGGCATGTTCAAGCAGACTTTCGTTTCCGTGGACGGGAAATCTTACGGGGAAAAGGATTATAACAATATGGGCAGGACCGGCCTGTCCGTGGCTTTCTCCTTCCCTTCCACCTTCGGTCCGCTGCTTCAGGACAATTTCAGCTCGGAAGAAAACCTGCGCGAACTCTGCCATCTGCTGAAAACAAATAATCCCAATGCGGCTTTCCTGGCCTACCGCGGCATTATCCGCCGGGAGGCGGGACGCCTGGGCTTGACTCCCAGCACCGCGGAAATTGACGATGCCATTTGCAATATTCCAGAGTTCCAGGACGATAAAGGCGTTTTCGACCCCCAAAAATACGATAATTTCATTTCCATGCGTGGCAACATGGGTAAAAAGCTTCAGGAGGAACTGCTGCGCGGTCTGATGGAAGACACCATCAGCCTGGAGCGCATCAAGGACGTGCTGGCCGGGGGTATCTCCGTGGAGCCCGGTTTTGCCGAGGCTGTAGCGGAATCCAACAGCCAGCAAATTACAATCAACACCGCCTTCCTGGAAAAAAGCGCCTTCCGCCCCAAGACGGATCCCGGAGAAGAGGAAATAAAAACCTTCTGGGACAAGCACAAGGAAAATTACAAAAATGAGGAAGCTCGCTTCTTCACCGTTTACACCTTCATTCCCGCAGGCGATGCCCAGGCACCCAAGCCCGGAGACATTTCCAACGCCACCATGGAGACCATGAATCTGGTGGAAAATGACATCTGGGAACCGCTGAACGCCACCAACGGCAGGAACATGGACCAGGCCATCAGCGAAGCCCTGGCCAAGGCTCCCGGCGTCTGCAAAATGGAGAAAAAGTCCTACACGGCCGTAACGCGTAAAAACGCGCCTCAGGAAATCAACCAGGCAATCAACCAATCCGCTTCCGACGGACGCAGCGCCAATCTGCTGGATGTGGCTTTCTCCCTGGCGGGAGCCCCGGCCCTGAATGCGGATGCGGATGCCAAGGCCATTGAAGAAGCGCGCGCCAAGACCGGAGCCGAACAGATCAGCACCATGCAGGTGCTGGAAAACGGACAAGTCGTCCTGATCCGTCTGGAAGGCATTACTCCGGTCAAAGCCCTGCCTTACGAAACCGCCCGCAACAGCGCCCGCGCCGACCTGCTGGAAAGCATGACCGTTGAATCCATAAATAAGGCCGCCACGGAACTCAATACGGAATTGCAGAAGGCGGAAAACCCCGTGGAACAGTTCAATGCCATTGCCGGAAAAGCCGGTGCCAAAACTGCCTCTTACGGTCCCTTTGTCAATCCAAACGTACTCTTGAGCAGCGTCAACCTGCAAAACGCCAAAACACAGGAAGAGCTCCAGTCTCTTCTGGAACGGGCCATGAATTCCCGCCTGGCCCCTCCCAAAGAGCTCCCGGCCCCTGAAGAAGTATTTCAGGCGGCTTCCGTCATCAACCCCGGCCAGATGGCTCAGCCCATCAACACGGGGGACGGCATCCTGCTAACCCAGCTCGTCAAGCGCGAACTGGAGGATACGCCGGAATTCCAAATCAAATCTACCCAGCAAATTGCTCCGGCTCTGACAGCCCAGGCAAAATCCATGATCATGCTGGACTGGCTGAAAGCGTGCATCACCCAATATAAGGTAGAAATCGCTCCCATCCTGAACCAGGAACGCTAACGTTTTCCCTTTCATGACAACCGTCAGTGAGCCCGTCTCCTTCTCACAGGCCCTGAACACCGTCTGAACGCATTCACCATGATGGCCTCCGCCCGGAGGCCATCATTTTTATTACTCCTTCTCCATCTCCCTCCTTTTCATCATCCAATGAGCGCCCTGCCCTCCCAGTCCAGATACATCATCGGAACGGAAGCCTGTGAACGTTTCAGCTTCTACGGCATGAAGTCCATCCTCATGCTGTACATGACGGGCCATCTGCTGATGAGCGACAACTGGGCCACCTCCACCCTTCATATTTTTGTGGGAATGGTTTATCTGCTTCCCCTGGCGGGGGCCTGGCTGGCGGACAAGGTCTGGGGCCGATATAAAACCATTCTTTATATTTCCCTGCTTTACTGCGTAGGACACGGAGTTCTGGCGACGGCGGATCTTTTCCACACCATTGAAGCGCGCCGTTACATTCTCATGGCGGGCCTGTTCATCATCGCGCTGGGAGCCGGAGGCATCAAGCCATGCGTCTCCGCCTTTATGGGAGACCAGATTCCTAATAAGTCCCCGCAGTTAATGACCAAGGCTTTCAATGCCTTCTACTGGGCTATCAACCTTGGCTCCTTCTTCTCCTTCCTGGTCATTCCGGCCATGGAACAGCGTTACGGGTACAGTTGGGCGTTTGCCGTCCCGGGCCTCTTCATGGGAGTTGCCACCTTCGTCTTCTGGCTGGGCCGCAAAAAATACCACAAAACGCCTCCGGCCCGGAACAGCGGGCAGCCTGGCTTCTGGAAAGTCCTTTTCATCATTCTGTTCCACGGAGGCTGGAAAAACGCAGAACAGCGCTGCGGAACTTCTGCCGTGGAAGACACCCGGCACATCCTGAAAATCCTCTCCATCTTCGCCTTTATCATCCCATTCTGGTCCATTTTCGAACAGACGGCTTCTTCCTGGGTATCCCAGGGCAGCAGGATGATTCCTCTTTCCATCCCGCTCCCGGGCGGTTCCTGGTCCATCGGGCCGGCCCAAATCCAGGCGGCCAATCCCATTTTCGTCATGGTGTTCATCCCCCTCATCACCGTATTTGTTTATCCCAGGGTGGCAACGCTGGCAAGGCCCCTGGTGCGCCTCGGAACGGGATTGGCCCTCAGCTCCGCTACATTCCTGATTGTCGCTTTCCTGCAATACCGGCTGGAGGAAGGAACCTCCATGTCCATCGCATGGCAGCTGATTCCTTACTGCGTACTCACCATCTCTGAGATCCTGGTCAGCACCACCGGCCTGGAATTCGCCTATACGCAAGCCCCGGCGCATTTAAAAAGCCTCATCACCAGTTTCTGGAACCTCACTATCTTTGCAGGCAACATGCTGGTAGCCGCAATTACTTTTTTCCTGTCCAACGGAGAATCAGCCAACGCCATTTCCACTCACCGCTTCATCCTGTACGCCGTGCTCGCCGCCGTGGTGGCGGTCGCCTACTCCTTCCGGGCGCGCAGGTACGGAAAAACGGAATAAAGAAAGCACTGCCGTTCCCGGGCGCGTGGCCGGGTTTAACCATGTTTTGAAAAAACAATCAGGCCGTAACCAGCATGCGCTCCTCCCATTCCCTCCGGCAGGTTTCCTTTTGGGAAAATGCCGGAAGACACAAATTACATAAGGAGGGCATGACCGGACAAAAACTCCTTGAAGCAGGTCAGGAGATACGGCAGTCGTTAAGCAGCTCGTCCATGTAAAAGGTCATTTCCGCCAAAGCCTCACGATATTCCGTTTGGGGAAGGAGCCACAGAATTTCGCGGGCCGCCTCGTTTTTCTCCAGAGCTACCTGAATCGCCTTGTCCAGAGCCTCTGCAAAAACGGGATTGTCCTGAAAGGCGGAGTAATCCACTACTTCACGGTTTTCAATGGCGTCCCGCAGGGTAGCTTCCACATTCCTGTCACCGCATTCCAGCAAATTGAAGATGGGAAGGGTCAGCTTGCCCTTGGTGGCGTCCGTATGAAGCGTCTTTCCAGCATCGTCTTCATCTCCCACCATGTCCAGGCAGTCGTCGTAAATCTGGTAGGCTACCCCCAGCAGATCCCCCAGCTGGTAAAGGGATTCCTCCACTTCCGGGGTTACTCCGGAAATCCAGCCAGCCCCCCCCGTAGCTGCGGAGAAAAGGGAAGCGGTTTTTTTCCGGATGATTTCAAAATATTCCTCGCGGGTCATGCTCAGATCATACAGGCGGCTGGACTGGGCCACCTCCCCCTGGCATACGTTCCTGACGGTATTCGCCAGCCTGCGGCAGAATTCCGTGCTGCCGAATTCCGTACCCAGCACCATGGCGTGGGAAAAGAGGACATCCCCCAGCAGTACGGCGAGGCTGTTGCCCCAGAGGGCATTCGCCGTAGCCTCGTCCCGGCGTTTGTCGGCCTCGTCAATCACGTCATCATGCACAAGGGAAGCCAGATGCACCATTTCCAGCAAAGCACCCAGGCGGATATGGGCAGGCTTGATGCCGCCCGTAGCACCGGCAACCAGCAGAACCAGGGCCGGACGGAGCATTTTACCCTTGGACTGGCATACCGTTTCCATGTAATCGGCCACTTCCGGGTCAAAACATGATGATTGCGCTTCAACAAACTCGGAAACCTGCTTCAATTCCGGCTTAACCAGTTGAAGATAATGCTTCTGGGATCGTAATTTCGAAAAGAACGGAATGGACATGATATAGAACGGGGGCGGCGCTGGTCAGCGCCGCAGGGATTGTGGCATATTTAAAGTTCCCTAGCAATGTATTTCACAGGGCATCTTTCTCATAACCGGACGGCAATCCGCCAAACCCGGTCCGCCAAGCACCGGGCCCCCTCCCGGGATAAGGCTCATTTTGACCTTGAGCCAGGAGTTTTTCCTTCTACACTGAGCCATCATGAGAGCTTTGGTCTATGATTGCAGCGCGGGCATCAGCGGAGATATGAATCTGGCCGCCCTGATTGATTTGGGAGCGGACCGGGAAAACCTGGAACGGGAACTGTCCAAATTGCATGTGCACGGGGAGTGGAAGCTGGAATGCCGCCGGGCGCAGCAGCACGGCATCCGGGGAACACGGATTGACGTACTGACGGAGGAAGAAGGGCACTCCGACAGCAGCCATGCGCACCATCACCGGACTATGGCGGATATACGAAAGCTTATTGAGACAAGCGCCCTTTCCAATACCGTAAAGCGGACGGCCGTTTCTATTTTCACCCTGCTGGCGGAGGCGGAGGCCCGCGTACACGGCACTACTCCTGAAGAAGTACATTTCCATGAGGTGGGCGCGGTGGATTCCATCATCGATATCGCGGGAGCTGCCATCTGCCTGGAAATGCTCCGGGTGGACGCCGTCTTCACCGGACCGGTGGAGCTGGGGTCTGGCACCGTAACCTGCCAGCACGGAACAATGCCCGTTCCTGCGCCGGCAACGGCTTTGCTGGCAAAACATTTCCGGGCCACCTTGAATGGAACCACCCATGAGGCCACTACACCCACCGGAGCCGCCTACATTGCCGCCCTGGCGCAGCCCGTCCCCGCTCCGCTGGCAGGCCGTATTACCGCAACCGGCTATGGAATCGGCCACCGCCAGGGACTTCCCGTACCGAATATTCTGCGAGTGATGCTGGTAGAAACGGAAGAAGAGGAAACTTCCCCGGAACTGCTGACGGAGCTGTGCGCCAATATAGACGATATGACGCCGGAACAGACAGCCTACCTGGCGGAAAAGCTGATGGAGGCAGGCGCTCTGGATACCTGGCAGGAGTCCGTCTGCATGAAGAAAGGCCGTCTGGCAGTCAAGGTTTGCGCCCTGTGCCAGCCGGAACAGACGGACCGCGTGCGGGAAGCCTTCTTCCGGCACAGCAGTACGCCGGGCATCAGGCAGCATGGCATGCTCCGCCATATTCTGCGCCGGGAAAGCGCCCCCGTCCACACTCCCCATGGAACGGTTCATGTAAAAACTTCTTTCATGCACGGCCGTCCCCATTACCGGAAAGCGGAATTTGAAGATTGCAGAATCCTGGCGGAAAAAACCGGGCTGCCGCTGGAACAATGCCAGCTGATGGGGCTTTTTCCCACACCTTCCCATGACAACGACGCCACAGACTCCGTTTGAACGGCTTCGCGCCGTCCTTCTCCCCAGGAAACGCATTGCCGTCGCCTTGTCCGGGGGGCTGGACAGCAGCGTGTTGCTTGCCGCCGCCGTCCGTATCCTGGGAGCGGATCACTGCCTGGCACTGACTGCGCGAACGCCCTACGTGATGGAGGAGGAAGTGCGGGACAGCACGGCGTTGTGCCGCCGCCTGGGCGTCCGGCAGGAAAAACTGGCGTTTCCCATCCTTCCCGCCCTTGCGAATAATCCTCCCCTGCGCTGCTACCTGTGCAAGCATGCCCTGTTTTCCTCCCTGGCAGCCAGAGCGGCTGAGATGGGGTTCCCCCTGCTGGCGGACGGTTCCAATCTTAACGACCTGGACGATTACCGGCCAGGCCGCAAAGCTTTGCAGGAGCTCGGCATCCCGAGTCCCTTTCTGGAAGCTTCCATGGATAAGGCGGATATCCGCCGGCTGGCCTGCCGGCTGGGTCTTCCGGAATCAGTCAGCGGCAAACCGGCCTATGCGTGCCTGCTGACCCGCCTGGAACACAACCGCCCCGTAACGGAAGTTCTGCTGAGACGCGTGGACGCAGCGGAATCTTTCCTGAGAACCCTGGGGCTGAAAGGCTGCCGTGTCCGTGCTCACGGAGACAGCCTGGCCCGCATTGAATTGCCGGAAAAGGAACGCAGACTGTTCTGGGACGGACAGCTTGCCTCCACCGCAGCACGCCGGCTGCGGGAACTGGGCTTCCGGCACATCACCCTGGATCTGGAAGGATATTCCAGAGGGAGCATGAACGAACCCTCATGAACGACATCGCCTCCATTCTGCATCAGTTTAAAAAAGGCCTCCTTTCTGCGGAGGAAGCGGCGGAAAAAATCAGAGCCGGCACCGTACCCGCTCCTTCCCATACGGACATTGATTACAGCCGCCTGGAACGCACAGGGTGCCCGGAAGTCATTTACGGCGCAGGAAAAACGCCGGACCAGATTGAAGAGATAGCCCGCAGCCTGCTTGCCGCCGGACAAAATGTTCTGGCCACGCGTCTGAGCGGGGAAGCTCTGGACTACCTGAACCGCGCCTTTCCGGCGGCGGACATGCACCCGGAAGCCCGTCTCATGCGCATTGCTCCGAATCCCGTTCCGCGAACGGCGGGCTTCGTCGGCATCGTCAGCGCGGGGACCTCGGACCAATACGTAGCGGAGGAGGCCGCCCTGACAGCGGAATTTCTGGGCAGCCGGGTAGTCCGGTACCGGGACTGCGGCGTTGCCGGCCTGCACCGCCTGGTTTCCCATCTGGACTCCATCCGCCAAGCTACTGCGCTGGTGGCCGTGGCGGGCATGGAAGGAGCTCTCCCCAGCGTGCTGGCAGGCCTGGTAAAGGCCCCTGTGATAGCCGTACCTACCAGCGTGGGCTATGGAGCCAATTTCCGCGGGGTAACCACCCTGCTCGCCATGATGAATTCCTGCGCCAACGGTGTTTCCGTCGTCAACATAGACAACGGCTTCGGGGCCGGTTTCAACGCCCACCTGATCAACAGCCTGGCATCCCGGCCAGCTGAGGGCCGCCTGTCCATGACGGAACCTCCGGCATCCGTCGTGGACAGATCCGCCGAATAGGCGTTAAATGTTCCGGAAACATCCCTCTCCATTCCCGTCATGACCAGATTTCCCCTGTTCCATACCTTCTCCTGCTCCCTGCTGGCCCTGGCTTCCCAGGCGCTTGGGTGGCAGACCTCCGGAGAATCCGTTCCCGCTGTCCCCCAGGAATTCCGCGCGGCATGGATATCCACCGTTCATAATATTGACTGGCCCTCCCGTTCCGGCCTCTCCGGAGCAGCCCAGCGCGCGGAGCTGCTGAACATCCTGAATACCTGCGCCCAGTTGAAGCTGAACGCCGTGTTTCTCCAAGTGCGCCCGAATGCCGACGCCCTGTACCGCTCTTCTCTGGAACCGTGGAGCCAATGGCTTTCCGGCCCGGGCGTCAATCCTGGGTATGATCCTCTGGCTTTCGCCATTCAGGAGGCTCACCGCCGCGGCATTGAACTGCACGCCTGGTTCAACCCATTCCGGGCGAAGGCCAACGTCAAGCATGCCGTAGGCCGCAACCATATTTCCCTCACGCGCCCTGATTTGATGAAGCGAAACGGCTCCGTGCTGCTGATGAACCCCAGCGCCTCCGCCTCCCGCGACCACGCGCTGAAGGTTATCATGGACGTCGTGCGCCGCTACGACATTGACGGGGTGCACCTGGACGACTATTTCTACCCCTATCCCACTCCCGGTCGCACCTGGTCTCCCGCCAGCTTTGGAGACGGGAAATCCCCCTCCCAGCGCCGGGGCTACATTGACGACTTCGTGCAAGACATGTACAAATCCGTCAAATCTTCCAAACCCTGGGTGCGGGTGGGCGTCAGCCCGTTCGGCATCTGGAGGCCGGGCGTTCCCGGCGGCATTGAAGCGGGTGTGGACGCCTACGAGCATCTGGCGTGCGACGCCCGCAAGTGGCTTTCCCGCGGATGGGTGGATTACCTAGCCCCCCAGCTTTACTGGCGCTGCAGCCCGGCCAAGCAGAGCTTTCCCGCATTGATGCAATGGTGGGCCGCCCAGAACTCCAGACGCCCGGTGTGGCCCGGCATTGCCACGGCACGTATCATGAGCAGCGAAGACCCGGGCCGCCCCGCCTCTGAAATAGCGGCGCAGGTCAACTACTCCCGCAGCCTTGCCAGAACCGCCCCCGGGCAATGCTTCTGGAGCATCAAATCCATCATGCGGAATGCCGGAGGCATCCAGAAATACCTGAACAGATTGTACCCCTCCATGGCCGTTCCGCCCGCCATGCCCTGGTGCGGAACCGGCACACCCGGACAACCGCAGAATTTTTATGTGGCGGACAATGGTTCCACCGTAACCCTCTCCTGGCAGCCGTCCGGCAATCCCTCCCGGAAATGGGCCGTCCAGGCGCGCTACGGCAGCCAGTGGGCTACGCGCATCCTTCTGCCGGGCAGCCAGACCCGCGTAACCCTGCCCAAATCCTTCCTGGGGGATGCAGGATCTGTCGCCGTCAGGGGCGTCAGCGCCTATGGAGCCCAGGGCCCGGCAGCAGCCGCCAGAAGGTAGAAAAGCTTTTTCCCAGCTGCCTCTACAAGAAGAAAAATAGAACACCGAGGTTCCTGTTTTTTGAACAACTCCAAAACAATCCATGTCCAAACACCCATGCATTCCCATGGCGCGGACATGAACAGAAGGCGTTTTATTGCTCTTTCCTCATTGGCGGCGCTGGGAACAATCAGCCAGGCTCGGGCAACAGGGCCATTCATACAACCACAGCACAAGATGACTAAACAGCAAGACCCCTCCACGATCGGCTATGCCGACGGCAAATATGTACTGCCACCCCTTCCGTACGCCTACGACGCGCTTGAACCCATGCTGGATGAAAAAACCGTGCGCATCCACCACGACAAGCATCATGCGGCCTATGTCGCCGGCGCCAATGCCGCGGCTGAAAAGCTCCGTGAAATTGCGGACGGGAAACTGGACGCTTCCGCCACCACCAACTGGGTGCGTAACTTGTCCTTCAATGCTTCCGGCCATGTTCTCCATACCATTTACTGGACCAACATGACGCCTGATCCCAAAAAAGAGCCGCAAGGTTCTCTGGTAGATGCCATCAAGGAAAAATTCGGGTCTCTGGAAGCCATGATGAAGGAATTCAAGGCGGCTTCCCAGGGCGTGGAAGGTTCCGGCTGGGGCATTCTGGGCGTGGACCCCATCAGCAAGACGCTGGTAATCTGCGGGGCGGAAAAACATCAGAATCTGGAAATTCCCGGTCTCGTCCCCATTCTCGTCTGTGACGTTTGGGAACACGCCTATTATCTGAAGCACCAGAACCTCCGGGCGGACTATATTGAAGACTTCTGCCGCCTGATCAACTGGGACGATGTGGAACGCCGCTACCAGGAGGCCATGGCTTCCTGACCGTTTTTGCAGAAGTTGATTTTTCCTATCCCCAAACGGCACGGGCTTTCTGTAGTCCGCGCCGTTTTTTAACGCATTTTCATCTCGCTCTTGCATCCGGCACGGCAATAGGGCATACTGTTGCAGACTAATTATCTATCATTACACGCATGAAAAAAGTTTTCGTCTCCGGCTGCTATGATATCGTCCACGCTGGCCATATCCAGTTCTTTGAAGAAGCCCACGCTCTGGGCGACTATCTAATCGTCTCTTTCGCTTCGGAACCCGTGCTGTGGCACCACAAGCAGCGCAAGCCGTCCATTCCGGACGAACACAAAAAAGTTCTGCTGGAAAGCCTGCGCATGGTTGACAAGGTTATCCTGGGTACCGGCATGAAAAAGGGCCTGGATTTTGAAGAAGAGTTTCTTCAGGAAAAACCGGACATCCTGGCTGTGACGGAAGATGACCTTTACAGCGATATCAAGAAGGAGCTGTGCGCCCGCGTCGGAGCCAATTACGTGGTGCTCCCCAAGACGCCCCCCAAATTCACTCCCGTCTCCACCACCATGCTGGTGAACCGCATCAAGGCTCCGTCCGCCGTACCACTTCGCGTGGACTTTGCCGGGGGATGGCTGGACGTGCCCCGCTACGCCAGAAAAGGCTCCTATGTGGTCAACTGCGCCATCACCCCCATGGTTTCCCTCTGCGAATGGCCGTATGAAAAACGCTCCGGGCTGGGAGGCAGCGGCGCGTGGGCCATGCTGGAAGGGCGCGATCCGGTCGCGTCCGAACTCGCTCTGGGCGTCGGCTGGCAGGATCCTGCCGTCATTGCGGAAACAGGGTTGTGCGTATGGCGTTCCGGCAGTTCTCCGGTACTGGACGTCAAAGGCACGGGCGACTTCCTGGAAGGAAGAATGGCCATTCTATACACGGGCGAAGAACACGACACCCCAAAGATGGCGGATGAACAACGGGACTACGTACGCATCTCCCAATCCTCCCTCATTGCCCGCACCGGAGTGCTGGAACGCAACATCAATACTCTGGCGGCAGGCGTAGCCCTGTACTACAGCGTGCAGCTTGACGAAGGAATGCGCCCCCTTCCGGAAATTCCCAATGCCCTTGCAAAAAAATACCTGGGAGGCGGCTACGGGGGATACGCCCTGTACCTTTTCCCCTGCCGGGATGATCGCGACCAGGCTGTCAAGGACAACCCGGCAATGAAACGGGTGGAGCCGTATTGCCGCCAGCTGTTCAAGTAAATTCCCCCCCCCCCTTCATGTCCCTGATGCGGAACAGCCTGGTTGCCTCAGGCGCCATCTTCGCCTGCCGCCTGACAGGCATGGCCAGGGAAATTGTGTACACCTCCCTGTTCGGGGCCACGGGAGCCCTGGACGCCTTTTACACGGCTTTCCGTATCCCCAACCTGTTAAGGGATCTGTTCGCGGAAGGGGCTCTTTCCCAATCCTATACCAGCGTAGCCTCCAAAACGCGGGAAGCGCAGGGAGACGAAGCCGCGTGGGAACTGACCAACAAGGTAGCTACCCAGCTTTCCGCCCTGATGATCGCCATTGTAACGCTGGGGATTCTATTTGCAGGGCCCGTCATGGAAGCCCTCTACAGCGGGGATCACTCTCTGGCGGAGCAATTGTTCGCCACGGACCTGAGCCGCATCATGTGGCCTTTCATCGGATTCGCCTCCCTGTCCGCCCTCATCATGGGGGCGCTGAACATGGTGGGGGTTTTCGGATTGCCCATGCTGGCCTCCGCCGCTTTCAACGTTACTTCCATCCTGCTCGGCCTGCTGATTGGATATTTCATTGATCCGTCCTTCGGCCCCAAAGCTTTGTACGGTTTTGCCTGCGGCGTCACCATCGGGGGCATGGCCCAGATTGCCGTGCAGCTCCCCAAACTCAGCAAAACCGGCTTCCGCTGGAAACCCAATTTCCAATGGAACGATCCCCGCGTGCGCAAAATCTGGGGGCTGATGCTTCCCTCCGTGCTGGCTTCAGGCGTGACGCAGTTCACCATCTTCATCAATACGGGGTTCGCTCTGGATCTCCAAAAAGGCTCCGTCACCGCCCTGACCACGGCGTTCCGCCTCTGGCAGCTTCCCGTGGGGCTCTTCGGAGTTGCGACGGGCATGGTGGTGCTGCCCGCTGTTTCCCGCATGATGGTGGGAGACGGCAGAAAAGAGGTGGCTGTCCACATCGCCAAGGGGTTGCGGCTGGTGGCATTCTTTGCGGTACCCGCTTTTCTCATCCTCTCCATCCTGGGAACGGAATTCGTCTCCTCCGTATACCAGTGGGGCCGCTTCAACCAGGAGGCCGTGCGTTACACAGGGGAAGTGCTGGGAGCCTATTCCCTGGGCCTGCTGGGCTATGCCGGGACCAAGGTGGTGCAGCCCGTCTTCTTGGCTCTTGAAAAACGCTGGGTTCCCCTGATTGCCGCCGCCGTGGCTCTGGCTATCAGCATCGGCCTCAACTACTGTTTCGTCTACATCCTGCATAAAAACGCGGCGTGGCTGGCGCTGACCACCTCCGTGGTCACTACCTTCAATTTTCTCTTTTATTTCTTTTACCTGCGACGCCAGCTGGGCGGCGTAGACGGACGGACGCTGCTTTCCGGACTGGCCAGGATCATGGCGGCGGGAATATTGCTGGGGGCCGTGTGCTGGGCAGGCAAGGCATGGTTCCTCCAGGGCTTCCTGAACTGGACCTTCCCGGCCAGGGTGCTGGGGATATCCCTGGTCTGCGGTTGCGCCGGCATCGTTTACCTGGCGGCGGCTTTCCTGCTGAAGACGCCGGAGCTGGAAGCGGTGCGCGCCAAATTCCTGAAACGCTGACGGGAAAAATCCCTTCCATAGAGGGAGGAACGCCCTCCGCAAGAAAAAGAATGGCCGCCGCAAGCATTCTCCTTGCCAGGGGTGCGCTCAATGAGTAAAGTTTTTCCGCCTATGCGGAGAACAGCCTGTTTTCCGCCAAGGCATCAAAATCTACGACTGCACCACAACAATGGACATGATTTCCCCCAGCATTGCGGCATTGACCCCTTCCCTGACCCTCAAGGTGACCAACCGGGCCAAGGCTATGAAAGCCTCCGGTGAAGAAGTTTACGGTTTGGCAGGCGGTGAACCTGAAATGGACACCCCGGAAAACATCAAGCAGGCAGCCATCGCGGCCCTGAACAACGGAGCCACCAAATATACGCCTTCCGCCGGTCTTCCCGCACTCCGCCAGGCCATCGCAGAAAAGCTCAAGAGGGAAAACAACCTGGAATACGATTTCACCCAGATCACCGTGGGAGCCGGCGCCAAGCACGCCTGTTTCAACGCCATCATGGCGACCGTATCCGAGGGGGATGAAGTCATCATCCCCGCCCCGTACTGGGTCAGCTATCCGGAAATGGTCCGCATGTGCGGAGGCATCCCCGTCATCGTGGAAACCACGGCGGAAAACGGATGGAAGCTTACCGCCGAACAATTTGAGGAAGCCATGACCCCCCGCACCAAGATGGTCATCCTCACTACCCCAAACAATCCGACCGGGTCCGTTTATTCCGAAGAAGAACTGCGCGCCCTGGGAGAAGTGGCCCTGAGCGAAGACATCCTCATCCTGGCTGATGAAATTTACGAACACCTCGTATACGGGGACGCCAGGCACGTCAGCATCGCCTCCCTCAGTCCGGAACTGTACGACCTGACCATCACCATCAACGGCTTCTCCAAGGGCTACGCCATGACCGGATGGCGCCTGGGCTATTCCGCAGCTCCGGCAGCCATTGCCAAGGCCATCCAGATGATTCAGGATCACACCACTTCCAACGTCTGCACGTTCGCCCAGTATGGAGGCATTGAGGCCCTTACGGGAGACCAGAGCTTCATCAGCGACATGCGCGACGAATATGACATGCGCCGCCAGTACGTTTACTCCCGCCTCAGCGCCATCCCGAATATCAGTGTTGTGGAGCCGCAGGGCGCTTTCTACTTCTTTGTGGACACAAGCAGGCTGGGACTCACCTCCCTGAATCTGTGCGACAAGCTTCTGGAACGCTACAAGGTCGCGGCCGTCCCCGGCATCGCCTTCGGCAATGACAAGGCCATCCGCATCAGCTACTGCACCACGCTGGACATTCTGAAAGAAGCTCTGGACCGCTTTGAAGAATTCTGCAAGGCGCATTAAAAAACGTTGATCACCATAAAAAGGCGTTCCACGTCAAGCGGAACGCCTTTTTATTCTTCCGGATTTCCCGCCTGCAGCAAACCTGCGGCAAGGAAATGCGCGCCATGCCTCGCAACCGGATTGCCCTGCACGAAAAGGCATGATTAAATAAATCTCATATGAATACCCCCGTTCTCAACGACAACCTGCGCGCCGCCACGGAAGCCCTTTGCAATCTGCTCGCCAAGGAAGACAAGGTTGTGGCCTCCAAGGCAAAAATAGGTCTCTTTTTCCAAAATCCGGAAGCAACCAAGCTTTTTGAAGAAGTAAACGCTTACGGAGAAGAACTGCGCAACAAGCACCTGGCCGGAATGCCTCCTACCGAAGAGGAAATTTCCAAATTCGACGCCCTGCGTGAAAACGTCATCAAGAATGATGCGGCCCGCGGCTTTTTGGAAGCGCGCCAGACCATTGACGAACTCCTGAACACCATCAATCATTATCTGGGCATGTCCATTGACCTTGGCCGCGCTCCCACTCCTGAAGAAATAGAGGAAGCCCGCCAGCGCGCCATGAGCGCCCAGTCCTCCTGCTCCTGCGGCGGCCAGTGCGACAAGGAAAATTGCGATTGCGACGGCAAGTGCGACCACGACCATAAGGACGGCGGTTGCGGCTGCGGCAACCATTAAGACAATCTTTCAACTTTTGCCAAACGGCTTCACTCAAAAAGTGAAGCCGTTTTTTCTTCCCGAAAACAAACGATACTGTCCAGCGCGCCTGCAATTTCCTCCGGAAAACCGGGCGGACTACTGCACCTCTTTATTGAGCGCCATATTTTCGACGCTCCGATGTTTGCACAGCACCGGCATCTTGCACCTTCCCTTCTTCGCCAGAACAGGCAAGATGCTTGAATGGGACGGGAACCCGTGCTAGCCTCATCCTAAGGAATCATGACTTTTTCCAACCGTCCCGCTCCCCTCTCGTTCTTCAAAACGGATTTCCCGCTGTTCCTGGCTCCAATGGCTGGAGTGACGGACCCCATTTTCCGCACTATCTGCAAGGAGCTTGGAGTGGATGTAATGGTAACGGAATTCGTCTCTGCGGAAGGAATTCTCCAGGCATGGGAGAGAAACCGCAGGTACACAAAGATAGAAAATGCCCACCGCCCCATAGGCATCCAGCTCTTCGGAGCGGATGGGAACCACATGGGAGAGGCGGCCAGAATTATCCTGGACCATGAGAAGCCGGATTTTATCGATATCAACTTCGGCTGCCCGGTTCCCAAGGTGGTTGGCAAAAATGGAGGTTCCTCCCTCCTGAAAGATCTTCCCCTGCTGGCTTCCGTTGCCGGAGGCGTCGTGAAAGCCGTAGGAGAGAGAATCCCCGTCACGGCCAAAATACGTATTGGCTGGGATTTTCAGAGCCTGTGCGCCATGGACGCGTGCCGCCTGCTGGAGAATGAGGGAATTTCCATGATCACCATTCACGGGCGCACCCGCTCCCAGCAGTATTCCGGAACGGCCAACTGGGACATTATTGACGAATGCGCGCGGGCCATGTCCGTGCCGGTCATCGGGAACGGGGATATTTCCACCCCGCAGGCCGTAGCTTATGTAAAAGAAAATACGGCCGTCAGCGGCGTCATGATTGGCCGTGCGGCCATGGAAAACCCATGGATTTTCGGAGACGCCAAGTATTATCTGCTGCACGGAACCATGCCACCGGCCAGAGACCCGCAGGAAAAGGCGGCCCTGATTTTGCGGCATGCCCGGATGGCCCTGGAATCCCGCCATTATGGGGACGAACTTCACACCATGCGCCATATGAGGTCACGAATCCTGGCTTATACGAAGGGATTTCCCGGCGCCAAGGAAATGCGTTCCCGCCTGGTGCGGGTATCCAGCATGCCGGAGCTGGAAGACCTGCTTTCCAAGCTCCCCCGCCAGAAGCCCTGAGTACAGGGAAAATCCCGCTTTCCGGAAGATTCCGCAGGGTTTGAAAAGCGGCGGAGAGGGAAGGAGGTTCTTCCCGCCTCCGGACACGCCCGAAAAAAAATGCCATTTTGAGGGAAGCTAAGTTGACTTTACGTTCCGAACCTGTCAGAAATAGGGGAGTATCCTGCCGCTCCATTTCGGCAGACTTCTAACAATAGCATCCAGAGATCGACGTGTACTCCAACGAATCATATCTCATCGAACTTCTTACGCAGGCCGGATATCTGAATGAAGAAATTCTTCAGTACGCGCGCAGTCAAAAATCTCCCACCCAGGACCTGGTCGATTTTCTGATTCAGGCCAATTATCTTACGGAAGACGTCATCGCTCAGGTGGCGGCGTCAAACTCCCTGCTCCCCGTCGTGGACCTGGGCTCCATGCACATCCCCCAGGAGGTGCGCGAACTCATTACGCCGGAACTTGCCAGGCGCTTCCGGGCCATCCCCATTTCCGACGACGGTTTTTCCATCAACATTGCTATTGACGACCCCCTGAATCTGGAAACCATGGACAGCCTGCCCCAGCTGATGGGGCGGGATGTGATTTTCAGCGTCGCCACCCACAGCGCGATAGAAAGCCGGTTGAATGAATTTTACCGGGATCTTAGCGTTCCGGAAGAAACCGACGGGCTGGAAGGGGAGGATGCTCCCATTATCCGGCTGGTGCAGCAGATGCTGACGGACGCTTTCAAAATGAGGGCTTCCGACATCCACATTGAGCCCATGGAAAACAGGCTCCGCATCCGCTACCGCGTGGACGGCAAGCTGGTGGAAGTGGCCACGCATCCCAAAAAACTGCTCAGCCCCATCATTGCTCGCCTCAAGGTAATGAGTACCACCATGAGCATTGCGGAAAAACGCATGCCCCAGGACGGGCGAATCCAGATGAGCATCGGCGGCAAGCAAATCGACCTCCGTGTTTCATCCGTCCCCAGCAACCACGGGGAAAGCATCGTCATGCGTATCCTGGACAAATCCGCCCTGGTGCTGGGCCTTCCCCAGCTCGGATTTTTCTCGGATGATGAAGCTGTGTTCGACCGCCTCATCACGCTGCCGGACGGCATTATCCTGGTGACGGGTCCTACCGGTTCCGGTAAAACCACGACCCTTTACGCGTGCCTGAACCACATCAACCGCCCGGATAAAAAAATCATCACGGTGGAAGACCCTGTGGAATACGAACTCTCCGGCATCAACCAGGTAATGGTAAAGGCGGATATCGGCATGACCTTCGCCGCCGCCCTGCGCGCCATGCTCCGCCAGGCTCCCAACATCATCATGATCGGGGAAATTCGAGACATGGAAACAGCCAGCATCGCCATCAACGCCTCCCTGACGGGGCACCTCGTATTCTCCACCCTTCACACCAATGACGCTCCCAGCGCCGTGGCCCGTCTGGCGGACATCGGCATCAAACGCTTCCTGATCGCCTCCTCCGTCCGCGCCATCATGGCCCAGCGTCTTGTCCGCAAGCTGTGCGACCGCTGCAAGGTGGACGGCACTCTGACGGAAAAGCAGGCGCATACGCTGAACATTGACATGTCCCGCCTTGCCCAGGGCCAAATCAAGGCGCCCCACGGCTGCGACTTTTGCCGCGGCGGCGGATTCAAGGGCCGGATGGGGCTGTTTGAGATTTTCGAAATCGACGACGAGGTGCGCCGCATGATCAACGAAAACCTGACTTCCCCCCAGCTGCGCCAGCGCGCCCGGGAACTGGGCATGAGAACCTTGAGGGAAGACGGCGTACGCAAAGTGCTGGCCGGCCTTACTTCTCCGGAAGAAGTGCTGAACGTCACCATGGGAGACGCCAACTGATTTTTCCCCGCTATTCATTCTGCTTATTATGGACACCAACCTCACACTGGAACTTTTCATCGGCCGGGGAATGATTGACAAATCCCTGGCAAAGGACATCAAGGAGGAAATGATCGCCTCCGGCAAGGAACTGCCGGAAGTGCTTGCAGACTTCGGCATCATCGGCAGCAAGGATGATATCTGGCAGATGATTGCCAGCGACCTGGGTACGGAATTCATTACACTGGACAACTTCCAGCCGGACCCGAACGTGCAGAACATGATGCCGGCCACGCTCGTGCGCCTGCACGGGGCGCTCCCTGTGCGGCATGGTCCGGAAGGCCTGTACGTCTGCCTGGTGGATCCCCTGAATCCCCAGACGGTGGAAGACCTGCGCTTCGCCCTCGGCCAGGACATCCATGTTCTGGTAGCGCCGGATTACCAGATTTCCGAACGCATCAATGAGCTTTATGGAGGCGAATCCGCCGCCATGTCCGACCTGATGCAGGAGCTGAACAACATGCAGGTCAACAATGAGACGGAGGACTCCGCCGCCGCTCCCGTCATCCGCTTTGTGGACCTCGTCATTACGCAGGCCATCAAGGAAAAGGCCTCCGACATTCACTTCGAACCTTTTGAGAAGGAATTCAAAATCCGCTACCGTGTGGACGGCGCCCTGTATGAAATGCAGCCTCCCCCCGTCCACCTGTCCGTGCCGGTCATTTCCCGCGTCAAAGTCATGGCGAACATGAACATCGCGGAACGCCGCATTCCGCAGGACGGACGCATCGTCAAGCAGATAGGAAACCGTTCCGTGGACATGCGCGTTTCCTCCCTTCCCACTCAGTACGGAGAATCCGTGGTGCTCCGCGTTCTGGACCGCTCTTCCGTCAACTTGAACATGGACAACCTGGGGCTTCCCGCGCATATCCACGAATATATTCTGGATACGGTCCACAAGCCCAACGGCATTTTCATCGTTACCGGCCCCACCGGCGCCGGCAAGACAACTACGCTGTATGCCGCCCTGCGTGAAATCAATACCATTGATTCCAAGGTGCTGACGGCGGAAGACCCTGTTGAATACGATATTGACGGCATCATCCAGATTCCTATCAATGAAGCCATCGGCCTGGACTTCCCAATGGTGCTCCGCGCCTTCCTGCGACAGGACCCGGACCGTATTCTGGTGGGGGAAATGCGAGACATGGCAACAGCGCAGATCGCCATCCAGGCATCCCTGACGGGTCACCTGGTTCTCTCCACCCTGCACACGAACGACTCCGCCGGAGCCATTACGCGACTGGTGGACATGGGATGCGAACCTTTCCTGGTGGCGGCTTCCCTGGAAGGGGTGCTTGCACAGCGCCTGGTGCGCACCATCTGTCCGGACTGCCGCACGCCGTATGAACCCTCATCCACCATCCTCTCCCAGCTTGGCGTCTCTCCCTATGAACTGGGAGACAAGCACTTTTTCACGGGCCGAGGCTGTGATAAATGCTCCAATTCCGGCTACAGGGGCCGCAAGGGGATTTATGAGCTCCTGGATATTAACGATACCCTGCGCGACATGATTACGGACCGCGCTCCTTCCGTGGTGCTGAAGCAGAAAGCCATTGAAATGGGCATGTCCACGCTGCGGGAAGACGGGCTGAGAAATATTTATGACGGCAACACCACCATTGAAGAAGTGCTGAAATATACTTAACGGACAGCCGGACGCCGTTGCTTCCCCTTATTTCAATCACTAAGAAAAAACACTTAAAATACAACATATATGCCTAAATATCAATACACAGCACTTGACCATAAAGGCGACCAGAAAACAGGTACCCTGGAGGCCAATTCCGAAGCGGAGGCCATGGAATCCATCCGGGCGCATGGCCTGTACCCCACCCAAATCGTAGAAGCGGGCAAGGGCAAGATTCAGCAGACGCCTGCCGCCAAGAAAAAGGCCAAGGGAGCCAAGAAGCAAAAAGGCAAGCTGGGAGGCAAAATCAAGGCCAAGGCTCTGATGATTTTCACCCGCCAGCTTGCTACGCTGATTGACGCGGGGCTTCCCCTGCTCCAGAGTTTGAACGTGCTGGCCAAACAGGAGGCAAACCCCAACCTGCGCGTAACCATTGAGGCTCTTGGAGATTCCGTTCAGGGCGGCTCCACCTTCTCGGAAGCCCTGGCCCAACACCCCAGAATTTTTGACCGCCTGTTTGTCAACATGGTAAAGGCCGGGGAACTGGGCGGTGTGCTGGAAGTCGTGCTGAACCGTCTGGCGGAATACCAGGAAAAGGCCCAAAAGCTGAAAAGCAAGGTGATCTCCGCCATGGTGTATCCCTCCATCGTCCTGTTTATCGCCGTAGGCATCGTGATCTTCCTGATGCTGGTCATCGTGCCCAAATTCAAGGCGATGTTCGCAGAACAGAACCAGGAACTTCCCGGTATTTCCGAGTTTGTGTTCGGCATCAGCGACTGGTTCATGGCCGCTCCCTTCTTTGTGCCCAATGCCGTCATTCTGGCCGCGGTGGTCGCCATCCTGTACGCTGTTTTCACGGCCATGAGCAAGACGCCCAACGGACGCCGCAAGATTGACTCCGCTCTGCTGACCATGCCGGTCATCGGCAATGTGCAGAGCAAAAGCGCCATCGCCCGCTTCGCCCGAACCTTCGGTACGCTGGTGACTTCCGGCGTCCCCATCCTCCAGGCGCTTACCATCACGAAGGATACCGCCGGCAACATGATCGTGGGAGACGCCATCGGCCTCATCCATGACTCCGTCAAGGAAGGCGAATCCGTAGTTACGCCCATGTCCTCCTCCAAGCTTTTCCCGCCCATGGTAATCTCCATGGTGGACGTGGGGGAAGAAACCGGCCAGCTGCCGGACATGCTCCTGAAAATCGCGGACGTGTATGATGATGAAGTGGACAATGCCGTGGGAGCTATGACCTCCATGCTGGAACCCATCATGATCGTATTCCTGGCCGTGGTCGTGGGCGGCATCGTGTTCGCCATGTTCCTTCCCCTCCTGCAGGTTATTGAAAAGATGGGGTAACCCCTCAAGCAGAATCAGATGAAAAATCATTCCGCATACCGCCGGCTCCGGGAGGCAAAGGGGTTCACCCTCATGGAAATCCTGGTAGTGATGGTGATCATCGTGGTGCTGGCCACGCTGACCATCTCCATTTACACCTGGCTTGAAACCAGAAAGAACGAACAGGCTACGGAATCCATTGTCCGCAAAATTGAAATGGGGCTGGAGAGCTACCACAGCGACCATGACCGCTACCCCTACGGCACGGAAGCTCCCTTCAACAATCACGGCGTAGCCGTGGCCAACGGGGAGGAATACAGTTCCAACGTGGTTTACATGGCTCTGTTCGGCGACCATAAGAATGAGGGTGTTCCTTCCAGGGATACAACCATTTACAATGATGAGTTGAACCCCTCTACGCAGCCCAAAAGCAACCCGACTGTCCGGGAAGTCCATGTGAAAAGCAAGGACGGCAGGCCGGTTACCCTTTATATTCTTGCGGATCCATGGGGTTCCCCCTACCGCTACCGCCTGGGCAGCGAGCAGTCCATCCCCACCAGAACCGACAGGGCCAGAAACCTGAAAATGGGCAACGGCCTGAATCCGGATTATGATTTCTGGTCTTTCGGAAAAGACGGGGACAGTGATTTGAAAGACCCGCACGCCCCTGAAAACGAAGATGACATCGGCAACCTGCCGAAGTTCTGACCTTACCGGTATTTTTCCGCGCACGGCTTCTTTTCCGGCAGCCTTCCTCCCCTTCCGGCGGAGGAAGGCTTTGTGCATATTTTCTGGCATCCGCACGGCTTCTGAAGTATGATTCGGGCACTGACATGAAACGTATTTCCCTGATCGTTCCCTGCCTGAATGAAGAAGAAGCCATTCCGGCGTTCAAGCAAGAAATAGACCGGGTTTTCAAGGAATGCCTGGAGGGCTACGCCCCGGAACTTATCTTCGTGGACGACGGTTCCACGGACCGCTCCCTGGAAATGATTAAGAAAATGGCGGAACACTCCCCTGAAGTAAAATTCATTTCCTTCTCCCGCAATTTCGGGAAGGAAGCCGCCATCTATGCGGGCCTGGAAGCGGCCACAGGGGATTATGCCGCCGTCATGGATGTGGACCTTCAGGATCCTCCTTCCCTGCTTCCGGATATGCTGAAAGCCATTGAGAAGGAAGGATATGACTGTGCGGGGACACGCCGCGTCACCCGGCAGGGGGAACCGCTGCTGCGGTCCTTTTTCGCCCGCGCCTTTTATAAGACGATTCATCAGATATCGGACACCCGCATCGTGGACGGAGCCCGGGACTACAAGCTGATGACTCGGCCCGTACTGGAAGCCCTGCTTTCCCTGAAGGAGTACAACCGATTTTCCAAAGGGCTGTACGAATGGGTGGGGTTCCGGACCAAATGGTTTGAATATGAAAATGTGGAACGGGTGGCAGGAGAAACCAAGTGGTCTTTCTTCAAGCTGTTCCTGTACTCCATTGAAGGTATCGTGGCCTTTTCCACCGCCCCCCTGGCGCTGGCCTCCATCATGGGGGTACTTCTTTCCTTTATCTCATTCCTTTCCATCATTATCTTGACGGTCCGCGAATTGATCTGGCCCCATTCCGCTTACGGATGGACTTCCCTGGTATGCGTCTTCTGCATGATGGGGGGCATCGTGCTGCTGTGCCTGGGCATTTTGGGCCAATATCTGGCCAAAACCTATACGGAAGTTAAAAAACGCCCTATTTACATCGCCAGGGAACGTTCCATCAAGCCTTTCAACTAACCTTGCCTATGGACACAGAACCGGATTTCAGCATTATTACGCCCAGCTATAATTACGCCCGCTACGTAAGGGAATGCATAGAGAGCGTCAAAAACCAGGAAGGGGTTACATTTGAACACATTATCCAGGACGCAGGATCCACGGACGGCACCCTGGATATCCTGCACTCCTACCCTCACCTGAAATTATATATAGAGAAGGATTCCGGCATGTCGGAAGGCATTAACCGCGGCTTCCGCAAGGCGCGCGGGAAATGGGTTATGTGGCTGAATACGGACGACCGGTTGCTGCCGGGGGCTCTGGCGGCGGTCAAGGCCTTTGCGGATTCCCGCCCGGATGCGGACATTGTGTATGGAGCATGGAATTTCATCGGGCCGGACGGAGATATCCAACGTGCCATGAAGGCCCTGCCCTACAGTCTGAACATGCACATCTGGTACGGCACCTATCTGGCTTCCACCGCATTGTTCCTGCGCCGGAGCACTACTATTGAAGAGGGGTTCCTGCTGGACGAACGTTTCCACTACGACATGGACGGGGAATATTACGCGCGCCTGGGCCGGGCGGGGAAGAAGTTCGTGCATTACAACAGGCTGCTGGCGGATTTTCGCTGGCATGGCGACAATCTGAGCGCCCCCAATATCGAACGCCGGGACATGGACGCTGAGCTAAAGCGCCAGAAGCAGCACGGAGAGGATGCCGCCATCAAGCGTATTTACGGCCTTTCCTTTTCCAAGCACAGCTACAACAATATCATGGACGGCTTCATGCGTGAGGCCTACCGTATGAAAAAGGCCTTCCTTTATCTTACCACTCCCTGGGAAAAGTAACCCGTTCTTTCCTGCTTCTCCCAGAAAAGCCGCTGCCTTCCCCCTTCATCCTCCCAAGGAAGGCACAGCGCCGATACGGCAAGGGCCGCAGCCGTTATTACAGCTGCGGCCCTCAATGAACCTGATGGGAAAAAGGCGGCCTTCCCTTAATTAAGGCCGTCAAACAATTCTTCTTCCCGGAAAAATCTTGCCAGCTCCACGGCGGCGGATTCACGGCTGTCGGACGCATGGCAGATGTTCATCATGCTGTCTGTTCCGAAATCGCCGCGGATAGTGCCCTTCTGCGCCTTCTGGGAATTGGTGGGCCCCAGCAGTTCGCGCACGCGCACAATAACGCCGGGCCCTTTCAGGGCAATGGCGATGACCGGAGAACTGGTCATGAAATCAAGCAGCTTCGGGAAAAGCGGTTCCCCATTGATGACCAGATCCAGAATATGGGCGTAATGTTCCCGGAGCACCGGTTCGTCAAGCTGGATCATCTTTATGCCGCGCAGGCGAAACCCTTCGGACAAAAAACGTTTCAAAATGGTGCCGGAAAGGTTTTTCCGCACACAGTCGGGCTTCAGCAAAATCAGCGTTGTTTCTTCTTGAGTGTTTGGCATAAAATCAGCGAAGTTTCAGGATGGAGTGAGGGAATTACACCCTAATCCCCGTCAGGTCAAGGATAATTGCACAACTGGTCTTTTCTGTTGGGAAAGGAATTCGTCACAAATTCCTCTTATAGGAATCGCACCGGTTCCGCCATCCGGCAAGCCAGCGCGCTTCTCCGCGGCCCGGCGGGCTGTTGTCCACGCGGCGCTGAAGCACCCTTTTGGCCGCTTCCGCAAATTCAACCGCCGCAGGCTGTCCGGGAGAAACGGGGCGCATTTCCTCCAGCACCTGCCTGAGCCCCCAGCCAATCCCCCGGTACTGTTCCGCCGGATTGGTTCCTTCTCCCTTGAAATTCACGTAGTCAATCAGGGCATACATGCCGTTGGGAACCGACGCCACGGCGTAATAGCGGGCCGCCATCTCTTCCGGACGGCGGGACTGGCCCTTGATACGCTCCAGAGCGGCCACAGACCTGGCAATAATGAAATCCGCCTGCATTTGCAGGGCCGCCGGGCTGGACAACCACCGGCGCATCCGTTCAGGAAGACCGCCGCGAACGTCCGCCGCTTCAAATTCCTTTCTGGTCCGCCACGGAGCCACACCGGAAAACCATTCCGGAACCCGGATTCCCTTCCTGCGGCAGAACTGAATGAAAGCAGGGAAACTTTCCTCAAACCTTTCCGTGACTCCGGCAGGAAACCAGATGAAATGTCCGATTCCCAGGGATGGAAACGCCTCTCCCCGGTTCCAGGAAACCAGCCCCCTTATTGTCCCGGCACATTCGTTTTGCCAGATTTTCCGCGCAATTTTTGCCTTCACTTCCCCCGTATCCGGCGCCGCCTGAACCCAGACGGGCACGCAACACGCAAGCATCAGGACACAACCTGCCGTTTTTCCATGCATGCAGATACTTTCCTTCCCCAACACAGACAAGTCAAGCCGCTTCAATTTCCCGTGCCAAAGCCGACGGTTCATGCTACCCTTGCCGTGCACGGCATGATTCTGGCGTTCAATAAACCTTACGGTATTCTCTCCCAATTTACGAAGGAGGCTCCCCACCACCGGACACTGGCTGAATTCGGGTTTCCTCCCGGCGTGTATCCTGTAGGAAGGCTGGATGCGGATTCGGAAGGGCTGCTTCTTTTATCCGATGAGAAAGGCCTGGCGGACCGTCTCCTGAACCCCTCCGGCAGGCATCCCAGAACCTATTGGAGCCAGGTGGAAGGCACTCCTTCCGAAACGGACCTTCGCCCTCTGGAACTCGGGGGCCTCCGCATCCGCGGGCACTGCACGCTGCCTTGCCGGGCACGCCTCATGCGCAGGGAGCCTGACGTGCCGCCCCGCATCCCTCCCGTCCGCTACCGCGCCTCCATTCCCACCTCATGGCTGGAATTGACGCTGGTGGAAGGGAAAAACCGCCAGGTGCGGCGCATGACCGCCGCCATCGGTTTTCCCACACTCCGGCTTCTTCGCGCCAGAATCGGAAATTTCTCCCTGGCGGGACTGAAACCCGGCGCATGGAAAGAACTGGATTCCCGCGAGCGAAGGCAGCTCATGCCGTAATATAAGCTTGATTCCGGACAGGAACCGTTTTTATATCTCTCTCCGCATCAGGATATCTACCTAGACCTTTTTACATGAAAGCCGAACTCGTCGAACAAGCCTCCAAAATCATTCCCGAGCCCCAAATGCTGATCAACGTGGTTTCCCGCCGCGTAGCCCAGCTTAATAATGGCCGCTCCCCGCTGGTGCCCACCACGCCCCATATGGGCAACGCGAACATTGCCCTGACGGAAATCATTGAAGGCAAACTCGTCTATCATACGGAATCCGGCAGCCTCCAGGAAGACAACCAGTAACAATACATTCCCTTTATTGCCGTTCCGGACCGGAATTCCGTACGGAATCCTCTCTATCCAGCCAGGCCCCGGTCTCCCAGCCCGGGGCCTTTTCATCCTTCTCCCCTTCGTGCCATGAGCTCCGACATTTCCACCAACAAAAAAGCCCGCCGGGATTACGAAATTCTGGACACCTACGAATGCGGCATGGAACTCAAGGGAACGGAAGTCAAATCCATCCGCGCCGGCAAGGTGAATATTGCCGATTCCTTCGCCAAGGTGGAAAACGGCCAGATGCTCCTGTACGGCTGCGACATCCAGCCCTGGGAGACAGCGGGAGAATTCTTCCAGCACCAGGCGCGCCGGCCCCGCCGCCTTCTTCTTCATAAACGGGAAATTTTCAAACTGGAACAGCAGACCTCCCAGAAAGGCTGCTCCCTGGTAGCTCTCAAGCTGTATTGGAAAAACGGCAAGGTGAAACTGGCTCTAGGCCTGGGCAAGGGCAAAACCCACCGCGACCAGCGCTACGATTTGAAAGCCCGCGTGGAAATGCGCGAAGCCCAGCGGGAAGTGGCCCGCATCAACCGCCGTTAAGCCAGGCGGCAACAGCATGGTTGCCGTCCGCTTCCTCCCGGAAGCCTTTCTCCGCCCCTGCCATTCCCTGATATCCGGCATCTGTCCGGGGATAAACGGCAACGCCGCCAAAGGCGGGAAACCAGACCCACTTCAGCGCCCGGAAAAAAACCGGCTACAGCCGGCCGGACATGCATGCAGGAAAAGTTACAATTTCCAATCCACGGGCAATTCCACCTGGCCGCCCTTTTTATCATCATAACGGATGAAACCGTGTTCCGCCCCGTACCAGTGCACATCCCGCGTCACCTTCACGTCAAAACAGCAATAACGGGCTATATCCATTAAAAGCTCCGTATTACCCGTCTGCGCGTATTCCGCCCACCATTTGAGAGCCTGGGTGCCCACGGCCGTTTTTGAAGAACCGATGGAGGCGGCCGCCACGGAATCCAGCTTGACGCGCACTCCCCCGCGCTGTTCGATGTCCTTGCACAAATCAAGGTTGTTCGTGATATCAATCATGTTCCACATCGTATAACGCTGGAGCACGCCATAGTCGAAATGCTCGTGGTTGTAACCCACCACCAGGTCGGCCTGGGAAAGCTGCCGGATGAGATCATCCACCATTTCCTCAGAATAAATCGTATATTTGCCGGAAGCCGTGGAATAAGTCACGCCCACGGAAAGGCGCATCTCGGCCGTATTATGCCAGCCGCCCACCTCCGCCGCGGAATGACGGGTTTCCAAATCAAAATATACGATGTCTCTCATCGGGTGAAAACGTACATTATTTGCCACTTTTGGACAAGTCCCACTTGAACGGGAGGCCTGTTTGTGATGAGAATAAGCGCATGCAGCCCCGTTTCCACATCGTCATGTTCCATCCGGAAATTCCGCATAATACAGGAGCTGCCGGACGGTTGGCGCTGGCAACGGGTTCCAGGCTCCATTTGATCAAACCTTTGGGGTTCAGTCTGGATGAAAAGCATGTGCGCCGTACGGGTCTGGACTATTGGGCCAAGGTGGACCTGCATGTCTGGGACAGCCTGGAGGAATTGAAGCAGGCGGCAGCCCCCGGCGCGCAGTTCTGGTACCTGAGCACCAAGGCGCCACGTTCCCATTGGGATGCGGTTTTCCACGCAGGGGACTATCTGGTTTTTGGACCGGAATCCCGCGGATTGCCGGAAAGCATGCTGAGAGAACACGCAGATACCGCCCTGACTATTCCGATGCCCGGAGAAGGAGCCCGCAGCCTGAATCTATCCACAGCCGTAGCTGTCGTCCTTTATGAAGGACTGCGCCAGACCGGCATTTGACGGCCCCCCGCCTGCCTCTCCACATCGGCATGGATGTTCTGCGGGTTCCACCACCAAAGGATACAGGGCCATTGAAGAAGCGGGTTCCGCGTCTTTCCTCCGTCAGGGGCATACCAGATAAAAGAGAATCAAGGAAGAGTCGGCTCCGCAGATATCCCAGAACATACCCTTATGGGAATCCCGTATAGTCTCCCAGGGAACTGAAAAAAATCATCTGCTTCATCCCCACCCGCGATAACGGCATATTGCCATTCAATAATTTCATGAGCTTCCGCTACGGCTATAATGGAAAAAGCCCAGGACAATGAACAGTACGGTTGAATACCGCCGGCGGATAGAAAGGATATTTTCACGAAAAAGAAAAGCGGAAGGCAGATGCAGGAAAGGCGCCGGATATTGCTTCCGGCGCCTTTCCTGATTAAAACCTGTCACCGCATGTCGATCGTAGGAACCGGAATGCGGTCCTTGGGTCCTGTGTAAAGAGTCAACGGCCTGTACAGCGTATTATCCTCCATTTGTTCCAGAACCTGGGCCACCCAGCCGCTACAGCGGGCAATGGAGAAAATGGCGGTAAACAGCCTGGTGGGGATCCCGATGCTGTAATAAACCGTGGCGGAATAAAAATCCACATTGGCGTTCAAGCCCTTGCGCTCCCGGACAAGTTTCGCGATGCGTTCCGACATGCGGATCCACTTGGGTTCACCGATTCGGGAGGAAAGGCGGATGGCCATGCGTCGTAAATGCGGGGCGCGGGGATCCAGCACGCGGTACACGCGGTGGCCCATGCCCATGATTTTTTCCTTCCGCGCCAGCTTGTCCTCAATGTAGGAGTCCACCCGGTCCTCCGTGCCTATTTCCTTGAGCATTTCAATCACGCCCTCATTGGCGCCCCCATGAAGCGGCCCCTTCAGCGTGCCGATGGCCGCGGTGATGGCGGAATACATGTCCGAAAGCGTGGCGATGCAGACGCGCGCCGCAAAGGTGGAGGCATTCATGCCGTGGTCTGCGTGCAGAATGTAGGCTACCTCCAGAATATGGGCTTCATACTGATCCGGTTCCTCACCCTTCAGCAACCACAGGAAATGTTCCGCCTCGCTCAGGTCCTCCCGAACGGGGGGAAGCTCCAGACCCTGGCACAAACGGTAGTAATACGCCACCATCACGGGAACCTTGGCTATGAGGCTGAGGCCTATTTCCTTCAACTGCCCGGCATCCTTCGTCCGGTCGTCATACATGCCGAGCATGGAAACAGCCGTCCGGAGGGCGGACATGGGCCGGGCGGACTTGGTGGCCGTTTTGAAGAAATCCAGAATGGGCTGGGGCAGGTCGCGGTCGGAACGGAGGCGTTTCTTGATGCCCTCCAATTCCTCACGGTTGGGAAGACGCTTGTTGAGAAGCAGATAAACCACTTCTTCAAAACAGCACATCTCCACCAGATCATCGATATCGTAGCCCAGATACAACAGACGCCCTTCCTCGCCGCGCACGTCACTCAAAGCGGATTCATTGGCGATGATTCCTTTTAAACCTTTGGGATATGCGAGGCGCTCGGAAAAAGTGTCATTGCTCATGTTAAAAAATGCTACTGGTGGTGAATATTACCGGTTAAAAGTCTAACAATCTTCCAAAAAGTCAAACCTTAATTACGCCTTCACGGCCCATGCGGGACGTTTGGCGCGGGTGATGTGCGGAGCCCTCACATACAGCGGTTCCGCCGGACTTTCCAGAAGTTCTTCTCTGCGGGCCTCCGCCAGGGACAGCCACACGGCCCCGAGCGCCTCTGCAGAAGGATACACGGGGACAATCCCCGACATTTCCCGGGCGGCCAGATGATCCGCCGTTTCCGTGGAAAAAACGGGCACGCCTTTTCCCATGCACTCCGCCACGCTGGCGCGGGCCTGCTCCGCAGGAAGCACTGCCGGCACATCCGTCAGAACGCCGTTTTCCAGCCTCCCCCACGTCCAGCCGCCACGCCGGGCATCTGACATTACGCAGGCCTCACCATGATGCAGACCAAGTCCGTTCCAGGAGGAAAAAGCCGCCACGCGGGAACCGTGCACCAGGGAAAGTCCGTCCGCCACGGCCAGCGCTACGCGGATTCCGCCGTAAGCGCCCGGACCGGAACCTACCACGATTTCCTTCAAACGCCGCCCTTCCAAAGCATCCAGAACCTGCCGCACTGCCTTGAAAATAGCGGAGGAATGGTTGCGCTCCGCTCTCCATGCCGCCTGGCACAGCAGACTTTCCCCGCTCCAAGCCGCAACGGAAGACTGCACACAGGAAGTTTCCAGAACCAGCAGGACATCTTGCATGCGGCGGATTATACAGGAACAGCCGGCGTGGATAAAACATTTTTTCCTCCGGTTTCCGGAAGAGGCAAATTTGGTTCGCATTTCTCCTCAAGTCCCTTTATGCTGGTTCCAGACCTCACACCGCATGCCCAAGGCCCCCAGACACACACCGCCGCGCCAGGACTGGCGCCGGTATGCAGAAACCGCCCGGAAACCAAGATCCGCGGCAAGCCTCGGCGACATGATGCGGCAATGCAACCGGGACGCCTGGGACAAAACTTACCGCGCCCAGGTATCCTCCGAATACTGGGAGGACGAATGCCAGGAATTTTCCTTCATGGATCTCCCGCGCAGAACCCGGTTCATCAGGCATGCCGTAGCCACCCTTATCTTGCTTCCGCTGGCCCTGATCACGGCCATGTCCCTGTGCGACCAGCTGGCCCATGCCTCCGGCAGCCTCAATATCCTCTTCTCCATTCCCGTATGGTACGCCCTGATGGGCGCTGCCGTGTGGGTGGTGCTGGGCAGCAGCAGGCTGTTCACATCCTCCCTGCTGTACCTGTACGTATTGGGGCATGAACTGACGCACGCTCTGGCGGTCATTTGCAGCCGCGGCTCCATCCATGCTTTCAAAGCGGATCTGGACGGAGGTTACATCCAGACGGATAAAAACAACATCTTTATCTCCCTTTCCCCCTACTTCCTTCCTCTCTGGGCCATGCTGTGGGGATTGGTATGGGGCGTAACGTACCTCTTCTGGCCTACAGTCACCTGCCAGGCCCTTCTTTACTCCGGCCTGGGCTTCTGGTGGTGCTTCCACCTGTTCTGGACGGCATGGATCATTCCCAAGGACCAGCCGGACCTGGCGGACAACGGCACCTTCTTCTCCCTGATTCTCGTATATTTTGCCAATCTTCTTCTCTTCCTGGCGCTTCTGCGCCTGTTCAACGCCGTAAGCCTTCACCGCTTTCTGGCGGATTGCATCCACAATGCGGAAAAATTGTGGGACGTTCTCAGGGATCTCGCCATGCTGGCTGCCGGGCTGTTCCTGTAAAAAATATTCTTTTCCTTACACGGAATGATGAACGGCAGAAGGGGAAAAGGAATCCAACCTTTCAACAGAAAGGAGTTTCCATGCGCACCACACACTTGATCATTCTGACAATGGCCGCAGTTTCCCTGATGGGCTGCAATCCCAAGGAAACTGTAAACGCCCTCACTTCCGACCAGAACGTTACCCAGAAGATGGCCGTAAGATTCGCGGAAAATATGGTTGGCCTGCCACGCGCTCTGGTCGTTTCAGATGCCAGAAAAGCGGCTCCGGGCGACAAAGTCACCGTCAAGGGAGCGGTAATCGGAGATGACCCCGTCTTTTCAAAAAACATTGCTTCCTTCACCATCGGAGACCCGGCTCAGCTCCTGGTCAATATGAAGGAGAAGGGAGTCTGGGCCGCCGGTACGGTACCGGTGGAAATACGGAAAAATAACACGATGACCGTCCAGTTCGTGGATGAACAGGGGCAACCCATCAAGCACTCCGCCAAAGGTGTGAACGGGCTGAAAGAACAAGACGCCGTCATCATTACCGGAACCATTGATCCCCACTCCACTCCAGAACATCCGGTGCTGAACATTGAAAGCATCGTGATTGAGTAACCCCTTCTGTGCCAAACCCTGATTCATGTCAAACGGTTCAGGCGTTTTGCGCCTGAACCGTTTTTCATATCAGAATGCGCGCATGGGATTTGATCCAGCATCATTGGGAATGATAACACTGGCCGCTACTTCAGCGGCAGCAGGTGCGGCATCCGCGTCTGCACAGAAAAAAAGCGCGGAAGCCACCAGACAGGCGGCGGACGCAAATGCCGCCACCCTCAGGAACGAGGCGAACCTCCAAAAACAGACAGGGATGGAAAATGCCAAACGCATGCAGCAGGACGCTGCGCGCCAAATGGGAGAAGCCCGACTGGACGCCGCCCAATCCTCCCTGCTCCGGGAAGGCTCCGTTCCAATCAGAGAACAGGCTTTGGCGACGCGTCTGCAAACCAGGATTCAGGATGAAGCGGCGGAAGCCATGAGGAACGCCCAATCCCTGTACAACCGCGCCAACACGGAGCAATACATGGGCCGCTCCAATGCGAGAGCCCAGAAAACCTCAGCAATGGGCACCCTGCTCTCCGGATTCGCCCAGGGAGGAAATACCCTCCTCAAATGGTGAAGTGCCTCACAAGGCACCTCCATTCAAACGAAGACAGCCGGAAATTCAGCCGCAACCGCGGAAGCTTCTTAACGCCCCCCCCTGCCGGGCTGCCCCGGAAGAGCAGCCTCCCAAAACAGCCTTACCTGACACGTCCTTGCCTGTCTTCCTCACATCACGGGTCATAAGGCCAGCACACTTCCGCTTACCCGCGCCTCCAGGGCAAGCAATTCCCGTTTCGCATCAAGCCCCCCGCCATAACCTGTCAGTTTCTGATTGCTGCCAATAACGCGGTGGCAGGGCACGAAAATGGAGATGGGGTTGGTGGCATTAGCGGACGCTACAGCCCGGACAGCCCTCGGATGATGAATGCGGCGCGCCAGCTCTGCATAAGAAATGGTGGAACCGTAAGGAACTTTCATCAGTTCATGCCAGACTGAGTTTTGAAATTCCGATCCGGTAAATACAATGGGTATATCAAAGTCTCTGCGTTCCCCCTGGAAATATTCACGGAGCTGGCTTACCGCCTGTTCAATAACCTCGGAAGTTCCTTCTTCATATTCAGCGTTGAGATGCCGGCAAATGCGGCGGTCTATCGTGCCGCGGCGTTTTTCCTTTGCCCAGTCGCAAATGCAAAGATTGCCGCCATATGAGCCAATCATCATTTCTCCAACGGGCGACAGATAACGGATTATTTTAATTGCCTCCATCTTCTTGTCCTTGTTATTGCATAACGCTCTTTCATCCATCCCCTGTACGGCTGGGAAACATTGCTCCATGCCTGCCTGTTCATGTCCCGAAGCACAATGTTCCGCCCTAAAGGCTCTTCTCCGGCAGCCTTTAGCACATTTCCTTGCTATCTGCAATCTTTCTTCCGCATTTGCTTTTTGTTTCCAATCGGACATGAATCCCAAGTTATTCGCCCTCTCCGGCCGGACACCGATAATCCGGATACCTGCTTTTCCCTTGAATCATTCCCCATTCAATCAACCATGACGATACCTCGCACAAGAGAGGCAAAATCCCTGCGTTTTTAATGCTGATGCAAAGCCCTGAATAATATTGGGTGGCGTCCCCGGCAGGAATCGAACCTGCATCTAGTCTTTAGGAGAGACCCGTTCTATCCATTGAACTACGGGGACCGGACATGGCCCGTGCATGACAATAAACGGGAAGGCCTCCGCGCTCAAGCAAAAAGCAGGAGGAGTATGCCATGCATCGTGATTTTGAACAGTATTCACCAGGATAATTTTTACGGATTTCTGAAACTTCCCGTTTCCCCTCCTTTCTCCGCGCATCCCTGGCCGAATACGGCCATTGTTCCGATTACCTGCCGGAAGCGGCCCAGAATAATGAAATAACCGTCTTCCGCTGGCCCCTCGGGGCCGGAAGGCGCCGCCACTCCCGCAGAGAGTCATTTCCGCTGAATCTTATCGCCAAAAAACAACGGAAAGAAAACAATCCTCCAGAAAGCTCCGTCCAGATGAGCCAATGATGAAAAAACAGAGAAGAACAGAACCCCTGCATGAGAGAATATCCTCCGGAACAGCATCCCCCCTGGAAAGGGGAACAGGCCATACAAAAATCTTGAGAAGGGGGCGGAAGGACCGTAGCGTTGCCGTATCATTCCCGCCATGCTCAACTTCGTTTACGATAACAAAACCACTCTTATTTTCGGAAAAGGCACCCACCATGAAACGGGAACCCTTCTCAAGCCGTTAGGCAAAAAAATCCTGCTTCATTACGGTAGCGGCAGCATCAGACGTTCCGGTCTTTACGATGCCGTCACGGCATCCTTAAAAGCCGCCGGCGTGGAGTATGAGGAACTGGGAGGCGTCCAGGCAAACCCTACGCTGCCCCTGGTGTATGAAGGCATCCGCCTCTGCCGGGAACACGGCCTGGGCCTCGTGCTGGCCGTGGGAGGAGGCAGCGTGATTGACTCTGCCAAAGCGATTGCGCTGGGCGTTCCCCATGAAGGGGACGTATGGGAACTATACCTTTCCAAAAAACAGCCTCAGTCCGACCCTCTGCCCGTCGCAACCGTGCTGACCATTCCAGCCGCGGGCAGCGAGAGCAGCCCGAATACGGTCATCACCAATGAAGAGACCAGAAGAAAACTGGGGTACGGTTCCCCCAAACTGCGCCCCGTATTCAGCATTATCAACCCGGAATTGTTCTTTACGCTCCCGCACCGCCAGATGGCCAATGGCATCAGCGACATGATGAGCCACATTTTTGAGCGCTATTTCACCAAAACCCTGCATACGGACCTTTCCGACAGCCTTTGTGAGGCCACCCTGCGCACCATCATGAAAAACGCCCGCATCCTGAACGGGAACCTGAATGATTACAACGCCTGGGCGGAAATCGCGTTTTCCGGCAACATCGCCCACAACAACCTGTTGGGGGTAGGCCGCGAACAGGACTGGGGCTGCCACGCCATGGAACACGAATTGAGCGCACTGTACCATGTGGACCACGGCGCAGGCCTGGCCGTCGTCACCCCGGCCTGGATGAAGTATGTTTCCCCCAAACACCAGGAAATATTCGTGCAGTTCGCCGTCAATGTGATGGGAGTGGAAGGTTCCTTCCGGGAACCGTCAGCCATCATCCGGGAAGGTATTTCCCGTCTGGAACGTTTTTACCGGGAATTAGGGCTTCCGACGACTATGGAAGAACTGAACATCCTTCCCGGGGATTTCCCCCTGATGGCGGAACAGGCCGTCAGTGTGCGCGGCCCCGTCGGCGGACTGGAAAAGCTGGATGTCCGGGACATCCAGGCCATCTACCGACTGGGTTGCAGTAATCTGCAGCACGCATGACGAAAGGGGAAAAACGTCTGATCATGGAATACCCCTTCCCTCACTCCCGGCCTTGTTGACAGCGTTAAGACAATCTCCCTTTTCCCGCAGCCTACTTGCAACTTGCCAAAGATTTTACTTGGAAGTAGTCTGGCGGAATGAACAGATTCTTTTCCGCTCTTTTTCTGGCGGCAGGATTGCTGGCCTCCGGAATGCCGTCCCCGGCGGACGCATCCACCCCTCCGCAACAACATGCCCTTGCGGAGGGTAAAAATTCCCCTGTTTCCCCGCAGCAAAGGAAGCAAGCTGTTGAAAACCTTGAAAAGCTTCTGGGCAAAAGGCTGTTCAAGAAAGCGGCGGAACAGGCCCTGAAACAACTCCATGAATATGACGACCAATACAGCGGAACAGATCTGCTTCTTTACTACCAGGCTCTTACCCGTCTCAATGCCCTGGATGATTCCATCAATCTGGATTCCATTCTGCAGGAACAGATGAAGCGCCACGGCGCCAATCCTCATTTCCTGAGGGACGCCGCACTCCTGTACCAGAGTGCCTGCCATACGTTCAAACTGGTGGACGGCGCCTATATCCGCGGCGCCGGGCCATGGGATGGAGAATATTCCGGAGAAGCAAGGGACCGTGTGGAAGCCCTGCGGTGCCTTGTCAAAGCCATGCAGCTTGCGGAGAAGGGCAACAACATGAAACTTCTGGGACAACTGCGCTTCATCACGGCACAGGCGTTGCCGGTCAAAGGAAACCGCTACGCTCCCCTTTCCGCCTTCCAGTCTTACGCAGCCCTGGGGAACCTGACCAACCTGAAGGAATTGCCGGATTACGTCTCCAAAGAGGAAGCATCCCCTTTTCGAAACGTCGCCACCGTTCCCGTCATGGTCAATGCCGGAACAGGAAAGCCGGAAGTTATTTTTTACCATGCCTCTTCCTCCTGGGAAACAGCTAAAAACGACGGGGAACGCATGCGCTGGCTACTGGACGCCGCCATTCAGGCGAATCCGGAACTGGCCAACCAGGTCAATTATTTCACCGCCTCCTGGTGCCGCCGGCTGTTCTCTTATGCCAATACGGCGCCGGACCAGGAATTCGTGTACGGCCCCGGCAACGCGGGCATGGTGGCGGGCATCAACCCGGCGGAATTAAAAACGGACCAGACCATCGTTAAAACCGACCGGACGGGCAACGGTAAATTCCTGCTCACCAACCTTCCCCCGGATTATGACTTCATCCGGATTGCTTCCGCCGTCCGAATAACGCCGGAGCCGGATTACTACGTTAACGCCGCCAATCTGGCAGCGGACGAATTCCTGGCCCGCAACCAAAGGCCCGCTGCCGCGCAGTTTTTAGGAAAAATCCTTCAAACCTGGAACGCACAATCCTGGAACAAAAAGGACAAGGAGGAATTTCTGGACGTGGCGGACAATCTGAAAAAACGCATCGCCTCCATCACGGAACCCAACGGAACATTTGATACGGATAAAAGAACGCTGCTGGCGGGAGAACCGGTGACTGTTTCCTTCTCCTACCGCAACGCTTCCCGGGCCTGCGTAGCGGTCCGCCCCGTGGATATGAAACGGTGGCAGGAAGAACGCATGGACAAGGTCCAAACCTCCAAAACGCTGGGAAAAGCTTACAAAGACAGGTATTCCAACCTGGGGAACCTGCTTTTCAGCCTGTTGCATGACTCATCCTATGCCCGCTATCTGGGGGAGGAAATCAAGGGGGATGAGATAACCCTGACTCCCGGGAACCGGCACCTGAACCACATCGCTCACATTCCCGTACCCACCCGCAAACCCGGCTGGTACCTGCTCACCGTCACACTGGAAAACGGCTACCGGTTCCATCGCTTTCTCACTCTGTCAGACATGGTGCTGGTACGCCGTTCCGTTCCGGAAGGCAATCTCTGGTTCCTGGCGGACGCCAGAACGGGAATGCCCGTGGAAGGAGGCAGCCTGCGGCTCCTCCGCTACCGGCAGGATAAAACGCTCCAAAAACGCCAGGTAAAGGGAATCACGGACAAGGACGGAGCCATGACAGAAACAATCCCTCACCGCCATTCCAGCGCCCCTCCCTACAACATGTTCCTGGGCATCGCTTCCAAGGGGGACAGTTATGTGCTGGCGGGAATATCTGACTACGGCTGGGAATCCGGCAATTACCTCATGGATACGGCCAACAAGGCCTCCGACTCCTATTCCTGCTTTTTCCTGGAAAGCCAGCCCGTGTACCGCCCCGGACAGACGGCCCGTTTCAAAGGCGTCCTCTTCCACCCGGACATCGCGAATCCCGGAACAAAAGACTGCGCCGGGAAAAAACTGACGCTGACCATTGTCTCTCCAACAGGGGATGAGAGCATTTTCCCTCCAAAGACCGTCACGACGGATTCCACAGGCAGCTTTGAACTGGAACTGCTCATTCCCGCGGACGCCCCGCTGGGCCAGTATGGGGCCAAGCTGAAACTGCATGACTCCGCAGATCCGGATTTCCGGCTGTATGCCCCCCTTTTCCGGATGGAAGAGTATAAAAAGCCGGAATTCTCCGTCAGAATGGATGCCCCCGCCAAACCTATCCGGCTGGGACAACCCATTCCCGTCGCCATTCAGGCGGATTATTACGCGGGCGGCCCCGTAAGCGGGGGGAAGGCAACCATCACCATCACCCGGACGCTGGGGGCGAACATCTGGACGCCTTACTGGAAATGGAGCTGGCTGTACGACAGGTCTTTCAGCCCGTACTACATTCCCTTTTTCCCGGATGCGCCTCTGACCGTCCTGGAAAAGACGGTGCCGCTGGACAAGGACGGAAAAGCATCCGTAGAATTACCCACGGCGCAGGATGCCCGGGATTTCCCCTCCAGCAACGTTACCTACCGCGTTTCCGTCAGCGTGACGGACGCCTCCCTGCGGGAAGTTTCCGCTTCCGGACAGGTCATTGCCACTTTCCGTCCGTTTAATATCTTCACCACCCTGAACCGCGGCTATGCCCCCGCCGGAACGCCGGTCCAGGCATCCATTACCGCAGCCACGGCGGATGGCGCCAAAATTGCCCATGCCAGGGGAACCTGCGTCCTGCAGCATATCCGTGCGGACGGCAGACGGGAAACGCTGGAAACCTGGGATATCGCCACCGGGAAAGATGGGGAAGCCTCTCTGTCCTTCCAGACCGGGGAATCCGGCCTGTATGCCCTTTCCACAACCCTGGAGGACGGGCACGGCAACAAGGTGGAAGAATCCTTCCAGTTCCTTTCCTACGGCAAGGGCAAACAAAATCCTTTTAAAATCAATCCTCTTTCCATCCATCTGGACAAAAAGGAATATGCTCCGGGAGATACGGCCAGGCTGCTCGTCACCTCTGATTATCCGGACGCCCGCGTCTGGACCTTCCTGCGCAACTCCTGGAAAAACGAATCCCGCCGTCTGGTTTCCCTGGACCGGCAGACAGCCCTTGTGGAATGCCGCCTGACCCGGGAAGACATGCCCAATATGGGCGTCAACGCCTTCACCGTCAGAAACGGAGAACTTCATGAGGCTTCCGCCGATCTTCTGATTCCGCCCGCCGGACAGCTTCTGGCTCCTTCCGTAGTGCCGGGCAAATCCCAATACCGGCCCGGTGAACAAGGCAACGTCACCATTCAGGTCAAGGGGCCGGACGGCAAACCCGTCAGTAACGGCATCGTCGCCCTGGCCGTTTATGACAAGGCTCTGGAATACATCGCACGCCCCAATATTACGGACATCTCCAAAACCGTATGGGGCAGACTGAACGAAACCGGCTTCCTCAGCCTGAAAAAAATGACGGCTTCCGGCACGCAGCAGGATCGCGGTCCGGGCCAGCCCTCTTTCCAATCCCTGCTCTACAGAAATTACGGACCTATGGCGAGAAAGGCCAAAGGGACCGTTAACGGCTTTGCGGAGGCAGTGTTCGATTCCGGTGCTGATGCTGCCGCAAGCCGCGCATTGGCTACAGGAGCGGCCGCCCCCGCCGCCGTTCCGGTCATGGCCATGGCCGCGGACAAAGAAAGTGCAGAAAGCGAGTCCCTTGCAGACGGACAGGGAAATGCGGACGCGCAGGAAAACGGTTCCCCGCACATTCAACTGCGCACCAATTTTGCGGACTGCATCAAGTGGTGCGGCACGCTCAAAACGGATGAAGAAGGAAACGTTGCCGTACCCGTGGAAATGCCGGACAACCTGACCACATGGAAGGCCTCAGCCTGGGTCATCACCCCCGGATTGCAGGTTGGGCAGGCTTCCGCGGAATTCCTGACCATGAAGGACTTCATGGTCAGCATGCAGGCCCCGCGCTTCTTTGTGGAAAAAGACATCGTGATGCTCAGCGCCCTGGTCCGCAACCGGACGGGAAAGGCTGTCCGCGCCCGCGTTTCCATTTCCCTGAAAGACGGGTGCCTGGAACTTCTCCCGGCTGACGATCCGGCCGTGAAGGGGCTTTCCGCAGATACGGATAATTCCGCCGTGCGGGAAGTGGACGTTCCTGCCCAGGGGCAGGCAGTCGTCAACTGGTGGGCTGCCGCCGTCAGGGAGGGAACCGCCGCCGTCGCCATGGAAGCATCGGCTGGCTCTACCGGAGACGCCATGCAGATGAACTTCCCCGTACTGGTGCACGGCATGAAGCAGCTCCATGCGGAAAGCGCCGCAGTGCTCTCCGGAGAACAGGAAAAGACACTTTCCATTTCCCTGCCGCAGCAGCGGCGCAGGGAGGAAAGCGAACTGGTCGTCAAGGTCTCCCCCAGCATCGCCCTCAGCATGGTGGAGGCCCTGCCCTATCTGGCGGAATACCCCTATGGCTGCGTGGAACAGACGCTCAACCGCTTCCTCCCCGCCCTCGTCGTGACGGACACGCTCAAGCAGCTCGGCCTGAATCCCGGAGCGGCGCTGAAAAGCCATCGCAGCCTGAATCCCCGGGACATCAGGAACAAGGCCTTCCATGACAGCGTCATGAAAAAACTGGAACGCAACCCCGTTTATGATGAAGCCGCGCTGAAAAAGATGGCTGCCAGGGGAATCTCCTCCCTCCGGGAAAAACAGCTCTCCAACGGCTCCTGGGGATGGTTCGGAGGGGCGGAAGAGGGAGATCCCGTCATGACGGCCCACGTGGCTCACGGCCTGAAAATTGCTTCAAACACGGTCAACGTGCCGGAAGGCATGCTTTCCGGAGCTGTCCGCTGGCTGAAAAACTATCAGGAACGCCAGACAGCTCTTCTTGAACAAGGAGACAAATTCCGGAAACTGGAACAACTGCCGGACGGACCTGAAAAGAAGGAAGCCCTCCGCAAACTGGGGAATTACCGCCTGACGGCCTCCGCGACGGATACCCTGGTCTACTCCGTCCTGGCGGAATGCGGCGTGAAAAACCTGCCTATGGAACGCTACCTGTTCCGTGACAGGCTGGAACTTCCCGTCATCAGCCAGATTCAACTGGCGGAAATCCTGCTGGACGCCCACCGCATGGACGACTTCAACAAGGTAATGCCTGTCATCTCCCAATTCCTCCAGCAGGACGATTCCCTGCAAACCGCCTGGCTGCGCCTTCCCAATGCAGGATACTGGTGGCGCTGGTACGGCAGCAGCGCAGCCACGCAGGCGGCCTACCTGAAACTGATGTCCAAGAGCGCCCCCGGCAATCCCGTCACGGCGCGCCTGGCAAAATGGCTGCTCGACAACCGCGCCAACGGTTCCTACTGGGACTCCACCAAGGATACGGCGGATTGCCTGGAAGCCCTGTCCGCCTACCTCCTCCAGACCAGGGAAGGCATGGAGGACATGGAAGCGGAAATCCTTTATGACGGCGTTCCGGTTAAAACGGTTTCCTGCACGAAGGAAACCCTGTTCACCTTTGACAATGCTTTCCGCATGAGCGGGAAAGCCCTGGCGGACGGCAGCCACGTCATCACCATCCGCAGGAAAAAAGGTAGCGGGAACATCTATGCCAATTCCACGCTCAGCTACTTCTCCCGGGAAGCCCCCATTCCCGCCGCTGGCAATGCCGTCACCGTGGAACGCTCCTATTACCGCATCCGGAAGGAAACGGTGAAAAACGGCTCCGTGAAGGACACCCAGACGGATGCAGGAGAGCTCGTCTCCCAGGGCAGAGACCTGACACGGCGCACGCTGTTGAAAAACGGGGACGTCATCGCCAGCGGCGACATCATTGAAGTGGTGATGACCGTGAAAACGAAGAACGACGTGGAATACCTCATGCTCCAGGATCCCAAGCCCGCAGGCTGCGAATCCCGGGAAACCGCCAGCGGCTACGCCCGGCTGGGAACTGTCTTCGGCTACAGGGAAATAGGGGATGAAGAAATATGCCTCTTCCTTTCCTCCCTGCCCATGGGCCAATACCAGATCAGCCACCGCCTGCGTGCGGAACGTCCGGGACGCTTCAGCGCCCTTCCGGCCGTCATTGAGGCCATGTACGCCCCGGAACTCCGCGGCAACAGCAGGGAACATAAAATCGGCATTTCCATGCCTGTTGAACAGAATAATGACCAGCCGCAGTAACACCGGGCAAAAACGCCACGATCAACACGTATCCGAAAAAAGGCAGATATTATATAGTTAATATTCTTGTCGAACAAATAAGAAAAGAAAAACAAAAAGGAAATCATCGGTAGAAGTGATGATCATAAAATTGAATCTTGCAACTACGAATAGCAAAATCAACTGTCGCAAAATTACCCATACTAATTATATTTTTCTTTGTCTTTAATAAAGAAGTCTCAATTCTTCAGTTCCGCTTTCCTCAGTTGCAGAAACGATCAATAACCTTTGCAATCTCTTTATTATTTACATCTGACACCTCATATTCGGATAAAAATAACAATAATTTTACATAATTACAAAATATCATAATTTAATTTTTGTTATTAAAAAAATCATTAGTTAAATTATGTTGTAGAAGATAATTTCGTATCTTTACAGCCAAAATTCTGAACTATGGACTTATTTTTCAATAACAATGTGACTGAAGGCTACAAAAACCATAGCCAAATAGCAAGAAGACTAACCGAAGATTGGGTAGAACGCAATATGTTTTGCCCTATTTGTGGACACTCTGTATTGAATCATTACCAAAACAACAAACCTGTTGCCGATTTCTATTGTTGTTGCTGCCATTCGGACTTTGAACTAAAAAGTCTTAAAAGTTCCAATGAAATATTAAGCAAAAAGATAAATGATGGAGCCTATGACACGATGATTAGCCGGATAAAATCATATAACAATCCAAACTTCTTTTTTATGAACTATGCAGATGGAGCGGTAAACAACCTTTGGCTAATTCCTAACCATTTCTTTATTCCTGCTATTATTGAAAAACGTCCTCCTCTCTCAGCAAATGCAAAAAGAGCGGGATGGACAGGCTGCAATATCCTTTTGAGTGAAATACCAGAAAGTGGAAAAATACAAATCATCAAAAACTCTATTGTAATTGAGAAAGAAGAAATTCTTGCAAAATACAAACGTACAAAATCACTCTTAACAAAAAACCTTGATAGTCGAGGATGGCTTATGGATGTTCTTGCCTGTGTTGAAAGACTCCCCAACAAAAACTTTACACTTAATGAAATGTATTTATTTACTGAAGAACTTCAAGCAAAACATCCTGTAAATACTTTCATTCAACCTAAGATACGTCAACAACTACAGCGTTTACGCGACAAAGGGTATATAGAATTCTTAGATAGAGGACACTATCGAAAATTGTAAGCATAATTAACCTTTTCGTAGAACAAATAAGAAACGCCTTGAGTCACTCAAAAACAGAGTAAAGAGAGTCAGAACAACGAGTTCTTCCAAATGCTCCGGATAGACACGTTTCCCCTGTATTCCACGCTCCTTCCCGTACTAAAAACTCTTGCAATCCGCTTGCGGAAGCGGAGAATGTGCGACCCGCCGCGCAGCGGGCCGCACCATGCCATCAGAAGCGCTGAAAGGACATATCGCGATGGGAGCGGCGGCCGTCATCTGGGGCCTCATGTCTCCCGTCAGTAAACTGGTTATGCAGCAGGGAGAAGTAAGTTCCGCTTCTCTCGCCACATTCCGCCTGCTGGGAGCGGCCATCCTGTTCTGGCTGGCCTCCGCTTTCATGCCAAGGGAACCCATAGAGAGGAAGCATCGGCTGCCCCTGTTTTACGCCTCCCTGTTCGGAATCATTTTTAACCAGATGGCCTTCACGGTGGGCGTAGGGTTCACTTCCCCGGCGGATGCGGCCATCATCACCACCATTACACCGGTATTGACCATGATTCTGGCGGCGTTCGTCCTCCGGGAAATGGTCACGGGGAAAAAAATCATCGGGGTCTGTGCCAGCGCCATCGGAGCCATCCTGCTGGTTTCCGGCAGCAGCGCGCATGCGGCGGCCCTCCCGGGAGACAACAACCTGCTGGGGGACATTCTCTGCCTGGCTTCCCAGTGCAGCGTAGCCGTTTACTTTGTTTTCTTTAAGAACCTGATTGGCAGATACTCTCCCGTCACCCTGCTGAAATGGATGTTTACGTATGCCGCAGCCGCCTGCCTCCCCTTCACCTTCCGGGAAGTGGGTTCCATCCATTATTCCGCCCTGCCCGTACAAACATGGCTGGGCATTGCCTATGTGGTGGCTCTGGCTACTTTTGTCAGCTATATCTGCCTGTCTTTCGCCCAGCAGAGGCTGAAACCCACCGCCGTCAGCATGTACAATTACTGCCAGCCGGTGATCGCATCATCCGTAGCGGTGATGTGGGGCATGGACCACTTCGGATGGATGAAAGTCCTCTCCGTCCTGTTGGTCTTCACAGGTGTGCTTCTGGTCACCGGAACCAGGGGAAAACGGGCCGTCCAGGAACAATAAACATGCCATTCCTCCGAATTTCCGCCTCCACGCCCTGCCGGAAAGGCAAAATAATTCCTCTCTTCGCCGTCAACATGCGGCCCAATGCCGGCTCACCTCACGGCATGCCATGCGCTGCCCCGGCAATAATGAAAAAAATAGATGGGCAATCCCGCCATCCTGATGTAGCATTCCCAGGTAATTTTCCGCTTTCCCCCTTTCCGGGGAATCCTGCTTCCCTGCCATGAACCGATTCTTTCTATCCTGGGACAAACCGGCCTGCCGTGCTGTAGCGGAACGCCTGCTTTCCCTGGGAAATGACTTCCACCGGCATCTGGTGCTGGTTCCCACACGGGAATCCGGAAGGCAGCTGAGGGAATACCTTGCCTCCATTTCCCGTACACAGGCAATCTTTGCTCCCCAGGTCATTCCGGCAGACCAGTTCCCCCGGATGGAAGAAAAGGAAGAAACGGCGTCCGCTCCGGAAGAATTGGCCGGGTGGCTCCTGGCCCTGGGGAAAACGCCTCACCGCCTTTATCCCCGCCTGTTTCCACGCACCATGCCGGAGGATTTTTCCAGCATGCTGGAAATGGCCGGCAGCCTGCAAAACCTGAGGCACGCCATGGCGAACCAGGGCGTCTCCTGCATCATGGCCCACCATGCCTGTGCGGGCAGAGACGAACGCTGGAAGGACATGGAAAGGCTGGAGGGACAATGCACGCAACAACTGGAAAGCTGGAAGCTTGAAGACAGGACCGCCATGAAGGCGGAAGCCCCGCCCCGGCTGCTGAATTCCCTGAGGGAAACAGGTGGAAACATTATCCTGGCCTGCACAGCGGAGGTGCCGCCTCCCCTGCGCCATGCCCTCCAGCATGCGGAAAGAAATGGCGTACCCGTCCAGATATGGATACATGCGCCGGAAGAAGAAGCCGCCTCCTTTGATTCCTGGGGATGCCCTCTGCCGGAAGAGTGGTCCCGGCGCCCCATCCCAATCCGCGACGGTCAAATCAGAATTGCGGCCAACCCGGCGCGGCTGGCTGAAGAAACGTGCCGCATCATCGCCCGCACAGCGGAAGGAGGAACGCCGGACATCGCCCTGGGCGTTTGCGATCCTGATATGAACGTCGCCCTGGACGCAGCCCTTCGCCAATACGGCTGGGGCCTCCACAATCCGGAAGGGAAGCCTTTTGCCGGAAGCGGTATCATGGATCTGCTCCGCAACCTTCGGCGGGCACTGGAAGAAAAGGGGACGGCGCGCACCGTCTATTCCCTGGCGCGCTCCTCCCTGCTCTGCGCCTCCCTGGGAATAAAAGGCCAGCAGGGTTGCTGCGCCGCGCTGGACAAAATCCAGCAGAAATTCCTTCCGGAAACGGAAGAATACCTGCTTTCCAGGCTGAAAGAGGCTTATCCCGGCGCCTTTCCTTCCATCCAGGCCATTCTGGAATGGCGGAACCGGATGGCGGAACCGGGAATGCTGGGGGAACGGCTGATGGAATGGTTCCCAGCCCTGGCAACCATCTACGGCCCGGAGACGGAAGCCATGGAAATGTTCCATTCCTGCCTTTCCGGGCTCATGCGTCTGCAACAGCGCTCCACCGCGTTTTCCAGCCCGGAGACGGCTCTCCTGCTCCTGATGAAATGCCTCCAGCCGCTGCGCGTCAGAAAAAGGAGAAAAGCTCATGCGGTACTGGATTCCCTGGGCTGGATGGAAGTTCACTTCCGCCCGGAAAAAAACCTCATTCTCACGGGACTAAACGAAGGGACCGTACCGGAAGGAGGCGTTTCCGACCAGTTTATGCCGGAGGAACTGCGGGAAACCCTGGGCATTGATTCCTTTAACCGGAAAAAAGCCCGGGACAGTTTTCTGCTGACCGCCCTGCTCCATTCCCGCGAACGGGAAGGCAGTCTCACCATCCTTCTCTCCCGGACCAGCAGCAGGAACGATCCTCTGACCCCTTCCTCCCTGCTCATGCGCTGCCCGGAGGCGGAGCTGCCGCACCGCGTAGAACGGCTTTTCCAGGAAATCAGCGATGTGCCCGCTCCCCTGCCCTACCAGCGCGGAAACTGGCATCTTCAACCCGCGGAAGGCTGGAAAACCGCTGCGGACATCGGATCGATGGCGCCCGGCTACAAAAACCCGTGGAAGGAAAAAGGGCTGGCCTTCTCCCCCTCCGTCCTCAAAAGGTTCCTGGCCTGCCCCATGCGCTTCTGGATTCGGGAGGCGCTGCACATGAATGAGGAAGAATTCCTGCCGGACAAAGAGGACATGGCCGTCAACGAACTGGGCACCATGCTGCACGACGTGCTGGAATGTTTCTGCCGGGAGCACGCCGTCCTGAAAGACGGCATGAACGCAGCCTCCTTTCAGGACGCTATCACGGAAATACTGGAACAAACCTTCCGGAAACAATACGGCCCCTCCCCCCTCATGCCCCTGCTGCTGCAAAAACGCTCCATGGAACAGAGGCTTTCCGTTTACGCCGTTCAGCATTTGCAGGCCCTTCAGGAAGGATGGTCCTGCATTGCCTTTGAGCACCAGGTAGAAAACTGGATACTGGGCGGATTCCCCATGAAATTCCGCATTGACCGCATTGACCGCCATGCGGACGGGCGCATACGGGTCATTGACTACAAAACGGGAGCGGCCTCCTCCTGTGAAAAAAAGCATCTGGAACCGCTCGGACGGCCGAACGCCCTGCCCCTGCTTTCCCCAGCCCTGCATCCCTACACCAAACGCCGGAAAAACGGAAAGCTGGCGCACGCGCGCTGGAAAGACCTGCAGCTACCCGTTTATGTGCTGTGGGCCTCGGAAACCTACGGGGGCCATCCTTCTGCGGCTTATTACGCCCTCCCCGCCAATCCCATGGACATCGGAATCTCCTCCTGGGACACCCTTCACGACACCATGCCCGGATATGAGGAATGCGCGCTGGACAGCGCCTGTTCCTGGACGGTGGAGCTGATGAAACTTCTTCATGAAGGACGCGGTCTCATCACTGCGGAGGAACTGGGCTGGACACCGCCCTCTTATGACGTATTCAAGGACCTGATGACTTCCCGGAGGGAAAGCCTGCAGGATCTGCTGGGCCTCCGCCTCACCCCCCACCTGCCTTTCTAAGATGCCGCCCCTGACCAACATGCTGATCTCCGCTTCCGCCGGAACGGGAAAAACCTACCAGCTCTCCCTGCGTTTCCTGGGGTTGCTGGCGCTGAACAGCGGCAACCACCCCGAACGCCTCATCGCCATTACGTTCACCCGAAAAGCGGCGGGAGAATTCAAGGACCGCATTCTGACAGACCTGGCCGCGGGGGCCACGGATGAGGCAGGCGCGGCGCGGCTGAAAGAACGGCTCTGGGCGGTTATCAAGGGAACGGACGGGGAGCCCGGTCTCTGGCCCGGCGCTCCGGAGGCATGGAAGGAGGAAAATCTGCATCGGGAACGCTTCCTCCATTTACTGCACATCCTGGTACAGAATTTGGCGCGACTCAACCTCTGCACCATTGACAGCCTGTTTGCCCAAATTGCCTCCGCCAGCACCTTTGAGCTGGGAGTCAGCGGCTTCAGTATGATTGACCCCACGGCGGAGAAACTGGCGCGCCGTGAAGCCCTGCTCTCCCTGTACCGGGAATGCTCCGTAAACAGGGAGCGAAGGAAGGATTTTGAAGACGCTTTCCTTTCCGGGGCGGATTCTGACGCGGAAGCCGCAGACGCGGAGAAATCCATGATGCGCCGCCTGGGCACCTATCACGAACTTTTTCTGGATGTGCCGGATGCCGGGATGTGGGGAAACCCCGTCACGCTGGGCTTCACACCGGAGGAGCTGGCGCCTCCCGTCTCTCTGGAACAATTTGATCCTGTCCTTCATTCCCTGATTTTCCAGGTTCAGCAAACTCCTGCGCCGGAAGGGAAAAACGGCGTAAAAAACAAAGAACTGTTCCTGCGCTTCCTGAACGGATTTTCCCAATACGCCAGGCTGGGCCGCGTGCGATTCCGTACAGAGGGCGGTTCCGCCTGGGCTATTACCGTGGAAGAGGCGCGGGAAAAATTCCGGGATTTCTGGACGCCTGCTCTGGAAGAACTCATCCAAAGCTGGCTTCGCATGGAAACCCTGCACACGCTGCGCCGAACCCGCGCCACGCACGGGCTGATGCTCCTGTTTGAGAACAAATATTCCTCCCTGGTCCGCAACAGGGGGAGATTCCTGTTCCACGACGTTACGCGCATGCTGGGAGGGGGCACCATGACGCCGGAACTCAAACGGGACCTGCAATACCGCATGTACTGCCGTTATGACCATTGGATGCTGGATGAATTCCAGGATACGTCCCAGCCCCAATGGCACGTCATCAAGCCTTTCCTGGATGATCTGGCGGAATCCAAGACTGGAAATGAAGGCAGCATTTTCGTGGTGGGGGACATCAAGCAGAGCGTGTACCAATGGCGCGGCGGAGACCCGGAGCTTTTCCGCTCCGTTTCTTCACAGCTTCAACTGGAACAACGCGGCATGTCCACTTCCTACCGTTCTGTCCAGCCAGTGCTGGACCTGGTCAACGATATTTGCGACTATGCCCGGACAGCGCCCGGGTGCGAACCCGCCGCCCTGGAACAGTGGGGAGAATATCCGGCGCACCGGTGCGCCCCTCATCTGGAAGACCGTCCCGGCACCTCCCAAATCTGGCAGGCGCCCAAGGCGGAAAACGTCTCCGCCAACGACCTGGTATGCCAGGCGGCGGCCGATATTCTGGAGCGTACAGGGGCCCTGCGCCGCGGCCTGGAAACAGCGATACTGGTCAGTACGAAAAACCAGGCTCTTGTCATCAAGGGCTGGCTGACGGACCACGGCATCCCCGCAGAAGTATGTGACGACGTTCCAGTAGGTGTGGACTCTCCGCTGGGAAAAAACCTGCTGTACTTCTTCCGCTGGCTGCTGATGCCGGGAGACCCCTTTGTCGTCGGCCTGCTCACCCACTCCCCTCTCCGGCCCCTCATCACGCACGGAGGCCCGGAAAGCATGGGGTGGAAGGAATGGCGCCTCCTGCTGGAACGGGACGGTTACGCCGCCGTCATGGAGGAACTGGAACAGCGCCTGCTCCGGGGAGGGGCGGAACTGACGGACTTCCACCGCGACCGCCTGGCCGTCTGGCAGAATGAGGCGGAACAGGTGGACGAACAAGGCGTTTCCCTGGATGAATGGATCAGGCGCATGGAAGACCTGACCCGCCGGGAAGACCCCTCCGCGGGAATTGTCCGCATCATGACCATCCACAAATCCAAAGGGTTGGGATTTGACATTGTCATCCTGCCCCAGATCGGCAGGGATACACCTTTTGCGGACGGAAGGCATCTGACCCATTTTATCAAAAAAAACGGGGAGGGCGGTGTGGAAGGCATTGTCCTGGCCCCCTCCCGGCATGTCTATATGAATATCCCGCAATTCCGGGAACTTTACGGGGAATGGCGCGCCCGGCAGCAATTCGACGGATTTTGCAAGCTGTATGTGGCGCTTACCCGGGCCAAGCGGGCTACCTACGTTATCCTCCCGTACCGGGAAGACAAGGAAGAAACGGAGGCAGATTCCATGTGGAAAGTAGTCCGTTCCTCTATCCGGCCCCTCAACCGGGAAACGGAAGACATACTTCCGGAATCCGGAGCGTCATGCCTGTACTCCCGCGGTCTTGACGGGTGGTATGAGGAATTCCCGGAAAGCATACAAAAACGCGCGGAGAAAAACGCGCTGGAATGGCCTCCGCAAAAACCGTTGGCCAGAGAACGGATATCCCCTTCCGGCCTGTCGGAGGAAGCCTCCCCGCTCCAGGGAGAAAAACACGCGGGCGCAGGGAAAGCCGCCGCGCTTGGTTCCGCCGTCCATGCCGTGTTTGAACGGATTACCCGCTGGGATGATGAAAACAAACCGGCGTGGGCTCTCCACCCTGCCACGGAGGCGGAACGCATCGTAGCGGAGTGCATGGAAATCCCATCCATCCGCGAACTTTTCACGCCTCCGGAAACGGCGCGCATCATGAAGGAACAGCGTATTGAAGCCATTGACGGGAATAACTGGATTTCCGGCATCATTGACAGGCTGATTCTTGATGGAGGCGGCGCCCGCATCGTGGACTTCAAGACGGACCATGCCGACACCCCTGGGCAACTGCGCGAGCGCCATGCAAACCAATTGAACGCTTACGCCCGCATCGTGTCCAGAATTACCGGAATACCGCTGGAGCGCATTACGCGCACCATCGTCTCCACCTGCTTGAAGGAAACCGTCCCCATTCAATAACCCCCTCTTCCCGGACAAGTCCGTTTTCCCGCTTTTTCCCGCGCCTTATTCCCATTCCAGCTCTTTTCCGGAATGGGGCAGGCATTGCTCCGGCCAACAGGCCGGGATAGAAACGACCTGCTGCATAGACAGGGAAAGGAAAAACGCCAAATAAAAAAACCGCTCCGCGTGAATTACGGAGCGGCGTTGATAACAAAGGTCTGTTCTTTCCGGTCAGTCCCTGCGGCGGCGCAGGAACAGCGCAGCAGCGCCCAGCAGGCTCAATGCTGCCGTAGCGGGTTCCGGCACCTGCGTCAGGGCAAGGTAATTGAGGGCCGTCCGACCATAAGAGCTGGAACCGTCTCCCAGAATCGTAAGGGTAAGCGTCCCGTCTTCCCCTACCACGACATTCTCTACCGTAGCATAAAGCCCTTTATTGGCAGTAGCGCTGGAAGTGGAAGCGTTCGCCGGAGTAAGGACTCCGGAATTATCACCCGTTACGGAAGAAATTTCGGCCCAATCCCCGCTGGCGTCTGTACCGAAGCTTGTCCAGACGGCATTGGAAGCATCGGCGTTTCCGATCGTCCAGGTTTGACCGGCAAACACATCCTTGCCTGTGAAACCTCCAAAGATGGACAAGGCATATTCCCCGGCGGCAAGACCGCTGAACGTTACGGTGAAAGAACCGGCACCGTCGGCCGTCTGCGTTAAAAGACCGTCACGAAAAGTGTCCCCCAGACTAAAAGGCATGCTGCCGTTGAAAGGATTTTTCCAATCGGCTTCTTCTTCAGCCGTCTTGGTAGTAGTATAACCGTTTTCCGATACATACCCTCCGGCCGTGCTCCATGCCAAAGAAACGCTTCCCGGCATGCTGCCCAAAGCGGCGGAGGCACTATCATAATTCATATTGAGCACGCCGTCCGTCGTGGCGTCACTGCGTCCGAAATCAATTTGCACCGTTGCCGCCTCTACGGCAAGCAAGGTACTTGAGATTAAAGCTAAAGACAACAAGGATTTCTTCATGGCAAAACGAAGTAAACCGGATCAACAATCCGGTGTCAATGGCAAATCATGAAAACTTAATCATGTATTACGTTTATTTTTTTGGGATAAATCATCTTTCCTCAATATGATAGAAATATATAACATATTTAATATGAATAAAATATGTTTTTATTAAGACAACTTGGCATTCATCGGATTGTTGATCCGCGGACATTTGCCCACATTCAAATAAAAAACGGAAAGGATTTGTAAAACAGCCAGAATAAAGCCGTCACGGTTCCGGAACAGCCACCCGGATGCTTTCAATCCCCAAATAACGGGCTACGGAACGATTGATAAATTCATCCGGATCCCCGCTGCTCATGCGCCACATAACGGAAACATAAGGGGCCAAAGGAACAGAATCATAAGGAGGAACCGTAATGTTTTTCTTGCCTTGTTCCAATTCATGGCGGATGAACATTTTCCGTTCCTCGCACTGGCGGTGGATACGGGGAAAAGCATCCAGATATCCGGAGCATACCCACAGGGCCGGACCAGCCGCCGCCAGCAGCACGCAGAATGGGATCCACAGCCTTCGCTCGGCATCCATCCATACCCCGTACAATCCCAGAATTCCCGTCATCATCAATACCGTGGCGGAAAACATGGCGTGCCATGCCGGAATCACGCGTACAAAAAAGCTGATTGCCATGGCATGAGCCACCAGAATAAACAGCAGGGAGATGCACATACGCCGACCGGCCTTCCCCCGCCAGACGTTTATCCCCGCTTCCACAGTCAGCAGAATCAGAGCGGCAGCGGCAACGGCCAGCAAAATTTTAGGAATCGGCATGAATTCATAAAAGGCGTTTACCAATTCCGGAATGGCGCTGAAACGATCCCCCCAGGAATGGAGAACGGCTGCGCCGCCCGCCGTCTCCGAATGAAGGCGGGCCGCATTGCCCGGAGCCAGCAGAAGAAAGGCCCCTCCCAGCGCATGGAATCCCCAGCCAATGAAAAACCAGCGGGGGAGAATCATTCCCCGGCAGCGGGCGTAAAACCAGTACACGAACAGCATGCCCAGGGAAGCGGGAATCTGGTTCTCATTCGTCATGCCGGCGGCAAAAGCCATGACGCCTATCCAGAGCCAGGAAAAAGGAGTGTCCCTAATCCGGGAAGTTCCAGCCCATAAGGAGCGGTACAGGCACAGGAAACCCAGCCAGATGGCGGCCGACCAGGCGTAATTGGTCCCTCCGGACAGCCAGAACATCGTGATCCCCGGCCTGGATGAAGACGTAAGCAAGAGAAGCGCTCCCACGGTAAACAGCAGCACATCCCGCCAGTTTCCGGAATTGACCCTTCTTCCCCGCGCCAGAAAAAACATCATCAACGCCAGGGAAAGGAGCACGAAGGGATTGAGGGCCAGAAAAAGCCATTTTCCCGCTGTAGCTGTAAAAATAGCGAGGAACTCTCCCAGCCGGGGATTCCAGTGCATGTATGACCACCAGCACCGCTCCAGCACGGGCTGAAAAGCAAGGCGGTGGTCCGCCCCGAACACGGAATGCATAAAGCTATCCCCAGTGAAAGGAGTCCACCAGGTAAGCAGCATGGCATACACAAGAAACGCCAGCACCACCGCCCGGAACAGAAAACGCGCCGCCAGTGACTGCTTCATGGAACAGGCCGGGATAAAAAACGCCGTCCGCAACTAATCCGCGACGGCCTTGAATACCGGGGCGGGCAGCTTGTCCGGCTTCTTGCCAAAGAAATCCCCCACATCCTTGAATGTCACAAACAGGAAGAACCCCATCAGCAGGAACACAAAGCCGAACTGGACGAATTCCAGAACTTTTACATTCAGAGGACGCCGGAAAACCAATTCAATGGCATTCATGACCACATGGCCGCCATCCACTACCGGAAGAGGCAGAATATTCAGAACCGCCAGGTTTACGTTCAACACCACGGAAAACCACAGGGCCAGCTTCCACCCTTCCTCCAGAGAGAACATCTTGTAAAACTGATTGGCAATTCCCACAGGTCCGGAAAGATGCTCCACGCCCACGCTGCTGCCGGGAGCCACCACCTTCGCCAGGGTATCCCCCATCCATTTCAGACTCTGCTTGATCTGCGCCCACGGAGAAGGATGGACGGTAACGTCACGGCCCACGGAACTCAGGTCCCAGCTCACGCCCAGAATAGGCTGGGCCCCCTTGAGCAGGGAACCGTCCGCACCATTGTGCCAATTCTCCGGAAGCTTCCCCTGAATATTCACCTGCCTTGCAACCCCGGCCCTGTCCGTCACATCCAGCAAGAGCGGTTCATTCTTCTTCAGCAGAACATCCAGTGCGGCAGGGTTCCAGAGGCGTTCTCCATTGGCGGCCGTAACCTCATCGCCCGGATTCAATCCGGCCAGGGCGGCAGGAGAATTGGGGATCACTTCCCCAATCACGCAGGGCATGGCCTGCATCAACCCCACCTGACGCATGCCGGAGCGCTGCCACCAGGACGTTTCCGGAATCCGGAATCCGCAGGAAATTTCCATCTCTCCTTCATGTCCAGGTCTCTGCACCGTAAAAACCACCCGGTCATGCTCGCCCAGCATGATCAATTCCCGCACGCCTTCCATATTGCCCGCCCACTTGTCCACAGGATGGCCGTCCACTTTCACAATCTTGTCGCCGGGAAGAATGCCGGCCTGAGCCGCAGGGCTGTCCGGAGCAACAAAACCGACCGTAGTCACGCCCATCTCCACATCCGGCTTGCCCACCATCCAGACGGCCACGGCAAACAACACAGCCAGCAGAAAAGAAGCGGCAGGCCCGGCGGCGGCCACGATAATCTTGTCCAAGGGAGTAACCGGCTTCAAATCCTTGGGAAGCTCCGCACGTCCTTCAATGGCCTCCATAGGAGCCATCTGCGGCAGGGAAACAAAACCTCCGGCCGGAATCCACCCCAGCCCCCACTGCACGCCGTTAACCGTTTTTTTCCAGATGGGACGGCCAAACCAGATTTGAAACCTGTCCACATACAAACCACGCCAGCGGGCAGCGAAAAAATGACCAAGTTCATGAATAAAAATCATGAAGTTAAATAACATCACCACGCCGAAAATAATGGCGATGGTGGCAAGGACGGAAAGAATGCTATCCATGGTAGTTTTTGTCGTTCAAGCTACCACGGGACTCTCCGGTGAACAAGCTTCAAAGATGTCCTAATGACAAAGTGGATGCTGATATTCCAAATGGATTTCAAAAGGGTCTTATATACTTGACTTCGGTTTCTCCGTATGCTATTAATTAGCCATACTAAGGAGGCACCCATGAACGACCGCTTAACTATTTCGCTGTTTGAGCTTTTTGAAAAATTCCCTGATGAAGAATCGGCTAAAAAGTATTTGGAGGGGAAACGGTGGAGTGATAAGGTAGTTTGCCCGTTTTGCGGGAAAAGCGAAAAGCAGTATAGGGTGAAAAGGAATGGGGTTGAGGGGTATTTTGAATGCGGGGAATGCGGGAAAGTTTACACCGTTAGAACTGGAACTATTTTTGAGAGAAGCCATGTTCCGCTCCATAAGTGGATTTTTGCTTTCTATTTAGTAGTGACTTCCAGAAAGGGCATTAGCTCCATGCAACTTTCTAAAGAAATTGGGGTAACGCAGAAAACAGCGTGGTTTATGCTTCAAAGGATTAGAGAAGCTTGCAATTCCAACCACGATGACGATGACAGTAACGGTTTTCTGTCTGGAATCGTTGAAGCTGATGGGGTGTATATTGGAGGCAAGGAATCCAATAAGCATGAATCTCAGAAATTGAAGGCTGGGCACGGAATTGTTGGAAAAACGGCAGTTTTAGGAATGAGAGCCAGAGCGGGAAGGGTTTTGGCGAGGGTTATTTCCGATACTTCAAGAGATACAGTCCATCAGATTCTCAATAAGTATTTAAGACGGGATTCCATTCTGGTTACTGATGAACATGCTTCCTATAAAGAATCACAGTTTAATCATCAGGTGGTGAATCATAGTGCTAAACAGTATGTTGACGGAATGGCCCATACTAACGGCATTGAAAGCGTATGGGCGGTGTTGAAGAGAGGATTCTATGGAATCTACCATTCATTCAGCACAAAACATTTACAGAGATATGTAGATGAATTTGCGTATCGGTTGAATGAGGGGAATGTGAAAATCCATACGTGGGTGAGATTGGATGCTCTTATGGCTAAAGCATTTTCGACGAGAATCACTTACGCCGAATTGAAGAATTAACCGCCACCCTGAGAACAAGGTGATGGCCTAAGTCATGCAAATCAAAGAATCGCCCCCTTCCCCGAAAGGAAGGAGGCCAGTTAATTCACCGCCGAAAGTTAGAATGACCAGCTAATGCCTATCGTCATAGCATGGTAGGGCCTAATATCTTCAATCTTATACATTTCATAACCAATTATAAAATCGACTTTTTCCGAAACTGCAAATTTGAAACCTACCAAAGCAGAATAGGCAAAATCCGTCATATTATCGCTTACTTTGATATTGCCAATCGTTATTCTGGCAGAATCAAAGGCCACTCCTGCTTTGCCTCCTATATAGAAGGTTGCTATATCAGATAAGGGGACATTCAATGCATAGCCTGCCATCAATGGAACAGACATAGTTTCAAGCTTCAATAATCCAAAATAAGTTTTTGACCCATAAAGCAACCCTGAGTTTATAGATAGTTCGTGAAAGACTGAACCCGTTTCAATATTTGTATGAAGGTTAACTTGAAAGCCGTACATATTTGGGTCCTCTTCTTCTGATGCCCATGCATAGACCCCTTTGAAACTTCCCCCAAACGTGGAATCATATCTGGTGGTATATGCAGAACGATAGTCCCCTCCCATCCTATAGTATTCCCAAGGGTCACTAGAGGCGGCGTGTGCGGTACATGAGAGGCCCAGAAGCCCCAAACTGGCAATGATGGTTTTCGAGTTCATGATGTTTTAGGTTTTGGATTCCTTAGAGAGGACAAAGAATTCTCCTATTAAGATATAATATTGTCCTATAAAAGAGCTATTATTATCCTAATAGGATTTTGTCAATCATAAATACCCCGATTTCTTTCATTCACCCTCCTGATAGGAGAAAATTGCCCGCATGGACGAGAAACGCCCGCTGGATATTCAGACGTTGGGAAGGTGGTTGGCAGAGAACAAAGTTTCCCGCACTGAACTTGCTTCCTCCCTAGGTCTAGCCAGAAGCACCATTGACAACTATTTTTCCAAAGGTAGTATTCCAAAGCACGTCCAGATTCTGATTTCTCGGTACATGCAGGGGCGGGAGCCAGCATCTAACAACGATTTTGTTTCTCAGCTGAGTGTTCCTATCCCTAACAAAATTCTCAATTTGGCCGTTCGTGCGGCGGTTCAGAAAGACATGAGCGTTGAGGAATTTGTGGTGTGGGCCACAGAAGGGGCGGCGAAGAGAATTGTGGAGGGGAATAAGTGTAATTAGAAAGAAAGGCTGGGAAATGAGTAGCTGTCTAGATATCTAGGGCTTTCAACGTGTAGAACACCTTGCGTCATTTAATGAGTGCCGATTATCCTTCGGAACTGGAATCTCAAATTGCCGTTCGAATGAAAAACTCTATTTTGAATGAGGTAGTCAAGAGGGCCGTCAAGGAAGGGTTGTCTGTGGAGGAAGGGATTTTGAGGGCGGTAGAAGAGAAGGTAAATTCCTACAATAAGATGTACTAAATGATTTTTATTATTTGTTAGAAAGTCACATGAAACGTACGAGTAATTTCGCGACATTTAATGAACAGATATGGTTTATTATGAGTCAAATCTATAGAGTTTTACCTTTCTTGACAGAAAGGGAATAAATCCCGATACTAAGTGTAATTCTTATAGATAAATAATTCTAAATTGTGCATCGTATTGCGAGAAAAGCTTGATAATTTTAGAAAAAAAGATAGCCTGCGCGTCAGGTTCTAACTCCATGTAATCTATCATGTCTAATAATGCGTATAGAACTTATGTTGAAGTTATGAAGGACGCACCAAAGAATGCGTATTTTTATAATGATTCTACAGACGATGCAAAAATTGTTTTAGCTCAATTCATCAATGCGGCCACATTTTCTGTTCGTATTTTTGCTCGAAGCTTGAACCATGAAATTTATGCTGATAAGGGTGTATTTTTAGCTATTAAACGCGCTCTCAAAAAAGGCGTCCGTTTTACAGTAATGATTCAGGCTGAACAAGCAGATGCATTAAGTTCTAAGCTCATTAATTTATTTTGTAAGTTTAAGGACTCGGTTGATTATCAAACAAAAAAGGGAGTAGGTTTATCCGCTAATGTTTGTACTGTCGATGACAGAATGTTTCGATATGAGTATGCTCCTGATAAACGCAAAGCTAAAGCTTCTTGGGATGATAAAGATACAGTAAATAAACTTAATTTGGCTTTAGAGAATATTCGACACGCTTCTTAATTTATTATCCTATGTTGAGATGGTCTTTTTATGTAGGTGTGGGCGTATATTCGTTTTTACTGATTTGCGTTTTCTTTGTTCTTTCAATATTTTTTGCGCAAGAACATCTTCAAGGCAACGGTTTTCATTTAGCAACTTTGCAGACAGTTATTACACTATGCACATTAACATCAATCTATACTACGGTTAGAAAACAAACTAAGGAGAGATTGGAAAATATATTAATCAAAGATATTATTTTTATTAATCCGCAAATAATGAATAATATCCGAGATTTTATTAAAACTCCAGAGGGGATTGAAAAGTCAAAAAGAGTTTTTTGGAAGCATTATAGAAAAACAATGAGAAAAGAAATAGAAAGTCTTTTTAAATTTTTGATTTATACTTCCTCTATTTTTACATTTATAGCTATTTTTGTGATTGGCATGGACTGTCAAAATTGTTTTGTCCATTATTTTTCCTTACTTTTGTTTTTCCCTTCTATTTTCTTATGCCTAATTTTTTTGAAGATAGAGTATCTTGTTTATCTAGGCGGACAAGATACAAATCTGAAAAAAATCTGTTATCAGAGAGCATTAAAGGATTTTTGCAAACCTGAGTTATCAAATAGTGTTCTTGATAAAATAAAGAAAATAAAAGTAAAGAAATTAGAAGAAGATTTTGATGTTGGTCAATCATTTCTAAATGAAACATCAAAATTATTTACTCAAAATCCTATTCAAGTGCATGTAATTTATTATAATTGATATTTCTTCTAATACATAAACTAAAAAGCACTACCTCATGAAAAAGTGAGGTAGTGCTTTTCTTTTCGAAATAATACCAATTTCTTATTATTTGACAAAATCAAAAACGACACAACCTTTTCCTGCACGGGCAATCTGAATCAATTGGTCAGTTGTTTTTGCATTCGCATTTGCAAGAGTCAAATGAACCATTTTGTTAGATGCAGCCCTAGCAATATCAACAAGTTGGTCAGTTGTTTTTGTAGATGCATCAATCCTTATCCCTCCACCAGCACGAATAATATCTATGAGTTGATTAGTAGTTTTCATAATTGTATTTTTTACTACCTATTAATGGGGAATTTTTATGAAATTGGCAACTACAAAAACATCTGGCTAATCATGGGCTTGCGCTCACGAAATTCTTTCTAAGAAAAATACCATTTGGAGAGATGATTTTCTTTCCGAACTAAAGTATATAATACCCTTTCAAAAGGTGCCTGATAGCCCAAAAAACAGCCTTTACCTTCCGGGAATTTTGAAGCCGCAAGTAAAAGACCGCGTCCCCTTTTTTCGAGCGGTGCCTCTGGGAGAGGAGGCATCATCCCGGCCCGGAACCTGGACGAATAAAAGCGCCTTTTTTACCAGGAGAAAAACCGGCGGGGCATCAAACGCCGCAGCCCGCTTTTCTGTCCGAATCCCCTGAACAGCCTTTGCAATAAATGCCTCCGGAATTGGAAGCAATGATTAAAGAGCCATTGTGTTCTTAACAAAAATGCGCACTGGCGGAAACAGGATTTTTCCCAGCCGGCATGGGAAAACCGACGCTGCAATAAGAGAAACTGGCTGGCGCACTAAATGATGAACGTGCGAACACCTGCTCCATAAGGCATTTACAGGAAAATACCAACGGCCGGAACTGCCATATCCGGACATGAAAACAGCCTCCGGAAAATTATTTCCGGAGGCTGTCGGTTAACGTTTACTGAACAGATGGAAACTCCCGCACATTCAGGCGCGGAGAGCGGCGCCATCCTTGGCTTCAATGGCCTTCTTCGCTTGAGCGAAGATAGCGTCAAAAGCCTTTTCGTCAGAGACGGCCAAATCGGCAAGAACCTTGCGGTCCAAATCGATATTGGCGGCTTTCAAGCCTTCCATAAAGCGGGAATAGGTCAGACCGCGGTCGCGGACGGCAGCGGAAATACGGGCGATCCAAAGACGGCGGAATTGTCCCTTCCGACGCTTGCGGTCGCGGTATTCATACTGCCAAGCCTTGTAAACAGCATCCTTGGCGTAGCGGAAGAGTTTGCTGCGGAAACCGCGGAAACCCTTGGCACGCAAGAGAATGCGCTTACGACGCTTGCGAGAGGCCGGTCCATTAGTGGCACGTGGCATAGCTTATTTCTATTTCTATCTTGAACAGACTGTTCTTCCTCACCTCCCTGCAGTCTCGCCTGTTCTTATCTTCTCATCGGAAGAAGGCTGCATGAAGGCCCCCCGTTCAGCGGGGGGAAAGCTCGGCATTAGTCGAGCGTTTCCGCGGTTTAGGCGAAAGGCAGGTTCTGCTTGACTGCCCAGACTTGCGTCTCGTCCACCAGAGCCACCTTGCCAAGCTGGCGCTTGCGCTTGCTGGACTTCTTCTGGAGGATGTGGCGCTTGCCCTGTTTACGGCGCAGTACCTTGCCCGTGCCGGTTACCTTGAAACGCTTGGCGACTGCCTTGCGGGTTTTATTGATACCACCTTTGCGGGTCATGGTGGAAAGAGATTACAGGCTTTTTCCAAATACGCAAGTATTTTTTATGCAAATCTTTTCTTCAGACGATGGCAAATGGGCCCTTCCTGACCATACATTGCCCGGCGCCTTTGACGCAGCCGGCTGCATCAAGAAATAAAATGGGGAACATAACCGGCAAAGGATGATCAGACAGCTACTGCTGCCAGCCTGGGAATCCTCTGTCATCCGCCATACCCTTTGCCACTTCGGCAAGTGCTTATCATGAGAAATTTTTATATATAAGAAAAGACTGGAACAAAGAGCCCTTCATATACTTCCCCATCGGCGTAAGGCCTTCTTAGAATATTTCACGTTGACAGCGGACTCCGGTCCGGAACACTGACGTCACATCAGCAGAATTCTTTAAGCAATTAACTGTTAAACCCAATATCCAAATCACCGTCAAATGAGACCAAGAATAAGATGGGCAAATATCACGGAAAAACAGCATGCCATCCTACCAGAAAGGTCATCCCCAATTCATCACGCCGGATATTATCCCCTGCCTTTTCCATATTCTCCGCGCATCTGCCTGATTTCATCCCTAATCAAGGCGGCGCGTTCAAATTCCAAATGGGAAGCAGCCTCCTTCATTTCCGCCTCCAGCCTGGCAATGCGCTCTTCCAAACCATACCCGGCTTCATCCTCCGCTACGCGGAAGGACTCTTCATCATCCTCTGCGTACAACTTCAACTGCCCCTGTTCGGAACGGCTCACCGTTTGGGGGACAATACCGTGTTCCCGGTTGTATTTTTCCTGAATACCCCGGCGGTAATCCGTCAGCTCAACCAGCCGTTTGATGGAATCCGTCATCACATCCGCAAACAAGACGCACTCTCCATTCAAATGCCGCGCGGCGCGGCCCGCCGTCTGCACCAGGGATGTCTCATTGCGCAAAAACCCCTCCTTGTCCGCATCCAGAATGCACACCAGGGAAACCTCCGGCAAATCCAGCCCTTCCCTAAGCAGGTTAATGCCTACCAGAACGTCTATCTTCCTGGCTCTCAAAGCACGTAAAATCTCCACGCGCTCAATCGCATCCACATCCGCGTGAATATAGGACACCTTCAATCCTACCCCTTTCAGGTACTCCGTCAAATCTTCCGCCGTCTTCTTGGTCAGCGTCGTGACCAGCACGCGTTCATTTTTGGCAACGCGTTCATTGCACATGGCGATCGTCTCGTCAATCTGCCCTTTCAACGGACGGATGGTAATCTTCGGCTCCAGCAGCCCGGTAGGCCGGATAATCTGCTCTACAATCAGGGGTGTAGAACGCCTGGTTGGGTCAAATTTTTCTACCGGTTCCGTGGATGGGCTGGGAGCAACGCGAATGTCCTTGGGAGAGGTAAACAAAATTCCTTTGAACCCTTCCGGAGCCTTTTCTCCGGATCTGGCGGCACGGCGCACGGGAATATACGTCTTATTATCCGCACGGCAATTTACCAGTTCAAATGGCCCCGGAGTAGCGGAAGCATACACAATCTGGTTCTGCCTTTCCATAAACTCATGGAATTTCAAAGGCCTGTTATCCAGAGCGCTGGGCAGGCGGAACCCATGCTCCACCAGAATATTTTTGCGGCTTCGGTCCCCCTCGTACATGCCTCCCAGCTGCGGCACCGCCACATGACTTTCATCAATCAGGGTCAATGAATCCTTGGGAAAGAAATCCAGCAGGGTGGATGGAGCGCTTCCGGGCAGGCGGCCGGACAAATGGCGGGAATAATTCTCAATCCCCTTGCAGAACCCCAGCTCTTCAATCAGTTCCAAATCATAATCCGTGCGCAATTTAAGCCGCTGCGCTTCCAGCAGGCGCCCATGCTTCTCAAACCAGCCTACGCGGTCCTCCAGCTCTTCCCGGATAGCTTTCAACGCCGCCGCCCGTTTCTCCGGAGCGGCCACATACTGCTTGGCCGGGAAAAAAGTGTAGCTCCCAAGTCGTTCCCTCACGCGCCCGGTGGCGGAGTCAATCAAAGAAACCCGTTCCACCTCGTCGCCGAAAAACTCTACGCGGATTGCTTCACCTTCCGAATAAGCGGGAAACACCTCCACCACCTCACCGCGCACGCGGAACGTGCCGCGGGTAAAATCAAAATCCTGCCGCTCGAACAGGCGTTCCACCAGCTGCTTCAAAAACACGTCCCGGTCCATGACATCCCCCTCGCGCATGCGCAGCGTCAGGTTCCTGTAATCCTCCGGAGTGGACAGGCCGTAAATGCAGGAAACGGATGCCACCACAATCACATCCCTCCGTGTCATCAGGGAATTCATGGCATTCAGGCTCAGGCGGTCCAACTCGTCATTAATGGCGGAATCCTTTTCAATGTAGGTGTCGGAACTGGCGATATACGCCTCCGGCTGGTAATAATCGAAATAGGAAACGTAGTAATCCACCGCGTTATTCGGGAAAAAACTCTTCAGCTCCGAATGAAGCTGTGCGGCAAGCGTCTTGTTGTGGGAAATCACCAGCGTGGGCCTGTTCATCCGGGCAATCAAATTCGCCATGGTGAATGTCTTGCCGCTCCCGGTCACTCCCAGGAGCCCCTGGTGCTTGTTACCCGCCTCCAGAGACTTGAGCAGCTTGCCGATGGCCTGCTCCTGGTCTCCGGAAGGCTTGAAGGAGGAATTCAACTCAAAAGACGACATACGCAATGCCGTCAGTATATTGCTCCCGCCCCGCCGGGCTAGGACAATGTTTGACAATTTTCCCCTCCTGACCCAGTATATGCGGCATGTACATTCCCACACAGGAAGAACGGTATGCAAAAAAAGGGGTTGTTTCCCTCATCCTGTGCGTTGTAGTCCCTTCCTGCCTGTATGTCTCTCTTCTGTCCAAGCAGCTGATGATGGTGCGCGGGCATGAATGGGAAGCTGTCATGAAACTCTTTCTGGCATTCACCTACCCGCTGGCGGCTCTCTTCGCCATAACGGGCATTCCGTTCTTCTGGTGGTCTGTGGGCATCTCTCTGGCGGTTCATGCCGGCATCGTCGCCTGGCTGAAAACAACGCCTCTCCTGTCCCCTAAAAAAGCCGTCTGCATCGCCCTGTGCCTGGGGATGCTGGACTTTCTGTTCGTGAAACTATTTCCTTTTCCGGCACAAATCATGGGATAAGCCTGCCCGGGAAAATATCTGGGATATTCCATCCTCCGGTTCAGGACTGCTTTAACTGGCTCGAGAATCTTCTTAATTCCACGCCTCGTTGTTGGCATCAGTATCGCACTCCTCATACGCGAAACACTGCGCCCCGGAACCATCACCGGCGGCCAACACCGGCTTGGGATAAAACTTTCCTTTCTCCAGAACCTCCTTCACAGAATCAGCTACCAAGGATTTTCCATCCTTTACCGGCAGACAAACCAGGACGTATTCAATGCCCCCCCTTCTAATCCGGAGTAAATGTGCCTTTGGGGAACCAGACATCCGCCCATGAATGGAAAATACCGCCAGAAAGCAGACACCCAACAGGTCAGTTAACTTTCCTATGGGTTTCTCACCACAGGTGCTTCCCACAAGCGCGTCAAAGGTAAAAACTCCTGTTTAATCTTGAACGCCAGAGCCTGGTATGGCAGAGTGCGTCCGCCCGTTCGTTGCGCCTGTGGCGAAATTGGTAGACGCGCCAGACTTAGGATCTGGTGCCGAAAGGCGTACAGGTTCGAGTCCTGCCAGGCGCACCATTTCACAATATAGGCATATCATTAACAGTGATTACCTATATTTCTTGAGGAAAGGGGCAATGAATGCCGTCCCCAGTCCAACCAGGGCAATCAGGGAGAAAGACCACCGGAGGGAGGAAGCATGGGCAATATGACCAATGACCGGCGGCCCCATCAGGAACCCCAGAAAGCCGATGGTAGAAACGGAAGCCAGCGCCATGCTGGGAATCATTTTCCGGGATTTCCCGGCCATGCTGTAGCAGAGCGGGACAATGGAAGAGGTGCCAAAACCCACCAGCAGAAAGCCCAGCGTGGCGGACCACAGCATCGGGAACAGGACGGAGACGAGCAATCCGGAGGCAATAAGGATGCCGCTGGCGCGCAGAACCCGCACAGGCCCGAAGCGCATCACCAGGCGGTCTGCCGTAAAACGCCCCAGGGCCATGGTGCTCATGAATGCCACGTATCCCATCTGCACCAGCCCCGGGCCGGGTTTTACCACGCTTTCAAAGTACACGCCGCTCCAGTCAAACATGGTTCCTTCGCTCACCATGCTTCCGAAGGCGATCAGCCCGATGACCAGTACATAAGCATCCATGCTCCGGAACATGCCGCCTCCCTGGGAGGAGGAACGCCGGGCATCCCTCGGCAGAAGAGAGGGGGAAAAAACGGCCAGAATAACCATGCATATCAGGAAAATGGCGATGAAATGCGTTTCCGCAGAAATATGCCAGTCCACCATGGCAGCTCCCAGCAAAGCTCCGAAAAAACCCGCCAGACTCCATAAACCGTGGAACCGGGCCATGATGCTGCACTGGTACAGCCGTTCCACTCCCACTCCCTGCGTATTGACGGATATATTCGTCAGATTTGCGGCTACCCCAAAGAAAAATAACCCGGCCGCCAGTTCCCAGAAAGACCCCGCCATACCCAGGCATACAAGCACGGCAGGATAAAAGACGGATGCCGCCATCAGTATTTTCCGGCTGCCGCAACGGCCAACCAGGTAACCGGATAGCGCCATGGCAGACATCTGCCCCACCGGGACGGCAAAGAGAACGGACCCCAAGTCGGCATCGTTCAACCCCAATGCACTTTTGATGTCCGGGATGCGGGATGCCCAACTGGCGAACACCAAACCCTGAAGAAAATAAAAGGTACTGACCGACAGACGGTAAACACCTTGCGTCGTTTTAGGAAGAGGCACATTCATGATGAATTTCCTGATCGCGCAAACGCTATCCCTATTCCCCTCTTCTGGCAAGAGAAATCATCTTTTGTACAATAAGATTTTACACGCAAACAGGCATCCGGAAAAAGGACAGGATTTACGGATATTTCTCCCCCGCCATTTTCCAAGGCAATTTTTCTTTCACATAAAAAACGCCGTATTCCTTCATGGAACACGGCGTTGGTAAAAGGGAACAAAAACGGTCAACGGGGATCGTGGTGCCAGTTCAGGGCACCCTTGCCCAGCGCATACAGGTAGGCCACCAGCAAAATGCCAATGAAAATGCACATGGCCGTGAACGATTCCGGATTCATCATAATATAGTCCCGGAAATTGACGGCCCAGGGGTAGAGGAATACCACTTCCAAGTCAAAAATGACAAAGAGCATAGCCACCATATAGAATTTTACAGAGAACATGGGGGCGCCTTCCCCCATGGGAATCATCCCGCATTCGTAGGGAATGTCCGCCGGTTTACGCACGGAAGAACGCTTGCCCATCAAGATACTGAGCAACAAGATCATGCCGGCCAGCCCCAGGGCGGCCGCCACCTGCACGAGCACTGAAAAAAATTCCTGATTCATGACGTCTGGCACGGGTGTACCACAGACATTACGGAAAAGCAAAACTAAAAAGGACAACAGCTTTCATGCTGACGGAAGGGCCGGTAAAATTCCGTCTCCTGCCCTGTCAGACAGTACAAAGGCAACAGTCCGTTCCATGGGGACGCCCGGCATTTCACATCCCTGGGACTTCCTTTCTACGGGTCTCTGTCTTCCAGGGCATCTTACGGCAAACATCTGTTTATCACAAAACTCCGCTATCCGGTTTTAAACAGCAGCCGGCAATGGCCCAGCTATCCAGAATACCCTCCCCTCACGGAAAGCGTACAGGAATCCCCTTCATTGCCGGGAACAACGGACTCACGCCCCCATCAAATGGGAAATCCACTTTCCGGCCGCTTCCATCAGAATAATACACCCCGCCAATATTCCGAAAAAAATTCCCGCCAATTTAAGCAGCAGAAAGCCCATTCCCAGAAAAACACCGCCAATACAAGCGAACACGGCCATCGCCAGCATATTAAAAAAATCTGACAATAACATCAACATAACCCTGATTTTATTCCATTACCCGGCAATTAGAAACGGGGTTTCCTGCAATTCCCAGCCCTTCCCTGCGGAGAATGGGCGTCTAACATCTTTCCAAGCACCTGCATCACTCCGTTTTCCTCATTAGACGGCGCCTCAAATGCGGCCATGGAACGGATTTCCGGCACGGCATTCGCCACGGCATAACTGAAACGCGCCTGCCGCATCATTGGAGCGTCATTCATCTGATCCCCGAAAACCATCGTCTCCTCCGGAGAAACTCCCAGTTTCCGCTGAATCAATTCCAGAGCGGCCCCCTTATTGGCCCCTTTCCGGCTGATATCCATCCATTTCTCTCCGGAGACAGCCACCTGGAAGCCATGTTCCAAATGCTTCAGCCGGGGAAAACTGTTTTCCCCGGCTCCCAGGAAGTCATATACTGCTATTTTCAAAAGTTTGTCCCCCCGCACGTCCAGCAGGTCCCCCACTTCTTGACAGCGTGTGTAATATTTGCGGGCCTCCCGGACGAATTCCGGCTGTTTGTCCTCAATATATGCGGAAGCCCGCCCTGCGAGGACGATGCAGGTTCCTTCAATGCGCCTGATCCCGGCAATCAAACCGGCTACCGTTTCATGATCCATGTCCAGAAGCAGCCATTCTTTTCTACCCGCCGCCGCATAAGCGCCATTCTCGGCAATAAACAGCATCCGGTCCGCCACGGGGGCAAAGGTCCGGAGCAATCCGTCATACTGGCGGCCGCTTGCTGCCGCAAAACGAATGCCGCGAAGCTCAAGTTCCCTAAACAAGGGAAAAAACGCAGGGTCCAATTCACCTTTTCCATTAAGCAGCGTCCCATCCATATCGGACGCAATAAGTTTGACGGAATCCATAACGCTGCCAGAATCATCGTTTATCCTTACTTCCAGGGCAAGAGCGGCTTCAGACAGCATGGAGCGGACAGCGAAAAGAAAGACCAGGAGGCCAGCAGCAAGGATACAGTTCTCTCCATCATTTTACGGGAGAATCTCCATTTCTTCCATAAGTTTCAGCTTCCTTCATTCTACCGTGAGTGCAGCAGCGGCAAATGCAAATAATTTGAAACCATCCGCACATCCGCAATATTTAGCGTATCACACCGAATTGCAAATTCGGATACAATTCAAATAATTGGAGTTAAATGATCCACGCCATAAACTCCATAATTTTTGTGAAGTCCGGCCCATGACACCATATTTTCCGTTTCCTTCGTAATTCTCTTTATCCACGAGCTTTTTTCCCAGATGAAGAGGGAAAAAATTCTCCTCCGAATTTGCAATCCGCCACCCGAATTCCCACATGGTTTGCCCCGGGCATTCTTTGCTCATACTATTTTTTCATTGCCCGGAGTTATGGATTCCTGCATCATGGCCTTTCGCAGTACCCCTGCTTATGATACACATGACTTTAAGAAAGAAAACTCTCTGGTTTCTTGGAGCTTTGAGCTTTTTTGCCTCTCTTGCCGCGGCTTTCGCTGTTTTCTGGCTGAACAGGAATGATTCTTCTCCCGCGGAATGGAATTTCAACCCTATCTGGACAAAAGCGGAAAAAGAACAAATTCTTACCGCAGCGAATTTCACAGCCCATCGAAGCCCGGAACGTTTCATTTACCGCGGGCTTTCCCTCAATTCACGCCGTATTGACTGGCACATGTTTTCCGAAGTTTCCATGCGCCAATATATGAAGGACGAAATCAGGGAACGGCTTCAGATGATACGGGACACGGCGGAAAGCGCAGACGGACGCTGCATCACTCCATCCCATGAAACCCTGCTGCATCTTGCCGCCGGGCTCGGAGAAGTGCAGTTACTGAACCGCCTTTTACAGCGCCATGCGGACCCGAACGTCCAGATCATCCTGCCGCAACAGGCCTTTCCCTCCATTCCGGACTCCGAACAGGGAAATACCCCCCTGACTTACGCCTGCCAGCCAGGCATGGACGACTCCACGCCCCTGCCGGTGCATAACAGGATCTCCTGCCTTAATCTCCTGATTCAATACGGTGCGGATGTGAATAAACCGGGGCCGCTGGGCTGGCCGCCCCTCGTCATCACCTGTGTGGCCGGTATTGGAGGAGCACCCTATGAGGAAGCGGCCCTGTTTCTTCTGAAATGCGGTGCGGATATTTCCCTCCAGCCTGAATTGAAAGGTAAAAAAACAAGTCTGCTCACATGGGCCACGGCCGCCGGATACCCCCTGCTGGTCCGCAAGCTTTGCGAAGCCGGGTACGATCCCAATTTCCGCGGGGAAATGGCCCCGCCCCTTCTTTCCCTGAACCTGAACACTCCGAACGCCGCACTGCAAATTGCACATATTCTGCTGGAATACGGAGCGGACGTGAATGCGGCCATGCCCGCGTCCACCACCCTGCCGGAAACCGCGGGAGACACGGCCCTGCTGAACCTGTGCCGCCAGCTGGCTTTCATTGATGTGTCCAGCCTCCCTCAAATCAGGGATCTGGTCAATCTCTTCATCAAAGAGGGAGCTGACGTCAACCATCAAAACGCCGCCGGAGAAACTCCCCTCATGGCATGCTGCCGAGGCATGCTGCTGGGAGACGATTCCCTGGACCGGCTGAAACTGGGTATTGCGCGTCTTCTGCTGGACCACCACGCAAACCCATCCCTGAAAGACAAATACGGACGCACAGCCCTCCAGAGGATAGGCAACCGGTCAAACGAACATCTCCAGATGGTGCTGAAATACCTGCCGGAATTAAGCGCTCCACCGCTTCTGAAGAAGGAAAACCATTGAATCCCGCCGCTCCTTACTTCACCCGGGCATTTACCGTATCCAGCAGAATGCCGGCATCCGGTTGGGACCCGGTGCTGATGAAATGGATATAACTGGCTCCATTAGGGGACTTATTAGCCATTTTCAACGTTCCGGCCTTCTTTCCGTCCAGAGACACCACGGCCTGCCCACCCTGCCAAAGAAGGGAAATTTCATGCCACGCTCCGGGCGAGAAAGGCACTTTTTTCATCCCCAGCAACAGATGGGGCGCAGGTCTCAGCCTGATCGGGAAGGTAAACAGGGCATAATCCTTCGTAGTGGAATCACAGGCATTGAACAGCCGGTCCGTCAGAGAGACCTGAAGGCCGGAATCATCCGCCTGCTCCCCGTCCGCTACACGGAAGCGGAATTTGACCAACCCCGTGGTCCCGTTCGGAAAGTTCCAGGTAGCTCCGCCGTTCCGGTAATCCACATTGGATTTTTCATTGACCAGTTCGGGATCATCCAGACGCTTGATTTGCAACACCTTCTTCGTGCCCCCGGACGGATCCTGAATCAGCTCGGCGGAAGGCTTGCGGTTATAACTGCAATGGCCTTTTTTGTGGGGGATATAAGTGTGAATGGTCCACTGGGAATCCAAATCTTTCCCCGTCTGCGTGGCACGCGTCTTGGCCCCTACCCAGCGGCGGTCCACAATAACCAGGCGGCGGTGGTTTTTATGCTGCCCCAGGGAAATAAGGATGCGGTTTTTGTCCAGCTGCACCATTTCGCTCTGGTGTTTGCCGCGGTCTTCCGGACCATCCAGCGTAGCATAGCCGGGATGGTTGCGGTGTTCGTCCAGGATAATCTCCCGGAACCCGTACCAGGTTTTGCCCTCGTCCCCGGACATAGCAATGTGGTGGGAATCACGGTTGGTGAATACATCCTCCCACGTTCCGTTGCCAGCTGTGGCGTTTTCAGGCAGAGCCATTGTATTCGTCCACAGGGAAACGATAGTTCCGTCATCCAGGCGTCCCAACGTGTTCATGGTCAGGGTGCCGAAAAAGCGGGAAGGCTCCGGTTTGCTCCACGTTTCCCCGTAATCCTTGGAAAAAGCCTGCCACGCCTGGTCCTGGGAGGTGCGGGCAAGCGCCCACAACGTACCGTCTTTCATTTCCAAAACCGTGGCTTCCACGGCATTGTTGAACCATCTGACGCCCTGGTGGGGGGGCCTGGCTTCATGTCTGGGGGAAGTAACACCGTTCCTGGATACATGCCAGGTCAGCCCCCCGTCATCGGAAATATGGAACTTGGTGCCGCCGCCCATGTTGTGGAACGGCACGATCACCCTGCGGCCCTTGTTCACAAAAACGGGGGTCCGCATGATGCCGCCCAGTTTTTTCAGGCTTTTCCTCTTTTCCGGGTCTTTCCAGTCTTCTTCCAGTTTGCCGTCATTCGTGACGGCAAGCCACTTGCCGTCCAGCCCACCCCTGGAAAGAAATACAAAGCCCCCGATAGGCTGCACACGAATGAATTCCCTGGTCAAAGGGTTGCGCACAATAGCCGGAGATTCCTTGGGAATGCCACCGTAGTTGGGAGGGTAGCCAGCCGGAGCGGCCTTCATTTCCCATGTTTTTCCGTTATCCCTGCTGACCAGGTAATCCGGTTCCTTGCGGGTACCGGAATAATGGCGTATTTCACGGGAGTCCACACGGATAAGGCCGCGCCCCGCATCAGCCGGCGGAGTGGCGACAACTTCAGGCTCCGGAACGGGTGCGGCCTTCTGTTGGGCATAACAGCAACAAAAGGAACCGGTCAACAATGCAAACAACAGGTTTTTCATAAACTAAATATCAAAGGCCGTATATTTTCCTCAACCGGGGCTTTCCCTTCAAGCAAAATCCTACCTTCCATCAGAAGACAATCATCAGGAATGCTTTCCCGCCTGCTTCCCTCCCCGGTATTTTGCATCAAGCTTTTTCAGGAGTACGGCCAGTTCCTTTTCCAAAACCTCGTACCCCCTGGCATTGGGATGCACCACATCCTTCATGAATTCATTCTGCGGAGAAGCACCGTCTGCGGAAAGAAGCGCCTTTCCCGGATCGGCAAAGAAAATGTCCTTTCCGTTATGCAGCCCCGCCAACAGTCTGTTCGTCTGCTTCACCGGTTCCGCCAGGTTTTTCTCCTTCCGTGGGAGAACGCCCAGCAACAGGATTTTGGAAGAGGGGCACTTCCGGCGCACCAGGCGGACAAATGCCCTGATATTGTCCGCACATGCCTGCGGCGTATCCTTGCGGTGCCCCAGATTATTGGTCCCCAGCAGCACGATGATGACCCGCGGAGAAATGCCGTCCAGCTCCCCGTTTTGGACACGGTAATAGGCATTATCCACATAATCAAATCCAAAGCCCATATTCGTCGCTGCATGCGGACCGAATAATTTCTCCCAGGAACCCGATCCCGTATTTTTTCCGTCCCCGGAAGGCTCCCCTCCCCAATGGTGGGTAATGCTGTCCCCTATCATCACGTATTCAGGCTTGACGGCCCGGTTTCTTTTTTTAACGGCTTCATGCCGGGCATTCCAATCATACGGGTCCCGCTGATGGGGCTCCGGCTTCAGGGTAACGGGCAACGCGGAGGCCGGAATGGAAGGCGCAGAAAACGCCAGACTGGAACTCCCCAGCAATATGGCGAGCATGTAGGAGAGGAAATTCATAATCAAAAAGTAAAACCGGTTTTCAGTTTAAGCAAATTCTGCCGTGCATCAAGATCGCAGGCGTCACTTCCGCCGGCAGAGTAAAAAAAGACCACTGCCCGTCCGGCAAATCCTGCCGCAACCACGGCCAGGCGAGCACCGTGTCCGGCCTCTTCCAAGGCGCGCTCCATTTCATCCATCCCCCGGCCTCTCCCGGAACAGAAACGCCCTCCCCCGTTTTCTTCTACCGGGGAGCGGGCAGCTTGCCGTACTTGTCGTCCATTTTCTTCAGCACTACGCTCAATGACTTTCCCAGTATGTCGTACCCCCTGGCACTGGGATGCAGCCCATCCTCCAGTAGCCCGGGTTTTGGGGACACTCCGTCCTCCCCTAGGAATTCCTCGCCGGGATTGGCGAAAAACACGCTGTTTCCGTCAGCCAGGCCGGATATCATTTTATTGGTTTCCCTAATCAGGGGAGCCAGCTTTTTTTCCTCCCTGGGGAGAATGCCCAGCAACAGGATTTTGGAAGAGGGGCACTTCCGGCGCGCCAGGCTCACAAAAGCCTTGAGATTGTCTGCGCAGGCCCGGGGAGCATCCTTCCGCCCGCCAAGATTATTGGTTCCCAGCAGCACGATGACGACCCGCGGAGAAATGCCGTCCAGCTCTCCCAGCTGCAAGCGGTAATAGGCATTATCCACGTAATCAGAACCAAACCCCATATTGGTTACCGCATGGGAAGAAAACAGGCTATCCCAGGCGGTTTTTCCTGTTCCGAGAGCCCTGTTGTCCCCGGAAGGCTCGCCGCCCCAGCGGTGGGTAATGCTGTCACCAAAGACGACATATTCCGGTTTGACGGTCCGGTTCCGCTCCATCACTGCTTCATGACGTTTTTTCCAGTCATACACGGCCCGCGGGTTCACCTGGGGCTTCAGCGTGGGCGGCAATTCATCAGCACAGGCACCGGAGAAACAAGCAACGCAAAAAACTCCCGCCAGCAATAAACAAAGGCATGCATAAGATTTCATAACGGTAAGCGTTGAGATACTGCAATAGAGATTAGGAAAGTAAAGAGAAATAATCTTCCGTCACTTTTCCGCAATCGCATGTTCCCCTCATTTTCCGCTCCGCAACGGACAGACAGGTGAAACATGCCAAAGCCAGCGCACCCGCGTTCTCTTCGCAAAGAATTAGCCTTGTTGTCCTCCGGAATTCACGATATAATTACGCGGCGCGGAGTTTTGCCGTTTCCAGCCTTTCAGAGGCTGCGGAACGTTTTTCTCCAGTCTTCTTCACTACATTCTATTTATGATCAGCATAGTAAAAGACTTGAAGGAGTCCACCGCCCTTCCGCAGGAATGGCAGGGATTCAAGCCGGGAGCATGGACGGAATCCATTGACGTACGGGATTTCATCCAGCATAACTACACGCCCTATTCCGGCAATGAAGAGTTTCTTTCCGGCCCCTCCCAGCGCACGCTTCGTTTATGGGACGAGCTGAAAGTCCTGCTGAAACGTGAAATAGACAACGGCGGCGTGCTGGATGCTGATGAAGAAGTGGTATCCTCCATCACATCCCACAAGCCCGGCTACATTGACAAGGAACTGGAAGTAGTCGTAGGCCTCCAGACGGACGCCCCCCTGAAACGGGCCCTGATGCCCTTTGGTGGCTTGCGCATGGCCCAACAGGCCCTGGAATCCTACGGGTTCAAGATGTGCGAGAAAACCGCGGACATTTTCAAAAAGATACGCAAGACGCACAATGAAGGCGTTTTCGACGCCTACACTTCCGATATCCGGGCGGCCCGTTCCGCCGGGATTATTACCGGCCTTCCGGACGCCTATGGCCGCGGCCGCATCATCGGGGACTACCGCCGGGTGGCCCTGTACGGCACGGATAAGCTGATTGCCGAACGCCGCAAGGACCTCAAAAACCGTGAACATTCCCCCCTTACGGATGACCTGATCCGTCTGCGCGAAGAAATGAGCGAACAAATACGCGCCCTGGAAGAACTCGCCCAGCTGGGCGCCTCCTACGGCTGCGACCTCACTCGCCCCGCCGCAAACGCCCGCGAAGCCGTGCAATGGACGTACCTGGGCTACCTGGCTGCCGTGAAAGAACAGAATGGAGCGGCCATGTCCCTGGGCCGCGTTTCCACTTTCTTCGACATTTATTTCACCCGCGACCTGGAACAGGGGCTCATCACGGAAGAGGAAGTTCAGGAAATCATCGACCAGTTCGTGATGAAGCTGCGCATCGTCCGTTTCATCCGCACGCCTGATTACAATAACCTGTTCTCCGGAGACCCCACCTGGGTGACGGAATCCATCGGCGGCATGGGAGAGGACGGGCGAACCCTCGTCACCCGCAGTTCCTTCCGCATGCTGCAGACCCTGTACAACCTGGGGCCGGCTCCGGAACCGAACCTGACCGTTCTGTGGTCCCGGAACCTGCCGGAAGCCTTCAAAAGCTTCTGCGCCAAGGTTTCCATTGAAACGTCCTCCGTCCAATACGAGAACGACGACCTGATGCGCCCGCATTGGGGCGACGACTACGGCATCGCATGCTGCGTGTCCGCCATGCGCATCGGCAAGCAGATGCAGTTCTTCGGAGCGCGCGCCAACCTCGCCAAGTGCCTTCTCTACGCCCTGAACGGCGGCGTGGATGAACTCAAGGGCAAGCAGGTGGCCCCGCCCTCCCCCCGCTACACGGAGGAAATTCTCAACTATGATGAGGTGATGGCCCTGTACGACAAGATGCAGGACTGGCTCGCCAAAACTTACATTGACGCGCTGAACATCATCCACTACATGCACGACAAATACTGCTATGAACGCATTGAAATGGCGCTGCATGATCCGGAAATTCTGCGCACGATGGCTACGGGAATCGCCGGGCTTTCCGTGGCGGCGGACTCCCTGTCCGCCATCAAGTATGCCACCGTAAAAGCCATCCGCAATGAAGAAGGGCTGATTGTGGACTTCAAGACGGAAGGGGAATTCCCCTGTTACGGGAACAATGACCCGCGCGTGGACGACATAGCATGCAGCCTGGTCAGCAATTTCATGGAAAAACTGCGCAGGCTCCACACTTACCGCAATTCCCTGCCCACCCAGTCCATCCTGACGATCACCTCCAACGTGGTGTACGGCAAAAAGACGGGCAACACGCCGGACGGCCGCCGAGCCGGGGAACCGTTCGCCCCCGGAGCCAACCCCATGCACGGAAGGGACAGGAACGGAGCCGTGGCCTCCATGCTCTCCGTAGCCAAGCTGTCCTATGACGACTCCCTGGACGGCATCTCCTACACCTTCTCCATCGTTCCTCAGGCCCTGGGCAAGGAGGAACGTGAACGCCGCGTCAAGCTCGTCTCCCTGCTGGACGCCTACTTTGCCGCTACAGGTCACCACATTAATGTGAACGTACTGGAACGGGAAACGCTTCTCGACGCCATGGATCACCCGGAAAAATACCCGCAGCTTACCATCCGCGTTTCCGGCTATGCCGTGAATTTCATCAAGCTGACCCGGGAACAGCAGCAGGAGGTCATCAACCGCACTTTCCACACCCGTTAACCCGGACTGCAAGCGGATGCCGCAGTTTTTTCCACAAAACCATGCTCCGGACGGAGAAAGCTCCGTCACCGGTTTGGTTCATTCCGTGGAATCCTGCGGCACCGTGGACGGCCCCGGCATCCGCTTCGTCCTTTTCCTGTCCGGCTGCAGCCTGCGCTGCCGTTACTGCCATAATCCGGATACCTCCTACGTGCGGAGGGGCCGGCTCAGGAGCGCGGATGATGTCCTCAAGGAAATAGCCCGTTACCGGGATTTTTTGCAGGCGGCGGGCGGCGGCGTCACCCTCTCCGGCGGGGATCCCCTCTTCCAGCCGGATTTTACCGGTGCCGTGCTGAAAGGCTGCCGGAAACTGGGCCTGCACACCTGCCTGGACACCTCCGGCCATCTGAGCGTGAATGCGGGCGAAGAAATGCTGGCGGATACGGACCTGGTCCTGCTGGATATCAAGGCATGGAATCCGAAACGGTATCGCGCCCTGACAGGCGGGGAACTGCGCCCTACACTGGAGTTTGCGGAACGCCTGGCCTCCCTCCGCAAGCCCGTGTGGCTGAGGTATGTGCTGGTACCTGGCGTTACGGACAATCTGGAAGAAATTGAGGAACTCTCCCGCCATGCGGCGCTTCTGGGCAACGTGGAACGCGTGGACGTGCTCCCTTTCCACCAGCTGGGGAGATTCAAATGGGATGAATTGAAGCTGGACTATACTTTGAAGGACGTCCCGGAAGCGTCCGCAGAACTGGCGGAACAGGTCCGCGGCATTTTCCGGCGGGGAGGCTTTCCGGATTGCGTGCATTAACCGGATTTTCGCGCTTTGGCGCCACCAACCGCAGCAAACCGAACGCAGGCATCCCCCTCTTCCGGATGAGGGGCCCTCTTCCCTCCACTACAGAATCCATGCAAAAAGGAAGACGCATTTCTGGAAATGCTCCGGAATACGGCATTTCCGCAATTCCTTTCGTTATTCCATCATTCTTTACGGCAACGGCAGCATTCCCGCCGTTTTTCCGCCAACGCCGGGGGACGGCATTCCGTCCCTTCCCAGATTATTCTTTCCCGGAAATTTCCCGCAAGGCTTCCAGTACGTCCCGCACGGCAATGTGGCGGTTGCAGGGAACATCACGGTCACATTCCTTCCGGAAGCAGGGAGAACAGCACTGGTGGCTGTAAAGGGAACGGTTGAATGTGCCCATAGGGCGGTAAACATCCGGAAGCCGGGTGGAAAACAGAGTCACCACCGGAAGCCCCCGGAAAGAACAGAGGGACGGAAAGTCGCCATCCACGGCTACTGCCGCCGCAGCGCCGTCCATGACGGGAAAGAGAGCCTCCGGCGCACCCACCGCCAGCTCCACATTCAAATGTTCCGCCAGGGAGGCGGCACGCTCCCGGTCTTCTTCCAGAGCCGCCAGCACCGTCCGTCCCGGCAGAAGGGAAACCAGCTCCCTCCACTGCTCCCAGCTCCATTCACTGGCGCTCCCCAGGCGGGAAAACGGAGCGATTAAAATGGGGGCATCTTCCGCCGGGGCCGCTTTTTTCACAGGGAACAAAGACGGGGTGGCGACGTCCAGCCCATGCAGCCCCCCCAATTGCAGATAAAGCTGCACCCGGTGCGCCGGGGGGGCGGCGCGCAGGACGGGGGCCTTTACCCGGAATTTGTACTTCCGGGCACCGGGATGCGTGTCCAGCCCGGAAAACATCATGGGGCCATACGGTTCCAGCGCTTTCAGGGTTTCCATATCTCCATCCAGCATGACGCCCAGATCCAGCGGTCCGTCATTGTAAAATTCATCTGCTGCCAAAACTTTCCGAAGCTGCTTCAGGGAGTCGTGCGGCAGCACATGGGTAACTTCCGGCACCGTCTTCCATATCCCCAGCTGGGCAGACGGGCAGACGATGTTCACCTGCATGTCGCACCGGACGGTTTTCAAAGCACGAATCAGGGGAACAGTCGCCAGGGCTTCATCCAGCGCCCTGGGAACGGCTACCAGAATGCGGTACGGCTTCAGCTCCATATTTTCCAGGAGCGCAGCCGTTTTTTTATCCTGCGGGGCAAAGCGGTCAACAGATTTCCAGCGGTGGTGCATCCAGAACACATCCAGCACGGATTCCCGGATCAACGTTTCCAGCCCCCTGTTCACTTCAATCGTGTCCCCCGCCAGAGAACCGTCCGACCTGGAAAAATCCACCACATTCCCCATATCCGCTATCCAGTGGCCGGGAGCATCCGTGCGCACCGCTATGGCCACCATGTCCGCGCCAGCCCTTTTTCTCAGCAGAGCGGGCAGCGGAGTCGTGCCGGTCACCTTGCCAAAAAAGGGGACATACACCCCCTCCCATACGAACTGGTCGCTCAGCACGCCCAGGGCCCCCCCTTCCTTGAGCATTTTCATGGGAGCCTTGATGCCTCCCTCCTTGGAGAACATCTGAGTTCCACGTTCCGTGCGCCGCTGGTACACGTATTCCTCCATCAGCGGATTGTCAAACTGGCGGTACATGGACCCGTAACGCTCCACCTCCGGGTAAAATGCGCGTATTCTCGCCAGCGCCTCCCAGTTGCCGGAGTGGGCTATGGCGCAAACCTGCCCGCGCCCTTCCAGCACAGGCGCGGCAAACTGTTCGTGCCCTCCGACCGTCACGCAATGCTTCAACTGCTCATCCGTCAGGGTGGCCGTCTTCGCGGAACACAGGAAATTGGCAATGGTCCTTTTGAAATTTTCCCGGCTTAATTTCTGCAGTTCCTTTCCGCGCAGGGCCGGATCCAAAACGATGCGCAGATTCCTTTCCACAATGTTCCGGCGCTGGGGAAGCAGATGCCACGCCACGGCCCCTGCCGCGCGCCCCAGCCGGTACAGCGTTTTCATGCCCACGAGCTTCAACAGCCCTTCCATGAGCAGAAACCCTTTCATTCCCAAATGATGGGCAAACGTATTCCGGGAAGCCGGGGAGGAATCAGGAGAGGAAGAATCAGTCATAAGGAAAACCGGAAAAGATGTTATACGAATCCCCTCCGGTCCACAAACCCTTTATTCCCCCGGCAGAGGTCCCTTCCCGCATTTTATTTTCCCGGCTAAATGACGTCTTCCCTAAATTTTTCCGTCGGCGCGGAATCCAAAGCCATCCCATGCTTTACTGCATCTTCCTCATAAAAGCATCTCTGCGGAGACGGCATCTTACTTTTGGCAAAGAAATGACTTTACAATTCTTAACTAACCGGTATATTCCGTCTCCCGAACCGAACACCAAACCGGAGTTATACACCATGAAAGTTCTTTCTTCCTTAGCCTCTATGAAGCGCCGCCACGCAGACTGCCAAATCGTGAAGCGCAAGGGCACGCTGTATGTGATCTGCAAGAGCAATCCCAAGTTCAAGGCCCGCCAGGGCGCTACGGCAGGCACGCGCCTTTCCAAAAAGGGCGTCAAGTAACCCCTGGCCCAGCACAGATTTCAAGAAGACCGCCGCCCGCCGGGTGCCGGTCTTTTTTTGCTGACCAAGCCCCTTTCCGTACATCCATGCAGCTTCCTGCCGTCCAAACCAAATTCCTGGATCTTCCCAACTCCTTCTCCCTGAGAAATGGAGCTACGCTGGACAAGGTTCGCGTCGCCTACGAACAGTACGGAACCCTGACGCCGAATAAAGACAACGCCATCCTGCTGTTCCATGCTCTTTCCGGCAGCCAGCACGCCTACGGTTACAATCCGGAAGTCCCGGGCATCGGTTCCCTCTGGAAACCGGAAAACCACGAGGGCTGGTGGAACAGCATCATCGGCCCCGGCAAGCCGCTGGACACAAACCGCTTCTGCATCATCTGCGCCAATTACCTGGGAGGCTGCTACGGCACCACAGGCCCCGCTACCGCCTGCCCTGCGGACGGCCAGCCCTACGGCTCCCGCTTCCCGCATGTGGAGGCCGCAGACCAGGCACGTCTCCAGGCCCTTCTGCTGGACAGCCTGGGTATAGAACGCATTCATCTTATGGGCCCCTCCGTGGGCGGACTGATCGCCCTCAGCTTCGCGTGCCAGTTCCCGGAACGGGTCCGGAGCTTCATCTCCATCGGCTCCGGTTACCGGGCTTCCATCGAACACCGCCTGTCCCTGTTTGAACAAATCCTGGCCATTGAGCTTGACCCGGATTTCCAAGGCGGGGATTACTACCGGGGACCGGCGCCCAAAAAAGGGCTGGCGTTCGCCCGTATCATCGGCCACAAATCATTTGTTTACCAGGAGGGGCTGGAACAGCGCGCCAGAAAAGAGGTGGGAGGCAACTACGGCCTGCTCACGTGGATGACCCCCACCCGCAGCACGCAAAGCTACATGCTTCACCAGGGAACCAAGTTCGCGGAGCGCTTTGACGCCAACGCCTATATCCGTATTGCGGATATGTGGGCGGAGTTCGACATCCGCGACCACACCCCGGACGGAACATTTCAAACCGCCCTGGAAGGCTTCCGCCGCGCAGGGATTCCCGCGCTTATCTTTTCCATTGATACAGACTGCTGTTTCCGCCCGGCGGAACAGCAGGATTTCGCGGCGCAGCTTGAAGCCGCCCATATTCCCACGGAGTTCCATACCATCGCTTCCACCAAGGGACACGATTCCTTCCTGCTGGAGCCGGAGCTTTATGCGGAACCCATCCGGCGCATTCTGGCGGCAAGGAAGCCGAAGGGGACGGCGTAAGCTTTTTCCCGCCGCAAGAAGACACGGCGGAGCAACGCTTAAAAAGAAGTGATGCCGGGAACCGGAAGCAAGAGGGAAAAATCAACCATGTCATGAAGGAACGGCCAGGTTCCCTGCAAAGCGGAACTTCACGGCTCTTCAACGTGAAAATAACCTGAACCGGATGAACCCGAACAGGGTTTTCGCTGTCACACCTTCATGACTGATCATTATTACACCTCCGAAACGGAGAACGTCGGACAATTCCGCTGCGAAACCACCTTTATTCCTTCCAACGTTACGTTTGCCACGGACCTGCCCGCTTCTTTTGAAGGCCGCGCAGAATTCCCCTCCCCCGGAGTTTTGCTCGGTTCCACGCTCGCCTCCTGCATGATGAGCCTGGTTTCCGTGGTCGCGGCCAGAAAAGGAGTGGATTTGAAAGGCATGCGCGTTCTGGCGCGTGCGGCGGAATCATCCAAGGGAATTGAAAAAATTGAACTGAAGGCAATCATGCCCCTGGAAGGCAGCCACCACAGAACCGCTTGCGCCTTCCGGCTTCCCGCCCAGCATAAATTCTGACGGGTTTTTCACTTCCTCTAAACCAAAGGAACGCATTTCAAATACGCCAATCTCATTCGTAGAGCCAAAACGGTTCTTAACTCCGCGCAATATCCGATAAGCCGCATGGCGGTCGCCTTCAAAATAAAGCACCGTGTCCACCATATGCTCCAACACACGCGGTCCCGCCACAACGCCTTCTTTCGTCACATGGCCTATGATAAAAAACGCAATGCCATATCCTTTCGCCATTTGAAGCAGGCTTGCCGTCGACTCCCTGACCTGCGAGACGCTCCCCGGCGCGGACGAAACGCTTTCATTGTACATTGTCTGAATGGAATCAATGACAACAATCTGCGGAAGCTCACGCTTTACAATTTCCCCAATAAGATCTAAATTTGTCTCACAGAGCAACAGAAGCGTATCTTCAAATTCTCCAATCCGCTCCGCCCGTATTTTAATCTGCTGCAACGATTCTTCACCGGAAACATATAATATCTTTTTTCCGCTGTTCGCCAAATTCCTACAGACCTGAAGCAAAAGCGTCGATTTTCCAATCCCCGGATCTCCGCCCACAAGCGTCATGGAACCCGGCACAATTCCGCCGCCCAACACTCTGTCTAACTCCGCTATCTGAGTCGAAATACGCGCATTGTCCGCCGTTTCTATATCCCTTAACTTTGTCACTTTCGCCTGTTTCGCCTGATTTGCATTCTTGACGCCGGACCGAACCCCTTTTTTTGCAGAAACAACTTCTTCCACAAAGGTATTCCACTCTTTACATGCCGGACACTGTCCCATCCATTTTGAAGACTCCGCCCCGCATGACTGACAATAAAAAATTACTTTTTCTTTTGCCATATCACTTCTTTTTTATCTCAACTGAAACCGGATTCTCTCCATCTAACTCTACGCTAATGCTCAACTTCCCGCCAAGGTTCGTTTTCATCGCGCCGGCATCCGCATGGTTAATCAAAATATCATACTCTGTCCCAGCTTCTAATTCCAGAGTAATCTGCGCATCGTTTGGCCCTTCCACCTGAAAACGAACGGCTCCCTCATCTGCGCAAAATCCACTGACCGCCGTACCCGGCACAGACTCATACACAAACATGCCATTACGCTCTAACTTCGTAATGTCCTTGTATGTCTTTACTTTATACAAATCCCCAGTATGGGCAAAATTATCCAGTTTCGCTTTTGCCGGAAGGCTATAATCCCCAAAACTTACTGTTCCATCTGATTCACTGCGAATCAATTCACTAATTACAGACATTTTTATCCTCCTGTGCAGCGCTAATGCGCTTCTATCATTTTCTAGCATTATTATATAATATTTTTTTCAATTTTTCCAGCGGTATTTACTGATTCGCCACAGAAAAACGCGCCTGTTCTCCACGGATGCCGACATCCACCATATCTCCGGCTTTTATGTTGCCATTTAAAATTTCCTCTGCCAAAGCATCCTCTATCACATTTTGAATTTTCCGCCGCAAAGGCCTTGCCCCATACTTCGGATCAAAAGAAGACTCGACAATATAATTTTTCACGGAATCCTTAATGGAAAGAGAAATATCCATCTGCTTACTACAGCGTTCCACAAGATTCTTTGACAACAGCGTCACGATTTTTTTCATGTCGTTTTTATCCAATGAACGGAATACAATCGTCTCATCAATTCGGTTTAAAAATTCCGGCTTAAAGATCCGCTTTACCTCCTCCATCACGCCTTCTTTCATACGATCGTAATTTTGCTTTTCATCTTCTAACACTCCAAATCCCAGCTTTTTCGGCGAGATTATCGCCTGCGCTCCGGCATTGGAAGTCATGATAATAATTGTATTCTTAAAGTTGACCTTTCTACCCTGCGCATCGGTAATATGCCCATCGTCTAATACCTGAAGCAAAATATTAAAGACATCTGGATGCGCTTTTTCTATTTCGTCGAAAAGAATGACGGAATATGGATTCCTGCGCACTTTTTCTGAAAGCTGCCCGCCTTCATCATATCCCACATAGCCCGGCGGAGAGCCAATCATCTTTGATACGCTGTGCCGTTCCATATATTCCGACATATCCACCCGTATCATCGCTTCTTCATTCCCAAACATCGCCTCTGCAAGCGCTTTTGTAATCTCTGTTTTCCCTACGCCTGTCGGCCCTAAAAACAAAAAGGAGCCAATCGGACGTTCTGGATCTTTTAACCCTACTCTGCCGCGCTTTACCGCTTTTGCAATCGCGCCGACCGCTTCTTCCTGCCCAATCACGCGTTTACGCAGAATTTTTTCTAAGCGGCGGAGCCTTACGGCTTCTCCTTCTTCCAGCTTTTTCACCGGAATTTTCGTCTGCTCCGATACAATGTCCGCCATTGCTTCCGCTCCAACAACCGGTATCTTTTTGCTGGCTTCTTTCCGGTATTTTTTCAGAAGCTTTTCATACTTCTGCTCTATTTCCTGTTGCTTTTTATTAATTTGGGCCGCTTCTTCCACATGGTTTTTCACTAATGCCTGTTCTATCGCAGTATTATATTCCGCCAACTGCCTCTCTAACTCTGTAATGTTTTTCGGCGTTTGAAAACTGTTAAGCTTCACTTTCGACGCCGCTTCGTCCATTAAGTCTATCGCCTTATCCGGTAAAAAACGGTCGTTCATATAACGGATTGATAAATCTACCGCCGCTTCAATTCCATCATCCAATATCATCACGCGATGATGGTACTCATAATGATCCCGCAGCCCTTTTAAAATTTCTATCGTCTGTTCCCTGTCCGGTTCTTCTACATTCACCGGCTGAAACCGCCGCTCCAGGGCGGCGTCCTTTTCGATATACTTCCGGTACTCATCCCGTGTCGTCGCGCCGATGACCCGGATCTCCGACCGGCTGAGGGCCGGCTTGAGGATATTGGCGGCGTCCACCGCCCCCTCGGCGCTGCCCGCCCCCACGATGGTGTGCAGCTCGTCGATGAAGAGGATCACGTTGCCCATCCGGCGGATCTCCGCCAGGGCGTTTTTCACCCGCTCCTCAAATTCTCCCCGGTACTTGGTGCCCGCCAGCATGGCGGAGAGGTCGATGGAGAGGATATTCTTGCCCGCCAGCTCCTCCGGCACGTCCCCGGCCACGATCCGCTGGGCCAGGCCCTCGGCCACAGCGGTTTTGCCCACGCCGGGCTCCCCGATGAGCACGGGGTTGTTCTTGGTGCGGCGGGAGAGGATGCGGATGGTTCGGGCGATCTCCCGCTCCCGGCCCACCACCGGGTCCAGCCGGCCCTCCCGGGCCAAGGCGTTGAGGCTGCGGGTGAACTGCTCCAGGGTCTTCGACCGGGGGGCGTCCTGGTGGGAGACGGGGCGCAGGGCCGCAGTCTCCCTGGGCAGGCGCTGAACCACGCTCATGCGCTGGACCAGGGCGCTCTGGAGCCGCTTTGGATCCGCGCCCACGGTGCGCAGCACCCGCATAGCCATGGTGCCCTCCTCCCGCAGGATGCCCAGCAGCAGGTGCTCCGTGCCCACATAGCCGCTTCCGGTCCGGCTGGACTCCCCCACGGCGTTCTCGATGACCCGCTTTGCCCTGGGGGTGAGGCCCTGGGGCGGGGCCAGCCCCGGCAGACCCGCGCCGATGATGCGCACCACCGCGTCCCTGGCCCCCTCCTGGGTGACCGCCTGCTCTGTCAGACAGCGGTGGGCGGCCCCCGCCTCCTCTCGCAGCAGGCCCAGCAGCAGGTGCTCGCTGCCCACATAGCTGTGGCCCAGCTCCTCCGCGGCCTCCTGGGCCAGGCGCAGGGCGTTCTGCGCCCTGGGGGTGAATTGGTTGTCGTACATGGTCCCACCATCCTCGCATGCTTTTTCCTCGTTCAGTATGCCCTCCGCCGGGGGTTTTACACATTTCTTCTGGGGAGGGCATATTTTACTCTTGCATTTTTGTCAGTTCATGCTACAATAAGGGTACCATTCTATGAGGAGGTTACAGCTATGGCTCACAAGATCACCGACGCTTGCGTCAGCTGCGGCAGCTGCGCGGAGAACTGCCCCGTCGAGGCCATTTCTCAGGGCGAGACCCAGTACGTCATCGACGCCGATGCCTGTGTGGACTGCGGCGCCTGCGCCGCCAACTGTCCCACCGAGGCCATCGTGGCGGAGTAACGCGCATACATAAGCGTAAAAGAGCGCCCGCTCCCGGAAGGGGGGCGGGCGCTTGCTTTTTTACTG
>OFGZ01000080.1_pt1 | contig 83658 bp, 74 predicted proteins | sample 1521871 | NCBI WGS metagenome assembly OFGZ01 (sample SAMEA3504091, study PRJEB24116) | mouse gut metagenome | biome: mouse gut; feature: mouse-associated habitat; material: faeces | place: Denmark | collected 2011
TTTCGCCGCTGGTAACGGTGGCTGCTGTAATAATACGTTCCTCACTCATTGCTATGTGTGTTTTGTAACCAAAGAAAGAACTGTCTGCTGTCTTATGGCCTGTCTTTGCGTCTGCATCTCTTGAAGTTTCGATATGTTCAAGGTCATCTTTTACAGCTTCTTCCAGCAGATTCAGCTTCTCCCTTACTTTAGGATAACTGCACAACTCAGCTTTTTCTTTGATGACCGAGAGCAGAGCATGGCAGTATGCCAGTTCTTTTTCCAAAGAATCTTCTGTATTTTTATTCGGAAACTGCTCTTTCATTGTTCCGTCTATTTCATAAACAGCACGCCGCAGTTTCTTTGACTGTTCTAAAAGCGCCTGCCTTGGTGTTTTCTGGTTGTATCTTGATCTTGTATGGGTTGCGTCTACAATAATGGATCTTGATTTTATAATGCCTTTTTCTATTGCAATCCGGACTGTTTTTGTGATCAGCATGTCCAACAGGTTCATATCTTTCAGGCGCAGTTTGCGGAATTTTGTCAGGGAACTTGGATTGATTACGCTTTCTTCCGGCGCCATATCAAGAAAGAATTTGAAGGACATGTCGCATTTAGAGCGTTCCACAACGTCAATATCAGATAGATCATAAATAGATTTCAGGAGCAGGTATTTGAACATCCTGACAGGCGGAACTGCATTGCGTCCATTATCAAGACAATATTTATTAATAAGCTCATCGTATATAAAACTGAAATCTACCAGTTCTTTTATCTGTCGGAGCAGGTTGTCTTTTGGAACGACTAATTCATATATTTTCATGTAGGGACTTAATACTAACTTCTGTTGTTGTTCAACCATAGTGCCACCGCCTGTATTTGATAATTACATTATACCAAATATAGGCGGTGGTATCTACTTTTTCAGCGGCCTCGGGAAAACCGGGGGCTCTCATTTCTTATGAGGGGGGAGATAGTGAGTTCATCAACTATCTACCTAATACTATAAGCAGTAAATGTGTTTAAATTGTGTTCAAAGTACGAAGATTTTATAAAGAAAACTCTAAAGTATTAAAAAAATATTAAAAGAAAATGAAACGTAATGGTTAAGATTTTCAGCAAGGAGCGGCAGTTGAAAAATCGGGATAGCTATGTTATCTTAGTTTAGATGATGTAAGTATAGTATCGGAAAGGGAAGGGGCATGGACGAGATGGCAGTATTAAAAGAACTGTTGGAGGGAATCACCTATCGATGTGTGAAAGGAAACGTGGATACCGGGATCACCGAGCTTGTATATGATTCAAGGAAGATCGTGAAAGGATGTCTGTTTGTCTGCATCAAAGGCGCTAACTTTGACGGGCATGAATTTATAAAGGAGGCAGTGGAAAAGGGAGCGGCGGCTTTGGTCGTTTCGGATCCGGTGCAGGCGGACGGAGAGGTAACGGTGATACAAACGGAAGACACACGCTACGCCCTTGCCTTTCTTTCAGCCGCTTTCTTCGGGCATCCGGCGAAGCGGCTGAAGGTGATCGGAATCACGGGAACGAAAGGAAAGACGACCACCACCTATCTGATCAAGTCCGTTTTGGAGAAAACAGGCCGTAAGGTGGGACTGATAGGCACGATAGAGGTCGTGATCGGCGACAGGCATATCCATGCGGACAACACTACGCCGGAATCCTATCTTTTACAGAAGTATTTTAAAGAGATGGCGGACGCCGGACTGGATACGGTGGTCATGGAGGTGTCTTCCCAAGGGTTAAAACTGCACCGGACGCAGGGCTTTGTTTTCGACATCGGTATCTTTACGAATTTAGAACCGGATCATATCGGCCCTAACGAGCATGAAAGCTTTGAAGAGTATATGGAGTGCAAGAGCCTGTTGTTCCGGCAGTGTGAAACGGGGATTGTGAATCTGGACGACGCGCACTGCGGTAAAGTGACGGAAGGGCATACCTGCCGTTTGGAATCTTTTGGCTTTGGCAAAGAGGCCGACCTTCGTGCGGAAGGGGTAGAACTTCTTCGGGAGAAAGGACATATCGGTGTCGGCTTCCATGTGAAAGGATTGATGGATTTTCCGGTGAAGGTAATGTCGCCGGGAAGGTTCAGCGTATATAATGCCCTTGCGGCGATCGCGGTGTGCCGGCATTTTGGAGTGGATACGGAAAAGATCAGGCAGGCATTTTTGGAAGTAAAAGTCAAAGGGCGTATCGAGCTTGTGAAAGTATCCGATGATTTTACCATTATGATCGACTATGCCCATAACGCCATGAGTCTTGAGAGTCTGTTGTCCACCTTGAAAGAATATGAGCCTCATCGGCTGATCTGCCTGTTCGGCTGCGGGGGCAACCGTTCTAAAATGCGCCGTTACGAGATGGGTGAGGTGAGCGGCAGACTTTCGGACCTGACGATCATCACTTCGGATAATCCGAGATTTGAGGAGCCGCAGGCGATCATCGACGATATCAAAGAAGGCATTGGGAAAACAACGGGAAACTATGTAGAGATCTGCGACAGAAAAGAAGCCATTGCCTACGCCATTGAAATAGGAGAACCGGGAGATATCATCGTACTTGCAGGAAAAGGACACGAGGACTATCAGGAGATCAAAGGGGTAAAATATCCGATGGACGAAAGAGAACTGATCCGGGAGATTTTAGAGGAAAGAGGAAGAACAGAAGTTGGAAGGTAAATACGCCAATATCATTGTGGATATTTCCCATGAAAAAGTAGACAGACCGTTCCAGTACAAAATACCGGAACCGCTTCGGGAAAAGATCGGGGCGGGGAGCTGTGTGAGGGTGCCCTTTGGGGCGGGAAACAAAGAGATCAAAGGTTATGTGATCGAGATCACCGACAGGGCGGAATTTGATACCGAAAAGTTAAAGGAGATCAGCGCCATAGAAGAGGGGGCGGTCAGCGCAAGGGCCAATGCCATCAGGCTTGCCTGGTGGATGAAGACGACGTATGGTTCTACCATGATCAATGCCCTAAAAACAGTGCTTCCCGTGAAAAAAGAGACGAAAAGGCTGGAAAAAAAGACGGTGAAAAGGCTGGTGGACAAAAGCGAAGCGGTTCTTTTATGCGAGCAGGCAAAAGCCAAAAGGCAGACTGCCAGATACCGGCTTTTAAAGGAACTGACGGAGGCGGAGGAACTTCCCTTTGCGCTGGTCAGCGGCAAGCTGCATATTTCCTCTTCCACGATAACGGCAATGGAAAAACAAAAGATCATTGAAGTCCAAAGGGAGAACTATTACAGAAATCCGGTCAAAATAAAAGGGCAGCAGACGGAGAAGAAAAGGTTGAGCCCCGGCCAGCAGAACATTGTGGATACCGTACTTTCGGATTATGAAAAAGGGAATACCGGCACTTATCTGATCCATGGCATTACCGGCAGCGGTAAAACGGAAGTTTATATGGGAATGATTGAGGGCATGGTACAAAAAAAGAAAGCCTGCATTGTGCTGATTCCTGAGATTGCCCTTACTTATCAGACCCTTCTGCGGTTTTATAAAAGATTCGGGGACAGGGTATCCGTCATGAATTCCACTCTTTCTAAAGGAGAGCGCTTCGATCAGTTTGAACGTGCCGAGAAGGGGGATATTGACGTGATCATCGGTCCGCGGTCCGCCCTTTTTACCCCTTTTCAAAGGATCGGGCTTATTTTGATCGACGAAGAGCATGAAGGGAGTTATAAAAGCGAGACTATGCCCAAATACCATGCAAGGGAAACGGCGGAAGAGATCGCGAGGATGCATGGCGCGAGCGTGGTGCTGGGCTCCGCCACCCCTTCCATGGAGGCGTATTATAGGGCAAGGCACGGGGAGTACCGTCTCTTTACCTTAAAAGAGCGGTTGACAGGAGGAACCCTGCCTGCCGTCCATACCGTGGATCTGCGGGAAGAATTAAAAAGTGGAAATCGTTCCATTTTTAGTGTAAAATTAAAAGAATTACTGCAGGAACGTCTGGAACGGAAAGAGCAGTCCATGCTGTTTTTAAACCGGCGGGGATATGCGGGATTTGTATCCTGCCGTGCCTGCGGGCTCGTAATGAAATGTCCCCATTGCGACATTTCCCTGTCGGAGCATAAGGGCGGCAGGCTTGTCTGCCATTACTGCGGTTACGAGCAGCCTTCCGTAAAACAGTGCCCTTCCTGCGGTTCTAAGTATATTTTGGGATTCCGGGCAGGGACCGAGCAGGTAGAAGAGCTTTTGAAAAAGGAGTTTCCTGAGGCAAGGGTGCTTCGGATGGATGCGGATACTACAAGAAAGAAGGAAAGTTACGAAGAGATCTTGTCGGCTTTTGCCAATCAGGAGGCGGATATCTTAGTGGGAACCCAGATGATCGTGAAAGGGCATGATTTTCCGAATGTGACGCTGGTAGGGATATTGGCGGCGGATCTTTCCCTTGCGGCAAACGATTACCGGGCGGGAGAGCGGACGTTTCAGCTTCTGACGCAGGCCGCGGGCCGTGCCGGCCGGGGAGAACTGCCCGGCGAAGTGGTCATTCAGACTTACCAGCCCGGACATTACAGTATTATCCATGCGGCCAATCAGGACTATGAAGCTTTTTATGAAGCCGAAGAAGCCTACAGGGAAATGCTTCTGTACCCTCCAGCCGCCCATATGATGGCGGTACAGATTACGGCTGCAGAGGAAAACAGGGGGGAAAAGCTTGCCGAAATGCTTTCGGAAAAGATAAAAGCAGAGCAAAAAAACATAGCGGAGGAAGGAGAGGCAAAAGCGGCGGTGATCGGGCCGGCCAAAGCGGGGATCGGCAGGATCAACGATATGTTCCGTTATGTGTTTTATGTAAAGGCAAGGCAGTATACACAGTTGATACGGATCAAGGACGAACTGGAGGAAGTTTTGTTTGACATGCAGCTGAAGCGGGAAACCGTACAGTTTGATTTTGATCCCATACATGCGTTTTAAGGAGGAGAACATGGCAATCAGGAATATCAGGGAGATCGGAGACGAGGTCTTAACGAAAAAATGTAAAGAAGTAAAGGAAATGACGCCGAGAGTAAAGGAATTGATCGAGGATATGCTGGATACGATGTACGAGGCGAACGGCGTAGGGCTTGCGGCATCTCAGGTAGGGATCTTAAAGCGGATCGTGGTGATCGATGTGACGGGAGAGGATCCTTATATCATGATCAATCCGAGGATCATCCAAAGCGACGGGGAGCAGACCGGACACGAAGGATGCCTGTCCGTTCCCGGTAAAACGGGTATCGTGACAAGGCCGAATTATGTGAAAGCGGTGGCGCTCAATGAAAATATGGAAGAGTACGAGATAGAAGGGACCGAGCTTCTGGCAAGGGCCATCTGCCACGAACTGGAGCATTTGGAGGGCCATCTTTATGTGGAGAGAGTAGAAGGCGAGCTGATGAACGTATCCGATCTGGAAGACGGGGAAGAGGAAGACGAGTAAGAAAAATTTCAACATTTTCTGCCGCCGTTTAAATAGGCGGCGTGACTGGAATACGGAGGTTTGAGAATGAAAGTAATTTTTATGGGAACGCCGGACTTTGCGGTGGGCGCTTTGGAATCGATCCTACAGGCAGGGCACGAGGTGGTATGTGTGGTCACTCAGCCCGATAAACCCAAAGGACGGGGAAAAGAAGTACAGTTTTCCCCGGTCAAGCAGTGCGCCGTCGATCACTGCTTACCGGTGATGCAGCCGGTGAAGGTGAGGGAAAAAGAGCAGATAGAGGAACTGAGAAAGTTTGCAGCCGATATTTTTGTAGTGGCAGCCTTTGGGCAGATTCTGCCGAAGGAGATCCTCTCCATGCCCAAATACGGATGCGTCAATATCCATGCCTCCCTGCTGCCGAAATACCGGGGAGCGGCGCCGATCCAGTGGGCAGTCATAAACGGGGAGAAAGAAAGCGGCGTGACGATCCAGCAGATGGCGGAAGGAATAGACACCGGAGATATCTTATTAAAACGTTCTCTTTTATTGGACGAAAAGGAAACCGGAGGAAGTTTGTATGATAAATTGAGCGGACTTGGGGCAGACTTGATTGTAGAGGCCCTGCGCGATATTGAGGCGGGAAAACTGCAGCCTGAAAAACAGGACGAGGAATCCAGCACCCATGTCGGGAAGATCTCAAAATCCATGGGGCTGATCGACTGGAACAAAAGCGCGGAAGAGCTGGAACGGCTGATCCGGGGCCTGAACCCATGGCCCAGCGCTTATACTTTTTTCCGTGGAAAGACATGGAAGATATGGGAAGCAGACGTGGTGAAAGAAGAGCGGGCGGAAAGAAACGAGCCGGGAAAGATCTGCAGCGTAACAAAAACGAGCGTGATTGTCCATACGGGGGACGGAAAGCTGGCGCTTAAAAGCGTACAGCTTGAAGGGAAAAAAAGGATGGCGGTAAAAGAGTTTCTGCTGGGGTATCAAATAGAAGCAGGCGAAATGCTAGGTGGAGAATAGGATTTTGCAAAGCGAAAATCATGGAGGAATACGATATGTTTGGAAAGGAAATATTCGTTACTTGGATGTTTGGTTATTACGGTTTTTATATGGATCCTACTTATTTTCTCGTATTGATCGGCGCCCTGCTCTGTCTTTGGGCAAATTTCCGCGTAACAAGCACGTTCAGAAAGTTTGACAGGATCAGGAGCGGCAGTAATATGACCGGCGCGGAAGCGGCGCAGGCGCTTTTAAACTCTCAGGGGATTTATGATGTGCAGATCGAGCATATCAGGGGAAATCTTACGGATCATTACGATCCGAGACACAAAGTGCTGAGGCTTTCGGACGACACATACGGTTCCTCTTCCGTAGCGGCAATCGGCGTGGCGGCGCATGAATGCGGCCATGCCATGCAGCATAAAGAAGGCTATGCGCCCTTGCAGATCAGGAGCGCCATTGTCCCCCTTGCCAATTTTGGATGCCGGTTCGGTATCCCGATCATTCTTTTGGGACTTTTTTTCGGGCAGTTTTTGATAGAGGTTGGGATATGGGTGTTTGCCCTTTCCGTTTTGTTCCAGCTTATTACCCTTCCGGTAGAGTTTAACGCTTCTAACAGGGCGGTAAAGCTTTTGGCCGAGCAGGGGATTTTACGCGGGGAGGAGAACGGACAGTGTAAAAAGGTGTTAAGCGCGGCGGCGCTTACTTATGTGGCGGCAGCGGCGGCGGCCGTTTTGCAGCTTCTCCGTCTGATCCTTATTTTCGGAAACCGCAGAAACGATTAGACATCAGGACAGCTTTTGCTAATAAGTTATGCAGACTGTCATTAAACAGGATAATGTCTAAGCGAAACGGAATCATGAAGATGGGTGCAGGCACATTGGGAAAGGAAAACAGAAGTGGAAAATACAAGGGAACTGGTTTTGGATATGCTGGCGGAGATCACGTCGGGAAAGGAATACAGCCATAGAGTGATCGGTCAGGTTCTGGAAAAGTATGACTATATGAGCGGACAGGATAAGGCGTTTATGAAGCGTTTGACCGAGGGGACGATTGAGAGGCAGATACAGCTCGATTATGTGATCGACTCTGTTTCCAAAGTGCCGGTAAGGAAAATGAAACCTCTCATACGGAATCTTCTGCGGATGAGCGTATATCAGATCCTGTTCATGGACGCCGTACCCGACAGCGCGGCCTGCAACGAAGCGGTCAAACTTGCGGGGAAGAGAAAATTTCATGGTTTGAAAGGGTTTGTGAACGGCGTACTGCGAAACGTGATAAGACAAAAAGACGGCATTGCTTATCCGGACAGACAAAAGGAGCCGGTGAAGGCGTTGTCCGTACTCTATTCCTGCCCGGAATGGATCGTAGAGATGTGGGACGGCGAATACGGGGCAGAACGGACGGAAAAGATCTTAAAAGGATTGTTGGAGATCCATCCTGTTACTTTAAGGATCGACGAGACTTTGGGGGCTGCGGAAAAAGAAGAGGCGCTTGCCGAACTGGAAAAGGAAACAAAAGAAGTGCGGCCACATCCTTACCTTCCTTATGCGGTGACGGTACAGGGGATAGAGGGGCTTCACAGGCTTTCGGCGTTTCGCAAGGGAAAGATCACAGTACAGGATATCAGTTCCATGCTGGCGGTAGAAGCGGCGGGCATCAGTCCGGGAGACACCGTATTGGACGTGTGCGCGGCGCCCGGAGGTAAAAGTTTTCATGCCGCCTGCAAGACCGGGCCGGAAGGCTTGGTTCTGGCAAGAGACGTATCGGAAAAAAAAGCGGCGCTGCTTCGGGATAATAAAGAACGCATGAAAAAAGAGCAGGTAAAGATTCAGGTGCAGGACGCGCTGGATCCGGATCCGGATTCCGTAGAGAGCGCGGATGTAGTGCTTTTGGACGCCCCCTGCTCGGGGCTCGGTATTTTAGGAAAAAAGAGGGATATCAAATACCGGGTGAGCGAAGAGTCGTTAAGGTCGATCGTCGTGCTGCAGCGTGCCATTGTGGATACAGTGTGGCGGTATGTCAAGCCGGGCGGCGTGCTGGTCTATAGTACCTGTACAATCCATAAAGAAGAAAATCAGGATATGGCGGCTTACATTACAGGAAATTATCCTTTCCGGGCAGAGTCGCTGCAGCCGTATCTGCCGGAGTGTCTTTGCAGCAGGGAGACGGAGAAGGGATCTCTCCAGCTTTTGCCGGGGATTCATGAAAGCGACGGCTTTTTTATCGCAAGATTCAGAAGGATATAAGCGGCCGGATAGGCGTTACAGGTACGAATTACATAGAAGGAAAAGGGTATGGAAAAGAAAGATATCAAGTCATTGACGTTGGAAGAACTGGAAAGGGAGATGGCCCAAATGGGCGAGAAGCCTTTTCGGGCAAAACAGCTCTACGAGTGGATGCATATTAAAATGGCAAGAGGGTTTGAGGAGATGACCAATCTTTCCAAAGAATTTCGGAAAACATGCGGGGAGCGTTATCTTTATACGACGCTGGACGCGGTGCAGATACAGGAATCCAAAATAGACGGAACCAAAAAGTTTTTATTTGAACTGGATGACGGAAATGTGGTGGAAAGCGTGTGGATGAAATATAAACACGGCAATTCGGTCTGCATTTCTTCTCAGGTGGGCTGCCGCATGGGCTGTAAGTTCTGCGCTTCGACTTTAGACGGTCTGGAACGTTCCCTGACGCCCGCAGAGATGCTGGAACAGGTCTATGGGGTCAGTCTTTTTACAAAAGAGAGGGTGTCCAACGTGGTAGTCATGGGAACCGGGGAGCCTCTTGACAATTATGAAAATCTGCTTATTTTTATCAGGCTTCTGACGGATGAAAACGGGCTTCATATCAGCCAAAGGAACGTGACCGTCTCCACCTGCGGCATTGTGCCAAAGATGAAGCAGCTTGCACAAGAAGGGCTTCAGATTACCCTTGCTCTTTCCCTTCACGCCGCTACGGATGAAAAGAGACGGAAACTGATGCCGGTCGCTTTAAAATACGGTCTGGATGAACTGATGGAGGCGTGCGCATATTATTTTGAAAAGACGGGAAGAAGGATTACTTTTGAATACAGCCTTGTAAAAGGCGTGAACGACCGTCTGCAGGACGCCGACGAGCTGGCGGCGTTGATCAAAGGCCAAAACTGCCATGTAAATCTGATCCCTGTAAACCCAATAGCAGAGCGCGATTTTGTGGAATCCGACAGGGAAAGTGTGTATGCATTTAAAAATAAACTTGAAAAATACCAAATAAATGTTACTATTAGAAGGGAAATGGGCAGAGATATAGACGGCGCCTGTGGACAATTACGAAGAAGATATAAAATGCAGGCCTGACCGCAAAATACAAAGGGAAAGGCTTATCGGGAGGAAAAAACGGTGTTAAAGACGTTTTCCATAACAGATATTGGAAAAAGAAGAAAACTGAATCAGGATTATATTTATACATCGGAAATGCCTATCGGGAATCTGCCGAATGTTTTTATCGTGGCGGACGGAATGGGCGGACATAAGGCGGGAGACTATGCGTCCAAGTATACGGTTGAGACGATATGCTCCCAGATCGGACAGTCCTTTGAAAAAAATCCTGTCATCATATTGGAGAAAGCCATTGCGCAGGCAAACAGCCATATCCGTAAAAAAGCCACCGAGGACGCGGCTTTTGACGGAATGGGGACTACGGTGGTGGTAGCTACCTGCTTTGGAAAATATCTGAAGGTGGCAAATGTGGGAGACAGCCGTCTCTATATTATAAACGATAGGATCACACAAATCACAAAAGATCATTCTTTAGTGGCGGAAATGGTGCGCATGGGAGGCATCGATCAGGAGACGGCAAGGAACCATCCGGATAAAAACATTATTACCCGTGCCGTAGGTGCAAGCGATACGGTGGAGATCGATTTTTTTGACGTAGAATTGAATGAAGGGGATATTATCCTCATGTGTTCGGACGGACTGACAAATATGTTGGAGGATGAAGAAATCCGTATGATTTTGAACGGTCAGCGGGATATTGTTGAAAAGGCGCAGGAATTGGTAAAGGCAGCGAACAACAATGGAGGGCAGGATAATATCAGTGTGATTCTGATCGAGCCTTTCGCGGACCATATTGGAATGGAGATTAGGAATGATTAAAATTGGAATGATAATAGGAGACCGCTACGAGATTTTGGAAAAAATCGGAACCGGCGGTATGTCTGATGTATATAAAGCAAAAGATCATAAGCTGAACCGTTTTGTCGCGACGAAGGTGCTGAAGCAGGAATTTTCCGAAAATGCAAATTTTGTTTCCAAGTTCCGGATCGAGGCGCAGGCGGCGGCGGGGCTGATGCATCCGAGCATCGTGAACGTGTATGACGTAGGGGAAGAAAACGGTATCTATTATATCGTGATGGAGCTTGTGGAAGGGATCACGCTAAAGAAATATATCGAAAAGAAAGCAAGGCTTTCCGTGAAAGAGGCAGTCAGCATTGCGATTCAGGTCTCGATGGGGATCGAGGCGGCACATAATAACCATATCATTCACAGAGATATTAAACCGCAAAATATCATTATTTCCAAAGAAGGGAAGGTAAAGGTAACGGATTTCGGTATTGCCAAGGCGGCGACCAGCAATACCATTACCTCCAATGTGATGGGGAGCGTACATTATACGTCGCCGGAGCAGGCAAGGGGCGGCTACAGCGACGAGAAGAGCGATATCTATTCTCTAGGCATTACTTTATTTGAAATGCTGACAGGGCGCGTGCCTTTTAACGGGGAAACGACAGTAGCCATCGCAATCAAACATATTCAGGAAGAGATGCCTTCCCCGAGAGATTATATTTCCGAAATTCCGGTATCCGTGGAGCAGATCGTATTTAAATGCTGTCAGAAAAGCCCCGACAGGCGGTACCAGTCTATGGCGGAACTGATAGACGATTTGAAAAAAGCGCTGATCACGCCGGATGAGGATTTTGTAAAGGTGTCCGATCCGGACGAGGAGGCCAGCACTAAGTTTATCTCCGACAGGGATATGCAGCAGATCAAACGCCAGTCCGAGCGCAGAGAGTATATGGAGGATACGATGCGTCTGCGCAGTCAGGTAGAAGACGAGTACGACGATGAGGAAGAAGACGGCGAGTACGACGAGGAGGATTACGAGGAGGACTATGATCCTAAGATGGAGAAACTGACTACGATCCTTGCAATCGTGGCGGCGGTGCTGATCGGCGGTATCATTTTATTTCTTGTGGGAAAGACGGTCGGTATTTTTTCTTTTGACAATAATAAAACGACCGAAGAAGAGAGCAGCAGTACGGTGGAAGAGCAGACCACAGTGGAGCAGGTGGAGATGATCAACGTCATCGGGATGACGTTGGAAGAGGCAAGGACGGAACTGACGAAGCTGGGCCTGAAACCGGAATTTACTTATGTGGAATCAGATTCCGTGACAGAAGGAGTCGTGATCAGCGCCAATATTTCCACAAGTACTAAAGTAGATGTGAATACCACAGTCGTAGTGACGGTCAGCGCCGGGGTAAAAGGCGTGGAGGTGCCGAACGTGGTGGGCGTTTCCTATGCGGAGGCAGTGACCGCTCTGGATCAGAAAGGGTTTGTGGCGACGAAGATGGAAAGCTATTCTTCGGAGGTGGAAAAGGGCAACGTGATCTCCCAGACACCGGAAGCCGGTTCAAAAGCGCCCAGCGGTTCGGCGGTTACCGTAAGAGTGAGTCTGGGGGCGGAAGAAACTAAGGTCAGGGTTCCCAACGTCATAGGTCTGGATGAAGAAGATGCCACGATTTCCCTGATTGAGTCGGGATTGACGCCGGGATCGGTAACGGAGGTCAATAACGAAGACGCGGCATTAAACGGCCTGATCTGTTATCAGAGTTATTCGGTAGGTTCTTATGTGGATGCGGGAACGGTGGTGGATATGAGACTGAGCATCGGCCCGAAAGCGAAGACTTACAGTTATAACGGCAGCATAGCGGCGCCTACTGCAGAAGAAGATCCGGATTACAGGGACGGCATCGAAGTGAGGATTGCCATTACCACGTCCGACGGGAGAGAAATCTGGGGGACGACCACGAGCACTTTCCCTGTTCCCGTAAACTTTACCGGAATTTCGGCGGCAAGCGGAACGGTAACTTTTGCTTATACCGTGACAACGGAACCGACGACGATCACTAATCCGGATACGGGAGAAACGACCACGGTGCCGGGAACGAGTCAGGATAAGTCGTTTACAAGGCCGATTGAATTTGTACAGGAGCAATGACGGGGCAGGTTAAAGCTATGCAGGGAAAGATCGTAAAAGGAATTGCCGGTTTTTATTACGTCTATGTAAAAGAAGAGGAACAGGCGGACGGTATTATTTATGAATGTAAAGCCAAGGGAATCTTTAGGAAGGATCACAAAAAGCCGCTTGTGGGGGATGATGTGGATATCGTCCTCCTTGACAGGGAAAACAGGATAGGCAATATCGAAAAAATACTGCCGAGAAGGAATGAACTGATCCGTCCTGCGGTGGCGAATATCGATCAGGCTCTTGTAATCTTTGCGGTTACGAGACCGGAGCCGAACCTGAACCTTTTGGACCGTTTTCTGCTTATGATGGGCAGGCAGCAAAAACCTTGTATGATCTGTTTTAATAAGACGGATCTTTCTTCAAAAGAGGAGGCGGATAACCTTTCGGCCGTTTATAAAAAAAGCGGTTGCAGGGTGCTGTTTGTCAGCGTGAAAGAAAAGCGGGGGATGGAGGAACTGATAAGCGTATTAGAGGGAAAGACTACGGTGGTCGCAGGACCCAGCGGCGTGGGGAAGTCCTCCATTATCAATGAACTTCAGTCGGAGATTAAAATGGATACGGGCGAGATCAGCGAAAAGATCGCAAGGGGAAAACATACTACAAGGCATTCCGAGCTGATCGCGATAGGCAGGGATACGTTCATTATGGATACGCCGGGGTTTAGTTCTCTTGGGATGTTCGATCTGGAGAAAGACGAGCTGAAAGAGTATTATCCCGAGTTTAAGCCCTTCGAAGATAAATGCCGTTTTCAGGGGTGCGTCCATATCAATGAACCGGATTGTGAAGTGAAGCGGGCGGTGGAAAGTGGCGGGATACACAAAAAGCGGTATGAAAATTATAAAGCTTTATTCGGAGAACTGAAAGATAAAAGGAAGTACTAAAAAATGCCGGAAAAGGGCAGAATGGAGAAAGAAGGATTATGAAACTAGGCATCGTAGGACTGCCCAACGTGGGCAAAAGTACATTATTTAATTCACTGACAAAGGCGGGAGCGGAATCGGCAAACTATCCCTTCTGCACCATTGATCCTAACGTGGGGATCGTGGCAGTGCCGGACGAGAGGCTGAAGCTGCTCGGAGATATGTATCAGTCGAAAAAGGTAACGCCTGCCGTAATCGAGTTTGTAGATATTGCGGGACTGGTAAAGGGCGCTTCGAAAGGCGAAGGTCTTGGCAATCAGTTTCTAAGCAATATCCGTGAGGTGGACGCCGTCGTTCATGTGGTGCGCTGTTTTGAAGACGCCAACGTAGTACATGTGGACGGGAGCATTGATCCTTTGAGGGATATTGAAACGATCAATTTGGAACTGATCTTTTCCGATATTGAGATTTTGGACCGCCGTATCGCAAAAACGGGAAAGGCGGCCAGAATGGACAAGACGCTGGCAAAGGAACTTGCCCTGCTGGAAAACCTGAAAGCCCATTTGGAAGAGGGAAAACTTGCCAAAAGCTTTGAAACGGAAGATGAGGACGAGCTGTTCTGGCTTGCTTCTTATAATCTTCTGACCTATAAACCGGTGATCTTCGCCGCCAATGTAGCGGAGGAAGATCTTGGGGATGACGGCGCTTCTAATGAAGGCGTGAAAAAGGTAAGGGAGTTTGCGGCCCAAAGCGGCAGCGAAGTATTCGTGATCTGCGCCCAGATCGAGCAGGAGATCGCGGAGCTTGACGAAGAAGAAAAGGCTATGTTTTTAGAGGATCTGGGCTTAAAGGAGTCGGGACTTGAAAAACTGATCAAGGCCAGTTATTCCCTGCTCGGACTGATCAGTTATCTGACCGCGGGAGAAGACGAAACCAGAGCATGGACCATAAAAGTAGGTACGAAAGCGCCGCAGGCGGCGGGTAAGATCCATACGGATTTTGAACGCGGCTTTATCAAAGCGGAAGTGGTAAACTATAAAGACCTGCTGGAACAGGGATCTTTGTCGGCGGCAAGGGAAAAGGGACTGGTAGGAATGGAAGGAAAAGAATACGTCGTGAAAGACGGCGACGTGATCCTGTTCCGGTTTAATGTCTGATTTGCGTAAGCTATGTAGCTGCCATATTTAAAAATATTTCCGTTTCAGAATTATAGGATTCCTAAAAGGGCTTACAAGGACGGTATAAATAGCGGATTATTATGTTATAATCAACAATATGGATTGGCAGCGGGAGAAGATCGTTTGTGCCGCTGCAAGCGGCATGACGGGAAGTAAGCGGATGCGGGCAGACAGATTTGGCCTGATGACGATGGCAGGGGCAGGACGGCGTTTGAAAGGATTGGTAAGATAGGTATGCAGGATGTTATGGGACAATGGGATATCGCCTTTCCCAATCTCGGGATCTATTTAAGAAATGTTCCGAAAAGTTTTGAAATATTTGGTTTTACGGTAGCGTTTTACGGGCTTATCATCGGAGTCGGGGTGCTTGCGGGAATACTGATGGCGGCAAGAGAGGCTAAGGTTTCGGGACAGGATCCGGACACTTATTGGGATTTTTCACTTTATGCAGTCATTTTCTCCGTGATCGGCGCAAGGATCTATTATGTTATATTTGCATGGGACAATTATAAAAACGATCCCTTAAGCGTTTTTAATTTCAGAAACGGCGGACTTGCCATTTACGGCGGCGTGATAGCGGCGTTTCTTACGCTGTTTATTTATTCGAGGATCAAAAAACAGAATTTTTTTCAGATGGGCGATACGGGAGTGCTCGGCCTGATTTTAGGACAGATCATCGGCAGATGGGGAAATTTCATGAACCGGGAATGTTTCGGCCAGTATACGGATTCTTTATTCGCCATGCGTCTTCCGGTGACGGCGGTAAGAGGGAATGAGATCACTGTGGAAATGGCGGATCATGTGATAAACGGGATCAACTATATTCAGGTACAGCCCACTTTTCTCTATGAGAGTTTATGGAATCTTTTTATTCTGATCCTTATGATGCTGTATAAAGGAAAGAAAAAGTTTCATGGAGAGATCTGCCTGTTTTATTTGGGCGGCTATGGCATCGGCAGATTCTTTATTGAAGGGCTCAGAACGGATCAGCTCCTGATTCCGGGAACAGGGCTTGCCGTATCCCAGCTTTTGGGAATGGCGCTGTTTGTCTTTTCAGTCATAACGGATGTTATTATTCGAAGGAGGACGCGTAACGGGAAAAACGTGCCGAAGGCTTTGGGAGTAGATTCTGCTGAAGCGGGTACGGAGGACGAAAATTTGAAAGATTAAGATTTTTTAAATTCCACATATAGTACGAAAAAATTTCTTAATAACTATATATAGAAAAACGAAAAAAATGCGCTTTGCAGGCAGTCTGCGGGGCGCATTTTTTTTGGAAAATCCCCCCCGTTTTGCTTGTCAAAGTCCCATTTTTAGTATAGAATATGGTTTATAAGTGGTGAAAAGTGGTATGAAGTGGCGTAAAGTGGTTATCTGTGGCAAGATATTTCCGGTTTTCTGCTTCAAGTACTTTTTGTGACAGACCGCTTAGGATCAGCAGGGAAATGCAGGTGATTGGTATGTTCATGGGAGAATACAATCATACAATCGATGCAAAAGGCAGATTGATCGTTCCTTCAAAATTCAGAGACGCTTTAGGAGACGAATTTGTGATTACGAAGGGATTGGACGGCTGCTTATTTGTGTACGACAATAAAGAATGGACTGCATTTGAGGAGAAATTAAAATCCCTGCCGCTTACGAATAAAGACGCCAGACAATTTGTACGTTTCTTCTTAGCAGGCGCCGCCAATGTGGAGGTAGACAAGCAGGGAAGGATACTGGTGCCGTCTAACTTAAGGGAATTTGCAAAATTGAGCAAAGAAGTCGTTTTGGTAGGCGTCGCAAGCCGTATAGAGATCTGGAGTAAAGAAATTTGGGAAAATACTGAAAGCTTTGAGGACATGGAAGAAATTGCCGAGCATATGGCGGACTTGGGGCTTGGCATTTAAAGAAAGGCGGCCCTTTTTCATGGAATTTCATCATGTATCCGTTCTGTTGAACGAAACCATAGAAAATCTGAATATCAGACCGGAAGGGACGTATCTGGACGGAACGCTGGGCGGAGGGGGACATGCCTATCATGTATGCAGCAGGCTTTCGCAAAAAGGCAGGTTTTTTGGGATCGATCAGGACGAAGACGCTATTTTGGCCGCAGGAGAGCGGCTGCAGGAGTTTCGGGACAGGGTGACGATCATTCATGGTAATTATTGTCATGCAAAAGAAGCGCTGGCAGAGAGGGGCATAGAAAAGGTTGACGGTATTGTGCTCGATCTTGGTGTTTCTTCCTATCAATTGGATAATGAAGAAAGAGGATTTTCCTATAAGTATGATACGGAACTGGATATGAGGATGGATAAAAGCGCCGCTTTTAGCGCAAAAACCATTATTAATGAATATTCGGAAACGGAACTGTACCGTATCATAAGAGATTACGGAGAAGAGCGTTTTGCAAAAAACATAGCGAAACATATTGTACAAAGGAGGATGAAGAAACCTGTTGAAACCACCGGAGAGTTAACCGAGATCATTAAAGCGGCGATTCCGGCGAAGATGAGGGCGAAAACAGGACATCCATCCAAACGGACGTTTCAGGCAGTCAGAATAGAGTGCAATCATGAACTGGAAGTGTTAAGAGATTCCTTGGACGATATGATCGAACTGTTAAATCCGGGTGGAAGGCTGTGTATTATAACATTCCACTCGCTGGAAGACAGGATCGTGAAATCCGCGTTTAAGAAAAATGAGAATCCGTGTACCTGTCCGCCGGAGTTTCCGGTCTGTGTATGCGGAAAGACATCGAAGGGAAAGGTGATTACAAGAAAACCGATTTTGCCGGGGGAGAAAGAGCTTGAAGAGAACAAAAGAGCGAAAAGTGCAAAATTGAGAGTTTTTGAGAAAGCATAGGAGCGATAGAATATAGGGGTTAAAGAGAGGAAATGGCATGGCAGGAGCAGCAAAAAGAGTAGCGACAACAAGAGGAGCCGGCGCAGGAAACAGACAAGCGTCCCACGCAAGGGGGAACGCAGGAGACAGAACGCGGTATATACAGGGAAATACGGTGCGGAAACTTGACGTACAGAGGCAAATGAAGGAACCGCCCCGTAAAAAGATAAGCAACAGCACGAGGAAAAACAGAGAAAAGGCATTTTACATGAACTTTCCTTATGTCATGTTTTTGGCATCTGCACTGGTAGTCATGGGAATCGTATTGTCAGGGTATATACAGCTGCAGTCAGGGATCACCCGGACGGTGGAACACATATCCAGACTGGAGAGTGAACTGAACGAACTGAAGCTTTCCAACGATGAAGAATACAGCCGGATCACAAGCAGCGTCGATTTAGAGGAAATAAGAAGGATTGCCATCGGCGAGCTTGGTATGCGTTATGCGAAAGAAGGGCAGATTATCGGATATTCTACGGAAGGCAGCGATTATGTCAGACAGTTTTCGGATATTCCCGATTGACGGTGGAGGAACGGAGAAAGCCGCAGACGAAAAAGGAGCATGGTCATTGTAATGCAGAACAAAAACAGAGGACGCAGACGGCAGAAACAAAATAAATTTACGATCAAAATGCAAAAGAAGCTGGTAGTACTGTTCGGATTGTTACTACTGGCTTTCGCCGGTTTAAGTTTCCGCCTCTATTCCATTACGAAAGAAGAAGGACAGTCATACAAAAAGCAGGTTTTGTCACAGAGACGTTATGACAGCACGACGCTGCCTTTTAAACGGGGAGATATTTTGGATGCTAAAGGAACTCCTCTGGCAGTCAGTGAGAAAGTGTATAACGTAGTGCTGGATACGAGGCAGATGCTGGAAGATAAAGAAGCTTTGGAACCGACGGTGAACGCTTTGGTAAGTCAGTTCGGCCTGAACGAAACGGAGCTTAGGAATTATATCAATAATAATCCTTCTTCCGCATACCGCGTGTGGGCGAAGCGGCTTTCCTATTCGGAGATCAGCGGCTTTTTGGAACTGCAGGCAGATACGGAAAATAATCCGCATATTAAAGGGGTCTGGTTCGAAGAAGAGTATAAGCGGGTTTATCCCAACGGAACCCTTGCCTGTGACGCGATAGGATTTACGAGCAGCGATAACGTGGGAACTTATGGACTGGAGGAGTATTATAACGATACGTTAAACGGAACGACGGGAAGGGTTTACGGATATCTGAACGACGATTCCGCTTTTGAAAGAACGACAAAGGCGGCGGTCGACGGAAATACAATCGTTTCCACGCTTGACGTGAACATACAGACGATCGTGGAAAAATATTTAAAAAAATTTGACGAAGAGTACAGGGATGGGGCCAAAACCGGACTTGGCAGCGAGCAGACCGCATGCATCATTATGGAAGTCAATACCGGAGAGATTTTAGCAATGGCAAGTTATCCGGATTACGATCTGAACGATACGAGAAATACGGAAAAGCTGATCGGTATGCCTGAACTGGATGAAGAAGGAAAAAAGACGGGAGAGTGCCTGACGGAGGAATCGATCGCCGCAATGGATGACGACGCCGTATACAGGCATTTGAATGCGCTTTGGAAAAATTATTGTATCTCCAATACCTTTGAACCGGGATCTACCGCGAAGCCTTTTACGGTAGCGGCGGCTTTAGAGACGGGTGCCATCGACGGAAATGAAGTTTATCAATGTAACGGCTGGCTGGAGAGGGGCGGGCACGATATTAAATGCCATAGTTACCGCTATGGCGGAGAAGGCGCGGTCTCCGTAAAGGACAGCGTAGCGCTCTCCTGTAACGTGGGACTGATGTATATCGGAGAGGCGTTGGGAAAAGCGGACTTCGCCAAATACCAGAATGCTTTTGGTTTCGGGTTGAAGACAAACATCGATCTGGCGGGAGAGGCGAGGACGGTGGGCCTGATCTATCCGGAAGATAAACTGGGGCCGGTAGAGCTTGCGACCAATTCTTTCGGACAGTCCTTTAACGCCACGATGATCCAGATGATCACCGGCTTTTGTTCGCTGATCAACGGCGGATATTATTATGAACCCCATATGATCAGCAAGATCGTAAGCCCCACCGGCGCCACGGTACAGAATATCGAGCCGAGAGTACTGAAGCAGACGGTATCCGCCTCTACCAGCGAGAAAATATTGGAATACTGCAACGCGGTAGTAACGGACGGAACAGGACATACCGCAAGACCGGCAGGATATGCCATAGGCGGAAAAACGGGGACGGCGGAGACCCTTCCAAGGGGAAACAAGGAATATGTAGTTTCCTTTATGGGATATGCGCCTGCGGAGGATCCCCAGATTGCCGTCTACGTAGTGGTAGACCGTCCCAATGTGACGTCGCAGGATGATGCCAAATATGCAACAAGGATAGTCCGTGATATATTAACGGAAGTGTTGCCTTATTTGAATATATTTATGACAGAGGAACTCAGTGAAGAAGAGGTGGCCGAGCTGGAAGAAAGACAGCTTGCCATCACGACCCAGTATCAGGAAAAGGAGGAAGACGCGGAAGGAGAAACAGGGGAAGGGGAAACCGAAGAGGGAGAAAGCGGCGAAGGAACAGCGGAAGGAAATGAAGGAGAAGAAGAGAGCGGGCAGCAGAGGATCTGGACCACATTTCCCATTGATCCCGCTACCGGTTATGCCGTGGATCCGGATACGGGAGAATTTGTAGATCCGGTTACGGGAGCCGTGATCGGCGGGGAATCCATGCTTGATAATGTGGGGACGGCAGGAAACGGGATACCTCAGGAAGAAGAACAAAATGGTCCTTAAAAGGGAGAATAACCTTATAAAAAGAGTAATAAACTATACTAATACCTTTTTATGGGGATCGCCATGTATAAGACATTTCACAGAAAAAAGATAGTGGTAACATTTTTTCTCTGTTTTACCGTATTTTTAGGGCTTTTTGTACGATTGGCGTATTTAATGGTATGGCAGTCCGAATATTATTCCGCAAAAGCAGATGAACTGCATGAAAGAGAAAGAAGCATTAAGGCAGCAAGGGGAAGAATGCTTGACCGTAACGGCGTGGTACTTGCGGACAACAGAACCGTATGTACGGTATCCGTTATCTACAATCAACTGACCGATAAAGAGAGCGTGATTTCCATGCTGTGCAAAGAACTGGATCTTACGGAAGAGTATGTGCGCAAGAGGGTAGAAAAGTATTCCGCCATCGAGCGTATCAAGAGCAATGTGGATAAAGAGACCGGAGACCGGATACGGGCTTATGACATGGACGGAGTGAAGGTGGATGAAGACTACAAACGTTATTATCCCTTTGACTCACTGGCGTCCAAAGTTTTAGGATTTACAGGAAGCGATAATCAAGGTATTATCGGTCTGGAAGTGGTCTATGATAAGTATATGGAAGGAACGGAGGGCATGATCCTTACCCGGACGGATGCCAAAGGGGTGGAACTTGCCGCAGGCGGTGAAGGCAGGATAGAACCGGTAAGCGGCAATGACCTGAACATCAGTATGGATATCAATATCCAGACTTACGCCACACAGTTGGCCAATCAGGTCATGGAGACCAAACAGGCGGACGGCGTCAGTATTATCGTGATGAAGGTAAAGGACGGGGAATTGCTTGCCATGGCCAATGTTCCCGAATTTGATTTGAACGAACCTTACACTTTGACGGATACCTATCTTTATAAAGAGGTGGAGACGGAAGTGGAAGAGTACGGAAAAACCGTGAAGAAGACGGAAAAAGTACCGGCGTCCAAGGAAGAGCTTTCCGACGAAGAATATCAGGACAGACTGAACCGGATGTGGCGTAACAATGCGATCAACGATACTTATGAACCGGGATCGACATTTAAGATTGTTACGGCGGCAGCGGGGCTTTCGGCAGGCGTCGTTACGGTCAACGATCATTTTAGCTGTCCGGGTTATGTGATCGTGGAAGACCGGAAGATCAGATGCCATAAAGTGGGAGGACACGGTGCGGAAGATTTCGTTCAGGCGACCATGAATTCCTGCAATCCCGTTTTCGTAACGGTGGGACTTAGAGTAGGAGCGGAGCAGTATTACGACTATTTTGAAAAGTTCGGGCTTTTGGGGAAGACCGGGATCGATCTGCCGGGAGAAGCGGGTACGATCATGCATAAAAAAGACGCCATCGGTTTAGTGGAGCTTGCGACCATTTCATTCGGGCAGTCTTTTCAGATCACGCCCATCCAATTGCTGACAACGGCCGCTTCTATTGTAAACGGAGGCACAAGGGTCACCCCGCATTTCGGGGTAAAGGTTACGGATGAGGAAGGAAACACAATCGAGACTTTTCGTTATGAACAAAAAGAAGACATCGTTTCCGAAGAAACCTCTGCGACAATGCGTTATATGTTAGAGCAGGTGGTGGAAAACGGAGGCGGAAAAAACGCTTATATAGAAGGCTACCGGATCGGCGGAAAGACGGCTACCAGTCAGACCCTCCCACGAGGGAGCGGGAAGTATATCGCCTCTTTTTTAGGATTTGCTCCGGCGGATGATCCGGAGATCGTGGCGCTTGCCATTATCCATCATCCGAAAGGGACGTATTACGGGGGACAGATCGCGGCGCCGGTGGTCAGACAGCTTTTTGAAAACATTCTTCCCTATTTGGAAGAAATAGGGTTATAATTAAGAGAATGACAAATATGTTCTTCTCGGAAAGGCTTGGTAAGAGAAAATGAGGTTGACCGAAGCAATACCGGTAGCGCCCGTAGTCATTTCTTTTGCTGTCAGTGTACTTTTAAGTCCCGTGATCATTCCTTTTTTAAGAAAATTAAAGGCCGGACAGACGGTCAGGGAGGATGGTCCGAAGACACACCTAAAAAAGACCGGTACGCCGACGATGGGCGGTATTATCATTTTACTCAGTGTGGTCATTACTTCTATTTTTTATGTGAAGGACTACCCGAAGATCATTCCGGTACTGTTTCTGACATTGGGATTTGGTATCATCGGCTTTTTGGACGATTATATCAAAGTCGTGCTGCGGCGTTCCATGGGGCTTTCCCCATGGCAGAAAATGTTAGGACAGCTTGTAGTTACGGGAATATTTGCATACTATATTACAAAATATCTATCTCTTGATCTGTCAATGAAACTGCCGTTTCTGCACGGCAGGATGCTTGACTTTGGAACGTTTAACATACCGGTGCTGTTTTTTATCATCATAGCTACCGTAAACGGAACCAATTTTACCGACGGTCTGGACGGACTGGCGAGCAGCGTAACAGTGATCGTCGCCACGTTTTTTTCCGTGATGGCGATCGGAACGAAAAGCGGGATAGAACCGGTCACCTGCGCGGTTGCGGGTGCGCTTTTAGGTTTTTTATTGTTTAACGTATATCCTGCCAGCGTATTTATGGGAGATACCGGGTCCCTTGCCCTTGGCGGGTTTGTGGCGGCCAGCGCTTATATGCTGCAGATGCCGTTGTATATCGCGCTTGTAGGTTTTGTGTATGCGGCGGAAGTGCTTTCCGTTGTGATACAGGTAGTCTGGTTCAAAATAAGCGGAGGGAAAAGGATCTTTAAAATGGCGCCCCTGCATCATCATTTTGAGCTGTGCGGCTGGTCGGAAACAAGGATCGTGGCCTGTTTTTCCATTGTGACGGCAATCCTTTGCCTGATAGCGCTTATGGCGGTTTAAACGGTTCAGAGAAAAAGATCGGAGATTATATACAGGATGAGGAGTGGAAAAGTTGGAATTTAATAAAAAAAAGGTACTTGTTGTTGGAAGCGGGATCAGCGGAATCGGAGCGGCCAGACTGCTAAAGAGGCTCGGCGCTTCTCCGATCCTGTTCGATGAGAACGAAAAAATAACGGCGGAAGAAATTTATGAAAAGTTAGGCAGGGAAGAAGGGATAGAGATCTATGTGGGAGCCCTTCCGGAGCATATGACAAGATATCTTGCTTTAGTGGTATTGAGTCCGGGCGTTCCTACGGACACGGCGTTCTGCAATTGGTTCAGGGAAAGAAAGATCCCCATATGGGGGGAGATCGAGCTGGGCTTTTTGATGGAGAAGGGAACGCTGATCGCCATCACCGGCACTAACGGAAAGACAACGACGACGGCCTTGGTGGGCCAGATCATGAAAGATTATTTTGAGAAGGCCTTTGTGGTGGGGAATATCGGAAATCCGTATACGGTAGAAGTGGTCCGTACTACCGAAAATTCCGTGACCGTAGGGGAAATCAGCAGTTTTCAGCTGGAAACGATAGAACGGTTTAAACCTGCAGTTTCTGCGATTTTAAATATTACGCCGGATCATTTAAACCGGCATCATACGATGGAAAATTATGTGAGGATAAAAGAAAGGATTGCCGAAAACCAGACGGAGGAAGAAACCTGCGTACTCAATTATGACAATGAATATACAAGGGATTTCGGAGAAATATGTCCGGCGAAGGTCATATATTTTTCTTCCGCACATATCTTAAAAGACGGGATCTTTTTAAGGGACGAAGAAATCTGTTCAGCGAAGGACGGGGTGGAAGAACACCTGATGAATATCCATGAAATGAAACTCGTGGGAATGTGTAATGTGGAGAACGTAATGGCGGCGATCGGAATTTCCCGTGCGGCGGGCGTGCCTATTGCTTCTATATTAAATACGGTCCGGAATTTCAAAGCGGTAGAACACAGGATCGAATTTGTCGCTACCAAAAAGGGAGTGGATTATTACAATGATTCCAAGGGGACAAATCCGGACGCGGCGATACAGGGGATCAAAGCCATGTCAAAACGGACGGTGCTTATCGGAGGCGGCTATGATAAGCAGAGCGAATATGACGAGTGGATCGAAAGTTTTGACGGTAAAGTGAAAAAGCTGGTACTGATCGGGGAAACCAGAGGAAAGATAGCCGAGTGTGCCAGAAGGCACGGGTTCCGGGATTACTGTTTTGCGGACAGCTTTGAAGAGGCAATGCGCATCAGCGTAGACGAAGCCAACGCAGGAGACGCGGTACTGCTTTCACCCGCCTGTGCGAGCTGGGGAATGTTCCCGAACTATGAGGTCAGAGGGAATATGTTTAAGGAGTTTGTAAATAATTTAGATGATTAAATGGAATTGGAGGGCTTTTCGTGTCAGGCAGAGAGAGAAAGAGTCGCCAGAGGCAGTCGGAATATTTCTTTGATTACAGCCTGTTATTTATTGTGCTGTTTTTGATTGGTTTCGGGCTGGTCATGATCTATTCCGGAAGCAGTTATGAGGCAAATTTGGAATATGGGGACGCGGCGTATTATTTTAAAAAACAATTGTTTTCATCCGTATTGGGATTGGGCGTTATGTTTTTTATGGCCTTGATACCCTACCATTTTTGGGAGAGATTTGCAGTGATCGGCTATATTGTGTCGGCGGTGCTGATCCTTTTGGTCTTAACGCCTTTGGGAAGAGAAAGCCATGGCGCGAGAAGATGGCTGTATGTGGGTATGTCCGTTCAGCCAGCAGAGATTGCAAAGCTGGGAATGATCCTGTTTCTTGCCAGTTTTATCTGCAAAATGGGAAGAAAGATCCGGACCTTAAAAGGATATGTGACCGTACTGGCCATACCGATGCCGATCTGCGTTATGGTGTGGAAGATCACGGATAATTTAAGTTCCGCGATCATTATCTTCGGAATCGCGGCGCTTATGCTGTTTGTCAGCAGCCCGGATTATAAAAAATTCATAGTGACGGGCCTTGTAGGGATCGCGGGAGCGGCGGCAGTGGTATATTTTATAGTCAACGCGGCGTCTGCGGATTCTCTCTCATTCCGTGGCGAGCGTGTACTGGCGTGGCTGGATCCGGAGGCTTATGCCAGCGGAAAAGGCTTTCAGACTCTTCAGGCGCTCTATGCCATCGGCTCGGGAGGGGTATTCGGAAAAGGGCTTGGGCAGAGTATGCAGAAATTAGGGTTTCTGCCGGAAGCGCAGAACGATATGATTTTTTCCATCATATGTGAAGAACTGGGGCTGTTCGGTGCATTTGCCATCATATTGATGTTTATGCTTTTGCTTTGGCGGTTCATGGTCATTGCAAACAATGCCACGGATCTGTTCGGCGCTCTTTTGGTGGTAGGCGTGCTTGGGCACATTGCCATTCAGGTTATTTTAAATATAGCCGTTGTAACAAATACGATTCCCAATACCGGAATTTCCCTGCCTTTTATCAGCTATGGAGGAAGTTCGGTCATGTTTTTGCTTATTGAAATCGGTCTGGTCTTAAGTGTGGCAAGAGGGATCAGGCTAAAGGACTTATAATATGAAAAAAGGAAAAGAATCATTTGGGGAAAGCAGAGGGCACGGAAAACTCATTGCATTGATCGTGGTACTTGCGCTGCTGCTCCTATTGGCGGCGGCAGCCTTTTACATACTGAAAAACTATAAGATCGAAAACGTGGCGGTGGACGGTAATATCCACTATACCGACGAAGAGATTATGGATATTGTCATGGAGGGCGCTTTTGGGGACAATTCCCTGTACCTGTCTTTAAAATATAAAAACAAAGGCGTCAAAGACATACCGTTTGTACAGAGGATGGATGTGGAGATCCTTTCTCCGGATACGATACGGATCACCGTCTACGAAAAATCATTGGCAGGATATGTGGAATATTTAGGCCGTTATATGTATTTTGACAAAGACGGCATTATCGTGGAAAGTTCGGAAAGTAAAACGTCCGGGATCCCGCAGGTAACGGGACTCAGCTTTGACTATGTGGTGATGTATAAGCCCCTTCCGATAGAGGACGAAGGCGTTTTCGAAACGATATTGGATATGACGCAGGTATTAAATAAATACGAGCTTTCTGCGGACAGGCTTTATTTCGATAAAAACTATGAGATGACGCTTTATTTTGCAAACGTAAGGGCGGCAATCGGCGACGGAAGCAACATTGATGAAAAAGTGATGTTTTTGCAAAGCGTTTTGGCAGATCTGGAAGGAAAAAGCGGTACGCTGCATTTGGAAAATTATACGGAGGATATGAAGAACGTTACTTTTGAGCCGGATCAGGCTTCGTAAAAAAGGGGATAAAATGCCAATAAAACCCAATAAAAAACCTAAGATTTTAAAAAAAACAGGTTGATAAATTATGTAATTAATTATATGATAGTCTATAGGAGTTTAATAGGGATATTGAAGGAGGAAAAACCTTTGCTTGAAATTAAGACGAATGACGCAGAGGCTGCAGCGAAGATCATCGTGGTCGGTGTAGGCGGTGCAGGCAATAATGCTGTAAATAGAATGATTGACGAAAGTATTGACGGGGTAGAATTTATCGGGGTAAACACGGATAGACAAGCTTTGCAGCTTTGTAAAGCGCCCAAGCTCCTCCAGATCGGAGAAAAATTAACAAAAGGTCTGGGTGCGGGCGCGAAGCCTGAAGTAGGGGAAAAAGCTGCAGAAGAGAGTATAGAAGAGATCACTACTTCCTTAAAAGGCGCGGATATGGTATTTGTTACCTGTGGTATGGGCGGCGGTACCGGTACCGGCGCGGCTCCTGTCGTTGCCAAAGTGGCAAAAGACATGGGGATCCTTACGGTAGGCGTAGTGACAAAGCCCTTCCGCTTCGAAGCGAAAGCGCGTATGGTAAACGCCATCGGCGGGATCGAACGCATTAAAGACAACGTAGATACGCTGATCGTCATTCCTAATGATAAATTACTTGAGATTGTGGACAGGCGCACTACCATGCCGGATGCCCTTAAGAAAGCGGATGAAGTGCTTCAGCAGGCGGTGCAGGGGATTACCGACCTGATCAACGTTCCCGCTGTCATCAACCTTGACTTTGCCGACGTACAGACGGTTATGAAGGACAAGGGAATTGCGCATATCGGTATCGGCGTGGGCAAAGGAGACGACAAAGCCAGCGAAGCTATTAAGATGGCGGTGGAAAGCCCGCTTCTTGAAACGACGATCTCAGGCGCGACGGATGTGATCATCAATGTTTCCGGTGACATCACTCTTGCGGATGCCAATGACGCGGCAAGCTATGTTCAGGAATTGACAGGTGACGAGGTCAATATTATTTTTGGCGCCATGTATGACGAAACGAAGACAGACAGTTGTACGATCACGGTGATTGCTACCGGTTTAGACGAGGCTTCGCCTCAGATGCCGGGCCGTCTTGGTTCCAGCTTTACATATAAAGCGCCTACTTCCCACATTACCCCTTCTTCTTTGCAGGGGATGAATATGGGGGGACAGTCGGCGCATACGCCCAGTCAGACGCCTGTATCGCCGGTGCGTCCTATGACCGGTATTAATAAACCGGGGGATATCCGCAGTAATGTGGAAGAAAAATCTTTAAAGATTCCGGATTTTCTGCAGAGAAAATAAAGAGATCTGAAGGTAGAAATAAAAGCGGCTTTTCTGCAGGGTTGATATCCGTTAGCCTGCGGAGGGATATTTTTATACGGTTACTATTTTGAACTGTCAGTCTGGATTGACAGTTCTTTTTGTCGTGTTTTAAGCGGAGCTGCCAGACGTTTTTGAAAATCCTGCGGTAAATAACAGCACTTTCCTGCATAAAAACGACAAAATAAGCGGCTTAAGGTTTGTATAATGTGTAAAGAAAAGGAGGTGGAAGGTGTACTACATTCTTTACATTGACCGTTTATTTTTCCTGAATTTCATCATGAACCTGTTTGCATTATCGTTGATGAAGCTTTCCTTAAGGCGTACTGTCACACGCTTCAGAATGATTCTCAGCGCGCTGTTGGGGGCGGTGGGGTATATAGCGGTTATTTTCCTGCCTGCTGTTTCTTATCAGTTCAAGGTGATATTGGGGTTTACAGGTATCAGTATCCTTATGGTGTTTGTCATGTATCCCAAAAGCGGTCTTTCATTTTTGACCAAAGCGTTGACGGGACTGTATTGTTTTGCTTTTTTGTTCGGTGGGGTACTGCTGTTCCTGAAAAAGTATATCGTCCCTTCGGGAGACGGCGCATGGCTGTATATCCTTCTGCCTTCGGCAATCTTATACTTGTTGCTTTGTTTTTTGTTAAAAAGGCGGCAGGAGGCTGTAAAAGAATGTAAAGTAACATTGTTGTGCGAAGAGAAAGAACTAGTACTGAAAGCGTTGGTGGACTCGGGAAATATGCTGATAGAGCCGATTTCAAAAAAACCGGTATCCGTGGTAGAAGAGCGGCTCCTGACGGAAGCCGGAATTACGCTGCATGAGGAAAAATGCAGGGCAATCCCTTATCATAGCGTGGGAAAAAAGAACGGAATTTTGATGGGATATGAATTTCCTAAGATTCTGCTCCGGACACAGAAGGAGGAAAAAAGTATTGAAAAGGCGATCATCGCAGTGAGCCAGGATAAATTATTCAAAAGCGGCAGATATGAAATGCTGCTTCACCCCGGACTTTTGGAGGAATAAAGGGTTCGAAAGGAAATGACAGATCAAAGAGGACTTGGAGGAAACAATATGATTTTGAAGGTAGCGTTGCCCGGCAGGGTACAGTTTAAAATGATTAGCCCGCAGGCTAACTTTTTTATGGCAAAGAAGGGGGATATCCATTATATCGGCGGAACGGAAGTGCTGCCGCCGCCTCTTGAGATAGAACAGGAAAATGAAGTGATCAGCGACTTGGGGACGGAATATGAGAACGAGGCGAAATCCATCCTGATAGAGCATAATCTGCGGCTTGTGGTCTACATAGCAAAGAAATTTGACAATACCGGAGTAGGTGTGGAAGATCTGATTTCCATAGGAACGATCGGCTTGATAAAGTCCATCAACACCTTTAAACCGGATAAAAACATTAAGCTTGCAACTTATGCCTCCCGGTGCATTGAAAATGAAATATTAATGTACCTCAGAAGGAACAATAAGACAAAGCTTGAAGTGTCCATAGATGAACCTTTAAACGTGGACTGGGACGGAAACGAACTGCTTTTGTCGGATATCTTGGGAACGGAAGAAGACGTGATCTACAGAGACATGGAGAATGAGGTAGAGCGTAAGCTTCTTATGAAAGCGGTTGATAAGCTTTCTGAAAGAGAAAAAACAATTATCCGGCTCAGATTCGGGCTGGGAAGACTGGACGGGGAAGAGATGACCCAAAAGGAAGTAGCAGATCTTTTGGGAATTTCCCAGTCGTACATATCCAGACTTGAGAAAAAGATCATGAGACAGTTAAAGAAAGAAATGGTAAGGGAAGTATAAGTTGTGGCTTTTTCTTAGGGGAAATGGTAGAATGACAGAAAGGTACAAGGGGACCGCCAAGCTGGAAAGTCCGGGCTTTTAGTATTCTCTGGCGCTTTAGGCGGCCTGCCTGTCAGGTTTAACAGTAGAAGGCGTCGGGATATTCCGTTTGGAAACGGTGTTTTGTACCTTTAAGCATAAGTTACATATCGAGAAAAAAGTGCGGTTAAAAGCGGAAAAAGCAAATATTTAACCGGACAGTACATTACCCACGGAGAGGAGCAGGTATGAACAAAGATTTTATAACGCTGACGATCGACAAACAAAAGAATATTGCACTGATTGCCCATGACAGCAAGAAAAAGGAGATCATTGAATGGTGCGAGGAAAATAAGGAAATATTAAAGCATCATTTTTTATGCGGAACGGGAACGACGGCAAAGATGATCACGGATAAGACGGGACTTCCGGTAAAAGGATATAATAGCGGCCCTTTGGGAGGGGATCAGCAGATCGGCGCCAAGATCGTGGAGGGAAGGATCGATTTTGTGATCTTTTTTTCTGATCCGCTTGCGGCCCAGCCCCATGATCCGGACGTAAAAGCGCTCCTTAGGATCGCGCAGGTTTATGATATTCCGATAGCGAATAATAGGGCGACGGCGGACTTCCTGATCCATTCTTCCTTTATGGATACGGAATATAACCATAAGATCATCAATTTCAATAAGAATATAAGGGAAAGGGCGGAAACGCTATAAGTTCTGGTGTTATTGGAAGAATGCAAACCGATATCCGGGTGACCCGCCGTTCAGGGGAATAAAAAAGAGACTGTCTGCCTTTGCTGATACAGTCTCTTTTCACTTTTCAGGCATGTCCGAAAAGACGGCGGCTTATTTAGTATCCGCAGCTCCGGTATGCTGATATCATCGTCAGGATATGATTTATTTACTTGTCAGATCTGCCGTGCAATACGTTGCCGGATTTTTTAACTTTTTTTGAAAGAGAATAGACAAGAAGACTTAAATCTTCATCGCTGATATCTTTCCACTCGTCACCGAGACAGGATTTGATCTCCGCTACAGGTTTGTCCAAAAATTCAATTGCTTCATCGGGTTCATATCCCTGAATAGGAGATACTCCTTTTTTAGAACAAAGATAGATAGTGATGCTCTTTAAGAGCTTTTGTTCTCTGTCTACCGTTTCAGTCTCCGATTTTTTGGCTTCACGTTCAAATGCGTTCTTGATATCGTTCCAGTCAGCCATCCGTATTTACCTCCCCATAACTCCTTTTTGATAATTATAACTTTAATATGGGAAAAGTACAATAGAGAAATCGTTATATAAAAAAATTTATTGGATTTATGGGGCTGGAAAAAAGCGGAAAATGTTTCATGAAAATTTTTTAAAAAAAATCATAAAAAAGTTTCCAAAAAGTGTTGACAAGTTATAGGATAAAATAGTATACTAGCCAAGTCGGGTTGAGGAATACTTGATCCGCAAATATGGGATCTTAGCTCAGCTGGGAGAGCATCTGCCTTACAAGCAGAGGGTCATAGGTTCGAGCCCTATAGGTCCCATATCCTTTAAGAGAACTCTTAACAGAGTCAGATATGGCGAGATAGCTCAGTTGGCTAGAGCATACGGTTCATACCCGTAGTGTCGAGGGTTCAAATCCCCCTCTCGCTATTTTTAACAGTCCAAAACCTTAAAATAAAGTGTTTTGGGCTTTTTTCATTTTTAAAGTAGGAAAAAACGGCCCCAAATTTGGAGAAAAAATAATTTGGTGTTGTATCCGGCCGCTTCTTGTATTATACTTATCATATAAGGAAAAGTATGGAAAGTATGCACGGCTTTTTACCTTTGTGCAGGAAAGGAGTCATTATGAGAGTAGCAGCGGTAGGCAGCGCAAATCATGTAAAACGGTCAGATTTTATGTACGGCAAGATTGCCAGCGGAAGAAGAGTCCAGTCGGCGGCAGACGATGCGTCCGGCTTAGCCATTATCAATAGATTGAAAAAGCAGAGCAATGGTTTGGACATGGGTGCATCCAATATTTCGGACGGTATCAGCGTTGCGAATATCAAAGACGGCGCGCTGGGGACGATGCAGGATTCGCTGCAGCGGATTTATGAACTCAGTCTCAAAGCATCCAACGGACTGTACAGCGCTGACGATAAGGCGATGATACAGGACGAGGTGGATCAGATCTTACAGGATATTGAGCGTACTGCGGTAGGGACCCAGTTCAATGAAATGAAGCTGATGGACGGCAGTATGGCGGATATGCATATCGCATCCAATCCGGACGGTACGGGCATGAAGATTCAGATGGAGAATGTAACCCTGCAGTCGCTCGGACTTGACGGTTATAATGTTACCGGTAATTTTGACATTAACGATGTCATAGGAGCCATGGAAAAGATCAGTACTTCCAGAAGCGGTACGGGTGCGATCACGAATGCCATGGAACATGCGTATAATTATAATGTCGGCTCGTCGCAGGAGCTGGTTTCTTCCAGAAGCCGTATAGAGGATCTGGACATTCCCAAGGCGGTTTCCGAGCAGAAGAAAAATAAGCTGCTCAAAGATTATCAGATGGTCATGCTGAATAAGAAAATGAAGGATGATTCCATGGTAGTAAGGATGTTTGGCAGCCGATAACGGAAAAGAACGCATACATGAAAAGAATATAGGAACGGGGGCGCGGTAGCAAGCCCCCGTTTTGCGTTATTCGGAATGATGCTGAGGAATGACACTGGATATAGAAAGGAAAACAAAGTATGAGGATAGGAATAGGATATGACGTACACCGGTTAGCGGAGGAAAGAAAATTGATCTTAGGAGGCGTGGAGATCCCTTATGAGAGGGGATTGCTCGGCCATTCCGACGCGGATGTGCTTCTTCATGCCATTATGGACGCTCTGCTTGGCGCGGCGGCGTTGGGAGATATCGGAAAGCACTTTCCGGATACGGACGGGCGGTATAAGGGAATCTCTTCTGTAGAACTGTTGAAGAAAGTGGGAGAGCTTTTGGAAGAGCGTTGCTTTTTGATTGAAAATATCGACGCGACTATTATCGCACAGGAGCCGAAGATGCGCCCTTATATAGACGTTATGAGGGAAAATATTGCGAAGGCGCTGGGAATCGAAGTGTCGCAGGTCAACGTGAAGGCGACGACGGAAGAGGGGCTTGGTTTTACGGGAAACAAGGAAGGGATTTCGTCGCAGGCTGTCTGTATGCTGACCAGTCCGGCGCAGCTTTACGACGTGGATGTGGCAAATGCGGCATGTGAAGGCTGTCAGGGGTGCCCGAAAAGATAAGGGGGCGGAAAAAAGATTTCCTTGACAAAACGGCGTTTGTTGCATATGCTAAATAAAGCAGAATAAATAAAGGCTATGAACGAAGAGAGTAGGCTTTTAGAGGGTAAAAGAGAGAGACTGCCACAGGCTGAAAGCAGTTTTGATCCAAGGGAGCCGAAAGTGCATTCGGAAGCTGACCGACGGAAAGCATGGGCGGAGTATGTCGGTACGGAAACGCCCGTTACCCGTTTTGAGTGAAGGAGTCTATCCTTTAGCAGAGTGGAACCGCGGATAATTTCGTCTCTAATGCAGAGAGGGATTATCCGTTTTTTCGTTACAGGTTCTAAGCGGCGGCCTGTCAGGAGGAAAGAATGGGTTTTATTAAAAATGTTAAGGAAGAGATCGATATTATAAGAGAGCGTGACCCGGCGATCCATTCCTCGCTTGAAGTATTTTTATATCCCAGCTTTAAGGTAATGATCCATTATAGGATCGCCCATAAGTTGTATACAAAAGGACATTATTTTTGGGCAAGGTGGGTGTCCCAAAGAGGAGTGCGGAAGACCGGTATTGAGATCCATCCGGGCGCAAAAATTGGAAAGGGACTTTTTATTGACCATGGAAACGGTGTGATCATCGGTGAGACGGCAATTATCGGCGATAACGTTACGATGTATCAGGGAGTGACGCTGGGGGGCACCGGAAAAGAACACGGCAAAAGACACCCTACTATTGGGGACAATGTTATGATCAGCGCGGGAGCAAAAATTCTCGGTTCTTTTACGATAGGAGAAAATTCCAAGGTTGGCGCAGGAAGCGTGGTATTGGAGGCGGTGCCGCCTAATTCCACGGTGGTCGGCGTCCCGGGGCGGGTAGTGAAGCGCAATAACAGGTCGCTCCCGTGCGAGGATATGTGTCAGGTAGACTTGCCGGATCCGGTCAGGGAAGATATCGTCTGTCTGCAGAAAGAAAACAGCGAACTTACAAACCGTGTGCTGGAGCTGGAGAACCGGGTGAAACAACTTTTGAAAGAGAGTGAAAAGCAATAGAAAGGAACGGGATTTTAAATGAAGATATATAATACGTTAACAAGGAAAAAGGAAGAATTTATACCGATAGAACAGGGAAAAGTCAGGATGTATGTATGCGGCCCTACCGTTTATAATTATATCCATATCGGAAATGCAAGGCCGATGGTCGTATTTGATACGGTAAGACGTTATATGGAGCATAAAGGATATGAGGTAAACTATGTTTCTAATTTTACCGATGTGGACGACAAGATCATAAAAAAATCAGTGGAGGAGGGCGTTGATTCTTCCGTGATTTCCGAAAGATATATTGAAGAATGCAAAAAGGACATGGAGGGGCTGAATGTACGTCCGGCAACGACGCATCCGAAGGCGACAGAGGAAATAGGCGGTATGCTGGATATGATAAACACGCTGATAGAAAAAGGCCATGCCTATACGGGTGCTGACGGAACCGTATATTTCAGGACGAGGAGTTTTAAAGACTATGGAAAGCTGTCCCATAAAAATATTGACGATCTGCAGGGAGGAAACCGTTCTCTTTTAGTCTCGGGAGAAGAGCAGAAGGAAGATCCTTTGGATTTTGTACTTTGGAAACCGAAAAAAGAGGGAGAGCCGTATTGGGAGTCTCCGTGGTGCGACGGACGTCCGGGCTGGCATATCGAATGTTCCGTTATGAGCAAGAAATATTTAGGGGAAGAAATAGACATTCATGCGGGAGGGGAAGATTTGATCTTTCCTCATCATGAAAATGAGGTCGCACAGTCGGAGGCGGCGAACGGAAAGATTTTTTCCAGATATTGGATGCATAATGCCTTTTTGAGCATCGATAACAAAAAGATGTCTAAATCTGCGGGAAACTTTTTTACAGTGAGGGAAATTGCCGAAAAATACGATCTTCAGGCAGTGCGTTTTTTCCTGCTTTCCGCTCATTACAGAAGCCCCCTGAATTTCAGTGAAGAATTGATGGAGGCGGCGAAGAACGGCTATGACAGGATCGTTACAAGCGTAGGAAATTTGAAATATTTAATGGAGAACGTTTCGGCGGAAACGATAAATGAACGGGAAGAAGAGCTTTTGAAAGAGGCGGCGTCTTTTACAGATAAGTTTGACGCGGCCATGGAGGAGGATTTCAATACCGCGGATGCGATCGCCGTTATCTTTGAGCTTGTTAAATTCGCTAATCAGAATGCCTCCGCATCAAATTCAAAAGGATTTTTAAAAGCCCTTTCGGATGAAATCATCCTGCTCTCGGATATCTGCGGCCTGATCGTGGAAAGAGAAGAGCAGATGTTGGATTCTGATATCGAAAAGCTGATAGAAGAAAGACAGGCGGCAAGGAAGAATAAAGACTTTGCGCGTGCGGACGAGATCAGGAACGAGCTGCTTCAAAAGGGCATTATATTAGAAGATACCAGAGAAGGTGTGAAATGGAAGAGAGCCTGAATATGTTTAAACGGCTGACGGAAGGATTTTCCTGCGGGGAGACGGATATCAGGTCTTATTCGCCGCTGACGCTCGCCTATATCGGGGACGGCATTTACGATCTGATCATCCGTTCGGCAGTGGTAGGACACGGGAACCTTCCCGCCAGTAAACTTCACAAAAAAGTGACGGAATATGTGAATGCGGCGGCGCAGGCGGCCATGATAGAAGCGATTTTAGAAAACTTGAGCGAAGAAGAGGAGGCAATATATAAAAGGGGAAGAAACGCCAAATCTTTTACAAAGGCGAAAAATGCTTCTACGGGCGATTACAGAAAGGCGACAGGTTTTGAGGCTCTCATGGGGTATCTCTATTTACAGGGAAGGACGGAACGGGCCATAGAGCTGACCCGTTTGGCGCTTAAAAAGCTCAATATGGAGTTATGACCTATAGATTGAAAAATCAAAGAAGGAAGGATAGAGGATACATGGGTTATCAGGAATTTACGATAGAAGGCAGAAATGCAGTGATCGAAGCATACCGGTCAGGAAAGGCGATAGACAAGCTTTTTATTTTGGACGGCTGTCAGGACGGTCCGGTCATGACGATCAAGCGGGAGGCCAAAAAGCAGAATACAATTGTTAAATTTGTAACCAAGGAGCGTTTGGACCAAATGTCGGATACCGGAAAGCATCAGGGAGTGATCGCATATGCCGCTGCTTATGAATATGCGCAGGTAGAGGACATTCTTCAGGCAGCGGGAGAAAAAGGTGAGCCGCCTTTTCTTTTTCTGCTGGATAATATAGAAGATCCCCATAATCTGGGGGCCATTATCCGTACCGCCAATTTAGCGGGAGCCCATGGAGTGATCATTCCCAAAAACCGGGCCGTGGGGCTGACGGCAGTAGTGGCAAGGACTTCTGCAGGCGCTTTGAATTATACGCCGGTGGCCAAGGTAACGAATCTGTCCAAGACTATCGAAGATCTGAAAAAGGAAGGTATTTGGTTTGTATGCGCGGATATGGACGGTACGAGGATGTACGATCTGGATCTGAAGGGGCCGATCGGACTGGTGATCGGCAGCGAGGGAGAAGGCGTAGGACGGCTGGTAAAGGAAAAATGTGATTTTACGGCGGCCATCCCGATGAAAGGGGATATCGATTCTTTGAATGCGTCGGTGGCGGCGGGTGTGCTCGCCTATGAGATCGTGCGGCAGAGGGGAAATTAGCGTGGTTCTTTCCCGTATGGATCTGGGCATTTTGCGAAGCAGAATCAAGGAGGTAGTTTGGTATGGATTATGAAAATATTTCGGACGAGGAATTGATCCTGCGGCTTCGCGACGGAGAAAGCAATATTACGGATTTCATTATGGACAAATATAAAAATCTGGTGAGGAGCAAAGCGAAAACAATGTATATTCTGGGTGCGGACACGGAGGATCTGATTCAGGAGGGAATGATAGGTCTGTTTAAGGCGATCCGGGATTATGACAGCGGAAGGGACGCCAGTTTTTTTACGTTTGCCGATCTTTGCGTTTCCAGACAGATGTATACTGCGGTTCAGGCGTCCAGAAGAGAAAAACACGCGCCTTTAAATTCCTATGTTTCTTTATATTCTACGGGCAATCTGTCCGGTTCGGAAAGAGAAGAGGGGGAAGAACTTCAGCTTGTCAATGCGATTGCTTCCCATACGGATCTGAATCCTGAAGATATGCTGATCGATAAGGAAAATGTGGAAAATTTAGAGAAAATGCTGGAAAAGGAGTTGAGCGCTTTCGAAAAAGAAGTGCTGGATCTGTATATGATCGGCATGAGCTATTCCCAGATCGCGAAGGTGCTCGGGCGGGACGAAAAGTCTACGGATAACGCTCTACAGAGGGTCAAAATGAAGATCAAAATATATAAAAAAGGAAAGCCTTGAAAGTGAGAGTTAAGAAAGGGCAGGCTCTTTGACATTGGGTTTCAAAAAATGAATCAAAATAGATGGATTATGGAGAGGGTAATGTTATGCTGGTGCTGATCAAGACGTCGGTCACATGTCTTTTGGTTATGATATATATGGTCGGCTTTTATTATCGAAAACCACATATTCCGGTCAAGTCCACGAAGATATTCCAAAGGCTTATCGTTGCGGCTTTATTTAACGCGGCGTTTGACTTGATCACGATCTGTACGGTGAACCGTAGAGACGTGGTTCCGGAGTTTGTGAATCTGACCGTGCATATCGTTTATTTAATGTCGATATTGTCGTTTATTTATCTGCTGTTTTTGTATATGCGAAGTTATTTGGAAACAAGTCTGCAGTTTTCCGGTCCGGTAAAGATATTGCAAAGTCTGCCTTTTATCGTGTCGGCGGCAGGGATTGTTTTATTGCCGATCACCTATGTGCAGGGAAAAACGACAGATTATTCCTTGGGCCCAAAGGCTTACGCATTGTATGTCAGTTTAGTGATCTATTTGATACTGATATTATATTATTGTCTCCGCTATTGGAAGATCTTAGACGGAGAGAAACGGGTGGCGATCCTGCTTGCCGTACCCCTTTATGTGGCGGCTGCTGCGATCCAGATGCTGATTCCGGAAACGCTGGTAGAAATAATCTGTTCTACGCTCATCCTTTTAGGTCTGATATTGAGTAATGAAAATACGGAAAAATATGTGGATGAGAAAACGGCGTTGTTTAACCGGTATTCTTTTGAAAACGTATTGGATGGTTTTGCTTTTGATAAACAGAAACTTATTGTGGGGCTTCTTTGTTTTTGCAAGACAGAAAACAGCTTCGATTGGAATCGGGATACTTTGATCTTGAACGACATACATAAAGAGATCAAACAATATCGCTTGTACGGCTACCGGGTCTGCGAGAACGGCGTAGTATTTATCGGTAGTACTCCGGAGAAGGCCCAGACGGTGTTGGAGAAGATCAAGCGTAACATGGAAGAAAAATATGGAAAAGAGAATATAAGCATTGAGACGGAAGTTTTATCAGGAGACGCCGTCCTTACAAAGTATAACTGTATGCGGAATATTATCGACTTTTGTGCAGAGGCGGGCAGCCGTCTGGCTTATATCGATTACCTGACAAATATTTATAACCGTAATGCTTTAGAAAGAGATTTGGATAAACTGCAGGAAAAAGAAGGAATTTCTTTCTTTATTGCAGATCTGAATAATCTGAAGACCGTGAATGATACGATGGGACATTCGGCCGGCGATAAACTCTTGCAGGATTTTGCCTGTCTATTGAAGAACGCTGCCGGAGAGAGAGGAAGAGCGTATCGACAGGGCGGAGACGAATTTGCGGTATTGTATGGCCAAAATGCGGATCTGTTTATGCGGAATCTGGAAGAACGCTGCAGAGACTATAACCGTTCCTGTGCGGTTCCGGTCAGTTATGCGATCGGTTATTCTCTGCTGACGGAGGATCAATTCCGGGATACGGCGGACCAGATGATGTATGCGGATAAAAAAGGGAAAAAGAGCCAGAAGAAAGATCTGCAATTGGGAACGGCCAAAGAAAGATAAAAAATATAAATAGCAGTATAAACAGTTAGAGAGGGTGCGTATGGAAAGGAAAAGGGCGGAGAAGGGGCATTATGCATGGGACTGCATTGGGGAGACGAAAGATGCGGATGAAAAGCGATTGCTGGATACAGATGAAAAAACCGCTCTGTGCAGGAAGATCGGAGCTGCCATTTATAAACCTTCCCGGAGCGTTATCGCGGCGGTAAAAATTGCGCCGTTTTTTGCAGCGCTGACGCTTGTGGCCGGAATCAAATTCATTGTGGAAGAAATTTCGGCGCCGATGCTTGTATGGGGAATCGTCCTGTTCGGCATTTCGGTTTTTTATATGGTATTTGCATTGTTCTTTTATCTTGTGAAAGAAGTCTGGGTATATGACAGATGGAAAGCACAGGAAAAAGAGATCATGCAAAGCGATGTGTACCGGATGCCCATTACTATCGGGGATGTTTTTCAGGCAGGCGGCAGGCATAAATACTGTTATGCGAATCTGAAATATACGGAAGAAGAGAACTTTCTCGATACTTATCAGATTCCGGAATATATGTATGATCATGTAAATGAAGTAAAAGCGTATTGCTGCTATTATGAAGGAAAACCGGAAAAGTACCGGCCCGGAAAGTATAAACTGTTTTTTATTGATTATGGAGATGAGTGTAAAGAGGATTTCTAAACCTGCTGCCGAATTTCATTCAGCATAATAGAGTAGTATGCAGGCTAAGAAATTCTAAGAGAGTTATTAGGTTGTACTGTCTTGGTCATGAGCGGTTTTTTATTTTTGATATTTATTGGTAGTGTTGAGGGCATGATTTTAATTTTGGGCAAAAAAATATTGACCTTAAAACCTTGAAAAGCCTTTAAAATCAATATTCTTTAAGCTGCCGACGGGAATCGGACCCGTGACCTCCGCACTACCAATGCGACGCTCTACCGACTGAGCCACGGCAGCAAACTGATATTAAATTGAATTACTGTGTTTATAACTACCAATGTGACGCTCTACCGACTGAGCCATAGCAGCTTATAGCCGAAAGAACATATTCTAACCGATCACGAGCTATATTGTATCACAATAAATAAAAGTTTGTCAACGCCTTTCTATAAAAATTTTATGGCTGACAAGGCGCATACAAAATGGCTGACAAAGCGACAAGCTGCCCCGGTAATGTGTCTGATGTATTGCCTCGCATTTCGCCAAATGCCTAGTGTCTTGTCTCGTTGATTATTTGGCAAAACTACGCGGGATATTCGTTCACCTGCAAGGCAGATTTTCGACGGCGTAGCGGTGGCTATGACTAGAAAATCTAACGCCGCAGATGGGCGGATAGACAAGTAGGTTTGACTAATTATCAACGAGACAACTAGTCATTTGGCTGAAAATGAATGTTTCCTATAGATATTCCTTCATCATCATCTCAATCAGCTCTACATGGATCTTTTCGTCCAGTACGATCCGCTTTAGGTTATCTGTAATGCAGGGATCGTCGATCATACAGATCTGTTTTTCATATTTTTCAACCGCAGCCCGTTCTCCGTTCAATGCGGTCATAAGGAGATCTTCCAGCGTGGTGGAGTAATGGTTATATCCGGGCGTCCAGTACATTTTCCGGTTTCTGCTGCAGGTCCAAAGACGGGGAGATTCTCCAAGCAAAAGAGCCAGTTGTCCGAAAATACTCAAATGGTGCATTTCCACAATACTGATCTTATGAAAAATATAAGCTACGTCTTCATATTTTTCGTTTGTCATCAGATTATTATAGAAATAGAGACTGATGGTGGACATTTCGGAGTGGGAGCCTCCAAGGTTATCCAGCATCCATTTTGCATAAGTACAGTTTTGACAAGTTACTTCTACAGGCGGATAAGGCTTGTCAGAAGCAAAGAGCAGGGTTTCACAATTAATCATAAACTACCTCGTTTTATCATCATTACAATATTTAATATATGACGGGAAATCCAGAATATGAAAACGAGTAACAGTTCGGCCATGTAGAAATGACTGTGCAAATTGCCCGTGGGAGCTTGCTCACTAAGGGCAGCTTGCACAATCATTTCTATAGGGCGGACGCCCGACATGAAATAAGTTGCCGGCAGTTATGTTAATTGTTGGTAAAAATCTATATTCCGGCAACTTATGAATGGCATGGCTGAACTGTTATGAAAACGGAAAAGAAAAATATTTCCGCTATTGCAAAACAAACCGCCGGAGATTATGATAGAAAGCGAAAGCTTATCACAAGCCGGCTTGTGATAGGCATGGGAACAGACCGGAAAGGGAAAGTTGCGCCGGCAGGTTTGCGTCAGCCCGGCATCCGCAGATTGCGGTCCGTATTACGGATCATTAAAATAAAGCCGTGCAGAAATGAGGAAAAATGGAACATTCACAATCAGATCAGGAAAAGATGATCGAAGAGATCATGAAGCATTTAGACGGAGAAACAGAGAATGGCGTAGTAAGGATGAGCGTACTTATGGATCCGATCGGAGAGAAGGAAAAAGAGGTTTCCAGAAAATGCTGTAATATTTACGGAAAGACCGGAGACGAGATCATAGGGCTGCTGGATATGTATACGGATTTAAATGCAGGTAAACCGGACAATGAAAGAGACTAATGCACCGGAGATTCTCTTTAAATGCGGCTGCAATTTAAGAATAAAATAACGGTAAATACCGTAAAAAGAGAAGATAAAATAACGAGTGTACTTTTTAAAATTTTTCCAATAGGGCGGCTTTTATCGGTGTACTGTAAGAAGACCCCTAAAAAGATCATATTGATAAACAGGGTAAGATTAATATAGCGGAAATCCTGAGAACAGGCATTCGGATATTTAAAGCAGAACATGAAAAAGCTGCCCATACTGCAGCCGTATAGGAAAAACAAAAACAATTCTTTTATATGGAAGGTAAGATTTCGTTCCTTGATGACCGACGCTGCAGTTTTTACAAGAACGGCCAGCATACAGGGGAAAGCGATCAGTATGAGAAGGAGATTGACAGCGTGCAGCCCCCATGCGATCCCAATATAAGGAGAATCGGCGCTTAAAAAGAATTTATCCCCGAACAGAGAGGTCTTTAATAGATAAACGATAATATTGCGGTCTACTGCCAGCATATTGTCCAAAGTTACGTTATAGATCACAAAAGGACTGGCAAACTGCTCTTTCTGCAGAAGAAAGATACGTTCCGCAAGATCGTTGCCGGTGTACATATAATCGCCCAAAGACAAGGTGAAAAAAGGATTAACGTGCCAAAGGATCAGGTTTCTGATACTAAAGCTTAAAGAAAGAGGGATACAGAGCAGCCCGAAAGCCAAAAACTGCATCAACATCGACTTCCATTCTTTTTTGTTCTGCAGCAGTTTTATAAGAAAAAGACATCCCGCTGCCGGAGCGAGCAGAAGTCCGGACATCTTTGTCAGCATGGTTGCAGCAAAAAGCAGGGCAAGAATGCAGATGCGCTTTAAGACAGGTTTTTCATACCAAAGAATGGCGCTGTAAGCAGTCAGTAAGGTGAGCAAAAGGCACAGTCCGTCATTGTTGATGCTTCCGCTCAGCATGATAAGGGACGGGTGGACGCATAGAAGCGTATAAGGCAAAAGCAGCGCAAAACCGGATAAGTTGAATTTTTTAAGGAGCAGGTAAGAAACGAGCAAGATACAGACACCGTAAAAAGCAGTCAATAGCTGGACGCTTTCCAATGCCTGCTCTAAATCCGCGCCACATAAGACGTTGATTTTGGCAAAAAAAGCGGCTAAATAGTGATGCAGGGGCGGATGATAAAAAGACCAGACTGTAGTCGGGTTAAAATCCGGTAATTTTCCGCCGTGCTCTAATAAATAACAGACGTAACCGATATGTCCGGAAGTAAAATCGCCTGCATCATGCTGGTTTACATAATATGGAATCCGAAGTACATAGGCCAGCCGGAGAAAAATCCCTGTCATTGTTGCAAAACAGAAATATAAAGTTTCCTTTCTATTCCCCTTCGGGTTGTTCAAAGAGTCGTTAAATTGTAAAATCGCATTTTTTCCGGTCTTCATTTTATACACCCCCTGCATACCGTAAGCTTTGCTTTTATCATATCTTATATACTACAAAAATCATGCGGGCTTGTCAAATTTACTTTAAAATGTTCCCGGAATATGATACACTCAAAGAAATTATTATTCGAAAAACATCGAAAAATCGTAGGAGGGGCATATGACGGCATTAGAGTATAAGAAGTTATATGAATCAGAACAGTTTAAAGAAAATTGTTTGTGTGTGAGAGACGATTTCGGCGCCATTTACAGTAAGGAAAAGACGGTTTTTCATGTATGGGCGCCGACGGCACAGGACATAAAGCTGCTTCTATATTTTACCGGAACGGACGAAGAAAAGGGGGCCGGTTTAAAAGCCAGCATTGACATGGAGCGGATCGGCGGCGGTATGTGGGAGGCGGAAGTGGAAGGCGACCAGCACGGCGTTTATTATACTTACCGCGTCATGCAGGAAGGGCATATCAAAGAATGTATCGATATCTATGCGAAAGCCTGCGGCGCTAACGGAAAACGCGGTATGGTGGTGGATCTGGAGAGAACGGATCCGGAAGGATTTGAAAAAGACAGAGGATGGAAACAGAAAAATCCGAATACGTTTTTATATGAACTGCATGTCAAAGACTTTTCCTGTGACGAAAACGGGGGGATCAAAGAGGAATACAGAGGGAAATACCTTGCTTTTACGCAAAAAGGAACTACTCTGAAAGGAAATCCCCAAATAAAGACGGGAATTGATTATCTTAAGGAGCTTGGAGTTACGCATGTACACCTTTTGCCGGTATTTGATTATGCTTCTGTAGATGAGACGGCGCCGGAAGACGATTATAACTGGGGGTATGATCCGGCTAATTATAATGTGCCGGAAGGTTCTTATGCAACGGACTGCTTTCACGGGGAGGTCAGGATCCGGGAATTTAAGCAGATGGTCATGGCGCTGCATGAGGCGGGAATCGGCGTGGTGATGGACGTGGTATATAATCATACTTACGACTCCGATTCCGCATTTCAGACGCTGGTGCCTTACTATTATTACAGGCTGGACGAAAAGGGCGCTCTTGCAGACGCCTCTGCCTGCGGAAACGAGACGGCAAGCGAACATTTTATGTACCGCCAGTTTATGATGCAGTCCGTATACTACTGGGCCAAAGAATATCATATAGACGGTTTCCGTTTCGATCTGATGGCGATCCACGATACGGAGACGATGAATCTGATACGGAAGAAATTGGACCGGCTCCCCAACGGAAAGAGCATATTGATGTATGGAGAACCGTGGGCGGCTTCGGAACCGACTATGGGAGAAGGATTTGTATCTGCAGAAAAAGCGAATATTGCCGATTTGGACGAACGGATCGCCATATTTTCCGACGATACAAGAGATACGGTCAAAGGCAGCGTATTTTACGGTGAGATACCGGGCTATGTCAACGGAAAAAGCGGACTGGAGGAAAAAGTGAAGTCGGTGGTATGCGCATGGTGCGACGGCGGGCATCCGTTTTCTCCTAAGTCGCCCAGACAGATCATTTCTTATATCTCCGCCCACGATAATTATACGCTTTGGGATAAACTGGTGCTTACCATGAAAAAAGAGGCGGATTATTCCGCGAAGGATAAGCGGCTTTTAAAGGCAAACAAACTGGCGGCAGCGATTATTTTTACAAGCAAGGGCATCCCTTTTATTCAGGCGGGAGAGGAGTTCGCAAGGACGAAATACGGAGACGGGAACAGCTATCATTCCCCGGTCGGGATCAACAAGCTGGATTGGAAGAGACGGGAAGAATATAGCGGACTTGTGGAGTATTACAAAGGATTGTACGAACTGCGGCAGGCATTCAGCGGATTTTATGACTATGGGAAGAACAGCATTTCCCGGATCCGTTTCCAAATAGCGAAGGACGGTATCGTAGCGTTTGAGATCAGGAACAGGAAAGACCATATTGACTCATGGGATAAGCTCTTTATTGTATATAATAGTAAAGAGGAGGCGCAGGTCGTAGAGCTGCCGCAGGGCAGATGGCAGCTTCTTGCGGACGGAAATTCTTCTTTCATATGGAAAAATGCGGCGGGGCTTGACAAAATAAAGAGAAAAAGCGGAAAAGTGGAGATCGGAGGGCTTTCCGCCCATATTTACGGAAAACGGGCATATTATTTAGGAGGTGAAAGCATGGACTTTTTTGAAAAAGTAGGAGAAACGATCACGGCAAAAGGAAAAGAGGTAGCGGATAAAGCAAAGGATATTGCGGAGATTGCCAGCCTGAAAAACCAGATCAGCGTATGCGATGAAGTCATTAAGAAGAATTACATGGAGATAGGAAAGCAGTACTATGAGGAGCATGTACAATGCGCTAACAGCGCCTATGAGCAGCAGTGCGAAGCAATCAGGAACGCGGAGAAAGGACGGAAAGAACTGGAAAGAAAGATACGGGAGATTAAAGGAATATAGATAGGAAATCATTAAAATGGCGGGAATGAATTTTCAAACACGCTTTAGGTGTCTGCTTTAGCAGTCAGATGAGAGTTAAGAATCTAACACAATAGAAAACACCTGTTACATTTTCTGGAATACTGTAACAGGTGTTTTTTATTACTTATTTTGAAAGGCTATACAGATGCCGGAACAAAAGTATCTTAAAATATGATACCAGTTGTTATTGCGGCGGCGCGCCTTCCTGCTGTTGCTGCTGGAGTTGTTCCTGCTGCTGCAGCCATGCGGCGTAGCGTCTTTGCTCCAATTCCGCCCGCTGGGCTTCAATGATAGAATAGGAATCGCCCTGCATCATAAAATCTGCGTTATGAGGACACATATTTGTCGTAACAGCCGGAACGTTGGTGACCGTTCCGTCGGGGTTCGTTATTGTGGTGGAAGAACCGCTCTGTAAAGAAACGTCCTCTACCGGAATAAGCTCTATCGTACCCGGTACGCCAAAGGGGCATCCGTCACATGCAGGGAGCATGGTATATTCGCAGACCATACCCGTATAATGCACGTCGCAGCTTGCGGTAGGAACCGTACCCTCCGCGAAATATTCCGTTCTTAAAGTGCCGTCGCAAAGTCCGGCGATCGGCTGTTTGCCGGACCGGTTACAGATCGTTGCCTGTACGATGCCGGGAGGCATTTTGAAGGATTCGTAAGGCAGTTCCGCATGGATCTGGGACATAACGGCTTTCCATAAAGTCTTGGAAAGGTTTTTTTCCGCACTGGATTTTAATTTTACATTGTTGTCGTAACCGGTCCATGTAGTCGCCGTGTAGTACGGCGTATATCCGGCGAACCAGACGTCGTTGTAATCGGATGTAGTACCTGTTTTTCCTGCGATCGCCATATTGCCGAAGTTAACGGAACCGCCCGTACCGGAGGTGACCACGTCTTCCATGGCGTTGGTAAGCAGGAAAGCCGTAGTTTCTTTGATGACCTGTTTGGATTCGGGATGGGTATTATCCAGAATCACATTGCCGGACTGATCCACTACCTTGGTATACAGCTTAGGTTCGATGTAAGTACCGCCGTTTGCAATCGTAGCATAAGCGGCGTTCAGTTCGAGGTTGGTAACGCCTTTTGTGATACCGCCCAATGCAAGGGACTGTTGGATGTCCGTATAGATCTTACCGTTGATCGTAAGATGGTCTACCAAAGTCGTAAAGCCGAAATGGCACAGATAATCGTATCCAAGCTGGGGAGTGATCTGGGTCAGCGTTTTTACTGCAACGATATTCATGGAATCCCTGATGCCTACGCGGAGGGAAGTCAGTCCTCTGTACTGTTCTCCGTACCAATTACGAACGGGAGTGCCGTCCGCATATTTAAAAGGTGCGTCGTTCATGATCGTAGCCAGCGTAAGTCCCGCGCTGTCAAGAGCGGGAGCGTAGGCGGATACTACTTTGAAAGTAGATCCTGGCTGGCGGACGGCATCCGTCGCGCGGTTTAAGGTCCTGCTGCCTTCTTTCGTACCGCGTCCGCCGATCATTGCGACAATGTAGCCGGTGCTTTGGTCTTCTACGGTTAAAGAAACCTGCGGCTGGGGAACCAGGGAAACGGTTTCCGCAAAGGCTTCGTCTCCTACGCCGCACACCGCCTGCTTATAGGCTTCAATATCGGCGTAAGCCTCTTCCTGCGAAGGATAGATCAGGTTATAATTTAACTTGCCGTTTTCTTTCCAGTAGGCAGAGAACATTTCCGTACTGTGATTTTCGTAGCTGCCGTCGGATTTTAAAATGGTAAGTTCGTATTTTAAAAGCCATTTTATGTCGGAAGGATAATTTTCCTCGTTAGAATAAACGCTGTCGCAAATAGCCTGTATTTTCGGATCCTGCGTGGAATAAATCTTAAGGCCGCCGCTGTAGAGCAGGGTATAAGCCTGCGTTTCGTTATAGCCTGCCTTGGTGACAAGGTCCTCTAAAAGCTGGTCCGTCAGCGCGTCTACGAAGTAAGAGTTTGTGGCGCTTTCGCCCACTTCGGCATTGACGGTCTGTATCCTGTCATATACGTTATCTTCCATCGCTTCGTCATACTCAGCCTGAGAAATATATCCCTGATCCAGCATGTCATCCAGTACTTTGGTCCGTCTTTGCGCATTTTTTTCCGGATGCGTGATCGGATTTAAGCGGGAAGGGTTTTGGGTGATACTGGCAATGACGGCGCACTCGGAAAGAGTAAGGTCGCTGACGGATTTATTGAAGTATCTGAGAGAAGCGGCCTGAACGCCCAAAGTATTCTGCCCCAAGTTGATAGTGTTCATATAGTTGCACAGAATCGTATCTTTGTCCATTTTCTTTTCCAGTTCTATAGCAAGATACTGTTCCTGAAATTTACGCCTGAATTTATCGATCAGGTTATCTTCCGTTACCCAGTCGGTAAATACATTGTTCTTTAAAAGCTGCTGGGTGATCGTGCTGGCTCCTTCTTTAAAATGGAACCCGTTTGCAATGCCGTTGAATCCGGCCCGGATGATACCTTTGATATCAATGCCGTTGTGATCGTAAAAACGTTCGTCTTCGACCGCAACGAAAGCATGGGCAAGATTTTCGGGGATCATGTCCATGGAAACCGGAATACGGTTGGAATTGGTAGCTACCAGCTTTGCGGTCTGGTTGCCTTCTATGTCGTACACGAAAGTAGAAAAGCCGGTGGGCGCCACATCTAAATTCGATATGTCCGGCGCCGTGGCCAATATTCCTTTGAAAATACCGACTCCGGCGCAAAGTCCGACGATGCCTCCGGATATAATAAATATAAATATCACCTTTAAACAGATCAGGATAAATTTTCTTCCCCACTTCACAGATTTAGAATTTAGCGCCCTTTGTTTTTCCTTAACGCCTTGTTTTCCATAATTCATGAATAAAGCCTCCTTGGATGCCTTTAGGCATTCCTTAAGATTATACCAAATGAAGCGTGGTAAATAAAGGTTTTTTATTTTATATTAATAATTGTTCACATTTTCTTACACTTTTATTCCCCGTTGTGTTAGTATAGAACGAGGAAAAAGACAGTGGAAAGAACCGTGAGGCCGACGGAAAGCAAGCCGGATTCCCGGTATTTTGAAAAGAAGGCAGGGAGCTTATGGAAAAGGAAAAAAGGATCATAGAAGAATACACCGTATTAAAAGAAGGCGGGAGCGGAGAGATCATAGAAAAAAAATCCCGCTTTATCGCAACCCTTTGCCCTGTGGAGTCGGAAGAGGAGGCTTCGGCTTTTATTGAGGCCGTTAAGAAAAAATATTGGGATGCAAGGCATAATTGTTCCGCCTTTGTGATCGGGGCCAACGCAGAGCTGACAAGATGCAGCGACGACGGAGAGCCGTCAGGCACGGCAGGGCGTCCCATGCTGGAGGTACTGCTTACGGAACGGATACGGAACGCCGCCGTGGTAGTCACCCGGTATTTCGGCGGGACGCTTTTAGGGACGGGCGGTCTGGTGCGGGCTTATACGCAGGCAGTCAAAGAGGGTCTGCGCAAAAGCAGGACGGCCCAAATGCGTTACGGGACAAAACTGCGGATGGAGACCGATTATAACGGAGTCGGCAAACTTTTGCATCTGTTGGAAAAAAGAGGGCTTAAAGCTGCGGATTCCGAGTACGGGCAGGCGGTGACTCTTTGGGTAACGGCGCCTTTTTCACAGAAAGAGAGCCTGATCAAAGAAGCGACGGAGGCGACCGGAGGAAAATGCAGGATAGAGGAAGAGGAAAACGGTTATTATCTTGACATCGGGGGGAAAAGACAATGAATGAGATTTTGGAATTATTGGAAACAAAGAAATACACGAATTTAAGACAGTACCTGTCGGAAATGAATGATGCGGATATTGCGGTAAAGTTAGAGGAACTGCCGGAAGAGGAGATACTCAAAGTATTCCGGATCCTTCCCAAAGATATGGCGGCGGACGTGTTTTCTTATTTGGAAGTGGAGAGCCAGCAGTTTATTATTACTTCTCTTTCCGATAAAGAAGCGGCAACCATTATCGATAATCTGATGGCGGACGACGCTACGGACTTTTTGGAGGAGATGCCCGCCAATATCGTGAAAAAACTGCTTGCAAATGCCAAGGCGGATACGCGCAGGGACATTAATCATCTGCTGCGGTATCCGGAGGACAGCGCCGGCAGTATTATGACAGTGGAATATGTGGACCTGAAAGAAAGCCTTACGGTGGAGGAGGCGATCGACCGCATCCGGGGGGTAGGGTTAGACAGTGAGACGATCAATATCTGTTATGTGCTGGACAGCAGCAGGACGCTGTTGGGGACGGTGGCGCTGCGGTATCTGCTCCTCAGCCAGCCGGGAGAGAGGATCGGGGACATCATGCACGAACATGTGATCTCTTTAAATACCCTGATGGATCAGGAAGAGGTTGCCAGACAGTTTAAAAAATACGATTTTACGGCAATGCCGGTGGTAGACAATGAAAACCGGCTGGTCGGAATCATTACGGTCGACGACGTTGTGGATATCATGGAAGAGGAAGCGACGGAAGATATGGAAAAGATGGCGGCTATCGTGCCTTCCGATAAGCCTTACATGAAAACGGGCGTATTTGAAACTTACAAGAAGCGTATTCCCTGGCTTTTGCTGCTCATGATTTCAGCGGCTTTTACGGGAAAGATCATCTCTTCCTTTGAAAATGCGCTGAGCGCATGCGTAGTGCTGACCGCGTATATCCCGATGCTGATGGATACGGGAGGGAACGCGGGAGGACAGTCTTCCGTGACGATCATCCGCGGGCTTTCCTTAAATGAGATCGAGTTTAAAGATATGTTCCGTGTGATCTGGAAAGAGATCAGGGTAGCGGTCATCTGCGGTATTACGCTGGGAATCGCCAATTTTGCAAAAATGATGCTGATGGACCGTTTAGAGGTCACGGTGGCGCTGGTAGTGTGCGCGACTATGGTGCTGACCGTATTTTTGGCGAAACTTGTGGGATGCAGCCTGCCGATGTTCGCCAAAAAGGCGGGGTTTGATCCGGCAGTCATGGCAAGTCCCTTTATTACGACGATCGTAGATGCGCTGTCGTTAATGATCTATTTCCAAATCGCAACGAGAGTGTTGGGAATCGGGTGATTATTTCATGTTTGCCCGCTTTCTTAAGGTCGGGTCTAAGATTTTTTTACGGATCCTTAAGGCTGTAGGAGTGACTTCCAGCAGTTCGTCCGTATCGATAAACTCCAATGCCTGCTCCAGACTCAGTACTTTCGGCGGGGTTAAACGTAACGCTTCGTCCGCGCTGGAAGAACGGGTGTTAGTGAGCTGCTTTTTCTTGCATACGTTCAGCTCGATATCTTCGCCCCGGCCGTTCTGGCCGACAACCATGCCGGAATATACTTTTTCGCCGGGACCGATGAAGAGCGTTCCTCTTTCCTGTGCGTTATATAGTCCGTAGGTGATGGCTTCTCCGGCTTCAAAGGCGATCAGGGAACCTTGCTTGCGGTACTGGATGTCGCCTTTATAAGGACCGTAGCCGTCAAAAGTCGTATTGATGATACCGTTTCCTTTGGTATCGGTCATAAATTCGCCCCGGTATCCGATCAGCCCTCTGGAGGGAATGGAAAATTCCAGCCGGATGTAGCCGCCGGAGGCAGTTCTCATGTTGCGCAGTTCGCCCTTTCTCTGGCTTAATTTTTCAATAACGGCACCGGAAAATTCTTCGGGTACGTCGATATAAGCCAGTTCCATAGGTTCGGTCTTTTTGCCGTTTTCATCGCTCCGGTATAAGACTTCCGCTTTGCTTACGGCAAACTCATAACCTTCCCGCCGCATATTTTCAATCAGTACGGACAGATGGAGCTCGCCCCGTCCGGATACTTTAAAGCTTTCCGTCGTATCGGTTTCTTCCACCCGCAAAGAGACGTCGGTGTTCAGTTCCCGGAACAATCTGTCGCGCAGATGGCGGCTGGTCACATATTTTCCTTCCTGACCTGCAAGGGGTGAATCGTTAACAAGAAAATGCATGGCGATGGTAGGCTCGGATATTTTTTGAAAGGGGATCGGCTCGGGATTCTCGGGAGAGCATAAAGTATCCCCGATATGGATGTCCGCAATACCGGAGATCGCAACGATGGAACCGATGCCCGCTTCTTTCACTTCCACTTTGTTCAGGCCGTCAAATTCGTACAATTTTGAAATTTTTACTTTCTTTTGTTTTTCCGGTTCATGGGCATTGACGATGACCACTTCCTGATTGACCTTTACAGAGCCGTTGTCAACCTTTCCCACGCCGATACGTCCCACATATTCATTATAGTCAATGGTGCTGACAAGTACCTGTGTGCCTGCCTCGGGATCGCCTTCGGGCGCCGGGATAGCATTTAATATGGTTTCAAATAACGGTTCCATACTCGTACCGGGCTCATCCGGCGTCAGAGAAGCCACTCCTTCTTTGGCGGATGCATATACGAAGGGGCAGTCCAACTGGTCTTCGTCGGCGTCAAGATCCAAAAACAGTTCCAGAACTTCGTCGATGACTTCGTCCGGACGGGATTCCGGCCTGTCGATCTTGTTGATGCAGACGATGACGGGGAGTTTTAACTCCAACGCTTTCCGCAGCACAAATTTCGTCTGGGGCATGGCGCCTTCAAAAGCGTCTACCACAAGGATCACGCCGTTTACCATCTTTAGGACACGTTCCACTTCTCCGCCGAAGTCGGCGTGTCCGGGGGTATCGATAATGTTGATTTTTGTGTTTTTATAAGTGACGGCGGTATTTTTGGAAAGAATGGTGATGCCCCGTTCTCTTTCGATGTCGCCGGAATCCATGACGCGTTCCGCCACTTCCTGATTGTCTCTGAAAACGCCGCTCTGCTTTAACAGCTCGTCCACAAGGGTGGTCTTGCCGTGATCCACATGGGCGATGATCGCTACGTTTCTTACATCTTCTCTTGCTTGTTTCATTTTAAACCGTGCCTTTCTCTATTCGATTGACTTTTCAAACTTAAATAGTATAGCACTATGTAAGAAAAGTTGCAATTCATATAAAAAAGTTTCGGCAGCAAGTTTCGGCAGCCGCCGGCGGTAAAAATAAGCGCGAAAAATGGCGCGCGATATTTTAAACTTCTATTTTTCTGAAAATGTGATATAAATAGTAGTACATCACAGGAAAAAATCTTAAGGTGTAAGAAGGGAGAACAGGATGATAGATAAGGTAATTGAAAACAATCAGGTAACGATCATGGGAACGATAGTGAGCGAGTATGTACCCAGTCATGAAATCTTCGGTGAAAATTTTTATATGGTCAATGTAGAAGTGCCGAGACTCAGTAATTCCGCAGATACGATCCCGATCATGATCTCAGAGAGGATCGTAGACGTAAAGAGCGACGACAGAGGATTAAATGTGATCATCAACGGACAGTTCCGCTCTTATAATCGCCATGAAGCCAAAAAGAACAGGCTGCTCTTATCCGTATTTGCAAGAGACATTGAATTTGTGGAAGAGGTAACGGAAAACGAAAAGACCAATCAGATCTATTTAGACGGATACATATGCAAACAGCCTGTTTATCGGAAAACGCCTTTAGGAAGGGAAATCACGGATCTGCTTTTGGCGTCAAACAGGCCTTACGGAAAGTCGGATTACATTCCCTGCATATGCTGGGGAAGAAACGCCCGTTATGCAAGCAGCTTTGAAGTCGGAATGCGGTGTCTGATCTGGGGGCGTATCCAGAGCAGGGAGTATATGAAAAAGGTCGGCGAAGAAGAGTTGGAAAAGAGGATCGCTTATGAAGTTTCGGTAAGCAAACTGGAACTTTTTGAGGAATAGCGGTATCATAAGCAGGTCGTTGATACGCATGGGACTTAGTACCATACAGGAAATATAGCGCAATCTTAAATTTTATTGAAAATTCTGCCAATATATGCTATGATAGGTGACGGTTAAATTTTGAAAGAAGATTGTGTGGAGAAAAGATATGAATAAAGGGATGATACAGATCTATACAGGCGATGGGCATGGCAAGTCGCCTGCCGCCCTTGGGAAAGCAGTTCAGGCTGCGGTGAAAGGTACGAACGTCGTCATAATTCAGTTTTTAAAAGGAAAGGGACTTGGAGAGTCCGAATTTTTGAAACGGTTGGAACCTGAGATTAAATTGTTCCGTTTTGAGAAGTCCGATGAAAATTTTTCCAAGCTGTCCGATGAAAGAAAAAGAGAAGAGATCCAGAACATCAAAAACGGCATGAACTATGCGAAAAAGGTACTTTCTACCGGGGAATGCGGTCTTCTCATATTAGACGAGGTATTGGGACTGATCGAAAAAGAGATCATTACGGTAGAGGATCTGAAAAATGTTTTGGAATGCCGTTCGGAGAACACCGATATCATTTTGACGGGAATCGCATTGAGCGATGAGATCTGTGTACTGGCGGACGAGGTATCCAAGATTGAAACGGTCAAATTTAAGTGCTGGCAGTAAGACGGCACATATATTTGGTAATATAATAATGAAACGCTCATATGATAATCATAGCAGTTACACGTTGACAGTGAAGAACAGTAGTGCTATGATTATTTTATTCCCGTAGACAGCGGGCCGGGGCAATCAGGTCAGGAGACGGCTGGCCGGCCGGACGCTTCAAACGCTGCGGGAGTAAGATAACACGCTGCTTGCGGCGGGGAATCTGAATGAGTAAGATAGAGGTTGCATGATTCAAGAGTAGCTTTTCCGATGCGGCAGGCGCAGGAGAGGTAAAGTGAAAGGGGAAAATGCCGAAAGAGGAGGTTTCCTGTCAGGACCGATTCTTGGGGATGCAATGAAGAATTGTATCACTGTCATCTGTAACCGGATGGGGCGCTATCGTGAATGAGATTTTTGTCGGCGCATATCCTGCGCCGATTTTTTATGCGCATACCCGTACACAATAGGTAAAACCATATAGGAGAGTTTTGCACATAGGAAGATGCCGCTAAGGCGGCGCACGGGTCGTGCGGTGAGCAGGGGAAGATGGTTCTTTCCCGCCCGATTGCGCAGTCCAGACCCCAAACCTAATATGAAGGAGGATATCTATGTCTATTTTTACAGGTTCCGGCGTTGCGGTCGTAACGCCATTTCATGAAAACGGAGAAGTAAATTACGAGAAATTCGGAGAACTTTTGGAATTTCAGATCCAAAACGGGACGGATGCGATCATCGTCTGTGGAACAACGGGGGAAGCGTCTACACTGACCCATGAAGAGCATTTGGATGTGATCAAATATTGTGTGGAAAAAGTAGCCGGCAGGATACCGGTAATCGCAGGAACCGGTTCGAACTGCACAAATACGGCGGTCTATCTGTCACAGGAGGCGGAGAAATACGGCGCGGACGGTCTGCTGCTGGTGACGCCTTATTACAACAAGGCTACGCAGGGCGGTTTATATGAACATTTTAAAATGATCGCGGACAGCGTGAAGATACCGATCATTCTTTATAACGTACCCGGCAGGACAGGATGCAATATCATGCCGGAAACGGTAGTGCGCCTTTGTAAAGAAGTGGAAAATATCGTGGGCGTAAAAGAAGCCAGCGGCAATATTTCCCAGATTGCGAAACTGCAGGCCCTTGCAGGCGGCAGCGTGGATCTGTATTCCGGAAACGACGATCAGATCGTACCGATCCTTTCCCTTGGAGGAAAGGGCGTAATCTCCGTACTCGCGAATATAGCGCCGAAACAGACCCATGATATCTGTGCAAAATATTTTGAAGGAGATACGGAAGGCAGCAGGGAGGAACAGCTTAAGACACTGGAATTGTACGGCGCGCTGTTCTGCGAGGTCAATCCGATCCCTGTAAAGAAAGCATTGAACCTTATGGGCATGGGGGCAGGCGTATTAAGAAGACCTTTAAGCGAAATGGAACCCGAAAATGCGGCCCGTCTTGAGAAAGCGATGAAGAATTACGGATTACTGTAAAATAGTACGCACAGGTTTCCGCAGTCTTGGTTAACGGTGCCGCACACCCAAAACAGGACGGAGAGGAAACCGGGGATAGAATAGGAGAAACGGAATGATAAAGGCAATTATGCATGGGTGCAACGGAAAAATGGGGCAGACGATAGCAGGTCTTATTGCGGAAGACGAAGAGATCGAACTGGTCGCGGGAGTGGATGCGTTCTCAAAGGAAGGAAATACATTTCCGGTGTTTCTTTCTATGGAGGAATGCAATATCGGGGCGGACGTTGTCATTGATTTTTCGGCGGCCGCGGCCGTGGACGGACTGATCGGTTTCTGCGCGGAGAAAAAGCTGCCCTGTGTGTTATGCACTACAGGACTGTCGGAAGAACAGCTTCAAAAAGTGACGGAGGCGTCGAAAAAAACGGCGATTTTAAAATCCGCCAATATGTCGCTGGGGATCAATATGCTATTAAAATTATTGAAAGAAGCGGCAGGCGTTTTGGTTCCGGCAGGGTTTGATATTGAAATTGTGGAAAAACATCATAATCAAAAACTGGATGCGCCGAGCGGTACTGCGCTGGCGCTGGCGGATTCTATCAATGAAGAGTTTGATGATCGTTATGAATATGTATACGACAGAAGCGTTAAGCGGGAAAAACGTGGGAAAAAGGAACTGGGGATTTCGGCAGTGCGGGGAGGCTCGATCGTAGGCGAGCATGACGTGATTTTCGCAGGTGCGGACGAAGTGATCACCTTTTCCCATTCCGCATATTCCAAGGCGGTATTCGCTAAAGGAGCGATACAGGCAGCGAAGTTTTTAGCGGGAAAGCCGGCGGGAATGTATGATATGAGTGATGTGATCGGTTAACGGATCCGTATTTCGGGTCTGAGTTTATAAATTTTATAAAAAGGAAGCCGCATAAGTAGAGATTACTTAAGGACTTCCTTTTTTATAGGAGAGAAGAAATAAAAACCGATTAAGGATTCACTCTTACCCTGCCGTTTGTACTGTTATTGGCGTTGGAGCCGTCGCCGATGAGGTCGTCGGTAATATCTGCGACGCCGTCGGCTACATCATTTACCGCATCGCTGACAGCATTTCCGGCATCATCTAAAAGAGAGTCGTTATTGTTTGCCGTACTATTGTTTACAGACCCGTTAGCGGTAGTACCGTTGGTCGTACCGGTAGTATTGTTGTTAGCGCCTGTACCGTTGTTTACGGTATTGCCGGTTCCCGTCGTATTGTTGGCGCCGGTATTTGTACCGTTATTTGCAGTATGGCTGGTATCCGTTGTATTGCCCGTACCCGTTCCACTGTTTACAGTGCTGCCTGTACCTGTCATATTGTCGGTACCTGTACCGTTGTTTACGGTATTGCCCGTACCTGTCGTGTTGTTGGTACCTGTGCCGTTGTTTGTGGCATTATTGGCGCCTGTCGTATTGTTAGTACCTGCGGTCGTATTATTGGCGGTATTATTTGCCATATCGTTTTCATTTCCGTTTTTCTTGTCGTTACCGCAGGCAGTAAGCATACATACGAGGAGCGCCATAAGGAACATAGATAATACTTTGCTGTTTTTTTTCATAATTACCTCCATTCCGAAGCGTTTATGTTGCTTTACTTCGTACAATTCAGAAACTTTCCTAAACAGGCATTCGGTGCGTTTAGGACGGTTTCTAAAAATAGTATGCACAGTTGCTTTTAAAATATGCGGAAGGAAGTGCGTAAAGATTTTCTAAGCTGTCAAAGCACGCCAGCTAAGAAAATCTAAGTTACGCACTGAAGAATGCCAAAAGCGGGCATTCTTCCCAATTATGTTTGTACCGCTGTAAGCGGCATATCTGAAGGCTGAAAAATCAAAAATAAATGATAAATGCGCAGACTCGGTTAATAGAGTCAAAACCTCGCGGAAACGGAGAAAAATATGAAATTCAGGCCATGTATTGATATTCATAACGGAAAAGTAAAGCAGATCGTAGGCGGCAGTCTATTTGATGAAAACAATCAGGCGGAGGAAAATTTTGTTTCCGCGAAAGACGCGGCTTGGTTTGCTTCGCTGTATAAGGAAAGAGGGCTTTTGGGCGGCCATGTGATCCTGTTAAATCCCTCTGTCAGCAAATTTTTTGAAGAAACAAAAAAACAGGCATTATCTGCGCTCAGGGCTTTTCCGGGAGGGATGCAGGCCGGCGGAGGAATCACGGCGGAAAATGCGGAAGAATATCTGCGGGCGGGAGCGAGCCATGTGATCGTCACCTCCTATGTATTTAAGGACGGCAGGATCAATTATGAAAATCTGGAAAGGCTAAAAAAAGAAGTCGGAACGGAATATATCGTGATTGATCTAAGCTGCAGGAAAAAGGGAGAAGATTATTATATTGTTACCGACAGATGGCAGAAATATACGGAGAGCAGATTAACGGCGGAAATATTGGAAACATTTTCCTGTTTTTGCGATGAATTTTTAGTCCATGCAGTAGATGTGGAAGGGAAAGCGGACGGCATTGAAGAAAACGTGGCCGGACTTTTGGGCGATTGGGGAAAGAAAAAGATCACCTATGCAGGCGGCGTACATAGTTTTGAGGATTTAGGGAAATTGAAGCGGCTTGGGAAGGAACGGGTGGATGTGACCATCGGCAGCGCCTTGGACCTATTCGGCGGTTCCATGGCATTTGAGGACGTATTGTCATATATGGAATAAAAAAAGAACCAATCAAAAGATTGGTTCTTTTTCTAATCCGTCATAACACTACTGCAAATTCATAAATAAACTTGTTATCATTTATATTAAGAAAAGGCACATGTTGATACTGATTATGAGATGTTATAAGTATTTCTTATAACTTTGTTACGTTAACAGCCTGAGGTCCTTTTTCTCCGTTTACTACCTCGAATTCAACACTTGCGCCTTCTTCTAAAGACTTGAAGCCTTCCATGTTAAGTCCTGAATAGTGTACGAATACGTCATTTCCGCTTTCATCGGAGATGAAGCCGTAACCTTTCTGGTTGTTAAACCATTTTACTGTACCTTTGTTCATCGCAGATACCTCCAAATCAAAATTATGCTGCATGATTTATACAACAGAATCAGAATATCATAATAATAAGGAAAAGTAAAGTCAAACGTAGTTTTTTAGTAAAAAAGTTGTATTTTATATGCTTCTTATGGTAAAATAGTAAAAGTTTACTGGAGGTGACTGGATATGGAACCGAAGAAGCGGAAAAGAAGGACCAAATATACCTTGATGGTTTTTTCAGATTCTATGGAAGAAGGCGTAAAGCAGATATACCTCGGCTCAAGGCGGCTGACAGTACTGAAGGTGTTTCTAAGTATTATCCTGATCGCGGATATTTGTTATCTCGTTTATAATCCCATCATATTATCGGGATTAAGGGAAAGGAACGGCGCGCAGGCGGTACAGATCAAACAATTAAAAGAAGAGAAAGAAACATTGGAGGCACAAAACGCAGAACTGACGGAGAAGGTCGCTATTTTAAGCGAGACGATAAACCAGAAGGTACAGAGCGAGGAGGCTGCGGCAGCCGAACTTGCCGAGTTAAGCATTCCCCGAGGTTTTCCGCTCACCGGATCAGCAAGCATTCAGGATGCTGCTGCAGAAAACGAAGAAGGAGAGGAACCGGAGGAAGGAGACGGACAGCAGCAGGGCGCTGCAGAAACGGAGCCGATCCTTGTGTTTAAAGGAACCAGCGGCAATATGGTAGTAGCCGCCGCGACAGGAACCGTAACAAGCGTAGAGCCGGATACAAAATATGGAAGCAAAGTCATTATCGACCATGGAAACGGTTACCGTTCCATTTATAGAAATAAGGGAGATGCGAGAGTTAAGGCTGGAGATGAAGTGGTAAGGGGTTCCACACTCTTTATAATCGGGGAAGATAACTTAGAACTTGGTTATCAGATCATGGAGGGTGAGAATTATATCAATCCGGAGGATATAGTGGAGATTAACGGTTAGGAGGAGAAAAAATGTTAAACAAAAAGAATAATGTAACTTTGGAGAACAGTAATTTTAAGGTAGGAACTATCGTCGGTGAAGGGGCGATCTTCCAAGGGAATCTGGTTGTAAAGGATACGGTCAGAGTCGACGGGGAAGTAAAGGGCGACGTAAGGACCGAGACGGTGCTGATCGTTGGCAGCAAAGGCAGGATAGACGGAAACATTGAAGCCGATACTATTTTTGCCGGGGGACTTATCAAAGGCGATCTGCGGGCCAAGAATAAAACGGAGATCTCTTCTACCGGAAAGATTTTCGGAGATATTACAACGAAGATCCTTGTGATCGATGAAAACGCAGTATTTCAGGGACGCTGCGATATGGGCCAGAGCCTGCCCGAGAACGGAAACGGGATGAGTACCGTAAATGTGAGGACAAATTATAAAGACAGCGGGAAAGAAGATAAGAAAGAAGAGACGAAATAAAGAAAAAAGCGGCAGTGCAGCGAAAGCTATGCTGCCGCTTTTGGTGTGCGCCTAGCGGCGCACTTTTATCTTTTTTCAGCTTTAGGACACAGACCATTCCGGTAAATTATTCTTAAGTTTCTTTTGCAGGCCGGACGAAGAAAGAAAGGGAATAAGGATTTTTTACAAATAAATGTGTCAGTACACTGGAGTTTGTAAATAGGAAAGCGGAAATGGAACTGGTACAGTGAGGTTTAATGATTTATTTTACAGAAATTCCTTGTTTTTTGCATTACATCTTTTAAAGTTTCAAGATTTTTCAATGTATCGCCGCATTCAAGGGAATGATTGCATCCATCGTATACAGTCAGCGGAATATGATTTATATCTGACAGCCGGATGATCTCATCGATATCGCTCCACGGATCAGCTGTCCCGATAAATCCAATTGCATGGTCCGGTGCAAAAAGGTACGTCTGTGCCAGAGGCGTATACAGAATATGCCTTGCATTTTTTATTTCATATTTCTGCGCATAGGATGCCGCAATGATAGTTCCAATACTTTTTGAAATAAAAAGCACATCGTTATATTTGGGCCAGAAGATGTCTGCGAGTTCAGACTCAGCTTGTAAAAACAGCGTTTCATATGCTTCTTTCATTTTTTCATCATTACCACGGATATTTCCGGCTTTATATGTGTAGTTTACATTTTTATAATTTTCATATCCCAGTTCAAAGGCGATATTCCTGCTGTAATACAGAAGGGGCTTATCGCAATGATATCCTATTCCTGAAAAGTAAACAGCTATTTTTGACATGATGTATCCTCTCGATTTTTTTATATTTTCCATTACATAGTATCATATATTTATCGCTATAGCTATCAGAATACTTGTTGGATGTTCAAAGGGATTTGCAGAATAAGGATGATATAGGAAATATAAGTTTCCGGATAAGGTGGTTTGGCGAATGGGATTAATGCATTCTGTAAAGCACATAGCCGTCTATGGAATCATATACTGCATAGCGCTCTTCAAGAATATCTGATATATTTTCTGTTTGTCCGGCAGTTAAGATCCACATGGCATTGCCGCCATGGCCACAAAATGTGCGGTTAACTTTTATATGGCATTACCGATCTGTAATATTGAGATACTATTGACGGATGGACCGTGCACAAAATGATGTTTATTTACGGACTGAGTACGATCTCTTACGTTTTGCGGCACTGTCTTTTTATTGATATTATTACAATCCCTACGCCTGTTGTATTTGGGACAAAAGCAAACGGCGCAGAAACTTATTTAGGATTTCTGGGTATTCCGGTAGAGAAAATTAGCGGCGCTTTTAGCGGCCGCTATTGATTCGTAGAAGAAAGAATCCGTTCAAACACCAGCTCGTAACCGTCATTTCCATAATTAAGGGAACGGTTCACACGGCTTATGGTTGCGGTAGAAGCGCCGGTTTTTTCCGCAATTTCAAGATAAGTCTTATGTTCTCTTAACATGGCGGCCACTTCAAAGCGCTGGGATAACGATAAAAGTTCGTTCACTGTACACAAATCTTCAAAAAAACTGTAACATTCGTCTCTGTCTTTCAGGCTCAGGACGGCGTCGAAAAGAGCGTCAACAGCCTGGGTTTTTATTTTCTTATTCATGGGTGCCTCCGTCAAAATCCGATAATATAAACATATCTGCATTTTAACATACTAAAGTCTTAAAGTAAAGGAGAAGATTTTATCGTTTGCGGCTGCCTGTAGGGAGCGGCCTGTCTGCCCGCAGAGGCAGGACTGCCTTGGGAAATGAAGAGGGGAGGCGGTTAAAAAGAAATGGCGGTAAGGATTTTAGAAAATATGACTTGTCATGCGGTTAGGGGTACTATATAATTAGGAAAGAAGAAAGGTGTTGAATATGACAATTAATACGGAAGATTTGATCAACAGCATATTGGCAAGCTTTGACAGGATCAGTTATATTAAGTCGGAAGATATTCCTAATATTGATCTTTATATGGATCAGGTGACGACCTTTATGGATAAAAAACTGAAAAATACGACCAGATATCCGCAGGAAGATAAGATACTGACCAAGACCATGATCAATAATTATGCGAAAAACGATCTGCTGCCGCCGCCCTTAAAGAAAAAATATACGAAAGAACATTTACTTTTGCTTATATTTATTTATTATTATAAAGGAATCTTATCGATCAACGATATTCAGACATTGCTAAAGCCCATTACGGATAAGTATTTCGGAACGGATGAGGCGTTTGATCTGGAGCATATTTATGACGAAGTATTCGGTCTGGAGGATGAGCAGCTTGAAAGCCTGAAAGCGGATGTGATTGAAAAGTTTAAGGTATCGCAGACCACATTTGGGGATGCGCCGGAAGAGGATAAGGAGTTTCTGCAGACGTTCTCTTTTATATGCGTGCTTGGATTCGATGTGTATGTAAAGAAGCTATTGATCGAAAAACTGATCGATGACCTGAAGAATAGAAAAAGTAAAGAATAAGAATATATCATTTACGGAGGTAGAAATGCGGTTAGAGGATTTAAGAAATAAGGGATTTGACGTGGACAGCGCCATGGAGCTTTGTATCGACAGCGAAGAGATCTATCAGGAAGTATTGGAGGCGGCTTTGGATGAAGGCGTTGAGAAACTTCCTTTTATGCGGGAATGTGTGGAAAAGGAAGATTATGAGCGCTACTGTATCGAAGTACACGGGCTGAAAAATGCGGCGAAGCAGATCGGGGCCATGCGGCTTTCCGAACTTGCTTTTGATCAGGAAAAGGCGGCTAAGGCCGGTGAATATGATGTAGTAAAAGGAAATTACGAATCTATGTTGGAGGCATATCAGGAGATCATCGATTTCCTTCGTGAGTTTTTGGAGAATGAGGTATAAAAGAATTGGGCAGGCAGACCTTGGAGGAGGATTTCTTTCAGGGTCTTTTTTTGTTTTTAAAAAGATAGCATGACAATTTTTGTTGTAAAAACGGGGAATATAAGGAAACAGACCTAAGTGGGCACACTGATATTACATTAAAATTCTGTATATAAAATGTTTTGAGTATATATGGAGATAATGATGTATTATGAGTGATTATAAGAAGGTATTCAGGAGGCTTGCCGCTTATAGAAAGGGGCGGGGTATCACACAGGAGCGGGTTGCGGAGAAGATCCATATCAGTCAGGAACAGTATTCTTATCTGGAAAATGGTATCTCCAAAATGACGGATAAAGATCTGAGGGGATTTTTGGAATTAGGCTGGAATATTGATTATATTATTACGGGTGAGGAGACGTTTTATGGCAGCGAAAACAAAGTAGAAGAGGCGTTTGCAGGGTTTAAGGACGAAGAAGGAAAGGAATTTGCCATGAAACTTTGTGCGGAGGTCATGATCATAAAGGCTGTACGGGGAAGGCTGTGGGAAAATCATGGAGGACTGAAAGAAAAACTAGAGTTGCTAAGCGATATGGTTGATTCATGGCAGGATTTTTCTATGTGCCATCATGTCAGGAAACGGCTGAAGATCTCCCAGCTTGTTATGGCTGAAAAGTTGGGATTGGGGATCAAGAAGTACAGGGAAATAGAACGGGAGATCAAATATCCTGATGCGGAAATGCTTTTGACTCTTTATGATATGTCAGGATATCCGCCGATGTTGTTTTTGGACTTTTATGACAGGCGGCTGCTGCTTCTGAAGCTGGTGTGGGACGTATTTGGCGATAAAGACAAAGAGGAAATACTGGATTTTATATATTATATGAAGAAGATTCTGTAAGGAGGGGAAGAGAGGAAACAGTTTTATCATAAAACGGATCGGTTCTTTTGCAGCAAAAGGCAGGAAAGTCAGACTCGCATGATTCAAGAGTGATAGAGCTTTTAAACGGGAAAATTTTATGGTTCGGGATCAGTCTATGCGAAAAAGCAAGAGTCTGACCGATTTTGCAGATCATTTTGGGGCGAAGGCAGTTATACCGGGATCATGATACTGGCATACGGATGGTTTTTCAGAACCGGATCTCTATTGGCACGGCAATGGCAGTGATCGGGCTTCAGAGGAATGTCTCATGCCTGTTTATGAATTTTTCAGCTTTTTTTCGGGACTTTCAGAGGCGTTTCCGTTCATAGAGCGTGTGAATGAGCCTTTGGAGACGGAAAAGGACGGAACATGAAAATCTTTCTAACATGACAAACATGACAGAATCCGGTGGATATACACATCCTGAACCGGTTTGATATGAGAGTCAGGAAGGGGAAGAATATTTCCGGCGGACACCGCCAGCGGACTGCCATGGCGAGAATGTTCTTAAGCCACAGGCCGATCTATCTTATCGGCGAGGGAACCGTCAATATTGATGAAGAAACAGAGAATATCGTAACGGAGAGTATAAAAAAAGATGAAGGGGGAAAGGTGCTTTCCCTGTCAGATGAGTCTTTTTGTTTAAGCAGTATCAAAAGCAGGTTTGTGATCGGTACGCCGTCTGGAAGTCAGGGAGAAGAATACAAAAGAGTTTATCCTTGACAAAGACGGAAATCATGATAATATATAAATATGGATACCCCACAGGGGTGGGGTAAAAACAGAATGAAAAATAACCGCTATCCCTGTTTTTTATGGTTATACTAATTCCCATAGGATTGTCTTAACAGACATACGGCCCAAGGAGGTACTGTTTATGAAAGCGGATAAAGCCAATATAGAGAGATTATTAAAAACTGCAAGAGGGCAGTTGGACGGCATTTTGAAAATGGTCGAGGAAGACAGATACTGCATCGATATTTCCAACCAGCTCATGGCGACCCAGTCTATTTTAGGGAAAGTTAACAGAGAAGTGATCAAGGCTCATATGCAGTGCTGCGTGAAAGAAGCCGTGGAAGGGGAAGAGCGGGAAAAAAAGATCGACGAAGTGATGACACTGATAGATAAACTATTATAAAGGCTTTGGGAGGCATTTGATGAAAAAAGAAACTTACGATATTACCGGAATGACTTGTTCTGCATGTTCCTCCAGAGTGGAAAAATGCGTCCGCGCTTTAGAGGGGGCTGACAAGGTTTCCGTTAATCTTTTAACGAACAGTATGCAGATTGAATACGAAGAAGACCGGCTGGATGAGAGGAAGATCGTAACGGCTGTGGAAAAGGCCGGATATGGGGCGGCGTTGAGAAGTAAAAGAGAAAAGAGCGCCGTTTCACAGAAGCGAATCGGGGAAACCCCGGAAAAGAGCATCATGCAGAAGGAGACGGAAAGCCTGAAAAAGCGCTTTTTCTTATCCCTCGTCTTTTTGATACCGCTTATGTATCTTTCTATGCATCATATGTTTTTTGAATGGTTCGGCCTTCCGGTTCCGTCAGTGATCATGGAATATTTCCATGGATACGAGAATGCGGTCACCTTTTCCTTTTCGCAGTTTTTACTGCTTTTGCCTATTTTGTATATGAACCGGAAGTATTTTCAGGTGGGATTTAAAACGCTGTTCCACGGAAGTCCCAATATGGACAGTCTGATTGCGATCGGTTCCGGAGCGGCGCTCGTATACGGCTGCTTTGTGATCTTTCGATTGGGCAGGGCGTTAGGACAGCAGGATCTGCAGGTAGTGGAACAGTACGGGATGGAAGTATATTTTGAATCGGCAGGCACGATTTTGACGCTGATCACACTGGGAAAATATTTAGAAGCAAGATCGAAAGGAAAGACAGGCGAAGCCATTACCAAGCTGATGGACCTTGCGCCGAAAACGGCGGTGGTGGAAAGAGACGGCGAAGAGAAAACGGTCGGCGTGGAAGAAGTCTGTGTCGGAGACATTGTTTTGGTAAGATCCGGCGCGGCAGTGCCTGTGGACGGCGTGATCGTTTTCGGAACCGGCAGTATCGACGAGGCGGCGATCACGGGAGAAAGTATTCCCGTAGACAAAAAAGAGGGGGATACGGTGGTAGGCGCTACCGTCAACAAAGCCGGATTTTTCAAATTCCGGGCGACGAAGGTGGGAGATGATACGACGCTTTCGCAGATCATCCGTCTGGTGGAAGAGGCCGGCGCCAGTAAAGCGCCGATCGCTAAAACGGCGGATAAGATCGCAGGCGTTTTTGTCCCGGCAGTGATCGGGATTGCGCTGCTTGCGTCGGCTGTCTGGCTGTTTGCCGGCGCAGGATTTGAGTTTGCGCTTTCTATCGGTATTTCCGTATTGGTCATTTCCTGCCCCTGCGCTCTTGGGCTTGCTACGCCGGTAGCAATCATGGTCGGCACGGGAAAAGGAGCCCAGCTTGGTATTTTGATCAAATCGGGAGAGGCGTTGGAAACAGCGCACAATATAGATACTATTGTTTTGGATAAAACGGGTACGATCACGGAAGGAAAGCCCGTAGTCACGGATGTGATACCTGTGGGATGTACAAAAGAAGAACTGCTAAGGGCTGCGGTCAGTCTGGAAAAGCCCAGTGAACATCCTTTGGCGCAGGCTGTGGTAAAGTATGGGGAAGGACAGGGAATCTATGCAGAGACGACGGAGGACTTTGTCACTCTTCCCGGAAAAGGAGTGGGCGCCCGTCTGTCCGGCATACAGTATTATGCCGGAAATAAAGGACTGATGGAGGAAAACCATATTTCCTGCAAAGCGGTGGAACAGGAACTTTACCGTCTTGCAGGCGAAGGGAAAACCCCTTTGCTCTTCAGCGGCGGAAAAGAAGTTTACGGGCTGATTGCAGTAGCGGATGTGGCAAAAAAAACCAGTAAAGCGGCTATTGAAAAATTTAAGAAAATGGGCATAGACGTGGTCATGCTGACCGGAGACAATGAAACGACTGCCAAAGCGGTACAAAAGCAGTTAGACATTCCCAAAGTCATTGCAGACGTGCTGCCGGAACAAAAAGAGCAGGTGATCCTATCCTTGCAGAAGGAAGGGAAAAAAGTGGCAATGGTGGGCGACGGCATCAACGACGCTCCGGCCCTGACGAGGGCGGACGTGGGGATCGCGATCGGCGCGGGAACGGACGTGGCGTTGGAAAGCGCGGACGTAGTGCTGATGAAAAACGATCTGCTGGACGTCTGTCAGGCGATACGCTTAAGTAAGAAAGTGATCTTAAATATTAAGGAAAATCTGTTTTGGGCATTTTTCTATAACAGTATCGGTATTCCTTTGGCAGCGGGCGTATTTTACTGTAGTTTTGGATGGAAACTGAATCCCATGTTCGGCTCTGCGGCCATGGCGCTCAGCAGTGTATGTGTGGTTTCCAATGCGCTTAGAATAAAAAGATTCAAGGAGGAAAAAGAAATGTTTGGAAAGAAAAAATGTGATGTGGAGATGAAAGTGGAAGGTATGAGCTGCGGCCATTGCAGCGCGAGAGTGGAAGAAGCTTTAAATGCGATAGAAGGCGTGAAAGCGGAAGTGGATTTGAAGAAAAAGACGGCTTATGTTACACTGGAAAAGGAAACGGCGGAAGATACGCTGAAAAAAGCGGTGGAAGAGGCCGGATATCATGTGGAAGAGATAAAAAAGCTTTAAATTTTATGTATTCTTAGTGCCGTTTACGGACTCCGCACCGTAGACGGCACATTTTATAAAAAACGGAAAGGACGGAAAAGTCAAAATGACAAAGGTAACGTTTGAGGAATATATCAAGAAAAATAAAGTACTCTGCGACGGCGCGTTCGGCACTTATTACGGGGCGCTCGCGGGAACGGAAGCAGCTTGCGAGAAAGCAAATTTAGAAGATCCGGAGCTTGTCAAAAAAATTCATAGGGAATATATCCGGGCAGGGGCAAAGCTGATCCGTACCAACACCTTTGCGGCGAACCGAGCCATGCTTTCCACGACGGGAGAACAGGTAAAAGAGATCATAAAGAAGGCCTATGAGCTTGCAAGGGAAGCCTGTGGGGAAGAGGCGTCCGTTTATATCGGCGGCGATATCGGCCCGATCCCTGCGGACGGTACGACGGAAAGACAGGCCAGAGAAGAAGAATATCTGGATATCTGCCGCACTTTTTTGGCAGCAGGCGCAAAGATCCTTATTTTTGAGACATTTCCGGATCTGGAAGAGATCCTTCCGGTCATACGGAAAGTGAAAGCGGAAAACAAAGATGTTTTTGTGATCGTACAGTTTTGCGTTAACCAGTTTGGGTACGGCAATACGGGGTTCAGTGCGAAGCGGCTTTTAGAGGAGGCAGGGAACGCGGATGAAATATCCGCCGTTGGGTTTAACTGCGGCGTGGGTCCCGGCCATTTATACCGGATCATGGAAAAACTGGAACTTTCCGTAGGGAAATATATCACGGCCCTTCCCAATGCCGGGTATCCCCGCAGGGTGCAGAGCAGAATGGTGTTTTCGGATAATGAAGAATATTTTGTGGCGAAAGAATGCGATATCGCGGCGCTCGGCATCGATATTTTAGGCGGCTGCTGCGGTACTACGCCTTCTTATATCGGCAGGCTTTCCCGGAAAAACATATGGAAGAGGGAATCGGACAGGGAACTCAGGAAAAAAGAAATGCATAAACCAAAGGAGGAATACCGGGATTACAGTTTTTTTAATGGAAAAGATAAAAAATTGATCGCCGTGGAACTGGCGCCTCCTCTGAATGCGGATGATGAAAAGCTGATGGACGCGGCAAACCGTCTTAAAAATTGTGCGGTAGATGTGGTTACCTTTCCCGATTCTCCGTCTGGAAGAACCCGGGTGGACTCTGTCCTCATGGCGGCAAAGGTCAGGAAAGAAACGGGACTTTGCGTGATGCCTCACTTATGCTGCAGGGACAAAAATGCAATCGCCATCCGGTCCCAGCTTTTAGGGGCACAGGTGAACGGAATCCATAATTTTTTGGTCATTACGGGCGATCCGGTGCCTACGCTGATCCGACAGAGGGTGAAGAGCGTATTTAACTTTGATTCCGTGGGATTTATGAAGATCATAAAAGATATGAATGAAGAACAGTTTGCAAAAGAACCCCTCTGTTATGGCGGAGCGATCAACTACAACCGCCGTAATTTAGAAGTGGAGCGGGAACGCATGAAGAAAAAAACAGAAGCGGGCGCGGCGTTTTTCTTTACCCAGCCCCTTTTCTGCAAAGAGGACGTAGAGAAGGTAAAGCGTTTGAAAGAGGAAGTGCCGGAAACCAAAGTGCTTTGCGGGATCATGCCTCTTGTCAGCAGAAAGAACGCGCTTTTTATGAAAAACGAAATGACCGGCATCCACATTCCGGACGAGGTGATCGAAAGATATGGGGAAAACATGACAAGGGAGCAGGGGGAGGAAACCGGAATCGCCATTGCAAAAGAGATCATCGGGCTTGCTTCCGGTTTCGCAGACGGATTCTATTTTTCCCTGCCCTTTAACCGGGTAAACGTATTGGAAACTATTTTAAAAGAGGCCGGCCTGTAAGGCTTCAGAGGAAGATCATTTTACGGCCTTTTTTGCAAATTCAGTGGTAACCAGATCTGCGTAAGGCACACGTTCGGAGAGTTCCCCGGCTTCTTCCAAAATATTCTGGAGCAGGGTGAAGCTTTCTTCTTCGAATACCAGATCGGTTTTCCATGTCTGCTGTTCGTAATATCTTGTTATGATGGTGGTCAGCGTATCCAGATCAGTTTCGGGGAATTGGGGACTGATAGTTTTGGCAATTTCAGCGGGAGTAGATTGATTTACATAATCCATACCTTTTTGCAATGCGTTGGTAAAACTTTGGATCAGTTTGGGATTTTCCTCGATAAAGCTTTTTTTCGCGCTGAAAGCGGTGTAAGGAACGAAGCCGGACTCTTCGCCTAAAGAGGCTACCACATAACCGTCTCCTTTGGCTTCAAGGGCAGTGGCGTGGGGTTCGAATTCTACTGTGAAGTCCCCCTGTCCTCCTGAAAAGGCAGCCGCCGTGGAGCCGAAATCGATACTTTGGTCGATGGTCAGGTCTGAAGCAGGATCGATATTATGTTTTTTCAAAATATATTCGAATACCATTTCAGGCATACCGCCTGCCCGGCCGCCAAGCACCGTTTTTCCGGCAAGCATTTCAAAGCCGAAGTTCTCTATCGGTTCTCTGGAAACGAGGAAATTTCCCGCACGCTGCGTAAGCTGGGCGAAATTGACGACATAGTCTTCTGCGCCTTGAATGTAAGTATAGATCGAACTTTCGCTGCCCATAAAGCCTATCTGGGCCTCACCTGAAAGCACGGCGGTCATCGTTTTATCCGCACCGTAGCCGGTGACCAGTTCCAAGGCGATCCCTTCTTCCTCAAAGTATCCTTTTTCAATGGCAGCGTACATAGGCGCATAAAAACAGGAATGCGCCACTTCATTCAGTACAATGGGCGTGGTTTTGCCGCTTTGCTTTTTTTCACTTTTATCCTCCGTCTTTCCACAGCCTGTCAAAAGAAGGAGAAGAGAGAGAGAAAGAAGCAGAACGATGCTTCGTTTTTTCATAAAAAGCCTCCCTGCGTGTTCATCCCGTTATAATACGGAATGATGCATAAATTATGATATTAAATTATGTTTAAAATGCAAAAAGGTTACTAAAGGGTATTGTTGAATTGCTTTTTTTCGTGCATAATATGTCATATAAACAATGAATCGGGTTGCCCTGTGATCTTGGGCAGATATTTGGTATAGAGGAGGAGCATCATGAAGACGATAAACAAAATATTTATGGCGATTGCCGTGATCATATTGACGCCTACGGTCATGCTGGTAGCGTTCATACTGATCGCAGACGCTACGGATATGGATCTGAAGAAGATCGTGTGGGAGGAGGAAACTGAAACCGGAACGGAGTTCCTTGTCGATGGCGGGCCTGCTGAAACGCAGCCGGAGGCAGAAGCGTCTCCAGCGCCTGAAGCACCCGTGCCGCCGGAAGAGCAGGAGGGAGAACAACAGCCTGAGGTTCCGGACCGTTTGGTTTCCGATCCGCCGTTAAACTGGGTATCGACGGGAGATAACGGGGCTCTTCAGCAGCAGCTCAATAGGGATGCATGGAATGCAAGTCCCAACTCTTCGGCAAGCACAAATCCGAGCGTGAGCGGAAACACGAACGGAAATACTTCCGTGCCGTCTACGGGTCTGCCGGATGCGTCCGCATACTTGAAAGCATATTTGGACGTCATATTTAAGAATGATTATTATGCCTATGTTGATTATAAGATAGGAACAGTGGAAGAAGCGGAAGAACTTTATGAAGAAGAACTGGATGTGGAAGCGTTCAACGATATTTTCGGGACATTGGGCTTTTCCGATGTGGATGCGGCGGAAAGAATGAGTCTTTTGAAGCAGATCTTTGCAAGTTTCCGCTATCGTGTAGGCGAAGCCAAAAAACAGGCGGACGGTTCCTATATCGTGACAGTTTCTTATGAAAAAATGAACGTTTACGCGCCTGCGGTGGACGCTTATGTCAAAAAAGCAAAAAGCATGATCACCGGATGGAACAGGGAAGGAGAAGCAGGAGGGGAAACGCCTTCCTTCGAGAGCATGAGCGGGCAGTTGATCGAGGCATATACGGTATGCCTGAGAGAGGCGTATGGAAACGCTACCTATGAAAAAGAGCAAAATGCGACGATCCGTCTGAAAGTTGTGAATAATTCTTATGAGATCAATGAAGAGGACGCTACAAAGTTCGGGTTTGCAATCGTCGATTCCGAGGCGGCTATGGAGAAGCTTGAAAAAGCGGTGAAGGATTTGGATTTTTAATGCTCTCTAAACACCTTTAAACACTCTTAACGAAAATATTATCGACAGCCTGAATAAAATCCGATATAATGAAAGTCAAGCAAAAAGAAAGGCTATCTTGATAAAAGATAAGAAGAGGTTACGGATATGGGAGTATTGACTAGATTCAAAGATATTATGACGGCAAACGTAAACGCATTGTTGGATAAGGCGGAAGATCCGGAAAAGATGGTGGATCAATATTTGCGTAATTTGGAAAACGATCTGGCAAAAGTAAAGGCCGAGACCGCCTCGGTTATGGCGGAAGAAAAAGCTGCAAAGCGTAAGCTGGACGAATGCGTCAGCGAGATCGACAGGATGACGGAATATGCCAGAAAGGCAGTGACGGCCGGGAACGACGGCGAGGCAAAACAGTTCCTTACGAAAAAAGGCGAACTTACAGAGAAAAAAGAAGTCCTTCAGAAAACATATGAAGTGGCAAAAGCTAATGCGGACAAAATGCGTGAGATGAATCGTAAATTGGAAGAGGACATTGCGCAGATGCGGAGCAAGAGGGATACGCTGAAAGCTAAGGCCAAAGTTGCCGACGCACAGGAAAGGATCAATAAACTTGGCTCCAGTGTAGAGACGGCGGGCAATAATATGGCGGCCTTTGACAGAATGGAAGAAAAGATCAACCGCAGGCTGGATGAAGTAGATGCAATGGCTGAGCTGAATGCGGAAAGCGGTTCTGATTCCATAGAGGAACTTGCCAAAAAATATGATTCCGCCGAAGGAAAGTCAGATGTTGATGATGAGCTTGCAGCATTGAAAGCAGAGCTTGGAATGTAAGAAGAAAGAGTGGGTTGGGCAGATGGGATTGTTTTCAAGAGAACTTGCCAATGTAGTAGAATGGAAAGAAGAAAGAGAAGGGGTATTGTTTTGGAAATGGCAGAATCAGGAGATTAAGAAGGGATCCAAACTGATCGTGCGTCCGGGGCAGGATGCGATCTTTCTTTATAATGGCAGGGTTGAGGGGATTTTTGAAAGTGAAGGGCAGTTTGATATGGAATCTGATATCATTCCTTTCCTTACCACATTAAAAAGTTTTAAATTCGGGTTTAACGCCCCTTTACGGGCCGAGGTCCTGTTTATCAATACGAAGGAAATGCTTGTAAAATGGGGGACTAAGAATGCCGTCAATCTGCCGGCGCCGGGACTGCCGGGCGGAATGCCGGTCCGGGCTTTCGGTACATTTAGCTGTAAGATTGCAGAGCATGACGTGCTGATTGAAAAACTGGCGGGTATCAAGCAGGTTTATACGGTAGAGGATGTAAAAGAACGTATCGTTTCCAATTTAGACCAGCTTTTAATGAGCTGGATCGGAAAAGAGGGCAGGGATATGTTCAACCTGCAGATGGATGCCGGAAATATCGCCAGAGGAATCATGAGCGATCTGGATATGGATATGAGAAAAGTCGGGATCGCTATTACCGATTTTAACATTGAGAGTTTTTCTTATCCTGAGGAAATCAAAAAAATGCAGGAAAAGGCGGCTGCACAGTCTATGGTCGGAGATATGAACAAATACCAGCAGATGGCGATGGCGGATTCCATGGCAAAAGGAGACGGAGGACGCGGCGGCAGCGTAGCGGGCGATATGGTCAGTCTCCAGATGGGAATGGCTATGGGGCAGCAGATGGTCAATCAGATGCAGAATGCGCAGCAGACGGTTTCGTCAAATGCGGTAAACGGCACTGCGCCGAATTTCTGTCCGAATTGCGGCACGCCTGCCAACGGCAGCAATTTTTGTGGAAACTGCGGCACAAAGTTAGTACGTTGACAGCTGTTCAATCTGAAAATTTTTCTTGATTTAGCGTTTTTATTTGATGGAAGTAAATGCGCGCGGAGAGAAAGCAGATTGGCAGGGGAAATAGGAAAAGGACCGGCAGATAGGTTATAATTGCGATCTATCTGCCGGTCCTTTCAGCGTTTGCTTTACATGAAGGAATCAGTCTTATCCTTATAAATGATATTCTTCCCTGCGGTTGTATTTTTCCAGCACTTCATGAATCTTTTCTGTAGGCGTCAGCACATTTGCCATAGAAACGTCATGATTCATAAAATCAATGATAGAAGCAAGAAATTTACTCATATCCGCTTTTACAAAATATGGTTTTTCGGTAAGTTCCGGTAAAAGATAAGTCAGGTTTGTGGTGACCACGCGCTCAAAGACACCCTCTTCATAGGCGGTGTCAAAAGCCTTCAGGCCGTTTGTGAACAGACCGAAAGTACAACAGATGAATACGCGTTTGGCGTACATATTTTTCAATTGTTTTGCGGTATCCAGCATACTTTCTCCTGAAGAGATCATATCGTCGATAATGATGACGTCCTTCCCTTCCAATGAGTCCCCCAAAAATTCGTGGGCTACGATCGGATTTTTACCGTTTACGATCATGGAATAGTCCCGGCGCTTATAGAACATTCCCGTATTGACGCCAAGTACGTTGGCGAAGTATACGGCCCGGTCAAGAGCGCCTTCGTCGGGGCTGATCACGACCAGATGATCTTTGTCGATGATGAGATCCTTTTCTACGTCTAATAAAGAACGGATAAACTGGTATGGCGGCGTGAAATTATCGAAACCGCAAAGCGGCGTGGCATTCTGCACTCTTGGGTCATGGGCGTCAAAGGTGACGAAATTGGTAACGCCCATCGAACTTAATTCTTTTAGTGCATAAGCGCAGTCCAAGGATTCTCTGCCGTTTCTCTTATGCTGCCGTCCTTCGTATAAGAAAGGCATGATCACCGTGATGCGGTGCGCTTTCCCGTTAGTTGCGGAAATGACGCGCTTCAGGTCCTGATAATGGTCGTCGGGCGACATATGGTTGGTATAGCCGTTTACGCTGTAGGTAAGACTATGGTTACAGACGTCCAACAAAAGGAACAGATCTTTGCCACGGATACTTTCGTTAAAAACAGCTTTTCCTTCGCCGCTTCCGAAACGCGGGCAGGCAAAATCTACTAAGTAACTGTTTTCACTGTAGCCGTGAAAGGCAGGATCGTTCTTTACTTTATCGTTATTTATGAATTTCCGGAAATCTACCAGATAATTGTTGATCTTTTCTCCTAGATTTTTTGCCGAGTCCATAGCGATGAGCTTTAACGGCGCCACCGGCATTGCGTTTTCAAGTTCGAGTAAATTAGGCATAGGTACCTCCGTGCATTAAAGTATATTCTTATCTACCTTATAATTTTATATCATTATGCTAGTGACACGTCAAGGAATTTCGGGTATGATAATGAATAGCAGATAGTATCATGAGGAGAATTTAGCGGGAAGGGAACCTGCAGGAATGGAGATTTTTATGAAACAAAAAGGCCATGTGGTCAAAAGTGTGGCGGCAGGCGGTATTGGCGAAGAGCTTGGGATAGAAGCGGGAGACAGGCTGACCGCTATTAACGGCGAAACGGTCGCGGATATTTTTGATTATCAGTTTTTGATGCAGGAAGAATATGTAGAAGTATCGATTGAAAAGCAGAACGGCGAGGAATGGGTCTTGGAAATAGATAAGGACTATGAAGAGGATCTGGGGATCGAATTTGAAAACGGCCTGATGGACGAATACCGTTCCTGCCGCAATAAATGTATTTTTTGTTTTATCGATCAGATGCCAAAGGGAATGCGGGATACCCTATATTTTAAAGACGACGATTCGAGACTTTCTTTTCTTCAGGGGAATTATGTGACGCTCACCAATATGTCGGACGAGGATATCAGCCGGATCGTCAAGTACCGTTTATCCCCTATCAATATTTCATTCCAGACGATGAATCCGGAGCTTCGGTGTAAAATGCTGAATAACCGGTTTGCGGGAGAGGCGTTAAAGAAAGCGGATAAGCTTTATGAAGCAGGAATTACAATGAACGGGCAGATCGTGCTATGTAAAGGGGTCAATGATAAAGAAGAACTGGAGCGGAGCATTCGTGAACTGACAAAGTATCTGCCGAATTTAGAAAGCGTATCCATCGTTCCGGTAGGCCTTTCTAAATACAGGGAAGGGCTTTATCCGTTAGAGCCTTTTGAAAAAGAGGATGCCGTACAGGTGCTTGCTACGATCCATAAGTGGCAGGACCGGATATTTGCGGAGTATGGCTGCCATTTTGTACATGCCAGCGACGAGTGGTATATTATGGCGGGAGAAGAGATGCCGGAGGCGGCCCGCTATGACGGATATCTGCAATTGGAAAACGGCGTAGGAATGCTGCGGCTTTTACAGGATGAATTTGAAGAGGCGCTTCAGGCTTATAAAGAAAGGGGAATATTGCCCGATCCGGACAGGGAAGGCACAATTTCCATGGCAACAGGGAAACTGGCCTATCCTTATATAAAAAAGATGGCGCAGAAGGTCATGGAATATGTTCCGAAACTTACGATTTACGTCTACGATATAAGAAACGATTTTTTTGGAGAACGGATCACCGTTTCAGGGCTTTTGACCGGGCAGGACATCCGAAAGCAGCTTGAGGGAAAAAAACTGGGCGGCAGGCTGCTGCTGCCAGCCAATGTGCTTAGAAGCGGAGAGAGCGTATTTCTGGACGACATGACCGTGGCGGATATGGAAAAGGCTTTACAAGTAAAGGTAGATATTGTAAAATCAAGCGGATATGATTTTTGGGAAAGCATTTTAAGTACCTTGACTCCCGTGCGCCCGCTTTAGCGGGTACTCCAATCAGGATCGGGAAATTTTTTATTTTGTATGATAATAAGCTGACATAAATTCGCACACTGAGAAAGGAACATGGTTATAAAAATGGAGAAAAGGAACAAAAAGCCGATCGTGGCAGTAGTGGGCAGGCCGAACGTAGGAAAATCCACATTGTTTAACGCATTGGCGGGCGAGAGGATCTCAATCGTAAAAGATACGCCGGGTATTACGAGAGACCGCATTTATGCGGATATCGTATGGCTGGATAAAGCGTTCACGCTGGTCGATACGGGAGGAATCGAACCGGACAGCAAAGACGTCATTTTATCTCAGATGCGGGCACAGGCGGAGATTGCCATTGAGACGGCGGATGTGATCCTGTTTCTGGTAGATGTAAAACAGGGGCTGGTAGACGCAGATGCAAAAGTGGCGGATATGCTCAGACGTTCCCATAAGCCGGTCGTTTTAGTGGTGAATAAAGTAGACCATTTTGAGAAATATATGGCGGATGTTTATGAATTTTATAATCTTGGCATCGGCGACCCGCATCCAATCTCCGCCGCCAACCGTATGGGGATCGGCGATATGCTGGATGAAGTGATCGCACACTTTCCGGAGAACGGTGCCGAAGAAGAGGAAGACGATCGGGTCCGCGTCGCCATTGTGGGAAAACCTAACGTAGGGAAGTCCTCCATCATTAATAAGCTGCTTGGCGAAGAGAGGCTGATCGTATCCGATATAGCGGGAACGACAAGGGACGCGGTAGACACGGAAGCAAAACATAACGGAAAAGAATATGTTTTTATTGATACGGCGGGACTGCGTAAGAAAAATAAAATCAAAGAAGAGCTGGAACGCTTTATGATCGTACGGACGGTCGGGGCGGTAGAGCGTGCGGACGTGGTAGTTATGGTCATCGACGCGCAGGAAGGCGTGACGGAACAGGACGCGAAGATCGCAGGTATTGCCCATGAACGGGGAAAAGCGGTGATCATCGCAGTCAATAAGTGGGATGCCGTAGAGAAGGACGATAAGACGATCTACAAATTTACAAACAAGGTACGGGAAACCCTTTCCTATATGCCTTATGCGGAAATGATCTTTATCTCGGCTAAAACGGGGCAGCGCCTGCCGAAGCTTTTTGAAATCATAGATATTGTGAGTGAAAATCATTCCATGCGTGTGGCGACAGGCGTACTTAATGAAATCATGTCGGAGGCGGTAGCGTTACAGCAGCCTCCGTCTGATAAGGGAAAGAGGCTCAGGCTGTATTATATTACGCAGGTAGGCGTAAAACCGCCCACCTTTGTGATCTTTGTAAACGATAAAGAACTGATGCATTTTTCTTATACCAGATATATTGAGAATAGGATCCGGGACGCCTTTGGATTCAAAGGAACTCCGCTTAAGTTTATTATCAGGGAGAGGAAGGAGAATAAATAGAGTGGAACGGTTGATTTGTTTAGCGATAGGGTATTGTTTGGGCCTTTTTCAGACCGCCTATTTCTATGGAAAAATGAAGGGGATCGATATCAGACAATATGGGAGCGGAAATGCGGGAACGACCAATACGCTGCGCGTACTTGGAACGAAGGCGGGCCTTATCGTGCTTGCGGGAGATATTATAAAAAGCATTCTGGCCGTCGTGATCGCAGGGCTGTTATTTAAAAATACCCATCCGGATACGATCTATCTTTTAAAGCTTTATGCAGGTATGGGCGCAATCTTGGGACATAATTTTCCGTTTTACATGCATTTCAAAGGCGGAAAAGGGATCGCTGCGACAGCGGGAGTGATTCTTTCTTTCCATCCATATTTTATCGTGATGGGGGTAGTACTGTTTTTTGGCGCGTTCTTTATTACACACTATGTATCTTTAGGATCCCTGCTCGTATATGCGGGCTTTATGATCCAGATGGTGATATGCGGACAGTCAGGGCTTTTTGCAGGTATGTCTCAGGCGAATCTGATCGAAATGTATGTCGTGACCGCATTCCTGACCGTGATGGCCTATTATAAGCACCGGGCCAATATCGTGCGGCTTGTCAAGGGCGAGGAGCGCAAGACTTATCTGACGAAAAAAGAAGGAAAAGAAAAGATTTAAATATAGGAGAAAAATAATAAAGGAGGAATGAAGGAAGGGTATGGCAAAAATAGGAATGATAGGCGCAGGCAGCTGGGGAGTCGCGCTGGCGCTGTTACTTTATCATAATGGAAACGAGGTGACCGTTTGGTCAGCCCTTGAGGATGAGATTGAACTGCTTTCGAGGGAGCGGGAACATAAGGATAAACTTCCGGGAGTAAAGCTGCCGCAGGACATGAACTTCATAACGGATCTGAAGGAGGCGGTAACCGGAAAAGATGTGCTTGTGCTTGCCGTTGCGTCGCCTTATACGAGAAGTACGGCAAAGAGGATGAGTGGATATGTAGAAGAAGGGCAGATTATCGTCAATGTGGCGAAAGGGATCGAAGAAGCCACGCTCATGACTCTATCGGAAGTTTTGGAAGAAGAGATTCCACAAGCTCAGATTGCCGTGCTTTCCGGTCCCTCCCATGCGGAAGAGGTCGGAAAAGGACTTCCTACCACGATCGTAGTCGGTACCGGAAAAAAGAAGACTGCAGAATATTTACAGAATTTATTTATGAGCGACGTTTTCCGGGTATATACCAGTCCCGACGTGCTTGGCATCGAGCTTGGCGGCGCTTTAAAGAACGTCGTGGCTTTAGCGGCAGGAATCGCGGATGGTCTGGGATACGGCGATAATACCAAAGCGGCCCTGATCACCAGAGGGATTGCGGAAATCGCAAGACTAGGCGTAGCGATGGGAGCAAAATTTGAAACATTCTGTGGCTTGACGGGGATCGGGGATCTGATCGTTACCTGTGCTTCTATGCATTCCAGAAACCGCCGGGCAGGTATCCTGATTGGAAAGGGCGCAACTATGGAAGAGGCCATGGCGGAGGTTAAGATGGTGGTGGAAGGCGTCTATTCCGCAAAAGCGGCCAAGGGACTTTCCGAAAAATATCAGGTGCAGCTCCCCATCATAGAACAGGTCAATCAAGTTTTATTTGAAAACAAGTCGGCGGAAGAAGCGGTGAAAGAATTAATGCTTCGGGATAAAAAAATCGAGATCTCCGGAGAATGGGAAAAAGAATAAAATTGGAGCAGAGATGAGCATTTACGATACATTGAACGAACAACAAAAACAGGGCGTATTTACAACAAAAGGCCCCGTCCTGCTGCTTGCCGGTGCAGGCAGCGGGAAAACAAGGGTGCTGACGCACCGCATCGCATATCTGATTGAAGAAATAGGGGTCAATCCGTGGAATATACTGGCCATTACCTTTACCAATAAAGCGGCGGGGGAAATGCGTAACCGTGTGGACGATATTGTGGGATACGGCGCGGAAAGCATATGGGTATCTACGTTCCATTCTACCTGCGTGCGGATATTGAGACGTTATATAGACAGGATCGGTTATGACACCAATTTCACTATTTATGATACGGACGACCAAAAAACCGTGATGAAAGAGGTTTGTAAAAAGTTACAGATCGATACGAAAATGTTGAAAGAAAGAACTCTTATGGGCGCTGTTTCTTCGGCAAAAGACGAACTGATCTCTCCAATGCAGTATGAGCTGAACGCCATGGGGGATTACAGGCAAAAGAAGATCGCGGAAGTGTATAAAGAGTATCAGGAAACGCTGCGGAAAAATAATGCCTTGGATTTTGACGATCTGATCGTAAAGACAGTAGAACTGTTTCAAAATTGTCCCGACGTATTGGAGTCTTATCAGAACCGCTTTCATTATATCATGGTGGACGAATATCAGGATACCAATACGGCGCAGTTTGAACTGATCCGGCTTTTGGCGGATCAGAACAGAAATTTGTGTGTGGTAGGGGACGACGACCAGTCCATTTATAAATTCAGGGGCGCGAATATCCGGAATATACTGGATTTTGAAAAGGTGTATCCGGAGGCCGTGGTCATCAGGCTGGAGCAGAATTACCGTTCTACCCAAAATATATTGGATGCGGCCAATATGGTTATCAAAAATAATACCTATAGGAAAGAAAAAGCGCTTTGGACCGACGAAGGCGAAGGCAGCAAAGTGCATTTCAAACAGTTTGACACCGCTTATGAAGAGGCTGATTTTATTACGGACGATATTGGGCGCAAGACGGATAAGGAAGGCGTACAGTTCGGAGACTGTGCGGTACTGTACCGGACCAACGCGCAGGCTCGTATTTTGGAGGAACGCTTTATTTTAAAGGGAATACCGTATGACGTAGTGGGAGCTACCAATTTTTATGCCAGACGGGAGATCAAAGACATCCTTGCCTATTTAAAGACAATAGATAACGGAAAAGACGATGTGGCCGTGAAAAGGATCATCAACGTACCGAAAAGGGGCATCGGGACGACGACGATCCTGCGTGTTCAGGAATATGCGGAGGAAAGAGGGATCAGCTTTTATAATGCGTTGAGAGAAGCAGACAAGATCATGACGATAGGAAAAAGCGCCGTGAAGCTGAAACCTTTCGTTACGTTGATACAGACTTTCCGAAGCAAATCGGAATTTTATGGTTTGGGGGATCTGATCAGAGACGTGATCGATCTGACGGGTTATAGAAAAGCATTGGAGGATTCAGACGAGGAGGACGCGGAAGACAGGATCGAAAACGTAGAAGAACTTGTCAGTAAAGTAGTCGCATATGAAGAGGCTGCGGAGAATCCTACGTTAAGTGAATTTTTGGAAGAAGTGGCCTTGGTAGCGGATATTGACAGGGTAAAAGAGGACGGCAACAGAGTGCTTCTTATGACGTTACATAGTGCGAAAGGACTGGAATTTCCCCATGTTTATCTTGCCGGCATGGAAGACGGGATCTTCCCCAGTTATATGACCATCGCTTCGGATGATCCGACGGACGTGGAGGAAGAGAGAAGGCTTGCCTATGTGGGGATCACAAGGGCAAAAGAGGAACTGACCATGACTTGCGCAAGACAGAGGATGATCAGGGGGGAAACCCAGTACAATCCTGTCAGCCGTTTTGTTAAGGAAGTACCGAAAGAGCTTTTGGACGGGACGCTGCCTGTGGTAAAGAAGAAAGAGATAGAGCAGTATACGGAAGATTCTTATGAAAGAGAGCATTTTAAGTCTAAGCCTTTCGGCGGAGTGGAAGGATATTCCGGCAGCAGTTCCCGGCAAAATACAGGCTATGGGCGGCCCAAGGCGGTGGCAGCCCCTAAAAGGACAGCAGCGGAAAACAGGCCCTATATTGCGAAAGGACTTGGGGAACTGCAGAAGGGGATGCCGCAGACAAACGGGATAGACTATACCGTAGGAGACAGGGTGCGCCATATTAAATACGGAGAAGGCACGGTACTCAAGATAGAAGAAGAACCGAGGGACTATAAAGTAACGGTAGTTTTTGACGGAGCGGGTCAGAAAATTATGTACGCGGCCTTTGCAAAGCTGAAAAAAGTGTAGTAAAATCTTATAAAAAGTGGTATATTAATAGTAATGACAGTTATTCGAAACGAAAAGGCGGAAAGGAAGGTATTAAGAATGAATAAATTTGACGAGGTTTTGGAAAGAGTAAATGAAGTGATCGGCAGAAAAGAAGAGGAGCAGAAAAAATCCAATACGGTATTGTGGGTATTTGCGATTATCGGAGCCGTTGCAGCGATAGCGGCAATCGCTTATGCAGCATATCGTTATTTTAAACCGGATTATCTTGAGGACTTTGACGATGATTTTGAGGACGACTTTGACGATGATTTTTTTGAGGATGACGACGAAGAATTTACGGGAGACGGGGACAGCGAAGGGATCAAATTTCAATAATAGGGGATAGACCCACAGTATATTTGACGTAGAGAAACGGGACGGGATGCGAGTGGTAAGGCGCGTCCCGTTTTCCTTTATAAGAAAGATGAAAGAGGCGGGGAATCCGTAGGGCGTGCTTGCACGCTTTTTTCATCTTTTATAGATAAGAGGGACAGCATAATAGGACGGGTGCAGAAAGGAAAAGGTATGAAAAAGGGACAGGTTTGCGAAGGGATTGTAGAAAGAGTGGATTTTCCGAATAAGGGGATCGTAAAGTCCGAAGGAGGAACTTGCGTGGTCAAGAACAGCCTTCCCGGACAGAAGGTTTCTTTTTGTGTGAACAAGGTGCGTAAAGGAAAGGCAGAAGGGCGGCTTTTGTCCGTTATAGAAAAATCGCCCAAAGAAACGGAAAGCCCTTGTCCACATTTCGGGGATTGCGGTGGATGCGTTTTTATTTCCCTGCCCTATGAAGAGCAGCTTAAGATCAAAGAAGAACAGGTGAAGAAGCTGCTGGATACCGCGTTGGAAGGACAGGAGAGGGAATATTTATTTGAAGGCATAAAAGCAAGTCCAAGCCCGTATGAATATCGGAATAAAATGGAGTTTTCTTTTGGGGACGAGGTCAAGGACGGGCCGCTTTCTTTGGGAATGCATAAGAGAGGGAGTTTTTATGATATCGTGACGGTATCCGAATGTAAGCTGGTGGATGGAGATTACCGCAGGATTTTAAAAGCCACGCTTTCTTATTTCCGTACACGGGATACGGCTTTTTATCATCGTCTGCGCCACGAAGGCTTTTTGCGGCATCTTTTAGTAAGAAAAGCGTCAAAAACGGGAGAAATACTGATCGCTCTTATTACGACTACGCAGCAGAGTATGGATCTGTCAGAATGGGCGGAGAGCCTTTTAAAGTTAGAATTGGATGGGAAGATCGTAGGAATCTTACATACGAAGAACGATTCCGTTGCGGATGTAGTGAAAAGCGACGAGACGGCGCTTCTCTATGGACAGGATCATTTTTATGAGGAGCTTTTGGGGCTTAGGTTTAAGATCTCCCAATTTTCTTTTTTTCAGACTAACAGCTTAGGAGCGGAAATCCTGTATGATACGGTAAGGGAATATGTGGGGAAAAGCGTTAAAAAGGATGGGGTCGTATTTGACTTGTACAGCGGAACGGGAACGATTGCACAGCTTATGGCTCCTGTAGCCAGAAAAGTGATCGGTGTGGAGATCGTGGAAGAGGCGGTGCAGGCGGCAAAGGAGAATGCTAAGCTTAATGGATTGTCTAATTGTGAGTTTATTGCAGGAGATGTGTTGAAAGTATTGGATGAGCTTGCGGAGAAACCGGATATGATCCTGTTGGATCCGCCCAGAGACGGAATCCATCCGAAGGCATTGCCGAAGATTATTGCTTATGGGGTGGAGAATATCATCTATATTTCCTGTAAGCCAACGAGTCTGGCAAGGGACCTGCAGGTATTTTTGGAGAACGGGTATGAAGTGGAGCGGGGAGTGGCGGTGGATCAGTTTCCTTGGACGGGGAATGTTGAGACTATTGTGTCTTTAAGCCGCATAAAATAAGGGTTTTCAGGTGTTTA
>OFGZ01000092.1_pt1 | contig 78768 bp, 71 predicted proteins | sample 1521871 | NCBI WGS metagenome assembly OFGZ01 (sample SAMEA3504091, study PRJEB24116) | mouse gut metagenome | biome: mouse gut; feature: mouse-associated habitat; material: faeces | place: Denmark | collected 2011
CCCAATCGGTGGTGTCAACACCAAGTTCCTGCATGAGCTTGAGAACTATGCTGCGCCGGGCTTTCAGTTCATCACGACCACCGTTCATGGCTTCGACCGCCATACAGAGTGCGGTGTATTCCTTTACGGTCATCTCCTTGAGGGAGTCGGTGCGTCCGGCGGTGTACTGTAACACAAATTGCCGTCTTGCCTCGTCCGGCTCCCCGTGGATCGTGAGCTTATGGAAGGCGGAGAAGAACCTCCCGAAGTTTGTCACTTGCTGTGCCATATCACTTACAGGTTTTATGGGCGAGTGCAAAACTAATGTTACCCTGATACTTCTCAAGCCACATCAAGGCTTCTTCGATTTTGGTTTTCACCAAAGAGACCTCCCGGTTGGGATAGACATTGGCTATTGTCTTAGATGCCAATTGCAGGTGGGTCTGAGTCGCTGTTACGACCTCTTCCAACTCCTCAAGTTGGTGCTTATTCAAATTATCCATATCATTGTGCTTTATTAGGTTTCCAATCAATTGTCACTATTGCGATAACCTCGCCACTCCCTTCGCAGTCGGGGCAAGTTATTTCCGGCATACCGATGCCATTGTAGAACCACCCTTTGCCACCGCAGTATGGGCAGGTCATTGGCCGGGTACAGAAAGCCTCCTTGTGAATGCGTCCACCCGGCTCAATTATTATCGTTTCTTGTCTCTTGCTCATATTATCCAAGATTGTTAGATGTTCTTAAAATGCCTTCTTCCCACACGGTGTAGTAACTTCCGGGGTCTTCGGTAAAGCGACCTTGGCAGAACGCCTTGTAACCGACAACCCGGACTTTCAATCCGGCGATGTATCTGAGTCGGACAGCAGCCTTACCCATTGGCTGACCTTTATGCTCCTGCGAGATGAAGATGAAACTTTTTGCCGGGAAGCGGTCGATGAGGTTCTTGGCTTGGTCATAAGTCCACCCGGCTACCTGAAAGCTGTCCACAATCACGAAGTGGGGACTCTTCGGCTTTGCGAGTCGCTCGACCAACTCATCATAGGTATCACTCGTTGCGACCCGGAAGCGACCTTGCACCTCGGCCATTTTGAAGCGGTCAATACGCTCCTTGAAAGATTGGCTCACGCCTTCCTCATAGGAGAGGTACAGGGTCATTCCGTAGTTGCAGAGTTCTTTGGCGAGCTGCATCACAAAGCTGCTCTTGCCGGACGCGGACGCACCGCTGATGAACCATGCCTCGTTGGTGGTGGGGTAGCCGAATGGCTGACTCCATTTCTCACCCCAAGGCAGGGTCTTGTAGGTCTTGGCAAGAACCTCTTTCGGACTATATGCTCGCTTGGCCATTGTTACTTCTGATTTTTGAGCTCCTCTACCAATAGTTTTGCAAGAGTCACTGAGGTTTTGGCTATCGCCACGGGAGCACCCCATACAGGCTCTCCCTCTTCAGTTACCTCATCTACTATCACCGGATTGCTAAGAATTGCAGCCATCGCGTCTTTAGCGATTTCATAAGTGCGCTGCTCCCAATCTATCTCTCCACTTTGCAGACGGCGACCCATTCTGATTACCGTTTCCATATATTGTTTCTCAAGTACGCTTATCATAATCATTGTCTTTTTTGTTTTGAGGTTTTGGCTGTATGTTTATAGCACCAACCGACTATCATTGAACCATTAAGTACGGGAGGCATCAGTTTTTTACTTCTAAGGGTTATATTTCCGTCCTCGTGAACTTGACTTAAGTAGCCTTCAATAGTTCTGCCGGTTACAAACACAAAAAGTATCAGCTTTCGCTTGTTGGCTTTTGCCAACTCTGACGGGTCTTTGAGAACCCGTCTTGAGCCATCGGCAAAGGTGACTTTTATCTTGTAGCCGCTCATTGTCTTTTCAGTTTTTCGATTTCTGTATAAACTCGGCGAAGACCGCCGCCACTCTTCCGGGCAATCTCCCCGGCATCCGTTCCCTCCGGCGCATTGATTTTGGCTACGATTCGCGCCTGTTCAAGGAGGAATTTGGTGCGCTCCTTACCATCGTCCGGCGTAACCTTGCTGTAGCGGTCTCCATAGCGACTGAGCATCTCGGTGTAGCCGACCTTCTTGCACTCGATGGAGCGGTTGATCTTCTCCTTGAGTCCGTCCGCACCCATCATGTACCATGCGCAACAACGCTCAGTGGCATTCCACAGTGCCTTCAGTTCGAGGAAGGCTTCATATTGCAGGTCTCCGGCTTCATCAAGTATGATGAGGGGGCAGTCGAGTGAACGGAGGTAGAAGACAAGGTCTTCATACACGTCCGAGTAGCGACCCTTGGCGTTGACACCAAACTCGGCGGCGATTTTGCGGACGAGCTTCAGCTTTGTCTTCACCTGTGAGCAGTCTATATAGACGGCATTCGGATGGGTCGAAACATAGTGCTTGGCGGTGAAGGTCTTCCCGATATTAGGCAGGTCGCACATGATTGCGCTGATGCCGCTTGCCTGACAAACCTCCAACTGCGCCGTGATGAATTGGAAGGTGGGGGTCTTTGCCACCTTCCACTCAATCTCATTGCGGAGGGTGACTCCGAGTTTCCGGGCGATGCTGATCCAATTAGCATCGCTGAGGACGCGGTCGGTCTGACCATTCTTTACCGCGCTATAAACCGAGGTCGTGATGCCAAGGAAAGCTGCGTGTTTCGCATCGCTCGGATAGTTGGCGCGGTTCGCCTTTATCGCGGCGAGGATTTTGTTTTTGATTTCTGTTGTAATCATATTCTAACAGTGTTATAAGTTCGTTCTAAAGGTCTGCCAAGGCTCGTGCGGCGTAGTCGTCAGTGAAGCCCATATCTTGTGTTTCTCGCGGTTCTTCCACCGGAACGGGGACTTCTTCGGGTTCGACTGTTTCAGCGGCACTGTCGCGCTCTGAGAGGCCGACACGGGCGATTGCGTGGTCTTCGATGTATTTGTTGAAGTGGCTGATCTTTTTGCGCTGCTCAACAAAGACCTGTTCATCCTTTTCGGTCTGCTCGGCTCGTGCGGTGCAGAAAGTGCCAACGTTGTCAAGTCGGTCGATATACATGTCACCTTGGTAGATAAACATATCGGTGATTTTGCCCTCGGCATCGGTGAGGTAGTAAGCCTCGACCTTGTAGTCATTGGGGGCGAGCAGTTCGATTGCCTCGGTCTTGCTCAACCACCAATCCTCACCCGCTACCCGGCAGTAGGAGTTTCTCCTGATGGTGGTGCTGACCCTTTCGCCTACATACCGGGCGATGGTCGCTTTGTCGAGGGGTTGCAGGGTCGGGTTGATATTGGCGACAAGCACGTCCCACCGGGTCATCCCCTTGTATTTTTTCTGATTGGGGTGCAGGGCGTGGTTGTATTCGTAGATGTCGCGCAGATCATCGGCAATCAGTTCGTCCCATGTGTAATATTCCTTCTCGACATAGGTGTCGTTCAGTTCATCAAACACCTTGACGCTCTCGGTTCGGTACTGTCTGCTCTTGGCGTAGAACCTGCCGATACCGATATGGTTGCGGTGCTCTATGCTCCGCTTTTTCGCGCCGTTGAACTGCTCGGCGTGTTTCTCCTGCGAATTCATCGGGGCGCAGAACCTTACGAAGGGGAACATCACCCCGGCGCGGAGGAATGAATCGCGCCATTGACTCATGAGGTGATTCTCGACCTCAACCTCTGCCGGGCAACCCCAACCCTGACGGTCAAGGAGTCTGAACATATCTCGGAACATATCAACCACAAGATCTACGTTCTTGGCGCGGTTGTAGGCCGAACCTATGCAGCAGCCGCTTGTAACATCGTAGGCGTAGTAGGCTTTCGGACGAATCCGGCTATCCTTGAGTTTGCGCGGAAGGTCGCGGTCGTCAAACGATACCTTGGAGAGTGAGAATTCTCCGTGGTGGCGGTGCATGTGCGGCATCTGCTCGTGCATGAAGGTAGTGTAGCTTGAGAGACGGTGTTCAATCAGCACCCGGTTCTTAGGTTTGTTGAGGTAGTTGTTTATGGTCGCCTCGCTCAGAACCATCGGCTCACCATTCTTGTCTGTGAATTGTTCGGGGTCAAAAAGCTCGCCGGTTTCGGGGTCATATACATCAAGTTCCCCGGTCACGAATGAATTATAGAGCTCAAGGACGTTCGTATTCCAAGGCTTATTAGGCAGGACGGCGATGCCGAGTATCAGACGCTCGGTCTTATGGTCAACCTTTCTCGCTGACTGGTTGCCGAACTTACCGCTGATGAGGCAAACGTAACCGTTGGCCTTGTAGTCGTTCACCTTCTTGCGGAAACGCAGGGTCGAAGCCGGAAGGGTGTGACCGAAGTGCTTGCGCAGGGTCTCAATGGTCGTGGCCATCATGCTCCAATCATACTTACCACCGAACAGTCTCTGAGCGGTCGAGGCTCGTTCATAGAGTTTGATGCAGGTATTGAGTACTGAGGCATTTGTGATATATTCCTTGGCTTTGTCTGCTGTGAGAGCCACACCACATTTGCCCTTGTCAAAGAAGAAAGCGGTGGCTGCTTGGTCTACCTCATAGTTGCTCTTTATCCAACCTTCAAGCCGCGCCTGTGCGCCGCCGGGATAGACCTCGTTGACTTTATCTTGATAGCGTTGGGGTAAGCTGTCAACGGCAACCAACGCATAACATCCGGCTGCGCCGCCACCCCTGCGCACCACATCAAAGCGGCCACGCGAGGCGAGCTGCTTGTAGTTCGGCTCGGACATGATGCCGCCGTCCACAAGGTCGCGCATGGAGATGCAAAGTCTGTTACCGTAGTATTCCATAACCCAATCAGTTATCTGAGAGCAGCCGCCCGTTCCTGAATTTCGTAAATCATCGGGATTGTCACATTCTCGAATGATGCAACCTCCTTACCTCGGAAGAAGATGTGTCCTGTTCCGTCAGTTCGATAGAATTCAAGGACAGCACCATTGGGCAGATACTGACGCATTGTACCGTCAGCATCGTGAAAGGTTTCTGTCATCGGGAGTGTCACCATCAGCACACCGCCACGGTTCAGAGCTGCCTTGCGGATTCGCTTATGAAGATCATTGTCCTCATACTTCGTTGACAGTGCATTAAACACCGTGCGCTCGGTAACCTTGAACAGCTTCATCAGAAACTGCCGGTCGGCTCTTGATACTGCGATTTGTTTTTTCATTTGCTCACTTATTTAGTTGTTTATTCATTTTTTCGATGGTCTCTCTCAGCGAAAAATATCCGGCGTTGAGTGCGTTGTACTGCTTAGAGCAGCAGCACTCGTAGTCATCGTGGGTTACCTCAAAATCATTAAGGACTAACCCTATCTCCGCAGTCTTGCGCTCCAAGTGCTTGAGGAGCATCTTGACTGCCTTATCGGTTCTTTTTTCTGATTTCGCTTTCATCTTTTGAAAATTTGGTGGGAAGACTCGGACTCGAACCGAGGCAATACAGTCGGTTTGGTTACCGCTGTTGTTCTACCAACTGAACTATCCTCCCGAAATGCCGCCGGGCTTGCATTCCGGCGGCGGTTCAAATGTTGTGCCTTTCGGCTTTCCCGGCTCTCTCGCCGGAGGATTGCCCTCTCTTGGGTCTAACCCTTATACAAGTAAATTTTGCAGGTTATCATTTTCGTACAGATACTCATTCATCTTCTATTGTGTAGCCAAACCTCCCTTCTGCGTAATTTTCGCACTGGTCAATCATTTGCTTGATTTCCTGTGCGTCCGCATCGCTCGCGTTCGCCTCAACCACCCATGATCCATCTGCCCATACGCAGTTTACATGATCATCAAGGAAATCACCAAGCCTATCCTGTAGTAAAATCGCGATGTCGCGGTCATTGGTGTTGATTATTATAATCTTGTTCATAATCTTAAATTTTGTAAACTCGCGGTTTTTTAGTACCTTTGGCCGCTCGTTCATTACTGAATACGCTGCAAAGTTACAGAATTTCTGTAACACCACCAAATTTATTTCAGAAAAAAATGGAGATATTTCAGAAATTACTATCCAAGGAGGAGATTAACAACCGCTTTATTCGGGCGGTTAACGCAGTTATAAGCCACAATTTAGTCCCCAACAAGTCTGCATTGGCAGAATCTCTTGGGGTAAAACCGGCAAAATTTTCAGAAATTCTGAACGGACGCATGAAAGCCGGAACTGATATGCTCGCTATAATGTGCGACTTCTATAAAGTTTCTGCGGAATGGCTACTCATGAGCCGAGGCAATAATATTTTCAGAGAAAATCCCAATCTGCCAAAATATTGGGTGGACGATGATGATTTAACAAGCATTTACCCAAGCGAGAGCCAAAAGCCACAGAAAACAAGCTCGATAAGTGGTGCAGAACCGTTTTTAGCATTAATCCGAGAGAAGGATGATGTTATAAGGTCTCAAGCAGAGGAGATTGGAAGGCTCAAGGAACGAGTAGAACAACTTGAACGCGAAAAAAACGACTATGCACTCTCTTCTCAGACTATCCCAAAGGAGTTGGAAATCTCCCCGACAGATTAAGAGACGAATGGGAGAGTACCGGGATATGTCCAAACTGAAACCAAGGGGATACCAAATCGCCCTCTGAACGTACCCGGATTCGCCCTTTTTAGGGGTGTTACCCCCTTAAAACGGGATCATTTAGAGGTTAAATCGCTGATTTTAGCCTTTTTAATAAGGTGTATAATTGCAATAGGGTGGTTTTTTCTTCATAGTGAAATGCGTTTTTCGGGGGTCAAACTTGAAAAATCGGTATTTTACCCCCTCTCTATCTACCCCCCTGAATACCCCAAATGTGTAACCCCAGTTTTCTCAAAATGTAACCCCACTTTGTAACCCCACCTGTAACCCCACCACCTTAAATTGCTCCGTTTGGGCATAAAAATAGGGGAGCGGTGGGGCTCCCCGGCAGAAAGGCTTTCTAACGGCACTCTAAAGCCGTTCCGACCATATTCTAAAGGCATCAATCATCTACGCCGTCATTCGCCCCACGAGGGGCTGTGAGCAGCGTAGATTGCTTTATTATAGCACGTTTGGTAACTACTGTACCGCCGCCGCTCAACCCGGCACGGCGCAGGTAATCATACCCACAACCGACCTGTTCCGGGGTCAAATGGTGGAATACGGCGGCAATAGACCCAAAATAGAGGTCTTTACGCTTGCCGATGAGATGGACGTGTATCACTTTGATTGGTCTCATAGTCTTGAATTTTTCCGCAAATATACACATATAACCGCTATTTGCAACCTTTTGAAATAAATTATTTTGCGACAACCCACAAAAAAATCGGCGCGAAGCCGACTCCCCTCCCCTATCCTACCAACCCTTCCGGCCATGCAAACCAACGCAAGCCGATGATGCGCCCCATGCAAACCCTCGTGTAAACTTATGAGGCCGGAATGTAAGCCAAAATTAAACCAATGTAAACGCTTCGTTTTTTTCGCGCCACTCCCCTACCCTCACCTAACTAACTGAAATCAAAAGGCTTTCATCAAAATCGACCGACCTCAACATCAAACGCTTCGTTCTGTGCCCCATAACTTTCAATATCTCTCATCAACAAATCAAAAGCTGTTGTCATACTGCCGTTGCGATCTCTCCTTTCCTGATGTTTATAGAGATTCCTGTCATTGAACCAATGGCTGTCGCCGGTCGTTTCTGCGTATGCCTGAACAATTTTCGTGCGTACCGCCACCTCTATCTTCTCTATGGCATTGAATATCACAGACCGCAGTCTTCTGTCAAAGCGATAGAGGTCAATGATATCAGAGAAATGAATGTCGCTCTTCTTAAACCTATGGTCAGCAATGGGATTGTCGTTGTCTTGAAAAGGATATGTATAGGCGCGAAGCCGATAATAACTGATGTTTGACAAGTATTCTTTCGCCAGTTGCTCATCATCAATGATCAACCCGCGATTCCGGAGTTTGTCAACTTGCTCTTGCAGTTGCAGAGGGCGTTTCGTGTAGTCCATAAAAATCGAAGACCTCCCCGGGTGCGCTGTTCTACGGGAAGCGTGGGAGGTCGTATCAATTGCAAATTTAGCACAAATACTCCTGTCCACCAAATTTCCAATTAAAAAAAATTATAAAATTTATAATCTCTCTGAAATTTTAAATTCAGCAGACGCAAACTGCATAAGCCTTCAGGTTGGTCTAATTCTGTTTGCGGTAGGTCAGGGCGGCCGCCAGATTGGTCAGCAGGGCGAAGGCTGCGAGCATCAAGTATTGTGTCTGAAGAGAGGAGACCGGTGTGGCTTTCAGGTAGAGGGAGCGCATTATGTCTATGAAATAACGTGGAGGGAGCGCGTAGGTCAGATATTGCGCCCACTCAGGCATGGAGCTGATCGGCGTGAGAAGTCCGCTCATCAGCACGCACAGCAGAACCACAAACAGCATCAGGAACATGCTCTGCGACATGCGCGCCGAATAATTGGCTATGATGATGCCGATTCCCGACATGACCAGCACAAACAACATGGCCGCCACATATACGGCGGCAAGGCTTCCGGCCGGAGTCAGTCCATAGACCAGCGCGGCAATCAACATGCCCAGCGAGATGTCCACAAGCCCGATAATCCAATAAGGAATCACCTTCGACAACACAAACACCGGTGTCGGCACCGGTGTGACATTCATCTGCTCGATGGTGCCGGTCTCCTTCTCCCCCACCAGATTGAGCGCGGGCAGAAATCCACAGATCATTATAAGAAGCATGATCATGAGTGCCGGTATCATGTAATTTCGGTACTCAAGCGTGGGGTTGTAGAAATAAGTCACCACACTGCCGGAGTGCATCGGCGTTCCTGTGAAAGCCGCTATCGTTCCCGTCACCGACTGCATTACATATTTTGACCCGAGTGTACCCTTTATGCCGTTGACCCCGTTGGCACTGATATGCGGACGCGCCGCACGTCCCGACTCCACATCTCTCTGGAAATCGCGAGGCAGTTCCAGTATGACATCCGCCTCACCTTTCTCTACCGACCGTAACGCGGCCTCGTAGCTCGCGGCGGCCGACACCGTGAAGAATGGAGAAGCCTCCAGTCCGGCTATTATCTCACGCGACAACCCGCTGTGGTCATGATTCACCACCGAGACACCAACATGCCTCACATCCATCGTGGCAACCAACGGTATGATAAGGATTACCATACATGGAAATATGAATGCCACTTTCGGAAGAAACCGGTTCCTCCTGAAGAGTATGAACTCCTTGCGTAAAAGAATAAACAATGTCCGCATCACTGCAATCTGATTTTGAAACGTCTTACCGATATGAGAATCAAAGCCGATGTCATCAGCACCAAAACTGAAAGCTCTGTGACGACTGCACCGAAGCCGAGACTCTCGATTATGATCTTGCGCATGGCCGGTATGTACCATTTCGCCGGCACGATGTTGGAAATCCACTGAAGCAGAACCGGCATGTTCTCGACCGGAAACATCATGCCCGAAAGCATTATCACCGGAATTATGAAAACCATTCCCGACACGAGCAATGCTGCCATCTGCGACTCCACCAGCGTTGACACGAACAGGCCGAGCGCAAGGGCAAGCACTATATAGACCAGCGAGACCACCACAAGCGCCGCTACCGAGCCCGACAGTGGCACTTCGAGAGCATATTTGGAGATCAGCAGTATGATGGTGAGGTCAACCGCCGCGAGCAGGAAGTAGGGAATCATCTTGGCAACGACAATCATGGCCGGACGCACGGGCGACACGAGAAGAACCTCCATCGTGCCGGTCTCTTTCTCCCTCACAATCGATACTGATGTCAGCATGGCGCATATCAGCATGAAGATAAGCCCCATTATTCCGGGCACGAAATTATACGCGCTCCGAAGCTGAGGATTGTAGAGTATTGTCACCCCCGGGGTCATTGCCCCATCGGTCTCGGTGAGAATCTGGGTGAGATAACCCGAAGCCGTCTGGGCCGTGACCGGATTGGAGGCATCGACCACCACCTGATAATCGCCCGAGGTGTCATAATCAGCGGCGAAGACCACAACGGCAAGCGCTTCGTTGGCCGAGATGGCGCGGTCTGTCTCTGAAGGTGCCAGATAGCCCTTGAAGGTTATGTATGGATTGTGGGCGAGCTGCCCTACCTTCGACTCCACAGCCGGAGTGATACATGGGGCCGACACCATGACCTCCACATCGTTGACCTCGGTCGAGATGGCAAAGCCGAAGAGTATCATCTGCACCACAGGTATGAGGATAGCTATCATCAGTGTGCGGGGGTCACGCACTATGTGCAACGCTTCTTTCCGTATAAAAGCAATAAAACTCTTTTTCATCTGTCGAAGTTGTTTAGAGAGTGTATATGCCTATTGGCGCGAGGCCCGCGAGGCAAGGCATCTGAAAACCTCGTCCATATCGGCAGCGCCATATTCTCTCTTCAATTCCGCAGGAGTGCCCATCGCCTTGATACAGCCGTCGACCATTATCGATACCCGCTGGCAATATTCCGCCTCGTCCATATAATGAGTGGTGACGAACACGGTTGTGCCTCCGGCGGCGGTTCGGTAGATGAGTTCCCAGAATTGCCGCCGGGTTATGGGATCGACTCCACCGGTGGGTTCATCGAGAAACACCACGTCCGGTCGGTGTATCGTGGCCACTGAAAACGCCAGCTTCTGCTGCTGCCCCAACGGGAGCACCGACACAGGCATATCCATCTCGGCCGTGAAATCGAGCGAAGCGGCAAGCGTAGCGCATCTTTCCTCTATTTCACGCCGGCGAAGTCCGTAGATTCCGGCAAACAGGGCGATGTTCTGGCGGACGGTCATCTCGTTGTAGAGCGAGAACTTCTGGCTCATGTATCCGATATGACGTTTGACCTGCTCGCTCTGACGTGCCACATCATATCCGGCAACCGAGGCTTTCCCGGCGGTCGGTTTGCTGAGACCGCACAACATGCGCATGGCCGTCGATTTTCCGGCACCGTTCGCACCGAGGAACCCGAATATCTCTCCGCGTGCCACGCTGAAACTTATGGCATCAACAGCCGTGAAGTCGCCGAACCGCTTTGTCAGCCTGTCGGCACTTATCACCGCTTCTGATTTGCACGAATCTTCCATCTTACCTCTCATTTCCTTTTCCGAGTATTTTTATAAATACATCCTCGATATTCGGCATTATGCTTCCGGCCTCGATGATTCCGGGCAGCGATGAAAGCGCCCGGCCGTCATATCCTTCTTTCAGAAACACATGTATGTATTCGCCGAAAAGATACGCCTGCTCCACACCCGCCTCCCCGCGCACCTGCTGCAAAAGAGTGTAGTTGTTCTCTCCCCGCACGGCGAGAAGGGGCATCATGTTCCTGTCAAGTATCTCCCGCAAGGCTCCGGTCTCAATGATGCGCCCGCTGTCCATAAGCGATATCCGGTCACAGCGCGATGCCTCATCCATATACGGTGTGGAGACGATAATGGGCATTCCTTTGCACTTTATATCGGAAAGAATATCCCAGAACTCTTTTCGCGAAACAGCATCCACACCTGTGGTCGGCTCATCGAGAAAAAGAATCTCCGGCTGGTGTATCAATGCGCAGCAGAGCGCGAGTTTCTGCTTCATGCCCCCCGACAATGCGGCTGCCTTGCGTTTGCTGAAAGGGGCAATCTGACTGTATATCGGCTCAATCATCCCGAAATTATCTGATACCTTCCCGCCGAAAAGCGACGCGTAGAAGGTCAGGTTCTCCTCTACCGACAGGTCGGGATAGAGTGAGAACCGCCCGGGCATATACCCGGCCATTCGCCTTATGCTCCGGTAACGGGTCACGATGTCGGCACCGCAAACAGTCGCGCTCCCCGAATCGGGAAGGAGCAATGTGGTCAGTATCCTGAACAAAGTGGTCTTCCCCGCGCCGTCCGGACCTATCAGCCCATAGATTTCGCCACGCTCCACGTCGACCGACACTCCGTCGAGTGCCTTGACCCTCCCGAAGCTCTTGCAAAGCCCTTCTGCATGGATTGCCGCTCCACTCATAATATCACCTCTCCGAAGCCACCGATCTTGAGCCGTCCGTCGTTCCTGACGGATATCTTCACCGCATATACAAGATTCGACCGCGAGTCGCGGGTCTGGATATTCTTGGGGGTGAATTCACTTTCCGGAGAAATCCATGTCACCGTTCCCGGATACTCGTATTGCCGGTCTCCGCCGAAATCGGCTATGACCTTGACTTTCTGTCCTAACTTGACATCGGCAAGCTGCGCGGAAGTAAGGTAGGCGCGGAGATACATCCTGTCAAGATCGGCTATCCTTACAAGGGGCTTGCCGGGGGCAGTGTATTCACCTGCCTCGCAATACTTGGTCAGAACCGTTCCGGTCAGGGGGGATTCGATACGGCAATCGGCTATACGGCGTTCAATCTGACGTATCTGCATGGCGAGCGAGGAGGCTGACTCATTTATCGATGCCGTATTGTTGGCCAGCGATGACTGCTGGGCTGAGATTCTGTCCTCAAGCACCTTGATCGCGGAATTGATGTCGTCAAGTTGTTTGGTGGTCGCGGCTCCGTCGGCCAACAGGTTCTCAACCCGTCTCCTCTCTGAAATCTGCTTCTCAAGCTCACGTTTCGAGGCGGCGAGTTGCAACGCGATGTCGGGCCGCGAAGCGTTCGAGGCCGATTGCTGGTAGAGGAGCTGTTCTTTCTGCAATTGCAGCTGCACGGTGTCAACAAGTGCCAGAAGTTCTCCTGCCCGCACTGTGTCTCCCTCTTCGACATCAAACATCAGTATCTTCCCCGCTGTCTCGGCCGAAAGCGTGACATCGGTCGCCTCAAAGTTGCCCGAGGCATCGTATTCCTCATTTTTTGAGCATGACAGAACAGTAAGCGCGGCCAACAGCGGTGCCACTGCAAGACTTATCTTTCTCATTTGTTTTTCAGATGGTTAAGATTATAAATAGCTTTGACTAATTCGATGCGGTGCTGCGAGAGGTCGTTTTCCGCAAGCTCCTCGTCGGTGAGTTTCGTAAGCAATGCCGTCGCATCTATCACACCGTTGCGGAGCTGGGAGCGGGCGGCGGCCATGACGGAGGAACGCAGGCGCACTATCCGCTCGTCATCGCGCATGACCTCTCTCAATGCGGCTATCTTCCCCATTGATTCTGTCATTGCCACGTCATTGTTGAAATTGAAAGTGGCGCGCTCCACCTCTACCCTGTCCCGTCGCAACCGCAATCTGTCAAGAGAGTTACTGCGGGTGTACAGTGCTCCGAAATTCCACCCTATCTTGATTCCGGCCATGAAGTTGAACGAGAGGTCGCGGGTCTGCATGTTGCGGAACATGTTGTAACCCGGATAACCGTAGTATGCCGAGGCAAACGCGCCCACGGTCGGAATCAGCGATGATTTCACCCCTACTTCGAGGGCTGTCAGATTGGCAAGAGTGCGGTCGAAGAGCCGGTTCTGGGGGTTAAGGTCGGTCGCATAAGGTCCGGCATCTTCAGCCGGAAGAACAAGCTTGCGGTCTCCGAGAGAAGTCCCTATGAATATGCCGAGTATCCGGCCGAGACTCTCGCGCGATGCTGTCAATGTTGTTTTCTGCTGTCTCAGGGCGAGAAGCCTCGCCTCGATCTGGTCGCAGTCGCTCTGCATGGCCACACCGTTCCTGAACATCGAGCGCACCTGGCTCAGTGTGGAATCGACGAGGGCGATCGACTTATCGGTCCTCGTTATGCGTTCTTCGAGCAACAGAATGGAGAAGTATATTTCCTCCACCCGCGCCTCAAGCTCATAAAGCTGAACATCCAATGCGGCTGTCTCAACCGCCGAGGATGTCTCGGCCACCTTCCGGCTGGCGCGTGACCGCCCGCCATCCCATATCTGCTGCGCGACATCTATCCCTACACGGTACTGTGCCTTGTCAAGTCCGGGATACTCCACTCCGTTCTGGGCAAGCATACGTGTGAGCACATCGGGCAACGCCGCCACATCATTCTGCCATGTTACCTGCGCTCCGACCGTTCCCTGCGGAAGCCACGCTTTTGAGATGTCTGAAAGGTCGAGCCCTGCCAGTCGTTCTACCAACCCATATTGGGCGACCAACGGGTAATGCTCACGGGCGAGCCTGACACATTCACCGATGGTGATCTCCTGCGCCGACAACGGCAACAGCCAACCTAAGGCAATTATTATTGTAAGAATCCTTCTTTTCATGGTGTCTGATTTTTTCAACTTCCGGATTATCCCGTTTAGAGAATGCGAGATATGAAATTGCCTCACACCCTAAAGTTTTCAGCCGGGCAACAGCTCAGGAGATTCGTTTCATGATTATCTCCACATTCTCTTTCTTGCGTGCCTCGATATAGTCGTCAAAATCGGCATAGCCCATTACGGCCATCATCAGCGGATTGGCAAGAAAGGGGAAGACATTGAGACAGGCCACATCCCCTACGAGAGCACGGGCATCAACCTGAGCGATCTCCCCTCTGGCATGTGCTGCATCAAGTTCGCGTTGAAAGGCATCCATTCGGGCTGAGGCAGAAGCCGAGAGATTTGCTATCACATCGCCATACACTTCCGGTCGCGAATTAATGGTGGTGACGAAGAAGATGGGCAGCTCCCGGTTCTCCTTCAGGAAATCGATATGCGCCCCGATACCGTTTCTGATTCTCTCGCGTATATCGCCCGACGATTCCGCGAGTGGCGCGAGCACCATATTGATGATGTAGCCTAACTTTTCCTGAAAGATTCTCTCGAAAAGTTTCTCCTTCGTCCGGAAATAATAATGGAGCATGGCGTGCGTCACGCCCGCTTCGGCGGCTATGGCCGAGGTCCGCGCACCATCAAATCCCTTGGTGCTGAACTCCCGTGCGGCAGCCTCAAGTATCAGCTGCTCAGTATCCTTATTGGCCTTACTTTCTTGTTTATCCATATTGACTAACAATTTTGTTAGCGCAAATTTAAACAAATTTTCTCACCCGCCAAAATAAAACCTGAGAAAATTTGCTTTTGTCACCGATTTATCGCAAATTTGCAAACGAGGAAAATTATTCAAACAAATGGATAGGATTATGAATGGATTAAGGAAAATTTTGATTGCCGGGGCGGTTTTGCTGGCGAATGGTGTGACCGGCGGCTGGTGTGCGATGGCGCAGGGGCTCGACGGAGTGTGGACCGGAAAACTGGAACTTGGCGGCGGACGCTCGCTCAAGCTGGTGCTGCATGTTTCGGAGGCTGACAACTCGGTGCTGATGGACTCGCCCGAACAGAGCGCTTACGGTCTGACCGGCGAGAATGTCTCTCTCCGCAATGATTCGCTCAGCTTCGAGATTCCGAATCTCAGAATGTCCTACTCCGGCACGCGCAAGGAGAATCTGATTACCGGAACTTTCAGGCAGAATGGTTTCTCGCTCCCCCTCTCTTTCGAGCCGGGTGAGGTAAAACCGGAACGCCCCCAGACTCCGCAGCCGCCATTCCCGTACACTCAGGAGGAAGTCCGGATTGAGAACAAAGCGGCCAATGCCACATTGGCCGGGACTCTCATCTGCCCGGAAAACTGCACCACCTCTACCCCGGTTGTGGTACTCGTGACCGGAAGCGGCCTGCAGAACCGCGACGAAGAGGTCTTCGAGCATAAGCCGTTCGCCGTCATCGCCGACTATCTGGCCCGCAACGGCATTGCATCGCTCAGATATGATGACCGGGGCTACGGGGAATCTACCGGTGAAGTATTGACGGCCACAACAGCCGACTTCGCGCAAGACGCGCAAGCCGTAGTGGAATGGTTGCGCCGCCAAGGAAGATTCGGCAAAGTCGGCATAATCGGCCACAGCGAGGGTGGACAGATAGCCTACATGTTGGGAGCAGCCGGCGAAACAGACAGAACTGACGGAACAACCGGAGCCACCAATGCCTCCCCTGGAGCACCCGACTACATCATCTCGATTGCCGGGCCCTCGGTCAAAGGCACCAAGACGATAGCATATCAGAACAGAACCGCACTGCAACGGTCAGGCACGCCCGAAAAATATCTCGACGATATGCAGAAGGCGGTGGAGCAGGTATTCGAGTATAAACTGAAAAATCCTGACATCACCTCGATTTCCGATGAAGTGATGACAGGATTATATCCCGGCTGGGATGAAGACATGGTGACACGTCAGTTCACGGCCATGCTCAGACAATCAGTGATGGAGAAGCCGTCGAACGACTGGATGGTCTGGTTTCTGAACTACGACCCGGCCGAAGACATGCGCAGACTGAAGATACCGGCACTCATAATCTACGGAGAGAAAGACACCCAGGTACCACCGTCGCTCAACAGTGAACCTGCACGCCGGGCACTCCCCGCCGCGCAGATCAAGACCTACCCCGGGCTCAACCATCTCATGCAGCACGCCACCACCGGCTACAGCGACGAATACGCCACAATCCCCGAGACCATCTCCCCCGAAGTCCTCGCCGACATCCGCAACTTCATCCTCGCCCGATAGCGACACCCGACCCCTGCCTCCGCGATGTTTGCTCAGACCATGTGCCTCGGCGGGCGGCGGTCAGAAGCTGAAGATCTGGGCGCCGATCTGGAAGTAGGCGCGGTTCTCGACGGGATTGAACATTGCTGTCGCTGAAACAGGTATCTGGTAGCGGTCGGTGATCTTGATGTCGTATGTTACTTTCGCCTTGACATCGATTATTCCGGGCTTGTCGGAATAGAATGTAGACCTGTCCCCCTCCTTGTGCGCAAGGGTGAAAGCCCCTCCAACCGAGACATCAACCGTCCACCGCTGCTTGTCGAGACATCTGTATCCGGCCTCGACGTAAGTCGAGTAGCGGTTCTTCGAATCTTCGGAGTAGAGATTGTATCGGTCGCGTCCGAATATGATTGTCGACCATGACAGCGACAGCGGAAACTTAGGCCCGAAATTGTATGACAGGATGCAGTCGAGGAATCTTCCGGTCGTGCGGGCGTCGTAATTGAAGAATTCCTTGTTGTTGTAGTCCGCGCCGGGCGAGAAGTTGTATGTGTCCCAAAAGGCGAGCTTGAACCCACGGAACGAGAACTCAAGGAAGTAGTTGAATTCCTTGTAATTTCCGGTCACGTTGGTGCCGTTCCATAAGCCGAAATTCACATACTTGTTCTTGTCGTGTACGCTGAGCGAGGTACACATCACCAGTCCGTCGCTGACCTCTATTCCGCGCCACAGGTGGTTGTTGGCTATACGGAAATCGAAGTCCATGTAGTCTGCCACGGGACGCAGTTTATCGGAAATCGTACCGTTTCCACCATCACTCGCCTTTGCGCATACGGCACCGGTCAGAAGCGCCATCACTACAAAACATTTCCTCCACATATCTTTTACCATTCTTCTTGTCAGCAATTTGTGTTATTATCAAGGTCGATGATCACTTTCATTGATGTGTCGCGGTTGTCATCGATAAACCGGTAGGCATCGTCGTACCGCTCGAACGGGAACCGGTTGCTCACCAACGGTTTCAAGTCAACAATTCCACGGTTCACGAAATCGACCGCCGTCTCGTAGTCTTCGTGGCGGTACATCATCGAGCCGATAAGCTGCAGCTCATGCTCGCCGAGGTAGAACATGCTGAGCGCAGGATCTTTTGAGAAGACCGCCACTATCACTATGTCACTCCCCTTCTCGATTGTCTCCATCAGCGACCGGATGCTCGACTCCACTCCGGCCACCTCGAAGCCAACCTGATAGCCTTCGTCGCCGAACACCTCTTTCAGGGCTTCCTTGAGCGGAGTCACTGCCACGTTGGCCGTGTATTCTATGCCGCACTCGCGCGCCTTGCTGAGACGCAGGTCGCTGATGTCTGTGATCAGCACCTTGCGGGCACCGCGTGCCTTGCAGAACTGAGCCACGAGATTGCCGATTGTTCCGGCACCGCTCACAACCACATTCTTGCCGGCCACATCGGTGCGTATCGAGGCATGGGCACCCACCGCGCAAGGCTCCATCATTGCTCCGTCGTCGAAACTCATCCCCTCGGGGAGAACCACGATGCGCTCGTCGGTTGTTACGAAATAGTCCTGCGCAACGCCGTCGGCCTGAAACGCCTCTACCCGCAGATTCTCGCACACGTTGTACTGTCCGCGACGGCAGGGTCCGCACTTGCCGCATACCTCCTGGGGACTCGCCGTCACCTTGTCACCGGGCTTGCAGCTCTTCACGTCAGAACCGGTGGCGACAACCACAGCCGAGAACTCATGTCCCTGTACCACCGGATATTTCGTGGCCGGATGAAGCCCGTGGTATGAATGTATCTCGCTGCCGCAGATTCCGATACGCTTGATATTTATCAGAACCTCGTTCGGTTTGAGGTCGCGGGCCTCGGGAGCCTTGACATCGGTCTTGATCTCGATGTGCTTAGGCTCGGTCAGAATTGCTTGTCTCATATTTTCAGTCTTATGTTTTTCTCTGTTTATTTTTTCTTTGAATTTCATTACATTGCAGGACAATCATGTCCGGTGTTACCGGTGATGTTTCTCGACCGGTGCGCCTGTCCATCCCTCATCAATCTTGCCGTCGATTTCCTTGACAATCTTATTGTATGTCTTCTTGTCGAGACGGTAGAAGAGCATGATTCCCGCAGTCAGGACCCACAGTATTCCGGGTATGGTGCTGAAAGCCATGTGGAACACCTCTTTCACACTCTCGCTCTGCATGGCGTTGGCCACATATCCGGCCTCACCCATGGCCAAGGCAAGCAGGGCGGTGCCGAGTGCCATACCGATCTTGTTGGCAAGCGAGATGAAAGCATACTGGAAACCGTCGTTGCGTATGCCGGTCTTCCATTCTCCATATTCCACACAATCAGGTATTATCGCATATATCGCCGTATTGAATCCCGAGAAGAAGAACTGGGCTGTGGCCGCCAGCGTGTAGAACATCACCGGCGATGTGTTTGGCGAGAAGTAATAGAGCAGTATCATGCTCACTCCGGTCAGCAGGCTGAACACGCTCGCGGCCCATCCTTTGTTGTTGGTCATCTTGAATACCAGGGGGAAGAGTGCCGCTCCGGCTATGCTCGGCAGGATTATCACCATCGAAAAGAATGAGAATAGATTCTCGTTGCCTTCCACATACTTGAAGTAGTAAATCATGTCGGCATTTCGCCCGTAGAGTATGAACCCGAAAAGGAGCTGACCGATCACTGCCATAATAAAGGGCTTGTTCTTGGCCACCGCCCGCAACTGCTGGCCCAACGGGTAGGACTTGCGAGACGGAGGTGTCACCACTTCCTTGGTCTTCGCGAAGCAGAACCAGTGGCAGGCCGTGAAAATGGCACCATATATTATGGCCACACACATGAATCCACGGGCGTTGCTGAGTGTGCCGTCACCGCAGAATTTCACCAGAGGCACGGTGACTATGTTGATTATTCCGATTGCCACCATAGCCGCCACCGAACGGCTCGTGTTGAGCTTGGCACGCTCGTCGATGTTCTGTGTCATCGCCCCGCACAGCGTGCCGTAGGGCAGATTGACGCATGTGTAACCGAGCACCAGAAGTCCGTAGGTGAGGCTCATGTAAACCACCTTCCACGTGTAATCCATTTCAGGCTGGGCCCAGAAACATAGTATCAGCACAATCGATGTGAGCGGGGCACCGAACAGCAGCCAGGGTCTGAACCGTCCCCACCGCGACCGTGTGCGGTCGCTGAGACTTCCGATCAACGGGTCATTGACAGCGTCCCAAACTCTCGATACAAGGAGCAGCGTCGCCACCGCGCCCATGCCTATGCCGAAAACATCGGTATAGAAAATCATCAGGAACGACACCACGAACGACCAGCTGAAATTACAGCCTACGTCGCCGAATCCGTATGCTATCTTGCTTATCAGAGGCACCTTGATGTTTTCTGCCGCTTCAACAGAATTTTTCATGTCTAAATTTGATTTCGAATTGATTTTAAAGTTTCGCGATACAAAAATAGGGTGCCGTTGTTCTAAAGAAAAGGGAAATTCAAAGAAAATTTTACGCAACCGTTCCCGCAACCGTTCCCAAAATCCGCAACCGTTCCCAAAAATAATCTCAAATCGTTAGCCTTTTTGAAAATAATGTCTTATATTTGAATCCGGATGTTTCCGGACCGGATTATCGGGAATCCGGTTGCTGACCATGTAAAAACTGTCGTATGCCATGAAATATGTAACGATAATCGACATAGCCCGTGAACTCGGCATCTCAAAATCGACCGTCTCAAGAGCTCTGGCCGGTGACTCGCACAATGTCAAGCCCGAGACCATGCGCAAGATCCAGGAGACGGCCGCAAGGATGGGATACCGCCGAAATGAACTTGCGGTTAATCTCCGGCGCCAGACCACAAGAAACATCGGTATCGTCATACCGGAGATTGTCACGCCCTTCTTCATGAGTTTCATACAGCACGTGCAGCGCGACATGCGCCAGAAAGGATTCAGGTCAATCATCGCCGTATCTAACGAAGACTCCGGACAGGAACTGGAGAATCTTGAGATGCTTGAGCAGTGCCGCATCGACGGCATTCTCATCTGCCCGTGCCATAAGTCGGTGAACATCCCGACTTACCGTCGTCTGATAGACAACGGTATACCGATGGTGTTTTTCGACAGGAAAGTTAGTGGCATGGAGGTCTCGCAGGTATGCATCGACGATGACCTGATGTCGCATTTCATGGTTGAGACACTTATCAGAAAAGGGCGCAAGAAGATTGTGCATATCGCCGGACCCGACTATGTTAGCAATGCTGTGGACCGGCTGCGCGGCTACCGCGAGGCGTTGGAGAAGTTCCGTATTCCTTACGACAGCCGGTACGTAGTGAACGGCGGACTCACGGCCGACGAAGGAGCCGCAGCCATGGAGAAGTTTCTTTCTACGGGTCTTGAGTTCGACGCCGTGTTCGGCTTCACCGAGACAGCGATATTGGGAGCCAAGAATGTGATACAGAAACATCATTACAACGTACCGGAAGATGTGGCTCTCTGCTGCATCTCCGGCACTGCGCTGTGCACGCTCGTCTACCCTACAATCTCGGCGGTCGAGCAACCGGTGGAGCTGATGGCGGCGGAATCATCGCGCATACTTCAGCATCAGATGGAAACCCACGACATTACCCCCGAGCGCATAATACTTCGCGGCCACATGAAGCTCCGCGAATCAACCTGACCCGAGCCGCCGCAGCTTCACGAAGCGCACGCCCTCAGAGTAACTAAAGAGCTGCGATGTTGCGCAATTTTGAAAGACGTTCCATGAATGTCTTGTCCTGCTTTATTGTCTGCATGTTATACCTTGTCTGTAGACGCATCAGGGGTTCAGGGTCAATTCCCAATGCCGCCTCAAACAATAATGCGGTTTTCTCTGTCAATGGTCTGTGCCCATTAAGAATTTCATTAAGAACAGTATATCTTATCCCGATATCCTCAGCCAACTTTCGTTGCGATATTCCGCGAAATTCAATCTCATCTTTCAGTATCTCCCCCGGATGAGTTGGATATGCAGGAGTCAGATTATTAGCAACCATATTTCGATCTACGCTTTCCATACTATTCATTTATAATGATTCGACAACTCGGTGATATTACAGATAGATGCTATTACCTCAATCCCATCTGTTATTTCCTCAAACTCTATACGATATTGATTATTAACTCTTACAGAAGATAATCCGGATTTATCTCCGCTCAGCTTCTCATAATTAAGAGAATTATACTGTTTCATGGACAAGACATTCGGTAATTCAGTCATCAAATCAATCACCCGGATGTAACGTTTGACAATATGCGGTTGATAACGATGTTTTTTACCTGCATCGCCATCTTCGTACAAATCTTTAAGGTATTGTTTATCAAACCGAATTTCCATATTCTTTCTGCCTTATACCGCAAAGTTATAAAAAAATATTCATGTTCACAAAAAAAGTGAATACAAATCTCAGTTATCAGTCCGTCTTACGAATGTTGTAGCCTAATTTCCGACTGGTACTGCCGGTAATATGCGCTATCGCGTTCGGGTGGTCAGCATGTAGCCGAAGCCGCGTTGATTGATGATGCTGATGCCGGGGTCGTGGCGGAAAGTACGGCGCAGCTTGTGGATGTAACCGTGCAGCGAGTTGCGGTTGCTGACCTCATCCCTGCCCCAGACGGCTATCATCAGTTCGGAGGCATCGACCGTCCTGCCGATGTTTGTCGCCAACTTTTCCAGTATCCTTGCCTCGATATTCGATATAACTTTCTCCCGACCATTGAATATAAGCAACTGGTTTGTCACATCGAATCGGTATTCACCCACTTCATAGACAACATTTTCCAAACGGCCGTTAACCTTATTCCTCAGAAGAGCCTTGACCCTAACGAGCAATTCACGAAGTTCAAACGGCTTCTTAAGGTAATCGTTGGCACCGATATCAAACCCCTCCTCCACATCGTCTATCGTACTCTTTGCGGTCAGAAAGATAATCGGAACTGAAGATGAGCTGCGCCGTATTTCCCTGGCCATGGCGAAACCGTCGAGCCGAGGCATCATCACATCTGCAACCACAAGGTCTGCTCCACCGGTCTTGTATTTCGCAAGACCATCAATGCCGTCAAACGCCGCCACAACCTCATACCCCTGCTCACGCAACGTGTCGCAGACTATCAGCGAAAGGTCGCGCTCATCCTCCACAAAAAGTATCTTAGCTTTCATGACTGTCAAATTTTATGGTGAATACCGAACCATTCCCCTCCTGACTCCTTACAGATATGCTCCACCCCATCTTTTCGAGAATGTGCTTCACGTAATAAAGACCTATTCCATAACCACGCACATCCTGACGGTTGCCGTGGGGCACACGATAGAACTTGTCGAAAACATACGGCAGACTCTTCGAAGGAATACCAATGCCATTGTCAGCCACCTCAAGGCTGTCAGAATTTACAGTTATGCTGACGGTCACAGTATCGCCGGAATACTTGATAGCATTGTCAATCAGATTGTTCAGCACATTCGACAGGTGCGACTTGTCGGCCGTTACCGAGACATTCCCCGTTGACTGAACTTCAATCATTATATCCTTCTCACCTCTCATCCGCTGGGCTTCGGCAACCTCTCTGGCAAGTTGTGTCAAATCTACCTTCTCCGGTCGCAGGGTCATGGTCTTGCGACGCTCCATGCTCATGGCGAGAATATTTTCCACGAGTTCGCCGAGCCGTTTGAGCTGCTTGATTGCTATGGTGAGATAAGCAACCTTTTTCTCCGGGTCGTCGGAGGTATCATAATTGAGCAGGGCATCGTTGGCCGAGTAGGCGATTGATATAGGCGTTTTCAGCTCATGGGTCATGTTGCTTACAAAATCATCCTTCATCTCCTCGATGGTGCGCAGTCTGGAAACCGTGCGGAACAGATAAACAAAAGCTGCGGCAAAGGCCACCATCAGAAGAAATGTCGTGACAATCACTCCCATCATCTGAGAGAGGATATGACGTGTCAACGGAGTCATGTATGCTTTGTAATACAGGTTCTCATTCGGGTTTATGATAATCCTGAATGTATCAAGCCCCACACGGTTTTGGATTTTAGGATTGCTTAGAATCACGGAATCACTGCCGTTCACCACCTCGACCGCCACAAATTCCGGATAAATATATCTGTGTGCGAGCTGGTCATTCAACACACTGTCCATTACCGACACATCAAAACCTATATACTTATCCATGAGAGTATGGAACTGCTTGCTTATTGCATCGACCATCTGATTGGAGTAAGGTACGTCCTCGACCAGCATCCCCTTTTCCTCAACCACCGTTCCGTCCACTTCTGTTCTGGCAGATATGATTTGTCCGTTTTGATCCTTGTATGTAGACGCCTGCGCCCTTCTCGGAGCCTTCGGTTCCACTGACTCATTCGCTTCTGTCGAATCATTGGCATCTTCCTGCATCTGGACATTTGTGGCAAGTCCTTGCGCCCTGCCGGCGCGGCACATAAGGTCATCGATATCCGCATCTGTCATTGCCACCATAACCTCACGTTCCACATTCTTTCTGATAGAATCATAAAGTCTGACAAGATAAAATACATTGCAGCCAAAGATGACCGCAATGACCGATATGAAGACCACAGAATTGATTCTGAATTTTTTCATACGCGAAGATACCTATAATTTCCCGCACATCCACACCCCACTCCACACATTTAAGACAAAATAAGGGATAACAGCCCCACCGCCCTTCAAATCCCGGTTTGTCTGACTGTTCTTTCTGCGCTTTTCCTGCCTGTTCTCCGTTGAAATCTGATGCCACAGGCAGCGGATTGAAAGGAAATTCCTGCGTGGCTTTATTTCACCTGTTTTCCTCATCCAACACTTTACAGGGAATTTAACGGAATCCGTAACCACGCAGAAATTTCCATTCGCAACCGAGCCGATGCTCGGTTACTCATCGCAAAAATGGCAGGGAAAGCGCAGAAAGAACTGTCAGATAAACCAGGGATAAGTAGAGATGCCACACTTATTTTAAGACTAATCGTGGGCTTATCTCAAAAATAAATGCTAACTTTGCTTATGGTAGCCTCCGGGTTATCATACATATTGGACTAATAGGAAGCGTAATGCTTAATCTTGTGATTTGAGAACGTAGGCCATCGGCTTGCCGCTTTGCTTGTCAAAGAAATTCGCAATTAGCACAAGGACAGGTATAGCACATCTCACAAATAGCGTGGGCTGCTATTGGTACATTCGTGCATTTAGGTTTCTTGCAGAACAAGCGCTTCGCGATGACCTACGACCTTCAAATCAAGACTTGGCATAGTTGGTCTGCGCTTTTTCAGTATAATATTCTGCACAGACTAATGCAGACTGCATTATATGACAAAGAATTTCAATACATATATTGAACATATTGACGTCGATGCTTGGCGCGAGTTTTGCGTCAGCAAGGGTATACTGCGACATTTTGCCAAAGGAGAGGAATTTGTTTCTATCGGCAAGGTTGGCCGTTATATCGGATTTATTCAATCCGGCACACTCAAATATGTGGCACGTTCCGTCGATGGCACCGAGCATGTGATGGGACTGGTATTCGGCGAAGGATTTGTTGCCGACTGGCCTTTTTGCATATACGGGCAAAAGGCTAAACTGGCGGTAGTAGCAGTCTCAGATTGTGAGATTTACTGCGTCCCAACTAAGGATGTCAATGAAAAGATCGAAACAGACTATAATTTCAAGGATATAGTGATGCACGCGACCGAAGCTGTATATACAACTGTCTATGATCGTTATGTTGACTTATATGTCAAGACACCACAGCAACGATATGATGACCTTATCAATCGATACCCCGACCTTTTTGAGCTCTTTTCCCTCAAAGACATCGCTTCTTTTCTGAAAATCACGCCGACACATCTGAGCCGCTTGCGAAAAAATAACGGAAAACAGTGTTAAAAACCTTGACTCTCAACATATGTTGAGAGTTTTTATTTTTATTGGCTGTAACTTTGCCAATTAAACAACATATCATAATATGAGTAAGCGTCATATCAGAATATCAGCCTTAACACTCTTAGCAAGCATAATACTATGTTTGTGCGTATCCTCATGCAGTCTTGAAAAGCGAATTTCAGTAACGACTGGGAGGTATGACAATATCCCCAATCGTTACGCTCAGCCTCATATAGAAATTGAAACTTCCCGTGACACGGTAGCAACCTATCGTTTCTAATGACATATTAAACCGGCCGTGAATCCTGTTAAAAATGAATTGACAACTCGTTAACTAATGAAAGGATATATATTGACAATACTCGTCATCTCCTTGCTCCTATTTGGCTCTTGTTCCAAAACCAACAAGACATTGGAGAGCATAGAGATGACTCTGATTGATAATCCCGAGAATGCGCTTCGGACATTGGCATCAATGGATACACTTTCTATGTCTGAATCACAAAAGGCCCGGCGAGCATTGTTGCAGGCTTATCTGGCGACAGTATGGCTTGTCCCTGCTGACATGACTACTGCCGACCTGAATCGTGCGGTTACTGCTTTCGACGGTAAATGCACGACCGACGAAGTAAAGTCTCTCATCATAAAGTCAGAGCTTGCCAAAGCCGACGGTAATCCGGTTGTCCGATTGGAAATATTGAAAGATGCGGAGTTTCTTGCTTCCCAATTAGACGATGACAAGGATTTGGCTTTCGTATATCTATATCTTTCGCAAGTATATGGCAACGGGTTCAATGGTATTGTCAGTCAACACTATGCAAACAAAGCGTTGGAGCTGTTCAATAAACTGGGCTACAGGAAACAAAGCATAGATGCACGAATGGCGATAGTCGGAGGATTGGCAGTAAGGAGAGATTATGCCACTGCACTTGATTCCTTGCTGTCAATGAAAAGCGATGTGCTGGCATACTCTTCTGACAGCTATAAGGTGTATTTTCTTGACCAACTCGCCCGAGGTTTGGATGATAATAATAGAAGTGAAGAAGCAATAGAAATCTGGCGCGGTATATTTGATATAGACAATGCATCACCTAACATCCTTGCACATTGGGCGAATGCCTATCTTCATGCCAATAAACCGGACAGTGCAGAAATACTTATAAATAAAGCAATAGCGCTGCCACGTAATCCTTCGGATGAATATCTTTGCCGCAATGTCCAATATTCAATTTTGGAGCGACTTGGCCGTAGTACCGAACTCCCTCTTATAGACAGCATAAGGAACAAAGCTGCCAATATAGACTATGGTGAACGAAAAATAGCTGAATCAAGTCTGGCTCTTAATGAGAAGTATGAATCTGTCACCCGCTCCGCTTGGAAAGAGATTGAGAGCGCGAAGGAACGAGCCGTAATAATAATTTCGGTTTTCACAATCCTTTTGTTGGTGTTGATCGGCGGCATACTGTTTTATCGGAAACGGATACAATTATTAAAGGTTGAGAATGAGAATAATCTTCTGAAACTTCAGAGCCTTGAACATAATCTATTCGAGAACGAGCGTAAGCATAACTCAGTATCCGAAAAAGTTGCTGCCTTATTCAAGTCCAGATTCAACACCATAGACCACCTCGCATCCGCATATTTTGAATGCAAAGAAACCGGGCAGGAACAAAAACGTATTTTCGGAGAAGCTAAATCTGCCATAGACTCATTTGGATCTGCTGAATCGGTTCGTGAACTGGAAGATATTGTCAATACCTCCACTGACAATCTTATGACATCATTCGATGAAGACTTTCCGAGGCTTTCCGTTTCACAACGAAAGCTCGCACTCTTTATCTTCTGCGGCCTGTCACTGCAATCAATAAGTATTTTCTTGGGGACGGATCTTCGAAACATATATGTATATAAATCGCGTCTCAAAAGCCTCATTTCAAAGAGTGATATCCCGAAAAAGGAGATATATCTGAGTTATTTCTCATAGAATGCACATTGGTTGGACAATGTAAGATTATTTATTTTATCTCATTTGATTATCAGTTGCTTACTCCAGTCAATGTAAGGTGTTGTAGTTTGTGGCCCACCGGATTTCGGTTAATTTTGCAGTGTAATTATACCCGAAAACCGTATGATGCAAAACTTGAAATATGGGATACTGACCGGAGGCGGATATATCGTCGCAGCCGCCGCAATAGCTTTGCTCGCGTGTATCATAAACAGCGCGGCAGGTGAAGATAATGCCTTATTTTTATCTACACCCTATTATATTTTTGGTGGTGCAGGGTTGCTTGCAGCAACAGCTTGTGGGGTTATTTATCCAACATTGCTATCCCAAAGTATGCGGAAGTACACGGAAGAATACCCTGACGTACCTAAGAGGTATATCAGGGAAATTTGCCGTGGTAAATTGTTACTGCGCTACTATTTCAATATTTCTTGGATATGTTTTGCGATAGGTCTGACACTGTTTCATTCCATTGAAAAATATCCTCTCATTGTATGCATCCTTATGGGATCCGGCTTCACATTCTTATTTCTCTATATAGGGAGCCGCAAGAAATATGAGAACCTATAACAATGTCAATAATCCAACAAACTTCAACCAATATGATTAAAAAGTTTCTGACTTTGGCGCTGATGCTCATTTGCATCTGCATCGCCAACGCACAACAGCCACTGCCGCTCAATCCGGAGGTGAAGCATGGAGTGCTGCCCAATGGGTTGACTTATTACATTCTACACAACGACCATCCACAGAACCGTGCCAATTTCTACATCGCACAGAAAGTCGGTTCTGCCCTTGAAACACCGGAGCAATATGGGTTGGCACACTTCTTGGAGCACATGGCGTTCAACGGTACCAAGCACTATCCCGGTGACTCTATGCTGCGTTACCTTGAATCCAAGGGGATTAGGTTCGGCGCTGATGTCAACGCCTATACCGATTATGAGGAAACGGTGTATAACATCGACAATGTTCCAACGACAAACACCGTGCTGATGGACAGTGTGCTGCTATGTCTGCGCGACTGGAGCTGCGATCTTTTGCTCGAGGATGAGGAGATTGACGCAGAGCGAAAGGTGATTCAGGAAGAGTGGCGTATGCGCAACGACCCCCATCACCGCTTCCGCGTAGCGATGGCTCCGGTGATTTTCTCTGAACCGCAATACCAATTAACTCCAATCGGAACGATGGATGTGGTGATGAACTTCCCTTACAAGGCACTCCGCGACTACTATCACAAATGGTATCGTCCCGACCAACAGGGCATTATCGTAGTCGGTGACTTTGATGCTGCTGAGATGGAAAAGAAGGTCATCGCTACCTTTTCCGACATACCGATGCCCGAGGATGCCGCAGCGCGTGAATATGTCCACGTAAGCGACAATGAGACTCCGTTGTTCTTCGCATTTGAGGACCCCGAACTCAAAAGCGGACGTGTGGACTTCCAAGTGAAATTTGACAAGATACCTCTTGAATACCAGAATACAGATGTTGCCTTCATCAACTCGTTGGTTCAAGACATAATGACTGAGATGATTAACAACCGATTGTATGAACACAGTCAGGAGGCTGATTGCCGCTATGCTAATGCAGGTGTGTATTTCATTGACATGTATCCATCAAAGACCAAAGGCATTTTTAATGTGGCAGCCATTGCCAAAGATGATGAAATGAGTGCATTTGAAGATGCTTTTGCCATTGTTGTAAGGGCTTGTCGCACAGGATTCACCCAATCTGAACTCGACAGTGCAATTGCTGAATTGCAGGCGCAGTATGATAAGCGATTCAATGAAAGAAACAACACAAATACTTCTGTAGTAGCCAAAGAACTCATCAACGCATTCAAAGACCGCACACCGGCTATGGGAATTGAAGCGGAGAGAGATTTCTTCAACAGTATTGTGACGCAGATACCTCTCCAAGCCTATAATCAAGCTATATCGCAAGTTATTACACCCAATAATCAGGTGTTGTTGATACAGCAACAGAAAAAAGATGGGAAAAGTCTGCCTGAAAAGGATGCAGCTCTCGTTTTGGTAAATGATGTATTGAGTCGTCAATATGAGGCATACGCCGATGAGACAATCACTGACCCATTAATTGAAACACTTCCTGCAAAAGGCAGTATCAAGGAGGTAAAGGAAGGTAAATTCGGCACAACGGAATTTCTACTCTCCAACGGCGTGAAAGTCATTGTGAAACCTACTGACTACAAAGAAGATGAAATACTGTTCCAAGCATTCAAATACGGTGGAGCAGCTTTATATCCGGTAAGCGAAGCTAATAATGTGCTTCTCATGGGCAATGCTTTTCAGCTTTCGGATATGGGCAAATTCGACCAAAAGATGATTAACCGTTATCTGACAGGCAAAACCGTCGGGCTTGGTTATGGTGTGGGTCAGTTCTCAAACTATTTCCAAGGTAATTCTACCGTCAAGGATCTTCCCACATTGATGGAGCTGATTTATACAGCCTTTACCAACATTAACCCGAACGAAGAAACCTACAATAATTTTGTCGCCAGAATAATACCTCAGTATGAAGCGGCGGAGAAATCTCCCGAATTCATTTTTGAACAACACAAGCAGAACGCCACCTACGGCAACAATCCGCTTACGCAGGTTGTCACTGCCGATGTGATACGTGGAGCTGAGTATAAACGGATGCTGCAACTCTATAAGGAGTCTGTCGCTGATCCATCTGATTATACATTCCTGTTCACCGGTAACGTGGATGTAAAAACCATAAAACCGCTGTTGGAACAGTATATCGCCACCCTTGCACTCTCGGCTGAACAACCCAAAAGTTTTTCATTCACCCCGATTGAAAATCCCGAAGGACAGGTAGTTGACAATTTCACCATTGAGATGTCTGCACCGGCAGATTGGCTATATGGATTTTACAGCGATGATAATCTCAAAGCCACAATAGAAAATGAAGTGAAAGTGTCGCTTGTCGGGGATATACTTGGAATACTTTACCATGACATTCTCCGTGAGAAAGAGGGTGGTGTATATAGTCCACAGGTTGGTTCAACATATAATGTAAGTACCGGCAGATGGAACCTTGTTTACTTCCTACAGACCAATGACGAACAGTCAGCACAGATGTTGCAGCTCGCCGACGAACTGTTTGTCAATCTGTTGAAAGATGGAGCGACACCTGAGCAATTCAACCGTATGAAAACTGCAATGCTCTCACAGTATGAAAACTCTATCCGCACCAACTCGTACTGGCATAACAACATACAGCTATATGAAATGCTTGATATTGACCTCATCACAAAACATCGTGAGGCTATTGAAAATCTAACTCTTGAAGAATTCAATGATTTCATGCGCAATCTTTATGACGGTAAAAACCGTATTCAGGTGAATATGCACGGAGTCGCTCAGAAATAAAACTCAAACACATCTCGTTCCGGCTCTCAATTGAGGGCCGGAACGGGAATTAAAACTAATAAAGATGATGAAAAAGATATTTTCATTGATAGCCATGATCTTTTGTATGGCTTTTAGTTCGATGGCATTTACATACGAAGATGCGTTTAACTGACCACCACTTTCTATGTTTATTCAAAATCCCAACGCCACCCCGATTTGGTTGTTGATGGCCTTTTCAGCGATTTCGTGTTTCGGCATTCCCCGGATTAAGAAATTCGTGTCAAAATATACAACAGACGGAGAGAAACAAAAATTCTACACTTTCATTCTTTGGTTAGTACTGGGAGCTATCGTCGTAACCTTATCTATGGTATTCTTCCCATGATACTTGAAAATATCAGTCACTCAACAAATATGCCATTCACGACTTTGAAGATATTATATGGTAATATTTATCGTTTGTACAACCGTCCGCGGTAGCAGGTGTTACAAAAATTTATAGCCGCCCAATGATTGGACGGCTATAATTTTTAATAGGCGCCTGCTACCGAGGACGGTTGTACAAACGAAAATCTAATTTTGTCGTTTTTTTGCGTAGAAAGTCCGACAAAACAGTGATGACATGGCTAACGTCCCCGGTAATTCTCAATGGATTATCGAGGGCGTTGCCGTTGGATTGCCTTAACTTGTCAAAGTTCTCCTTTCAGATGCAAGTTATGTAAAATTTCTGAACAGACTAAATTTTACAGTGTTAAATAATGCATTGTTTGTGCGCCTAAAGTGTTATTTAGTGCGTTTTGGCTCCAAATTTTACGACTATTAGTGCAGTCTATCCAGAAAATTTCGCACCTTTGCGTAGAAATTGATTGACAGTAGGAGTTTGCTTCCTTTCCACTCATGTCTTCGGGTGTCCGTTGCCGACTTTTTACCAGTTTGCTCTCGGATGGGTTAGCTTGACTAATTTATATAAATCTCTGAATGATATGACTACATTAGGTAACTTTTTAGAACGGTGGGCATTTGGCGGACTGGGCGGATAATGCTCGAAAGAGAATGTGTGGGAATAGCAAATACCGAAATCAATAGCTTCGCCATGAGGGTTCGACTCCCTTGCCGCCCGCAATCAGAGGACAAGACATTCTTGCCCTCTTTTTTGTTGTTCGCACCCCTAAATGCGCCCCTCCAATTCCGCAAAGATTGATAAAAGTGGTTATTCCAACGTGTTATTTGCGGAGATTTAAGACTAACTAAGGGTTGGGTTAAGACTAAGTAAGTGTGGTGATCGTGATTGATGCGACTGCTGATTGTAACTTTGCCTACACATTATCAAAATTCAACATCAATAATTCAACGGTTATGAAGAGAGCATTTATCTTGTGCGTGGCTTTGTCGGGTGTTATTTACTCGTTGGCGCAGAACGAGAATACTGACAGCATCGGAGGACAGGAACTTATTGTGGAACCGGAAATTGGCGGGGAACACCGGCTCGATGAGGTCGTCGTGAAAGGGGAAAAGCCGCAGATCAAGGGGCAGGATGGTATGATGGTCGTTGACCTGCCCTCAATCGTCAAGGATAAACCTGTCAACAGTATTCTTGAGGCGTTGGGTTACCTCCCCGGTGTGGTCAGCGACAATGGCCTTATCGGTCTTGCCGGTGCATCGGACGTAACGATCATCCTCAACGGAGAACTCACAAACATGCCTGTGCAGAATCTGTATCAGCTTCTTTACACCACTCCCGTAGACCGTCTGCAATCAGTTGAGGTAATGTACACGGCCCCCGCCAAGTATCATGTCAATGGCGCGGTGATAAACGTGGTGCTGAAAACACCCACGCCTCTTGACGGTCTTCAGGGACAGTTGCGTGCCGGATATAATCAGGATCATTATGCCGCTTTCGGCGGTGGACTTGCCGCAACATATGCTGTCGGCGAGTGGACTTTTGACCTCAACTACGGGCTGTCGAGCACTAAGAGCTGGAACCGCGAGGAGACATATTCGAATCATCTTTTCGACGGACACCGCACATTAATCGAGGATGATATGCGCCGAATCTCGGAGAGCCTGACCAACACAATCTATGCCTCGGCATCTTATAAAAGATTGCGTCTGACCTACAACGGTCAGATTACCTCGGCTGCGAAAGGCCGGAGCCTTTCTGACGGCACTCTCGGCAGTTTCACCAACAACTACACATACCACGGCCCGATAACCTACCACAATGTTCTCTTGCGTTATTCGGCACCGTTCGGTCTGACCATCGGAGGGGATTACACTTATTATGGTGAGAACCGCCGGCAGTCTCTTTTTAAGGGAAGCGATTACCTTCTTGGCGAGCTTAACAGGCAGGACATCAACCGCTGGCATATCTATCTCGACCAGCAGCATCAGCTCGGGCAGTGGCAGATAAATTATGGCGTGGAATACCAACGCTCAGACGACAGCAGCACACAGCTGACAGACCCGGCCGACGTGTCGGAGGGCTTCTCCGGAACAACCTCAGAGGATGTCGCCGATGCCTACATCGGGGTGCAATGCTCCTTCGAACGGGGACTCTCTTTCAACGTGTCGGCCAAAGGGGAATACTACCACAACACTTACCGGCATAACTGGAATTTCATCCCACAGTTGGGAGCCACTTATTACAAGACACCGAAAAGCATCTTCCAGCTGAACCTCTCGACGGTGCGCGTCTATCCGTCGTATTGGGAACTCCGCAACGGCACATCTCATATCAATCCTTACTCGAAAGTATTGGGAAATCCGGCGTTGCAGCCATATCTCAACTATTCCGGCCACTTCAGCTATATCTTCAGACAGAAGTATGTGGCCACGCTTTACATGCTGTATGCTGACAAGGCTACCGTGCAACTCCCCTACCAGTCGCCCGACGAACTGAACCTGATTTACCAGACCATCAACATGAATTACCGGAGAACGGTCGGACTCAATCTGAACGTACCCTTCAATGTCAGCTACATCTGGAATGCCACCGCAACCGCCAACATTTTCAACCAGCGCGAAAAAGCCGACCGGTTCCACGACATCAGCTTTGACAACAGCAAATGGATATTCTATGGAGAACTTGACAACACTTTCAAATTCAGTCCGGATTGCCCGCTGTCACTGTCGGTAGACTTCACATACATCTCGCCGTCGATACAGGGAATAGCCGGCCTGTCGGGCATGTGGAAGGTCGATGCGGGAATAAAATGGCAGTTCGGCAAGAAACGTTGCTGCGAGATTGACTTGCAGGCCAAAGACATCTTCAACCGATGGTCGCCCACGATGACCATCAACCGCTCCGGACAGGATTACCGCATGAAAGTGCACGATATGACCCGTTATATACAACTGACATTCATCTGGCGCTTCAACGGTTTCAAGCCCGACCACGACACCCCTCCCGACACCTCACGCTTCGGCACCGGCAAATAACCGCCTCTTACCACACGGCACAACAATTCTCGGAATCACCACAATTCCAAGAACAAAGAGCGTTTCAAGTGCGATATGGCAGTACGTTAAGTCCCGGTTTATCTGTGAGGTTTTAGGCGTTAGGCATTAGATTTTAGAATTCCGGTTTGTATGTGAGGTTTTAGGTTTTAGAATCCCGGTTAATAGGTATCAGGCACGTCAAAGCCGCGGCTTTGACGTGCCTGATACCCATAAACCGGGTTTACGAATTTGAAATAATTGATTTTGACAGTAAATGTACCGGCAAAACGCAGTGCCGGTACATTTACAATTGCAAGTGCAATAGTTACTCTTAAACCGAAATTCCAGTGACTGATTTTATCAATTCTTCGTCAAACCCGGCATCACGAAGTTTTCTGGCGGTATCCATGCGTTCAGCCTCGCGTCCCCGTTCCTCTCCGATGGCTATGCCGCGCTCGAAAGAACTGTTTGAGGCGTAGTCGACTGCCGCCAATGTTTCTTCATATTTCAGCCGCGACTGGCTGTAGGCCACCGCTTCCTCATTCACAAGATTGTCAATCTCGGCTTCGCGGAATATCTCGTCAAATTCCTTGCTCTTGTATGCTTTTGAATCCTTGTCCATCTTATGCATGTTTTTAATAAGAAACAATATTTTGTCGTAGTCGGTTGTGCAGCTGTCCCAGTCATGCTTTGCATCGGCAAGATGAAGAAACAGCATCCTGAATAGATTCGAGTAGATCTCATGACTGTGGATATCCATCAGCCGCACGTCATGCATTGTTTTCTTGGTCATATGCGGGAAATGGAAGTCGACCAGGAAAATCGAATATACGGGTCGCAGCTCGTTGTAGTTGCCACCTTTCCTTCCCTGCATCGACATGGCCTTGGATGAGTAGAACACCGTCCGGTTTTCAAAGAAATCGTGGTAGACCTGCTGCATCTCCACGATGATATGCTCCTTTTCCCCTGCTGAGACGCAGTATATGTCGTACAGAATCCTTTTCCCGTCGGGTCCTTCCGGCAAGACTTCCGTATCAAGGAAGGTCACGTCTTTGACCTCCTTGCCCTCGGGCGCGAAGAGGATGTTGAGAAATCTCAGCAGGATTCTTTTGTTTGCAGGTTCACCGAAGAGCTTTTTGAAAGCGAAGTCGGTCATCAGATTCATGAAAGTTTCTTTTCCCATCCGTCAACTCTTTTTATTCACCGCTAAATTACAAAAATATCATCATATTACCAAATTCAAGTTTTCACAAGTAAACATCAAGCAAACCTTTCAAGATTCAAATCCCGGTTTATCGGTTTGTCTCTGTAGGGACATCGCTTCGCGATGTTTGGGTTATCCACGTTTAATGTACTGAAAACATGATTATCCTCAATCAACATGCCAAAGGCATGTCCCTACAAAGTCGATACCGATAAACCGGGATTTGGTTAATATCTTTTCGATGCAAATTGCCTTCGCGCATTCGCCGACAGAAATTAACAGTTTATACACATTATATTAAAATCGGGCCATTCCTTAAAAATTTGCAAATATTTTTTTTAATTTTATTTTGCATTTAAAAATAATTAATTAACTTTGGAGCGATAATCCTTAGATTAACGAAAATCTCGGAAGCCTAACAAGCTGAATTCATAAGCATGGGTACAGAGGCACTCATGAAGATGGTTGCAAAATCTAATGATTAAAAAAGTTTAATTAGTTATTTGAGTATTAACCAAACATTATGACTATGAGAACAAACATACTTCTTATTGTTATCTTGACTTCGCTGTCTGCTGCCGCTCGCGAATATGTTGTCGTATCCAATCCTCCGGGAAATGCGGTGGAGGGCGGTAAGTGCATACTATATAATGAGAAAAATGACTCAATCGGCAGTGCTGTTATTTCCAACAGCGGAAGGGTCGCGCTGCCTGCTTTCGGTTTCTCTTCAGTTGAAATCTCGGCAGAGGGCTGCTCGCCGCAGCTTTTCAGCTTTACCCGCATTTCCGCATTGCAGTCTGACACAATCAGCATCAAGGCCGCCGTCGCTCTAAACGAAGTGGTGATTACTCCCGACAACGCCCAGGATCTCGGCAACAGGATGTCGTACCGTATTCCCATGGCCGACATGAACCGCTACACCAACTTTTATCAGGCACTCAACGAGATTCCTCATCTTACTGTCTTGCCGACAGGTGGCGCATATTTTGAAGGTGATTCCAACATAAAATTCCTGCTCAACGGTGTCGAGGCAACAGTTGCGGAATTGAAGACAATTTCCAAAGAGGATATCGCCTCGGTTGAAGTCTACAGCGATCCTCCCGCCCGATTCGCAGCCCAGGGAGTCAGGACAGTCGTCGATGTGTTGACGAAATCGAATCTCACCGGCGGTAATTTCGGTCTTGACATAGACCAGGCATTCTATCCCTTGATTGGCGAAGAAGATGCCGCGTTATACTACAATTACCGGCGTTCAAGGTTCTCACTGTTATATTCCGGAAACAATACCCACCACAAAAAATACCGGCTGGATGAAAATCTTGAGTATGAATTTGACGGTATGGAGTATAAAAAGTCAAAGAAAGGAGAGGATTCGAATTTTGACAAAGACAACAACAACCTGTCGTTGTCTTTTCAGAACAACAAGTCCCAGAACTATCTTTACAACCTGAAAGTCGGCATGGGCTGGAGCGATGAGGGGAGAGACGCATTCCAGAAAGTGACATCAAACCTCTATGAATTTGATGCCTACAATTACCTGAAAACAAAGTATAGCCGTTATAACGTCACCAATTATTTCGAGAAATACCTTGGAGAGAAAGGTAAATACGGCACTATCCTCGCCAACGTCAACTATCAGCACTTTGACACACGTTACAGATCAACTTATCAGGAGTTCCCCGTAAGCGATAATCAGGCCGTGGTCTACAACAATTCCGCCTATAAGACAAATCTTGATGGTGTCTTTGCAGAGATTCAGTATGAATTCCCGACAACGAAGGCGGGCTATTTCGGCATAGCATTATGGGAATCGTATAAAAGAAGCCGGTATGTCGATGCCGTGACCCCGTTTTATGAGAAAACAAACTCCGTCGGAGGAGCGGCGACATGGATGGGAAGATGGAAAAAGATCCATTGGTACGCCAAGATGGCCGTAGGTTATCAGCATGAGGCCACCACATTGATGGTCAATAAGTATAATAAGGTTCTTCCTGAACCGAACATCCGGCTTACATGGGTTCCCCGCCGGACTTTCTCGCTCTCGGCAGAATATTCATATTACTCAAGTCTGCCATCAATAGCGCAGCTTAGTGAGACTGACCAATGGCTCGACACAAGGCTTGTTTACCACGGAAACGCCCTGCTGCGTCCAAGTGACTCACATAAGGCTAACCTGCAGGCGGTCTTCAACTGCAGATATTTCAATGGAGCGGCTTATTTCGGATATCTTTATTCTCCGAACATGATATGCAGCCAGTATCTGACTACCGACAAATATATGTTGGAGACGATAGTGAATCTTGACAGCTACAGAGAATTGTTGGGACAGCTGACTTTCTCGGTAATGCCGTTGGGAAATAACAGATTATACTTCTGGACACGCCTGATTTTTGCTGATGTCAGGGGTGAGAACGCGGATTACAGCTGGCATGGTCACAGATTCCAGTGGATGTCATCTCTTTCATATAACCTCGACAAATGGAGTTTCGCGGCCTTCTATCAATTTCCGGGCAAGATTGCGGAAGGCCAGCTGATACGACCGAGAGCCGAGACCTGGTATGTCATGGCATTATTCAGACCCATCAGTAATCTCTCTGTCGGACTAAAGTGGCAGATGCCGTTTGGAAAGTCATTCAAGGAGAGCGAACATACGGTAAAAGATGCTCCGGTCTTCTACGAGAACATTACAAGTTTTCGTGATGGAGCGAACTACGTGGCTCTGGAATTTTCGTGGAACATATCTTTCGGACGCAACAGGAATAACGCCCAGCCTCAGTTCTCCAACGGCGACAACGACTCCGGTCTGTTGAAAAAGTAACCAAAAATTCGATTTATGTCCAGATTCCGGCTTATCAAGCAGCATGACGGTATGCAGTGCGGTGTCGCGTGCGTGTCGATGATATGCAGCCATTATGACAATCGGTTTTCGATTCAACGGCTGGAGGACTATTGTCATGCGTCGAAAGAGGGTGTGTCGCTCAAAGCGATTCATAATACTCACTTTTGGGGATTGTGGGGGTGGGAGCGGATTTGTAAATTTGCAAAAATTTACATAACACACTCTCGGAATGCTCAGATATTTACCCTCTTTCCTCTTGTTGTTTGCGGGCGGAGTCAGCTCTGTTGGCATGCCGCATACTGCCATCGCGCAGATTTTCTCTCCACAATACATTGACAGTCAATCTCCTCTCGAAATACCCGTCAACAGCAATTCCACCGACACAAAATCAACACAGGGCAAATCATCCTCGGCCTCGCGACAGCAACAGGGGCGCGTAGATGCCGAAATAAAGGGTATTGTGACCGACAGCAGCGGCGAACCCCTTGCCGGAGTCGCTGTCGCAGTCAAGGGTACCCATTACGGAACCCTCACCGATGCCGACGGCCGATACCTACTTCGCGGTAAAATGAAGAAGGGTGACACCATATCGTTCTCGGCCCTCAGCATGAAGCCGGTTGAAGTCGCATATACCGGTCAGAAGACCATCGACACGACGATGGAGGATGACAGCAGCCAGCTCAACGAGATAACCGTCACCGCCGAATCAAACATCAACAACCTCGACATCCGCAGCCGTTCGGGCGTGGTCCAGACCGTCGATATGAAACGCCTCAACGAGAAACCGATGATGGACATCGGACTCGCACTGCAAGGCTCCGTGCCCGGCCTGATTGTGACAAACACCGGCGAACTCGGCTCGAAGCCGACAATCCGTATCCGCGGCAACCAGTCTCTGCGTGCCGGCGACTCGGCCAACGAGCCTCTCTACGTGCTCGACGGCAAGGTAATCTCGGCCGACGCGTTCCGCAGCCTAAACCCGCAGGACATTCGCGAGATCAAGGTGCTCAAGGATGCAGCGGCCTGTGCCCTCTACGGTATCAAGGCTGCCAACGGTGTGATCGAGATCTCATCGAAACGCGGCAGCCATTTCGGCACTGTCGATGTGACCTACTCGCTCAACATGGGCGTCACCCTCAAAGGACGCCGAGGTGTGGAAGTCATGAAGTCGGCCGAGAAACTCGAACTGGAACGCCTCATGATGAACGAGGCGACACCCGGTTACCGATACAGCGAGGACTACTACCGCAAACATTACCCCAACGATCCGAACCTGCCCACCATGATAGCCCAGGGCGCGGCGGTGCTCGACTCGCTACGGTCAATCAACACCGACTGGTTCAACGAACTGATGCGCAACGCCCTCTACCAGAGCCATAACCTCTCCGTGCGCGGCGGCAACGAGCAGTTCTCATATTTCATGAGCGGAAATCTCTCAACCCAGGGTGGACAGATCGAGGGCAACAATACCCTGCGTGGTTCCGCACGTCTCGGCGTTGACCTCACTCTCGGCAAAATCGGCTACTTCACTCTCAGCATGGATGGAGCCTACACCGATACCGACACCCCCAACGGCAGCAGCTTCACACCCGCCTCGCTCGTATATAACCTCAACCCCTACGAGACCCGCGACGGAGGCAAACTCTGGTCATACCCCAACCGCACATTTTCCGACCTGCTCTACCAATACAGCTCCAACAGCACCGACAAGCGCGGTGGCATATCAGCCAGCCTCAACCTCAAGCCATGGAAAGACCTGGAGGTGTCGGGAGTGGCCGGTCTTGACTACCTGCTCAACGAGAGCACACAGTTCACCCCCGCTTCATCCTACTCCGAACAGCAGAGCGGATTCAGCGCGGCCGAACTCGGCAAGCTCAACAAGAACAAGAACACCCTGCTCAACTTCACCTACAACATACGCGCCGTCTACAACCACATTTTCGACGACCGCCACGACGTGACGCTGAGTCTCAACCACGACTATTACCTGACCAGTGCGGACAACCTGGGCATAACCGGTTACGGTGTCGGCGACCATCCCTCGGCCGCTCTCATCAACCAGTCGCTCACCGGAGCACGCAAGCCGGCCGTGTCGAGTCTCAAGGAAAAGACCGCACAGTTGGGTGTGGGTGCAGTGGCCGGATACACATTCGACCGCACATACGACCTCTTCGCGACCTACAAACTCGATGCCTCGTCGCTCCTTCCCTCCGACAAACGGTGGAACGCCGCATGGGCGGCAGGTCTCGGCTGGACTCCCTCCAACTACCACTTCATGCAGGCCAACGAAGTGCTGACACGCCTCAACCTGAAAGGTAGCTACGGCAGCACCGCATCGCTCGCAGGGGTCAGCGCCGCGCAGACTATCGGAACTTTCGCATATCTTGAGGATGCCTACGCCACATCGCGTATGCTCCAGCTCCTCGCCCTCTATAACCGCGACCTCAAGCCGGAACAGACCACCTCGATCGACGCCGGTTTGCAGATAGGTCTGTTCCATTGCCTGAGCCTCGACTTCCAGTGGTACCGCCGCCAGACTGCCAACGCACTTCTCGATGTTCCCGTGGCTGCCAGCAACGGTTTCAGCATGATGAAACGAAACATCGGCATTCTCCGCAACGACGGCATCGAGGCCGGATTCAGTCTCAACCTCGACAAGCTCCACCCCGACTGGCTTTTCCGTCTGAGCAGCAACGTGGCCTACAACCGCAATCTTGTGGTTGACCTCTACTATACCGACAAACTCTACACGAGCGACTACTCGCTGATACCCGACTTCCAGGTAGGCAAGGCTTATGACATTCTCTACGGTCTCCGACAGACAGGTATCAACTCCGTAACCGGACTGCCGATATTCGCTGGAAAGGATGGGCGCGAGATAGAGCCGGGAAAGACACAGCTCACCCGCGACGACTTCATCAGCCTCGGCCACCTCACTCCTCCATTCTCAGGCACTGTGAGCCTCGGAGTGACATGGCGTGACCTTGAACTCGATGCAGACTTCTACTGGGTGGCCGGCGGTGTTCGCCAATACAACTACACATACGTTCGCAACCGCGATGATGTGAATTATAATGCACTTCGTGGACTTACCGAGACAATGTGGTTCGAACGCGGCGACACCGGTAAGAAGTACTACTCCCCCTTCTATTCCTCATCGGCAATCGAGACTCTGTCATACGCCAATACCTCCAACACCGGTTGCTCCGACTACCTGCGTCTGTCCATGCTCTCGCTGCGCTACCGCTTTCCGGAAAGTGTGCTGCGCCTCACGCGCAATGTCATCAAATACGCCTCGGTGGCAATCCAGGCCTCCAACCTGTTCACGCTGACCCCCTACAGCGAATCAGACCCAGAGACCGGACGTCTTGGAGCCTCAATCCAACCGGTAATCACAATGAACCTCAGCCTGACTTTTTAGGCTTTAGATTTTAGGTTTTAGGTTTTAGGTTTTAGAAGAGAGTGTTATTAGCCCTATTAGTCCTATTTGGCCTATTAGCCCTATCAAACCTATCAGACCTATCAGACCTATCAGCCCTAATGATTCACAAGAAAAAATGAGAAGAAGATTTATAAATACACTTCTGGGTTCAGGACTGTTGGCGGCAGCGGCATTGCCGCTGACAGGTTGCTCGCTCGACATTCCCTACGACAACCAGTTTTCCGACCCCGACGCAATAACCACCCCGGAGACCGGACGTGAGCTGCTCGCCTATGCCTACAGCTCTATACCGAACATAGAGTTCGACCTCGCCCTCCTCTCCGACGACTTCCAGCCTACATACTGGGCCTCGCGCAACCCCACCCTCAACAATGAATACACCTGGCAACGTCAGGCTCTGATAGACCTCTCGGCAAGTGTCTGGCCTGAATATTATTCGGTCATAGCCACCGTCAACGCCCTCACCGAACGCATTCCCGACATAAAGGTCAGTTCCGACGCTGACCGACGCGAAGTGGCTGACCTGACTTCGGAATGCGCCACGCTCAAAGCCTACTGCTATTTCCAGCTGCTCCGCCTCTACGCCGCCGACCCCACAGGTCCGCAGGGCTTGGAGGCGGACGGAATTGTGCTCAAGGACCGGCTGGTCATGGAGGATCTTCCCCGTTCGACGGTCAGCGAGTGCGTCGCTGAGATAAGACGGCTTCTCGATGTCGCAGCTGAGAGCGGCCATCAGGGCACCGACCCTTCATGGCTCACCGCCGACGCCACACGGCTGCTCCGCGCCGAGGTCGAGCTTTATGCCGGAAACTATGCCGAGGCTGCCGAAATGGCCGAGGCTCTTCTCAACGAACGTGGCTATTCCTGCTTCGGCCCGGATGTCTACCGCAACCTGTGGGACGGCACACAGTGCGACGAACGCATTTTCGTTTATAACAACCCCGATGTATCGCAGTCTTTCTACCAAGGCATTGTCTACGACACAAACACCGGCGACTATTACTCGGTGCCCGAGTCGATCGCGACCGACTTCACCGAAGGAGACTGCCGCACCGTCTGGAGCCTCTGCCCCGCCACTACTTCGGCACTCGGTTTCCAGTATTTCATCGGCAAGTACAACAAGCTGCGCCGCGACAAGCAGGAGATAATGCTCATCAACAAGATGCGTCTATCGGCCGCCCTCTATGTGGCTGCCCAGGCATGGTGCCTCGACGGTACAAACCATGCCAAGGCCCGCGAGGCGATGAACCGATACCTGAGTCTGCGCGGCGCCCCGCTTATCGACGACAGCCTCACCGGCGATGCGCTCCTCAGTGAGATTCTTCATCAGAAACAACTTGAATTTCTCGGCGAGGGTGAGCGGTGGTTCGACCTTAAACATTACCGCGCCTCACTCCTCAACGAATCCTCCACCCGCATACCGGGAGCTTCCGACTACCGCTGGCAGTGGCCAATACCCAAGGATGAATACCTCTACAATCAGCAGATGGTCCAGAATCCGGAGTGGCCCACCTCCTCTTACGACCTCTGACGGCAACAACTCTGTAAAAACCGCGCTGAAGACAGTTTTGAAAACAAATAACAAAATAAAAACAATACAGAAACCTATGAACGCAATCAAGTATCTTGCGGCCGCCGCGTCGCTTATCTGCGCGTCAGCCCTCGTATCGTGCGAGAAAGATGACGCCCCCGAAAACGGCATTGACACACATGTCTATCTTAGTGTGGCCGATGGCAACACCACACTCACCGCATGTTCGGGTGAGTCAATCACTGTCGATGTGACTCTCAGCACAGCACCCTCGGCTGACCTGAAGCTCTCGCTCGCTCTCACAGAGGGTGGTTCCGACTATCTCTCTCTCGACGGAATGCCCGTGACCATCGCAGCCGGAACAACCACCGGATCTTTCACCGTGACTGCCGACCGCAACCTCGACCCCACCGAGCAGCAGACTTTCAGCTTCGTTCTCACCGGTGGAGCCACCGACCTCAAGGAAAATGTGACAATCACCGTGCTCCCCTCTGACGGCGCAATCGCCCTCACCCCCAACCAGAAGCTCCTCATCGAAGCTTGGAAATCCAAATATGGCATCGACATCACTCCCTGGCTCGGCAACATCAGCCTGACAGGAACTCTCCAGTTCCCCGGCGACGGTAGCCGCGACCCGTTTGTCGCACCTTCTACCGTATCGCTCGCCGGATCCACACTCTTCGCCCTCAGCGAGGAGTCTGACGAGAACACCCCTGTGCTCGACATGAAGGAGAACCCCATGGGTATGAGCGATTACCTCTACAAGACACTCCGCCAGCTCACCGTCGACGACCGCGAGTATTTCGCGCTCGAAGATGACGGACAGGGTCTTGAGCTGATGGAGCTCATCAACTGGAATGCAAACTCTACCGAGACGTTCGCCGTGAGCCTTCCGGGCCTCCGCATCACCTCTATCGCAAACGGCAAGGCCACAGTCGAGTTTGTGAAGACCGGCGAGAACTATATCTACGGCAGCAACGGCAAACCCATCTTCAACGCCGAGTACGACATGGACCTCACCTACAACTGGGCCACAAGCTGGATTCCTTTCAAGTATGACTTCTCGGCATGGAACCGTCAGCTCTCTCTCGTAGAGGCAGGCAACCCCACCGCCCTTGAGCTCCTTACCTACGGCGTGAGCGCGGCTCCCGCAACTTATCTCGGAGTCAACGACGTTCTCGAAGATGTATGGGAAGTTGACGAGGATGAGGATGGTGTGGCAAACCTCTACGTCTATCCCCGTGGCGAGATTGACTTCAACGCCGGAACAATGACCTTCGAGTTCCCGTTCGACCACGCCGACCAGTACGGCTACTCGCGCGTGAAGGTTGTCTATTCGCTCAAATGAGCCGCCGTCACGCCACATCATCTTTAGCAACAGCTTAATGCTACCTTAATGCTATTTTGAAGTGATACACTTTGTAAAGACAAGACTCTCAGGACTTGCCGCCCTCGCCATATGCGGGGCGGCAATTTCTGCGATTAATGCAGATGCCCTCACTGCGGCTGCCGGGTCTTACGACCGCCTTATCCAACTGCCTGAAGCAGCCGTTGAGGGTGAGCTGCCAAACGGGCTGCACTACATAATCCTGCCCAACGACATGCCGGACGGACGGACCGAATTCCGCCTTGTGTGGAGGGTCGGGGCCGTGCAGCAGGAGGAGAACCAGGGAGGCTGCGCACATTTCCTCGAGCATATGGCTTTCGGCGGCTCGGAGAATTTTCCGGAACGTTCCGCAGTGGCATATCTCGAATCGCTCGGAATGAAGTATGGCATCGACATCAATGCCTTTACCGGACATGACCGCACCATCTACATGTTCGCCACTCCCTCCGACTCGCTGCGCGCCACCGGCTACGCACGCCCTCTCTCGATTATACGCGACTGGGCTGACAGGCTCACCATCAACCCGGAACGCGTCGGGACCGAGAAGGGAATCATTCTTGAGGAGCTGCGCAGCAGCTTTCAGGAAGACCCCTTCTATGACCTCAAGATAGGCCAGAACCGTTTCAGCCGCCGTATGCCGCTCGGCACCCCCGATGAGGTACGTGCCATGACCTCCGCCACCCTCTCCGACTACTACGGCAAGTGGTATGTGCCTCAGCTCGCCACGGTCGTCGTGGTCGGTGACGTTGACCCTGAGATGACCCGTCAGGAGATTGTCAGACAGTTCTCTTCTCTCCCCGCGAAACCTGACCCCGGTTTCCGGACATATTCGCTCGATTATGACCCTCCGGTGCAGATCATGCTCGATACAGATTCCCTCAACACCCGCGAGGAGGCTGAACTGATCATCCCCCACCCTACGGTTGTGACGCGCACCATCGGCGATGCACGTCTTAAAGAAGCCGGCAACATTCTCGTCAACGCTCTCGCACGCCGCATCTCCGACAGCGGGATACGTGGCGACATCAGCAACGCATGGTATCTCGGCGCGACCGACCATCTGGTGTTTACAGTCCGCGAGAGCGACGGCATGCCGCTCGACTCAGCCATAACACGCATGGCCAATGTTGTGAAATCAGCCCTCGACCACGGTTTCAGCGCCGATGAAATAGAATACTACGCCCGACGCGCCGCAAACCGGATAGGCAATATGTCGCACGAAGGATACAGTTCGGCGATGTGGTGCGAGGATTTCGCCGACTACATCATCTCGGGCGACCGTCACATAAGCCGTCAGGAGGATGCCTCCCGACTTCAGGAGGCTGTGCTGACTGTTACTCCCGAAGAGATTTCCTCACTGCTTCGCGAATGGATTGCCGCTTCCGACACCACTATGCTCGTTGCCCTGCGCACAACGCCCGCAAAGGCACCTTCGCGCACACTCGATTATGTTCTGCCGGCATGGAGGGTGGGTCTTTCCTCACCTTCGGCTACATACTCGTTCAGCGCGCCCGAAGAGAAGACCCTCTCCGCCGTACCCACCCCCGAGGCTCTCACCGAAAAGCCGGAATCCCGGAATGGACAGATTGAGTCGAAGCATCTTTACCCCGCTCTCGATCTGCACGAATACACTCTGTCGAACGGTATGCGCCTTGTGGTCCGCCCCACCACCGACGACAGCACTGCCATGTTCGCCATGGTCTCGCCGGGCGGCTACAGCAGCGTGCAGCCTGAACAGTTGCCGCTGATTGAGAGCGCGGCCAGCTACATCGATATGGGAGGTATTGACGGAGTGCCATATGATGCACTTTCCGATTATCTCTACATGAACGACATGGCTCTAAGCACAGCCATCGAGAATGACTGGCACGGTTTCTTAGGGGCGTTTGACACTTCGCGCACCGATGAATTCCTCAATCTTCTCTATTATAAAATGACGGCACCGGAACTCCGCTACGACGATTTCGAGGAGATCCGTGAGTCGATGCTTGAGGATGTCGGCCGCGAGTCCGTGCTTTCCAAGATGCTCAGCCGTGCCTCCGACCGTCAGCTCACGGCCCGCATGGATGAACTGATGTGCTCGGTGCTCGACACGGAACAGGCCTATCGTGGCTCCGCCAACCGTGATGAGATGCGACGCGACTTCATCGGCAGGATGAGTCTCGACAGCATTGCGGATTTCTACAAGAACCTCTACGCACGGCGTGATGGTACGGTGTTCATTGTCTGCGGCAACCTTGACCCTGACTCTTTGGCAACCCGTTTCGCGGCGCGTCTCAGCGGTTTCGGCTCGGACCACAATGCTCCTCTCCGTTTCTCACCGCTCAATCTGCCCGTTCAGACGGTGACCGAACAGTTCCCCAACGAGAACGAATCGCAGACTGAGTTTGACTATGTCTACTTCGGCAAATATGAGCCGAACCTGCGCAACTCGCTCGTGCTGAAAATCATGAGCAACCTCCTGCGCAACCGTATCATCAGCGAGCTGCGCGAACATCAGGCTCTTGTCTATTCACCATATGTCAGCCTTGTCTACGATGGTTTGCCGCGAGGTTATTACTACTTCGACATCAATTCCTCGACCGACAACGCCAACATGCCACGTGTACACGAGGCTCTGCGCGGTGTGATAGAGGAACTGCGCGCCACACCTCCGACCGAGGCCGAACTTGATGCCATCCGCAAATCCTGCATCATCGCCAAGCGCGAGACCTTGACTCCGCAGGCTTCGCCGGCATGGCGCACCACTCTACTCTCGCTTGTAAAGAATAACGAGTCGTTTGCCGACTTCAACGACTATGAGAAAATAATCGGATCGATAACCCCGGATGAAATCCGCGAGGCGTTCCGCAAGCTGATTGACCCGGATCTCTTCGTGCTGCTCTATATGAGCAGGGAAGAGGTTTTAGGTTTTAGGCATTAGGTTTTAGATTTTAGGGTTTAGGGTTTAGGATTGGGGGTTAATATTTTTTGAATTATGAGAATGATTTTTGGAATTTTCGCTGCGGGGGCGGTTTCGCTCGGCGCAGCGACGGCGACGGCTCAGAATCCTGTCGCTTACCGTATATTCGACAACTCGGGCCACGAGGTTTCTTTCACCGAAATGATTGATTCCCTGTCAAGGGCAAAGACGGTCTTTGTAGGTGAGAACCACAACTGTCCGGTGGCCCATTGGATGGAGTTCGAGATAGCACGTGCGCTTCATGGTGTGCATGGCGACAAGCTCGTGATCGGCGAGGAGATGATGGAGGCTGACAACCAGCTGATTCTCGACGAATACATGAACCGCAAGATCAGCTATGACCGTTTCGAGGCCGAGGCGCGTCTATGGCCCAACTATTCCACCGACTATTATCCGGTGATTTTCTACGCCAAGGAAAACAACATTCCTTTCGTGGCTACCAATGTTCCGCGCCGATACGCAAACTCTGTGAGCAACTCCGGGCTGGAATGCCTCGCGGACTTCAGCGAGGAGGCAAGGCGTTACATAGCACCGCTGCCGATTGAGTTCAACTACGACTCGGATGAAGCCTCCGGTCAATTCGGAGCGATGCAGATGCTGAGCCGCCGCTCTCCAGAGGAACTGAAACACCTGGCCGAGGCTCAGGCACTCAAGGATGCCACGATGGCATGGTTCATCAGCAGCAACCTGACCGACACAAACAGCTTCCTGCACATCAACGGCACCATGCACTCCGACGGCCGCGGAGGCATAATACCCTACCTGCTCAGCTACCGTCCCGGAACGTCAGTCGCTACCGTCACCACCGTGCGTCTCGACGACATGGACGACACGACAACCACCCTCGACCCCGACTATCTCGGAGCGGCCGACTATTACATAGCCGTCCCCACCGACTTCCCGACCTCCTACTGAGACCCCGTTTCATAAAAAATAGCGGTCGCTGGGGTCGCAGCGTTGCGACGATTTTTGTTCTTGACTGAAAGGAGCAACCTTTCGGTTGTGACTGCAAGTCAAGGACAAAAAGCGGCCAAGGATGCGAGTCTGCGGTAACTTTTCAGAATAACTATGTTTGGATTGGTTTTTGCAACATAAATTTTTTGCAACATAAATTTTGATTTCTGAAGATTTCCAACTCTTTAAGGAATCGGATTGTAAACGAATGTGACGAAAGATTTTGTCCTTGCCCAGTTGGAGTTATTCCTCAATCCACCGAAAGAAGAAACTGTATCGCTGGAGGCACAACGGGATATTTTTATTTTTCAGTGCCTTACCGGATGCCGAGTTTCTGACTTGTTGGCGATGACTCACGATAGCATCATAAACGGTGCAATAGAGTACATGCCACAGAAGACCGCAGGAGAAAGGCCACAGGTGGTCCGCGTGCCACTGAATACCCGCGCTTTGGCTCTGGTTGAGAAATACAAAGGGCGAGAGGGTCTGAATGGAAATGTCTAACACGTTGATAATCGAAGAAAAATATGTAAATTTGCAATCTAAAACAATCACCAATGGATTTACAACGAATAAACCAACATAAGCAGTCATTCGACAGCATCCAACAATATATAACGAGCGAAGATGGTAAGGAGCAGATTGAAGTCTGGTTCGCACGTGAACTTCAAGAATTGCTCGGCTATGCTCGATGGGAGAATTTTTTGGTCGCAATAGGTCGAGCAGTGGACTCATGTAGAACGCAGGGAATCAACGTTGATGATCATTTTCGTGAGGTCACGAAAATGATACTCGTGTCAACCCACATATGGAATTTAACATTCCTGATGAATGGAGACTCATGTCTGAAAATTGTCAGCGTCAGGAAGCCCATATAGAATGCCAAATTTTCTACGCTCTGTAGAAGATTCCGAATTGTTGAAATTCCCCGGCTCATCATGCTTCGGCATGGCGAGTCGGGATTTTTCGTTTAGCGGCTATAAGGGGCTGTGAGCGGTTCATGCTCCGGTATTTCTGAACCTGTGTTGTTGTTTCCTATATTTGGTTATTTGGTGGTCAGTATTGACGACCATCCAATCGGTGTGCGCTGTCTGATTGAAATCGTTGAGGAATGTTCAAAGGCGCCCCAGCGACCGCTATTTTTTATGAAACGGGGCCTGAGACCTCTTCTGCGAGAAAAGCCAGGGGAGGAAGTCCGGGTGGTTGAAGGCTGCCGACCAGCAGTCGTGACCCGCGCCGGCAAACTCGACATACCGGGCATCATTGCCGAGGGCTTTCAGCGTCCTGTATGCCTCGCGGCCGCAGATTGTGGGCACCTCGTCGTCGCTGTCACCGTGAAAGATCAGAAACTTTACATTTCCCGCATCTTTCAGACGGTCTACATTCACCGCACCGCATATTGGCACGGCGGCGGCAAATGTGTCGGGATAGCGGCACACAAGGTCATAGGCACCTATCGCACCCATCGAAATTCCTACTATATAGATACGGTCGCGGTCAACAGGCAACGAATCCGCCAGACTCTCCACAAGCTCCATGACTCCCTTCTCGGTCGGCGACTCCTCCGGCACGGCAGCCCCCGGAAGAAAAACCTGGTCTGAGATCTCCGATGTCCAGTAACGCTTGGCACACTGCGGGAAAACCACGAACGCCGGGTACTCCGTCCGGTTCACCGGATTCGAAAAGACCGAGGCTCCGTTTGCCAGCTGGCTCTCGTTGTCATCGCCGGTCTCGCCCGCGCCATGCAGGAACAACACCAAGGGATACTTCTCCCCCTCCTGACTCTCCTCCGGGGTCAGCAATCTGTACGGTATATCCACACCCGTCCGGCTGCGGAATTCACCACGTCCGTAACAATCACTTATCTGAGGCACATGTACACGCGCCCCGCATGCCAACACGAGGCACAGCATGAAACTGAAAAGAATTATTAGTGTCCTCATAGCAATATAAATCTATAACCGGAATCTTGAATCGTGAATTGGAATCGTTGACCGGAACCGACAGGCGGAATCTCAAGTAACTGAAAACTGCAATCGGCTCCGAAATTAAAACACTCGTTTTGCGCTTTCGGTTTTCTGCATAACAAATCGGTTCCAATTGTAAAAATATTGACCTCAATAGAACAATTATCAGATATTTTCATTATCTTTGCACCTCTGATAACATCTCCATACAGGAGATTGAGACGTTCTCAAAACCGACATAATGGAACTTTCTACGGTATATGACATTTTGTTTCATGGTGCAAAGCTGGCTGTTTCAGAAGATGAGATGGGCAAGGTTGCTGAATGTCATGAATTTTTGAAGGAGTTCGCAAAAGACAAGGTAATCTACGGAATCAACACCGGTTTCGGTCCCATGGCGCAATGGCGCGTCAGCGACAGTCATCTCAAGGAACTTCAATACAACATCATACGCAGCCATTCGACCGGCGCGGGCGAACCACTCTCCGACGTTGAGGTACGCTCGGCCATGGTGGCCCGTATCGGCACTTTCCTTCAGGCCCGGTCGGGCATAAGTACCGAGGTCATAAAACTGTTGCAGGAGTTCGTGAACCGTGAGATATATCCATTCATACCGCAGCATGGCAGTGTCGGCGCGAGCGGCGACCTTGTGCAACTTGCCCACATCGCCCTCTGTCTTATAGGCGAGGGGAAGGTGCATTATAAAGGTGAGTGGCGCGACACGGCCGGCGTGATGGAGGCAGAGGGTCTCACCCCCATGGGCATCCGCGTGCGCGAGGGTCTCTCCGTGACCAACGGCACATCGGTCATGACCGGCATCTCGATCGTGAACCAGTATTACGCGGAGAACCTGCTGAAATACGCCACAATCGCCGGAGCATGGATCAACGAGATTGCCGATTCGTTCGACGACTACATGTCGGTCGAGGAGAACATCTGCCGCCGTCAGCCCGGCCAGCAGGTCATAGCCCGCTGGCTCCGCGAGGTGAGCGAAGGGAGCCGTCATCTCCAGAAGCGCGAGCATGAGCTCTACAATCCGGAGAAGAACAAGGATATGTATTTCGAGCACAAGGTGCAGGCATACTATTCACTCCGTTGCATCCCCCAGATCTACGGCCCGGTCTACGACACGCTGCGCAATGCGGCCGAGGTACTTGAAAACGAGATCAACTCGGCGTGCGACAACCCGATTGTGGATTACACCACCCGTAACATCTACCACGGCGGCAACTTCCACGGCGACTACATCTCGCTTGAGGAGGACAAGGTCAAGATTGCCATGGTGCGCGTGGCCATGACCGCCGAACGTCAGCTCAACTATCTCTTCCACGACCGCATAAACGGCATTCTACCGCCGTTCCTCAACCTCGGGACGTTGGGTCTCAACTACGGAATGCAGGCATGTCAGTTCACGGCCACCTCGACCACAGCCGAATGCCAGACACTGGCAATGCCCAATTACGTGCACAGCATACCCAACAACAACGACAACCAGGACATAGTGAGCATGGGTACGAACAGCGCCCTGCTCTGCCGGCGCGTCATCGACAACGCCTATCAGGTCATGTCGATTCTCTACATCGCGCTCGCACAGGCCACCGACTGCCTGGGAATCGCCGACAAACTCTCCCCCCGCACACGTGAGCAATACGGGGCAATCCGCGAGATATGCCCCAAATTCATCGAGGACCATCCATTCCACGAAGAGATTGCCGCGACCGAAAAATATCTAAGAACAAACATCATCGAGTATCTGAAATAATGGACTACGCTTTGGTCACCGGAGGTTCGCGCGGAATAGGCGCGGCCATTTGCAAGAGACTCTCCGCCCAGGGACTCTCCATCATCATCAACTACCGCTCCAATGAGCAGGCGGCACGTGCCGTGGCCGACGATATCGAGGCTGCCGGAGGTGTCGCAGAGCTGCTGCCCTTCGACGTCAGTTCGGAAGAGGCGGTCGATGCCGCCGTGGAGCGTTGGGAGACGGAACACCCCGACGACCGGATAACCGTGCTTGTCAACAATGCCGGAATCCGCGAGGACAATCTGCTCATATTCATGCAGACCGACCAGTGGAAGCGCGTGATAGACACCACGCTCGACGGCTTCTTCTTCGTTACACGCCGCGTGCTGAAAGGTATGCTGACCAAGCGTTACGGTCGCATAATCAACGTCACGTCGCTCTCCGGACTCAAAGGTCTGCCCGGTCAGGCCAACTATTCAGCCGCCAAGGCCGCTCTGATTGGAGCGACAAAGGCCCTTGCCCAGGAAGTGGCTCCACGGAAAGTGACGGTCAATGCCGTGGCTCCCGGCTTCATCAGGTCGGACATGACCAAGGACCTCGATGAAGAGAATCTGAAAAAGCTCGTACCCGCCGGTCGCTTCGGCGAGGCCGACGAGGTGGCCGCCCTTGTGGCTTTCCTCGCCTCGGAAGACTCCGCCTATATCACCGGCCAGACAATATCAATCAACGGAGGACTCTACACATGAACAGACGCGTGGTTATTACAGGGATGGGCATATGGTCCTGTCTCGGAAAAAACAAGGAGGAGGTCCGCGACGCTCTCTATAACGGACGTTCCGGAATCGGTCTTGAGGCCGAACGTCTGGAATATGGTTACCGGTCCGGACTCACCGGCATCGTTGAGCGTCCGAAGCTCAAGGGTGTCATAGACCGCCGTCTGCGCGTGGGTCTTTCTGAAGAGGCTGAATATGCCTACATTGCGGCAAAGGAGGCTTTCGAAGAGGCCAAGGTCTCTGACGACTATCTTCGCGAGAATGAGGTCGGTGTCATTTTCGGCAACGACTCATCGGCCAAGCCGGTTATCGAGGCATCGAAAATCATGGATGAGAAACATGACTCGGCCCTGCTCGGCTCGGGACTCATTTTCCAGTCGATGAACTCGACGGTCAACATGAACCTCAGCACCATCTTTCACCTGAAAGGTGTTAACTTCACCATCAGCGCGGCCTGTGCCAGCGGCTCCCACTCCATCGGAATAGCCTACATGCTCATAAAGTTGGGCTTGCAGGACATGGTTCTGGCAGGTGGCGCCCAGGAAACGAATTACTACTCGATGGCCACTTTCGACGCACTGAGTGCCTTCTCGGTGCGTATGGATGAGCCGACAAAAGCCTCGCGTCCCTTCGACCGCAACCGCGACGGTCTGATACCGAGCGGTGGGGCGGCCGCGCTTGTCCTTGAGGAGTATGACCACGCCGTGGCACGCGGTGTCGACATTCTCGCCGAGGTTGTCGGTTACGGATTCTCCTCCAACGGCGGGGGCATCTCGCAGCCGAGCGATGACGGTTCGGTAATAGCGATGACACGCGCCATGGACGACGCCGGGGTGACGGCCGACGATATCGACTACATCAACGCCCACGCCACTTCCACTCCGCAGGGTGACATGTACGAGGCTCTTGCCCTCGACCGTCTCTTCAACGGCAGGAAAGCCCTTATCAGCTCAACCAAGTCGATGACCGGGCATGAGTGCTGGATGGCCGGCGCGAGCGAGATTGTCTACAGCACGCTCATGATGCGCGACGGCTTCGTGGCCCCCAACATCAACCTTGAGGAACCCGACGAGGCGGCGGCACGGCTCAACATCGCCCGCGAGAGGGTTGACATGCCGCTTGACATCGTGCTCTCGAACTCCTTCGGGTTCGGTGGCACCAACAGTGCGTTAATCATCAGGAAAGTCAAACAATAAATAACATGAGGACTATGAAAAAGATTTTTACAACCCTTGCGCTCTGCGCGGCGGCAGCCGTTCCGGCGTTCGCACTCACACCCACCTACAAGGGCTTCGGCGAGATGCAGACAGGCTACGCTATCCCCTCGGGAAAATTTTATGACGGAGGTGCCATGTACGGACTTGCCACCTCGCACGGTGTAAGCCTGTTCGACGGTCTATTCGTCGGTTTAGGTGCCGAGCTTGACCTCACCTACTACACCGAGCATGATTATCATGAGGATGATACCGACTATTCGGCTCTCGCCGTTCTCTTCGCCGAAGGTCGTTACAAGATACTCCGCACTAAGCGCGTCTCACCTTTCGTTGGGGTACGTCTCGGCGGTGGTTTCAACGGAATTGACGAAGAGGGATGCTTCTACTTCAGCCCGGCTGCAGGTTGCACCTTCGACCTCACCGAACGCTTCGGCTTCGACGCCAGCATCGGCTACGAGCTCTTCACCGGCGGCAGCAAGGACTGGCAGGCCGGCAACATCAACTGCATAGCTTTCCGCATCGGCGTACATTTCTAATCCGTGTGAATTCCCGCCATGAAGAAACTCTGTTTACTCCTCCTTCTGATTGTGTTCAGCGGCATTGCCGCCACAGCCAAGGATAATCCTCTGAGGCTGAAAAGCGGCTCGCTCTCCACTCTTAAAAACAGTGGTGGGGAGATTGAGTGTGTGATTGACTTCAGCCGCACGAAAGCGAACCGCAAGCCGCTTGAGCAGTATATCACCGAAGACTACAAGAGCGACATGGAGACATTCCGCCGCTATGAGCCGGAGATGCTTCAATGGTTCATGGAGCGTTGGGACGATGACATAGAGAAAGGTCCGAAGGCCACGACCTCCGATAGCGCGCCTCTGGAACTCAGGATTGTCGTCAAGACACTCCAGATGGGAGCCAAGACCGGATACGGCGGTTCCTCCGTCAGCGGATATGCGGATTTCTACAAACGTGGTGACACCGAACCTTTCGCTACTGTCGAGATTCTGAAAATGAACGGAACAATCATGGGTGGCGCGGTGCCCGGTTTCCCGGGGCTGAAACAGGTGTTCAGCGACCTGGCCGAATATCTGTGCGACCTTATCTATCACAGCGGAAAATAACGATACGACTTGCAAAGTCTACTGAGAGACCCAGACAACAATCAACCATCTAAAAGAAAGAACAATGAAAAAGTACATTCTTCCGGTAGCCGCAGCCATGATCTCACTGAGTGCATGGGCTGACGCCGATATCACAAGCGGCAGTGTGAAAGAGCTGAAAAACCCCGATGTGCGCGTGCTCGTCACATGGGATTATGACAAGATGCTCATCGAGGACAAGGATCCGGCCGAGTTCCTGAAAGAGAAGGGTCCTGAATGGGAACGCGACTATCCGGCCGAGGTTGCGGGCAGCGAGTCTGCTTTCGACGTGCTCTTCAACAAGAAAGACAAGAAATACGCTCTCATCACCGATGACGAGGATGCGGCTCAGTATGAGATGGTGATTCATGTCGACAAGTTCCACTACGGCTCGCTCGGCGCGGCAATCGCTTTCGGAGGTTTCGCACGCGGTGCCCACATCGAAGGCACTGTAGATGTCATAAAGCTCGATGACAAGTCTACCGTCGCGACCATCACCTATGACTGCTCGGGCAAGTCGGCATACAGCAACGAGGCACGCCGCGTGCTGGCATATCAGGATCTCGCGCAAGACCTCGCAAAACTTATCAACAAAGCCAAATAACTTGACTCGCCGTCTCTGTCACAGTTGGCGGAGACGGCGCGTTATACCAATTGAGTCACAATTTAGAGTCCGCCTCATAAAAAAGATAGTGTATGAACCTGTTTCCGGAACTTGAGAAGAGATATACCCGCGACACTCTCGGCGCGCGCGAGGCACAGCGCATGGCCGAGTTCATCGCCTTCGGCCCCGTGATTTTCCAGACGGCGAGAATCATGCTGAAACTCGGCATCATGGATATGCTGCGCGACAGCGACAACGGTCTCACTATCGACGAGGTGGCCCGGCGTGCCGGATTGTCGCAGTATGCCGCGAAGTGCCTGCTCGAAGCGTCGCTCTGCATCGGAATCCTCCTTGTTGACAAAGACACCGACCGGTTCCGGATATCCAAGACCGGATGGTTCCTCATCAACGACAAGGCCACACGCGTCAACATCGACTTCAACCACGACGTGAATTACCTCGGCTGGTTCAACCTTGAGGAAGCTCTCACCGAAGGTCGTCCCGCCGGTCTGAAGACTCTCGGCGACTGGCCGACGGTCTACGAAGGCCTCTCCTCCCTGCCTGAACATATACAGAAGAGCTGGTTCGGCTTCGACCATTTCTATTCTGACAATTCTTTCGACGAGGCACTTCAGATAGTGTTCGCCACGAAGCCAAAGACTCTCCTCGACGTGGGAGGCAACACTGGCCGCTTGGCTCTCCGTTGCGTTGCCCACGACCCCGACGTGCGCGTCACAATCCTCGACCTGCCGCAGCAGATCGGACTGATGCGCGCAAACATCGACGGCAAACCGGGCGCTGACCGCATTGACGGACTCGGTGCCGACCTGCTCGACGAGACCACTGAGATGCCCTCGGGCCGCAAGTTCGAGGCGGTATGGATGAGCCAGTTTCTCGACTGCTTCAGCGAGCCGCAGATTGTGAGCATTCTCCGCCGCGCCGCCAAGGTAATGGACACAGACTCGCGCCTGTACATAATGGAGACGCTCTGGGACCGCCAGCGCTTCGAGCCTGCGGCCCTCTGCCTTACGCTGACAAGCCTTTACTTCACGGCCATAGCCAACGGCAACAGCAAGATGTACCACTCCGAGGACATGGCGCGTCTCGTGGCCGAAGCCGGTCTCGAAATAGAGACCATACATGACCACCTCGGCCATGGACACAGCATCATGGTGTGCCGCATTCCGGAAAAGAAGTGAACGGATAAGGACGCGCCACTTCAGATTAAAACAACCTGACTGAAAACAACCCTAAATATGAACAGAACTGAAATAGAAAACAAAGTACGCGAGTTTCTCATAGAAGACCTTGAGGTCGAGGAAGACAAAATCTTCCCCGAGGCGAAACTCAAGGAGGATGTCGGCATCGACAGCCTCGACTTCGTTGACATCGTGGTTATCGTCGAGAAGAACTTCGGGTTCAAGATCAAGCCCGAGGAAATGGCCGGTGTGGTTACACTCAACGACTTCTACGGATATATCGAAAAGAAAGTAAACGAGAAGGCCTGATAACCGGAAACTCCACTTTAACCTACGGAAATACAAGGGAACAACTGACACAGGATTGAGCGAACTTGAACATGACAAATGGGTAGGTACCACTTACGGTACCGGATGGATGCACCGGTGGCTCATCGGTGTGTTGCGCGTTATGGATGTACGTCTTCTGTACATCTTCGCTTCGGTATTCGTCATACCTCCCACGCTGGTCTTCAACAGCCCTGCGCGGAAGGCCATGTACAGTTACTTCCGCCGCCGTCACCACATGGGCCGCATGAAGGCCGCATGGATGACCTACGTGAACCACTGCAAGTTCGCGCAGGTGGTGATTGACCGCTTCGCGATGTATGCCGGAAAGAAGTTCAAGATCTCGATAGATGGTTACAACAACTTCACCCGGCTCGCCTCGCGTCCGGAGGGTTTCATACAGCTCAGCTCGCACATAGGCAACTATGAGCTGGCCGGTTATTCGCTTCGGGCCGAGAAGCGTTTCAACGCCATGGTGTTCGGCGGCGAGAAGGGCTCTGTGATGGCCAACCGCAACCGCATGTTCGAGGAGAACAACATACGCATGATTCCCGTCGCGCCCGACATGTCGCATCTCTTCTTGACCGACCGCGCACTCTCCGACGGCGAGATTATCAGTATGCCGGCCGACCGGGTGTTCGGTTCGCCGAAGTCGTTCGCGTTGCCCTTCCTCGGAGCCACCGCCCAATTCCCGCAGGGGCCTTTCCAGCTCGCCGCTCTCCGCGACGCCCCCCTCCTCTTCGTGACCGTGATGAAGACCTCGCTCATGAAGTACCATATCACCGTACACCGCCTTTCGACACCCGCCGGCGGAAACAGCCGCCAACGCGCCGAGGCTATGGCACGCGAATTTGTGGGGCTGCTTGAGGAGACCGTGAAGCGGCACCCCGACCAATGGTATAACTACTTTGACTTCTGGACAGATTGATGGAAATAGAGAAGATTGACATTCATGAGCTGCTGCCGCAGCAGGAACCGTTCGTGATGGTAGGACGCATGACCCACTTCGACGAGAAGGAGACACGCACCGCCACCCGAATAACCGAGGGCAACATCATGGTCGAGGATGGTGTGTTCACACCCTCGGGCATAGTCGAGAACATCGCCCAGACCTGCGCCGCCCGCATCGGATATGTCAACAAGTATATCCGCCGGAAGGGGATACAGTTGGGATTCATCGGAGCTATACGTAATCTGCGCATACACCGCCACCCGCATGTGGGCGAGACAATCGAGACAAGCGTCGTGACACTCCAGGAGGTGTTTGGAATGACACTGGTATCCGCTACTGTCACCGGTCCGGATGGTCCCGTGGCCGAGGCCGAGATGAAGATTGCAATCAGCGATACCGAGTCACAGAATTGAGTTATCCACACGTTCAGACCATCCCGACAGAAATGAAGAGACTTACGGCAGAAAAAGATTTCGAGGTCCGGTTCAGCGAGGTTGACTCGATGAACATCGTTTGGCACGGCTCATACCCGCTCTATTTCGAGGATGCCCGCGAGGCATTCGGCGCGAAATATGGACTCGGCTACATGACTATCTTCTCCAACGGTTACTTCGCGCCGCTGGTGGAGCTGTCGTTCAAATACAAGAAACCGCTCGTGTATGAATCGAAGCCGGCCGTGCGCATAACGTATGTCCCTACCGAGTCGGCCAAGATAGTGTTCGACTACGAGATATTCGACCGTGCCGACGGTTCGGTGGTAGCCACAGGCCGGTCTGTCCAGGTGTTCATGGACAGCGAATATCAGCTCGTATGGGACAATCCGGAATTTTACCGCGAATGGAAAAAGAAATGGGAGGTGCTATGATTGTAAAGGTTTCCGACAATATCATCACACCGTTGGGACTTACCACCGGCGACAACCTTGAAGCTATTCTTGAAGGTCGTTCCGAGCTGCGTCTTCATGAGGGAGCATTCGGACTGCCGGAGCCTTTCTGCGGCTCCCTGCTCGACAGGGATGCGGTTGAGGAGGCTTTCCGCGAGGAGATTTCGTTGCACAATGCTGATAAGTCACGGACCGGAAGCAGTGTGCCCGACGAAGAGCTGACATTCATGGAGCGGCTCGCCATTCTCTCGGCCTCGAAGGCTATCAGAGAGGGTGGAATCGACCCGACACGCGACGATGTCCTCTTCATACTCTCCACCACAAAAGGGAATGTGGATCTGCTTGCAGAGAACCCTGACGATGACCGGGCATACCTCGCCGGTTCGGCACAGAAGATTGCGGAGTGGTTCGGCAACCCCAACCCTCCGACGGTCGTCTCGAACGCCTGCATATCGGGTGTATGCGCACAGATAGCAGCTGTACGCGCCCTGCTCGGCGGTCGTTGCCGGACAGCGGTGGTAATCGGTTGCGACGTGCTCTCCAAGTTCATCATCTCCGGTTTCCAGTCATTCAAGGCTCTCAGCCCGGAGCCATGCAAGCCCTACGACAAGAACCGTCTCGGCCTCAACCTCGGCGAAGGAGCCGCGACCCTCATCCTCCGCTCTTTCCAAGACGCGGAACTCTCTGATGCCTCATCTCACTGGCATTATATCTCAAGCTCCATACACAACGATGCCAACCACATCTCCGGCCCTTCGCGCACGGGTGAAGGTTCATACCGTGTCTTGCGCGACATTCTCGAAGATTTAAGCCCGGAAGAGCTGTCGTTTGTCAACGCGCACGGAACCGCCACGGCCTACAACGACGAGATGGAGTCGATAGCCCTCCACCGTGCCGGACTCGACAATGTTCCGGTGAACGGACTGAAAGGTTTCTATGGCCACACGCTCGGAGCCGCCGGGGTGATTGAGACAATCCTCTCGATGGCTGCTGCCGACAAAGGCATCATATTGCCCACACGTGGATTCTGCGAAACAGGCACCTCATACGCGCTCAATCTCAGTTCCGATACAAGGAAAAGCGACAGAAAAGCGTTTATCAAGATATTGTCAGGTTTCGGCGGGAGCAACGCCGGAATTGCCTACAGAAAAGGAGGAGCATCATGAACCCGGACAGCACAGATATGAATTCCATCACCGGCGGCGATAACTCAACCGGAGCAAGTGCCTTGAAGGTACTGAGAAGCGTGCGCGTCTCCAACAGGGGAGCCGAAGTTGACGGTGAGCTTGTGTCGGGCGCGGATGTCACGGGACTCTACCGTGAGTTTATCGGCGACTATCCGAAGTTCTTCAAGATGGACGCCCTCTGCAAACTCGGTTTTGTGGCTGCGGAACTTCTGTTGGTAAACATTCCGGCGGACAGGCTCGAAGATGCCGCCATAGTGCTCTTCAACCGCAACGGCTCGCTGGTGACCGACCGGAACTACCAGAAGACAATCGGCGACACGGACTATTTTCCGAGTCCCGCTCTGTTCGTCTATACCCTGGCGAACATAGTGACCGGAGAGATAGCCATACGCCATAAGATATACGGCGAATCCTCTTTCTACGTGGCCGACTCTTACGACCGCGACGAAGTTCTTGAAAGAGCCGCCGAATGTTACCTCACCTCCACCCCGTCGATGATAATCACCGGATGGGTGGACTGGAACGACAGCGGGGACTACCTCGCCGAATTCCAGCTTATAACGAAACTTTATTGAGAGTATATTTGAATTTAAACCGAATTAACGTTCAAACATACTCTCAGAAATCATCATAGAGAAAATGGAAGAACTTATCTTACAACTCAAGAACCAGATAATCGAAGTGCTCAATCTTGAGGACATGACCGCCGCCGACATCGATGCGGAGGCTCCCCTCTTTGGCGATGGACTCGGACTCGACTCTATCGACGCGCTCGAACTCATTGTGCTCATGGAGCGCGAATACGGCATCAAGCTCACCAACCCCGCCGAGGGTAAGGAAATCTTCAAATCGGTGGCTTCTATCGCTGACTACGTGAGCAAGAACCGCAAGAAATAAAGCACGCCGGAATCGGTAGAAAAGGAACAGTAATCCATAAAACAGTCATCCGTAAAAGGGAAAGGAAATGAAAGTTTATGTGACCGGATCAGGAATCGTGTCGGCGTTGGGTGCCGGGTGCGAGGCCACGCTCGACTCTCTTCTGAATGAAAGGCCGGGCATCGGTCGCGTGCGTCATCTTGCCACGGAACATGTCGAGTTTCCCGTCGGCGAGGTGCCTCTTTCAAACGCGGAAATGGCCTCGACGCTCGGTGTGGGTTACCCGGAATCAGGTTTGCGCACCGTGCTGCTCGGAATCATGGCCGGACGCGAGGCTATCGTTTCCGCACGTCTCTCCCGCTCCGACATCCGCGAGGCGGCTTTCATAAGCGGCACGACCGTAGGTGGAATGGACCGCACTGAGCAGTTCTTCAAGTCAGCTTTCGACTCGAACAGCGAGAGCGAGGACAGCACGGAACTCCGTTTCAACGACTGCGGTTGCTCCACTGAACTGATAGCCGACCGGTTGGGTCGTTTCCGTATGGTGACAACCTCCTCGACGGCCTGTTCCTCGGCTGCCAATGCCATAATTCTCGGCGCCAATCTCATAAAGGCGGGTGTGACCGACATTGTTGTTGCCGGTGGCTCGGAAGCGCTCACACGTTTCCATCTCAACGGCTTCAACACGCTCATGATTCTTGACCGTGAGCGTTGCCGTCCGTTCGACCGTGACCGCGCCGGAATAAATCTCGGCGAGGGTGCAGCCTATATCGTGCTTGAAAGCGAGGAGAGCATGAAGCGGCGGGGTATGACACCGCTTGCAGAATTGAGCGGTTATGCCAACACCTGCGACGCATTCCATCAGACTGCCTCGTCTGAAAACGGCGAGGGAGCCTACCGCGCCATGCGCGAGGCAATGGACATGGCCCGCCTCACTCCCGCCGACATCAGCTACGTCAATGCCCACGGCACCGGAACGCCCAACAATGACGAGACGGAACTCGCTGCGATGGAACGTATCTGGACACACGGACTTCCACCCTTCTCCTCCACCAAGTCTTTGACTGGACATACCACCAGCGCATCGGGAGCTATCGAATCGGTAATATCCCTTTTGGCCATGAGCCACGGCTTCCTGCCCGTAAACCGGGTTTGGAAGACACCTATCCAACAGGGAGCGGTACCGGTTCACCAATCCGGCACAAAGTGCAATATAAAGCACATAATCAACAATTCCTTCGGATTCGGCGGCAATGACTCCTCGCTTATATTCTCTGCAGTAAATAAAACAGCAGGGAGTGATGCGGCAAATTTTAATGAGACGGACTCTTAATTTCAGGACAAGAAGATGAGCAGACGCTGTTTTGTAAGATCACTCGCCATGGTATCCTGCCAGGATCCGTTGACGGAGGCCTGGGCTGAGGAACCCCGGTCGTTCGACACGGGTTATGTCCGTGCCGCCGAGCCTGACACGCGGGGACTTATCCTCCCCTCCGAGGCACGGCGCATGAGCCGCATCCTGAAGCGGGCGGTGGCCACGTCGCTCACCGCGCTCAACACTTCGGGCATAGAGCATCCCGACGCGATAATAACCGGAACGGGAATGGGCTGTATCGAGAACTCCGAGAAGTTTCTGATTGACCTCAGCAAATTTGGCGAGAGCTGTCTGAAACCGACTCTCTTCATGCAGTCCACCCACAACACAATCAGTTCGCTGATTGCCATAATCCTGAAATGCCACGGTTATAACAACACCTACTCGCACAAGGGTATCTCGTTCGAGAGCGCTCTTCTCGACGCATGGATACAGATCCGCGGCGGTATGCTCCGCAACGCTCTTGTGGGGAGTCACGACGAGGTGACACCATTTCTGGCTCTCGTCATGGATCGCACCCATCCGGATTACAGCATGATCTCGGAGACCTCCGTGTCATCGATGCTCACCTGCTCGGAGAGTGCCGACAACCGTTGTGAGATTACGGATGTCAGGATTCTCAACCGTCCCGACATCGGTGAGGTCGCCGCTTTGCTCAGCAAGGATGAGGATGACCTGCTGATTCTCGGCACAAACGGAAACCGGCTCAATGACGCTCTCTACGATGAACTCCTCGGCAAGCTGGACTTCGCGCCGCGCACAATGGGCTACAAGCATCTTTTCGGCGAGAATTTCTCCTCCCCCGCCGCAGCCTTCGTCATGGGAGCCACAATGCTCGGAAAAGGTGAGGCCGCACGCGTCACAATCATAAACCACTCGGACGGCTCGGCATGGTCGGTTGTCCGTCTAAAAGCCGTGACACCATGTGGCAGCTGATTATTCTTTCGGCGATACAGAGCGTGATGCTGTCGTTCGGCCAGCTCACTCTCAAGCTCGCGCTCGACCGTATGCCGGCGTTCTCATGGACCCGGGCGTTCTGGGCCGACCTGCTCACAAACTGGTGGTTCCTTGTGTGCGGCATAATGTTCGGCGGGGCATCGCTGCTCTGGATGTATATCCTCAAGCACTTCCCGCTCAACATGGCCTATCCGCTGGCAAGCCTGAGCTATGTCATAGCCCTCGTCTTCGCCATAGTGTTCCTGCATGAGAATGTGCCCTGGAACCGATGGCTCGGAGTGGCGCTGATAATGACCGGGTGCATATTCGTGGCCCGGTGACCGGATAAAACGAACCCTGAAACAACTTCTTGCAATGCAGATAATCAGAAAGACCCTTACGATATTGATTCTCGCGCTGACCTGTTCGGCTGTAATGGATGCGGCCACTCTCACTGCGCAGCAGAAAAAGGATGTCATCACCAAAATCAGCGCGAAGACCAGCTCGCTCAAAACCATGAGCTGCACTTTCACCCAGACAAAGTATCTCTCCATGCTGAGCGACAAGATGGTCTCGCAGGGTAAGATGGACTATAAGCAGCCAAACAAGCTGCGCTGGGAATACACCACCCCCTACAAGTACACGTTCATTCTCAACGGGGCTAAGGTTTATGTGGCCGGAAGCTCACGCAAGGATGTAATCGACACCAACTCAAACAAGATCTTCAAGGAGATTGCCCGCATAATGATGAACACCGTGACCGGGCAGGCTCTGGCAAGTCCGGCCGACTTCACGACCGATGTCGCCGACGGCGGCACGCTCTGGCAGGTCACACTCGTTCCGCGCAAGAAGGATATGAAAAAGATGTTTGCCAGGATTGTCCTCTCGTTCGACAAGAAGACCCTCATGGTGACTGAAATAAATATCCATGAGAACAACCGCGACCGCACCGACATAAAACTCAAGAATGTAAAGACCAACACCGCCATCAATGAGAATCTTTTCGCTATTCCTAAGTAGTCTGCTGCTCTGCGTGGCATCGCTGTCGGCACAGACCGGAACCCCGGCCGGCCGGCAGTCATTCGCCATCGAGATGGGAAAGGGATACATTTCCGGCATTCTCATCACGGCGGCCGATGACTCCGAGATACGCGGTAGCATGGTCAACGAGTTCGGTGTCTCGGCTCTCGATTTCATCTGCGACCGCGCCAACGGAAAGGTCGAGCTGGTCAACGTGGTCGGCTTCCTCAACAAATGGTACATAAAGCGTGTGCTGAAACCGGATCTCTCCTACTGCATGCACATCCTTTACGGATCCTCGCCGGGAAAGGTCAACAGGAAAGCCTACGATCTGAACCGCGACGGCGACACTGTGAGCATCACGAATCTGCGACGTGAAATAAAATACACTTTCTCTCCTCTCCCCCAACCAACTCCGAATCCTGACGACGAAGAAGATAATGATTCTGAACAATAACCTGTACAAGATAGAGCGCACCGATACGGAAGCGATGACGTGCCGGGTCTCTCTTCTGCGCGACTCCATAATCTACAAGGCCCATTTTCCGGAGCAACCTGTCACCCCCGGTGTCTGCATTGTCCAGATGGCCGGGGAACTGCTCGGCAAGCTGCTCGACTGCGGCCTTGAACTTGCGGGAATATCAAACGCAAAGTTCCTTACGGTCATCAACCCTGACAACACTCCCGGCGTGACTCTGAGCTTCAGCCGCATAAACCGCGACGATGCGGCCGGAACGGTAGCGGCGACTGTCGCGGTGGCCGATGACAGTACTGTCTATTCAAAACTCTCACTCTCCTTCCGTATAAAATAAGTCTTCTCTAACTATTGGCAATGAGCCTTCAAAAATGAGTCTTGGAAAATGAGCGGAAAGCCGACAAACGACATACGACCGACAATGCGCAGGCTCGGAATCTGCGTGGTGGTGCCGACATATAATAATGACGGCACCCTGCGCGATGTGCTCGAACGTCTGCTCTCGCTGGCCTCTGACATCATTGTTGTCAATGACGGAAGCACCGACAGCACCGCCGACCTGCTCGACCGATTCAAGGACCGGATTACGGTCGTGACCCACACCCGAAACCGTGGCAAGGGACACGCTCTGCGTACCGGCTTCCGCACGGCGCGCAGCCTCGGATACCGTTACGCCGTGACAATCGACTCCGATGGCCAGCACTACCCGGAGGACCTGCCGGGATTCGTGCGTGCCATTGCCGAATACCCGGGAGCACTGGTTGTCGGCAAACGCGACCTGACCGATGTTGACATCAACGGAAAAAGCTCTTTCGCCAACAAGTTCTCCAACTTCTGGTTTCATGTACAGACCGGGCGGCGGCTGGATGACACCCAGACCGGATACCGCGCCTATCCTCTCGACAGGCTGCATGGTCTCGGTCTGCTCACAAGCCGTTATGAGGCTGAGCTGGAACTGTTAGTCTTCTCCGCATGGGGCGGTGTGCCGATTGAACAGATTCCTATCCGCGTGTATTACCCGCCACAGTCGGAACGTGTGTCGCACTTCCGCCCAGTGCCTGACTTCACGCGCATCAGCATACTCAACACCCTGCTCTGCGGCGGCGCAATTCTTTATGGAGTGCCTTCGCGCATCATTCACGCCGTGGCCGACAAGCGTATTTTCAACCGTGAGTTCCGCCGCTTCACCCTCAAGAAGGATATACGTAAGGAGGCAGCCTCTACCCTCGGACGCATAACCCGTTCCATCTATGGTATATCATATTTCACTTTCTGGTCGGCGGCGGTGCTTTCACCCCTGTCGAGTCTATATTTCAAGATATTCCCGGCCACAGAGGAGCGCAAGCTGAAACTCCACCGGTTGCTCTGCTGGTCATGCCGCAGATTCACAAAACGATTCCCGGGAGCGACGACCCGCATCGACAATCCCACGGGCGAATCTTTCGAGCGACCCGCTCTTATAATCTGCAACCACCAATCGCATCTCGACCTGCCGATACTGATTTCGGTACACCCCAAACTAATATTCCTCACCAACGACTGGGTCTGGAACAACAAGACATACGGCACTCTTATCCATAATGCAGAGTATCTGCCGGTTTCGGCGGGAATAGACGCAATCATGCCGCAGCTCCGCGACTTGCGCGACCGTGGCTACTCGATTGTTGTCTTCCCCGAAGGAACCCGGTCGGCCGATTGCTCGATTCTACGTTTCCATCAGGGTGCTTTCCTGCTTGCCCGTGAGTTAGGCATGGACATAGTGCCGATGACGCTGCATGGTGCCGGACATTATCTCCCCAAGGAGGATTTCATGTTCCGCCGTGGCGTGTTGACCCTCCGCATACTGCCGCGTGTGCCTTATGACCCGTCAAACACAATGACCCTGCGCGAGGAGGCGTCGCATTACCGCCGGATGATCCGCGAGGAATATGCCCGCATCGTCACCGAGGTAGAGGATGCCGATTATTTCGAAAGCTTCGTGCGCTACAAGTATGCCTGGCGAGGCTGGCAGACAGTGTCACGTGCAAAAAGAACCCTGCGTGAGCTGAGAAAAATGCGCCCTCTCATTGCTGACGGAAAGAAATACCGCCGCGTCCGCATAATAAACAGCGGCCTCGGAACTTTCGCGATGCTCTATGCCCTCGTCAACAAGGAGACGGAGATATATGCTTACGAACGCTACTGGGATGATCACCTCGCCTCCTACCTGACGGGAGGAATGCCGGCGAACCTTCATTTCATCCATCCAATATGGGAGGAGGACTTCGGGACAGACGAAGACTTTGACCTCACTATTCATCTTGACTCTGAAGAGGAAGTGCTGGAGCACAATCTCATAAAACTGAAACTGAAATCATGAGCAGGAAGTGTGTGATAATAGGGAGCGGTCTCGGCGGACTTTCATGCGGGGTGATGCTGGCCCGGAACGGTTATGATGTGACGGTGCTCGAACAGCATTACCAGCCGGGAGGGTGTCTGCAATGTTTCACACGCAAGGGAGCGAAATTCGAGACGGGAATGCACTTCATCGGCAGCGCGGCACCGGGGCAGACTCTCGACAAACTGATGCGCTATCTGCGCCTTGACGACATACTTCTCAGCCGCCTCGACCCGATGGCCTACGACATCGTCTCGATCAACGGCGACACATTCCGTTTCGCCAACGACCGTGAGCCTTTCATCGAAACAATGGCCGGATATTTCCCCTCTGAGCGGGAGAACCTGACCCGTTATTACGACACCGTCGAGAAAATCTCACAGGCTTCTTCGCTCCATTCTCTCCGTTATGCAGAGAGCGACATCGCGGTCAGCACTCATTACCAGACTGTCAGCATCAATGCGGTGCTCGACGAACTTTTCCACGACGAGCTGCTGAAAAAAGTGCTGGTCGGAAACCTGCCCCTCTATGCGGCCGAGAAGGACCGCACCCCATTCTCGCAGCACGCTTTCATCATGGACTTCTACAACCGGAGCGCTTTCCGCGTTGCAGGGGGGAGCGACAGCATCGCCCGCTCGCTCATCGGCGCAATTGAGTCGTCGGGCGGTTCGGTGCGCACCCGAAGCCGTGTCACAAGGATATTGTGCGATGACTCGAAAGCAACCGGCGTGGAGGTGAACGGTGAGGAATTCATCGAGGCCGACATAGTGATAGCCGACATACACCCGGCGCGGGTCATGGAACTGCTCGACACCCGGCTCATACGCCCCGCATTCCGCAGGCGCATCTCCGGCATCCGCAACACCGTCGGGGGCTTCTCCGTATATCTTAAATTCAAGGAGAACGCCGTGCCCTACCTCAATTCAAATTATTACAGTTTCAACCGCAACACGCCGTGGGACTGCGAGAAATACAGCGACACGGACTGGCCGCGCGGATACCTGTACATGCACATGTGCGATTCTCCGGCACCGCGCTTCGCTTCGAGCGGTGTAATCCTCTCCTACATGAACATGGCCGACGTGGCCCGATGGCAAGGAACCTCAATCGGGCACCGTGGCGAGGACTACGAACGGTTCAAGGTCGAGAAGGCGGAACGTCTTCTTGACGAGGTGGAACGTGAGTTCCCGGGTCTGCGCGGAGGAATAGACAGCTATTACACAGCCACACCACTCACCTATCTCGACTATACCGGCACGCAGGATGGCTCGATGTATGGTGTGGCCAAGGACATCACACTCGGAGCGGCATGTCGCGTACCACACAAGACACGGGTGCCGAACCTGCTGCTCACGGGGCAGAACATCAATTCCCACGGCATGTTGGGAGTGCTGGTCGGAAGTATCGTGACCTGCTCCGAACTGCTCTCAGCTGAAAAGATATACCGGCAGATTGTCGAGGCAAATTCATGAGTCAACCAACTGTTTCAGGCCAATGGAAAGAAGCGCGATCATAATAGGAGGAGGTATCGGAGGGCTGTTCACCGGGGCTTTGCTGGCTAAGAACGGTCTGCGTGTCACCCTGCTCGAAAAGAACGCGATAATCGGCGGCGGCCTGCAGTGCTTCAGCCGTGGCGGCAAGCTGTACGAGACCGGAATGCACGTCATGGGCGGATTCGGCCCGACCGGCACCCTTACCCGCATATGCCGCTATCTCGGAATAATGGACTCGCTCGACATTCATCATATCGACCCCTCGTGCATGGATGAGATACGTTACGGCGAGAACGGCGACATATACAGGATTGCTTCCGGACGCGACAGTTTTACCGACTGCATGTGCCGTTATTTTCCGCACGAGGCGGAGGGCATCAGGTCGTATGTAGATGAGATATACCGTCTGACCGAGGAGGTGCCTCTCTTCTATCTGCGCGAGTCGGACGAGTCGATTCCGGTACATTCGGAACGCTTCACGATGGCTGCCGATGAACTTATTGCCGCGCATGTGGGCGACGATAAACTGCGTGAGGTGTTGGCCTACCTCAATCCTCTCTACGGCGGGGTGGCGGGCCACACGCCGGCTTATATCCACGCTCTTATAAATGTGCTGTACATCAACGGCGCTTCCCGGTTCGTGGGTGGCAGCCAGCAGTTGGCCGATGCCCTGAAAGGTGTGATTGAGGAGCATGGAGGTCAGGTCCTGGCACGCTGCGAGGTGACATCGATAGATGTTGAGGAGAGGGTAGCCAAATCTGTAAGGACTGCTGACGGACGTTGTTTCACGGCCGACTATGTGATTTCGGCCATACATCCCACGGAACTGGTGCGTATGGTGCCGGAGGGCGCGTTCCTGAAAGGATATGTGAGGCGCGTGAACGAGATTCCGGTCTCGAACTCTGCGTTCTCCCTCTTTATCGACCTCAAGCCGGGGAAGATTCCCTACATTGACCACACTTGCTACTACATGGAGCGTTACGGCGCGATATGGACACAAGCCGGGTGTGCGCCTGAGGACTGGCCGATGGGTTTCATGTACATGACTCCCCCCGACGCGGAGCAGGGTGAGTTCGCCTCGCGTATGCTGGTACACTGCATAATGAGCTACGAAGAGGTGAGGGAATGGGAAAATACAACCGTCGGCCGTCGCGGAGAGGCTTACAACCGATGGAAAAAAGATAAGGTGGAGCGTACTCTCGACAAGCTGGAGAGGATTTTCCCCGGCTTCCGAGGGATGGCCAAGGCCGTCTATGCTGCGAGTCCGCTCACCATCCGCGATTATTACCACACCAAGGAGGGTGCCATCTTCGGCAACCGCAAGGATTGCGCCAACATGATGCTGTCGCAGCTTCCGGTCTATACCAAGGTGAGGAATCTGCTTCTGACGGGGCAGAACATCAACCTGCACGGCATCTGCGGAGTGCCTCTGACTGCAATCAACACCGCAGAGGCGATTCTCGGCACAAACCACATAATAAGGGAGATTAACAATGCTGCATCAGATAATTAAGAGAATAATTACGCTCGCGGTCTGTCTGCTCTGTGCGCTTATCGCCACGGCAGCTGACAAGCAGACCTTCAATATCTGGGAGGGCACGGATTGCAAGGCGAAGGTGAAACTCTCACCTTATCTTGCAGAGGGTTCGGGCAACCCGGCCTGTATCGTGTGTCCCGGCGGGAGTTATTTCTGGCTCGACCGCAAGACAGAGGGTGAGGGTGTGGCGGAATGGCTTCGCGCTAACGGCATATCGGCATTCGTGCTGGAATACCGCACGGGGGGAATCGCCGGTTTCATAACGCATTACCGGCTGCTCGCCCGTGGCAACCGCTACCCCGACATGCTTCAGGATGTGCAGAGGAGCATCCAGCTCGTGCGTGAGAATGCCGGGGAATATGGCATCGACCCGGAGTGTGTCGGCGTGATGGGGTTCTCTGCGGGGGGACATCTCACGGCCATGTCGGGTATGTTTTTCGACAGCGGTGTGCTTCAGCTCGCGGGGGTGACTCCGGAGGTGTCGCTGCGTCCGGACTTCATAGCTCCAATCTACCCGGTGGTCTCGCTCACGGACCGTTCGGTCCATAAGCGTTCGCGACGCGGATTGCTCGGCGAGGGACGCGCCATAAGCCGGGAGATGAAAGACTCGCTCTCGCTTGAGAAGCATGTGCGCCCCGACATGCCCCCGGTGTTCCTCATGAACTGCGTGGATGACCCGATTGTGAAATACCGCAATTCGGAACTTCTCGACTCGGCCATGACAGCCGCCGGAGTCGAACACCGCTATGTTCAGTACCGCACCGGAGGACATGGATTCGGTGCCACTGCATCGAAGACCACGGAGGAGGCGATTGCGTGGAAGGATGAATTTCTAAACTGGTTAAGAGGTATCTTCAAATGAAATATATGACTTTTCCCGACGGCATTGACCGCGACAATGATATTGAGTTCCGCACGGCTGAGGAAATAGCCGCCTATCAGGACGCGCGTCTGCGCGATGCGGTGTGCTATCTTGCGGAGCACTCCCCTTTCTACCGCCGGATGTTTGCCGACACCGGCATCAATCCGTCGGAAATACGCACTGTGGCCGACCTGCAGCGTGTGCCGTTTACAGAGAAGAAGGACCTGCAGCTCTGCAATGCTGATTTTCTCTGCGTGCCGCATGAGAAGATTATTGACTACGTGACCACTTCGGGCACATTGGGCGACCCGGTGACTTTCGGTTGCACGGACAGTGACCTGGAGCGTCTGGCCTATAACGAGATGAAATCGTTCGCATGTGCCGGAGTGCGGCCGGGTAACCGCGTTCAGCTGATGACCACTCTCGACAAACGGTTCATGGCCGGCCTGGCCTACTTCCTCGGCATACGCAAGCTCGGCGCGGGAATCATACGCGTCGGCAACGGTATGCCGGAACTACAATGGGACACAATCCGGCGGCTGAAACCTGACACGCTGATGTGCGTGCCGTCGTTCATTCTCCGGCTCATAGAGTATGCCGAACAGCATGGCATCGACTACCGCAATTCGAGCGTGCGCCGTGTGATTGGAATCGGCGAGGGACTTCGTGAACAGGATTTCAGTCTCAATATGCTCGGCAACCGCATTCGTGAGAAGTGGGATGTGGAGCTTTTCGCCACCTATTCCTCCACGGAGATGGGAGCTACTTTCTCGGAGTGTCCCTGCGGCTGCGGCGGTCATGTCCACCCTGAACTTATCATTGTCGAGATTATCGGCGAAGACAACCGTCCCGTTGCCGATGGAGAGGTAGGCGAGGTGGTGGTCACCACGCTCGGAGTGGAGGGTATGCCGCTGCTGCGCTTCCGCACAGGCGACATGAGCCGGAAGGTGATGGAACCCTGCGCGTGCGGACGCCACTCCTACCGTCTCACCCCATTGGTCGGCCGCAAGAACAACATGATCAAGCTGAAGGGCACCACCATCTACCCGCCGGCCATAAATGACGTGCTCGACAATACTCCCTACGTGGTCAACTATGTGGTGGAGGTGCGCAACAGTTTCGCGGGCACCGACGAGGTTGTGGTGCATGTCGGCGTGGCCGCTCCCCAGAGGTTCGACATGATAAAGGACCTTAAAGACCGCTTCCGTTCCCGGATACGTGTGGCCCCGATTGTTGAGATAATGCAGCCGGATGACGTGGCACGTATGCTGAACCCGGGGGATAACCGGAAGCCGCTGAAATTCATAGACAACCGGGGCAAACGTGGATAAGAATATGATACGGTTTGTTCTTTCGGTTTATGACTCTTTCCGCAGGCACCGGGCGTTGGCCTGGTCGCTGACCGGCGCCATTACGGTCTGTCTGGTTCTGGCCATACTGACGCTGAGCTATAAGGAGGATATCTTCGACTTCCTGCCGCTCGACGAGAAGAACCAGACCGCCCTGTCGGTTTATCAGGATATTTCGGGCGCGAACAATGTGTATGCCATAATCTCCCTCCGCGACACTTCGCTTGTAGACCCCGACCTGCTGACCGAGGGGGTTGAGGCTTTTGCGGGACACCTCGCCGAGGCTGATACTGCCGGATATGTCAGCAATGTCACCAAGGAGATTGACATGGACAAGATGCTCGGAATTGCCGAATTCGCATATGCCAACGCTCCATATTTCATGACTGACGGCGACTATGCCCGCGCGGACAGTCTGCTCGCAGATCCGGGGTTCGTGAATCGTCAGTTGGCCGCCGACAAGGAGATGCTGCTTTTCCCTTCGTCGGCGATGATGGCCGCGAACATGGGCCGCGACCCGCTGAATCTCTTCTCGCCGGTGCTTGCCCGGCTGAACCGTGGCGGTATGCCGATTGATTTCGAGACTTACGACGGATATATCCTCTCGCCCGACTCGAAACGTGCTATTGTGGTGATGGAATCGGCTTTCGGCTCAAGCGAGTCGGAGCATAACGCCGCGCTCGCCGCGATGCTCGGCGACGTGAAGGGAGCGACGGAGAAGGAACTTCCGGAGCTTGACATTCATGTCATCGGCGGTCCGCTGATTGCCGTGGCCAATGCTGAGCGTATCAAGAAGGACAGCATATTGGCTGTGGCGATTGCCGGAGTGCTGATAGTTCTACTGCTTATCTATGTGTTCCGCAACGCGAGGAACATTCTGCTCATCGTGGTTTCGGTGGCGTGGGGCTGGCTGTTCGCGATGGGTGGAATAGCTCTCTATTACGACTCGGTTTCGATTATCGTGATCGGTATCGCGTCGGTCATTCTCGGTATCGCGATAAATTACCCGCTGCATCTCATAGACCATATCAGGGAAAGCGAGCATCCACGCGCCGCTCTGCGCGAGATTGTCTCTCCGCTCGTGGTGGGCAATGTCACCACGGTAGGTGCTTTTCTCTGTCTTGTGCCGCTCGACTCCCCGGCCTTACATGACCTCGGCCTGTTCAGTTCGCTGCTGCTTGTCGGCACGATTCTTTTCGTGCTTGTGGTTCTCCCCCATCTTGTGCGCACGCGGCGTCCGGGCGACCCGAAAGTGAGCGACCCGAAGCTGATAACGCGTCTCGCCGGAATCTCGGTCGAGAACAGCCGTTGGCTCGTATGGGCTGTATTGCTGCTCACTGTGGTGTTCGGTTACTTCAGTCTGCGCACGGAGTTTGACTCTGATATGCGCAACATCAACTACATGACCCCGGAACAGCGCGAGAACATGGCATGGTTCCAGAGTCTTGTTGACAGCACGAGCGACGCGGAGAGCCTGTATGTAGTGAGCAACGGCAGCGACTGGAACGAAGCCCTGCGCTGCAACGAGAGCATAACTGCGCGTATAGACTCTATCGTGAAGTCGGGCAAAGCCTCACGTCGCGGCGAAGTCAGCGCGTTTTTGGTTAGCGACGGCAAACAACAAGAACGTCTGGAACGCTGGAAGCGGTTTGTCAACGACCATCACGAGGCCTTGACCACCGGAATAGCACGCGCAGCTGCCAATCAGGGATTCGGGCCGGAGGCTTTCGCCCCGTTCGGCGAATTGGTTACTGCTGACCTGCAACCTAAAAGTTTCAGCGACTTCGAGGAATTTTCCGGGACTGTTTTCAGCAACAGTCTGAGCGAGAACCCGGGTGCGGGAAGGAAATCGGTGGTGCAGGAGCTTTCGGTGCGCCGTGCCGACATGGAAGAGGTGAAGGAGGCTCTCGGGCGTGAGCGTGAGTTCGGAGGTCTTTTCTTCGACGTGCGGAGCATGAACGGGGCGATTGCCAACACTCTCTCCGACGATTTCAACTACATAGGCGTGGCGTGCGGTTTCATCGTGTTTATCTTCCTATGGATTTCATTGGGAAGCATCGAACTTGCGATAGTCTCGTTCATGCCGATGGCTTTCAGCTGGATCTGGATATTGGGAATAATGGGAATGTTGGGTATAAAGTTCAACATTGTCAATGTGATATTGGCCACGTTCATTTTCGGCCAGGGCGACGACTACACCATCTTCATGACCGAGGGACTGTCGTATGAATTCGCATACCGTCGCAAGATACTCGCTTCGTACAAGAACAGTATCATAGTCTCGGCATTGATCATGTTCATCGGCATCGGCACTCTGCTGTTCGCCAAGCATCCGGCGCTGCGCTCGTTAGGCGAGGTTACGGTGGTGGGTATGCTGTCGGTTGTGCTCATGGCCTATCTCTTCCCGCCGTTGGTATTCAGGTGGCTGACGCGCACCAAGTCAGGAGAGCTTCGCCGTCATCCTGTCACTTTGCGCGGACTGTTGCGCAGATTGTCGCGAACCCGACTCACTCCGGATCAGGAATTACGCGAGGCGGTCTATGGCCGCTACATCTACAAGGGGCGTGAGGTGGAAGTCACTGCACGACGTATGCTCCGGGAGATTGCACGCAATCACGGGGAATGCGACAGCATGTGCGACGGGGATGGACCAATCTCAATATCTGACACACGCGGCCAGGGTGAGATTGCACTGCTCGTGGCCTTGAAGCAACCCGGGAGGCCGGTTTACTGTTATCTTCCTGAGGGGGAACGCCGTGAGCTGCTGCGTGGCTGCGCCGAGGATTTCACCCCCAACCTCCACGTGATCAACCGCCGCGAAGACCTCCCCTCACATTAATTCATCAATCGACCAGGTTTTAATATAAAATCATATATGGATAAGAAAAGAATTGTGCCTGTGCTTTTGCTCACGGGCTATCTTGGAAGCGGTAAGACAACGCTTCTTAACCGCATACTGAACAACCGCAAGGGAATACGCTTCGCCGTTATCGTCAACGACATCGGCGAGGTCAATATCGACGCAGACCTTATCGCCAAGGGTGGCGTGGTAGGTCAGGATGAGGAGAGCCTCGTGCCGTTGCAGAACGGCTGCATATGCTGCACACTCAAGATGGATCTCGTCCAGCAACTCGCCGACCTCGCCAACAACGGCGATTTCGATTATATAGTGATTGAGGCGAGCGGTATCTGCGAGCCTGAGCCTATCGCACAGACCATCTGTGCCATGCCTCAGATGGGTGAGGAATACAACCGTGACGCCTCGGTTCGTCTCGACTGCATCACCACAGTTGTTGACGCTCTACGTCTGCGCGATGAGTTCGCCGGCGGCGACTCACTCACCCGCAAGAATATCGACGAGGAGGATATCGAGAATCTGGTTATCCAGCAGATTGAGTTCTGCAACATCATTCTTCTCAACAAGATTTCGGAAGTGACCAAGGAAGAGGCGCACCACATCCGCGAGGTGGTCCGTGCTCTCCAGCCCACCGCCGAGATTATAGAATGTGACTTCTGCGACGTTGACTTCGACAAGATTCTCAACACCCATATGTTCGACTTCGAGAAAGTAGCTACCTCGGCCACATGGGTCAAGGAAATCGAGAAACCGGTCGAGGAGGAAGAGCATCACCACCACCATCACCATGACGAGGAGCACGAGCATCATCATCATGTCCACGACGAGGAGCACGAGCATCATCATCACCATGACCACGACGAGGAGCACGGGCATCACCACCATCATCACGATGAAGAGGAGGATCACTCACACTGTGACCATGAGCATGGACATTGCTGCTGCCATCACCACCATCATCACGGTGAGGGTGAGGCCGAGGAGTATGGTATCGGCACATTCGTGTACTTCGCTCGCTGTCCCTTCTCGCTCAACAAGTTCGATTGGTTCTGCGCGAAGAACTGGCCGAAAAGCGTCATCCGCTGCAAGGGAGTATGCTATTTCAAGGAAAATCCCGACATGTCATATCTGTTCGAGCAGGCCGGCAGCCAGAAGCGGCTCATGGAGTCAGGCCGCTGGTATGTGACCGCGCCTCAGGAAGACCTTGAGGTACTTCTCGCACGCGACCCGGGACTGATGCGCGACTGGGATGAGAAGTATGGCGACCGGATGCAGAAGTTAGTTTTCATTGGCCAGAAAATGGACAAGGCGGCGATAACCGCCGCCCTGGATTCCTGCCTGGAAGAGCTGTAAGCTTATAGGGCCGATAGGTCTTATATGGCTTATAGGTCTTATAGGTCTTATAGGTCTTATAAGGCTTATAGGCCCTATAAGGCTTATTGGGCTTATTGGGCTTATTGGGCTTATTGGGCCTATTGGGCCTATCACCCTTCCGCCGGTGTGTCGGCCGAAAGGCCGATCAGTTCAGGACTCACACCTTTACGGGGCTGCTTCACAGTAGCCCCTAATTTTATGAGCTTGCGGCATGTCACGGGGATGCTCTGGCCTGAATCTCCGATTTTGGCCATGGCATCTCCGTAGCTTTTCTGTGCGTCCTCAAGTTTCTTGCCGAGTGCCACGAATTTCTCCATAAACATGTTGACCCGCTCCAGCATCTCGTTGGCGAGAGAGTAGACTTTCTCATGGTTCTCGGCCTGGGCAATCTGCCTCCATGTCATGTCGATGATGCGCAGAGCGGCGTAGAGCGTCTGCTCATCGGCGATATACACACCTTTCTCCATGGCCTTGCGCCATAGGTCCGGTTTCTTCAGAGTGGCGGCGTAGAGCGCGGTGGTGTTGGGGACGAACATGATCACATAGTCCATGCGCACTTTTCCGGCTCCGATATATGAGGAGTAGTCCTTGCGCGACAGTTCCTTCACGTGGTTTTCAACACTGGTCACATGGTTGCGGAGTGCTGTCTCGCGAGCCTCTTCCGACTCGGCAGCCTTATAGTCCATGAAGGCCGACAGCGATACCTTGGCATCGATCACCACGTCGCGTTCACGGTCAAGGTGTAGTATGACATCCGGACGAAGCAGACGGTCATTCTCCGAGCGGATAGCGTTGCCGGCGGCATCGCGGAGTGTTGGCTGGGTGTCGAAGTGTACGCCCTCGGTAAGTCCCTGCGACTCCAGGAGTTCGGTAAGCACTTTCTCACCCCAGTCTCCCTGAATCTTGCCTCCGCCACGGAGTGCGTCGGCCAGACGGTCCGCGCTCTTGCGGGCGGCATCGCTGTGTTCCATGACAAGACGGATATTCTCGGCGAGTTTACCGCCAAATTCGGAATGCTTCACGGTATTGTCGGCCACGGCCTCGCGCATCTCGCGGATAGAGGCGTTGAGCGGTTCGAGAATCTTTGATACACCCTCGCGGCTGGTAGTCTCGAATTCTGACTGACGGCGTTTCAGCATCTCGGCGGTGACGTTCTCCAGCTCTGCCTTCATCTTGGCAACGGTCTCGTCAAAACGCTTCTGAAGAGCATTCAATGCCTCGCGGTTATGCTGTTCCTGACGCTCAAAAGCCAACTCATGCGCCTTCGCCATATCGGCTATGGCCTTCTCATAAGCACCTTCTTTGTCGGCGATAATCTTGGCATGAGTACTTTCCTTATCGGCGAGCACCTTTTCATAAGAGCTTTCCTTATCGGCGAGCACCTTTTCATAAGCGCTTTCCTTATCGGCGAGAACCTTTTTATAAGCATTTTCCTTGTCGGCAAGAGTCTCAAGAAAAGACTTTTCCTTACTTAACATCAACTCGGCATTGGCTTTCTCGCGCTCGGCGAAAACACGACGGTGAGATTCCTCAAGCTGTCTCAGAGCCTCGGTACCGGCATTTTTAGTCTCGGCCAACTGCGACTCAAGCACTCCGACCTGCGTCCTCAACGCCCCGGTTCTGACGGCCTGCAGCAGCACGCCTACCACAACCCCCACAATTACCCCCACAATGGCAAAAACAATTTCCATATCACATTAATCCTTATTATTCACAAATTTATCCCCGTACCCGTCCCCATTTCCATGGCCTCCGGCCATGGAAATGGGGACGGGATATATTT
>OFGZ01000103.1_pt1 | contig 76270 bp, 66 predicted proteins | sample 1521871 | NCBI WGS metagenome assembly OFGZ01 (sample SAMEA3504091, study PRJEB24116) | mouse gut metagenome | biome: mouse gut; feature: mouse-associated habitat; material: faeces | place: Denmark | collected 2011
ATGCGAGGCGGCATCTGTATGATGCGGTGAAGATCCGTGCAGACTACCAGACATTCAAGAATCTGCCAGACGATACAGAAATGAAACTGAAACATATCAGGGAGAATCCGGCACTGGGGATCCTGTTGGAGCCACTTGGGAACATCAACAGGCTTTATGAAGTGGAGAGCAGAGCGAAAAAGAAGAAACTGAGTCGGGAAGAAGTATACGAACTGAGGCAGAAAGAGTCTAAACCGCTTTTTGACCAGGTGATCGCAGGAATGGAGCGGATCGCCCGGAGTTTTGATAATGGTTCGAAAGCAGTAAAGGGAGCAAACTACTTCCTGAAAAGGAAAGACTCGCTGGCCCGTTATCTGGAGGATGGGAACTATCCGATCGACAATAACCTGGCGGAGCGGATGGTGAAGCCGTTCGTGATAGGCCGGAAGGGGTTCCTGTTTGCGGACACGGAAGCAGGAGCGGAAGCAACAGCAGTATGGTACAGTCTGAGCCAGTCGGCGATCATGAATGGGCTGGTGCCTGAGAAGTACATCGAATATGTGCTGACAAGGCTGAAGAACGAAGGAATCAGAGAGGAAGTACTCGAAGACCTGCTTCCATACTCCAGGACACTTCCAGGACATCTGTATAAGAAATAGAAAACAGGACTGTCCCCAATACCATGATGGTACAGGGAATCAGTCCTGTTTTAATATGGGCAATTAACGTCGCTTACAGTCTTCCATGGGCAGGCAGCTTGAGACCAGACAGAAAAAACCCGCTGTCCAGGCAAAACAGCGGGCTGCAGGCAAATCACTGAATGGGTCCGGTATGAGAATCCGGGGTTTCTTCCTTTTCCGGCTGGTCCTTTCGGTGTACTGTGCCGGTTCTGACATTTTCCGAATCTGCATCATGCCAGAATCCCTTTTCGTCACAGTTGGACAGCACAGTCAGAAAATTGTCGCGGGCCATCGGATAGCGGCGATAGACCTCTTCCAGGTCATCCTTGATGCTCTGCCGCTGGGTGAAACCGTCATTGGGACATACCCGGCGGACACTGGGGATTCCGTTGTCCTGACAGGCCTGGACGATTTCGCTTTCCCGCAGCAGGACCAGAGGCCGGATCAGGTCCATGTCCATCCGCGACATGTACTGCAGAGGCTGGAAGGTGGCGGCTTTGGATCCGTGGATCATGTTCAGGAAAAACGTTTCGATGGCATCATCTGCATGATGACCGAAGGCGACTTTGTTGCACCCGAGTTTTTTTGCGGTTTCAAACAGGACGCCTTTTTTCAGCTTCGAACACAGGGAACACTGGATCTGTCCCTGTGTGCCGCGGTTTTTGTCCAGCTCCAGGATCGGGAAGATCCTGGTTTTTTCGATGTACAGCGGCAGATCATGATCCCGGCAGTAGCCGGTCATGAGGTCATGGTCGAATTCTTCGAACCCGACATCCACGTGTATGCCAACGAGCTCGAAGTCTGTATGCGGAAACTTCTGGTACTGCCGCAGGGCAGTCAGCAGCAGCATGCTGTCTTTCCCTCCCGATACGGCCACAGCTATTTTGTCACCGGGGCGGATCAGGCCGAAGCGGTTGTCCGCCTGCCGGATCCCCCGGAGAATGGTCTGGATTTTCATTGCGGGTTCCTCCTGCATCCGAACCGATTCTGACAGGAAAGCCTGCAAAGGTAAAGCCACGGGCGAATGCTGCTTCCCCTGTGGGACAAAACCGGTAAAATGGGTACGGTGATAGCTATGAAAGAGACACAGACAGCATCCCTGGACGGGATCCTGGTGATTGACAAGCCTGCGGGGATGACAAGCCACGACGTGATCGCCACCCTGCGTCGAAAATACAGACAGAAGAAATTCGGGCATACCGGTACCCTGGATCCCGATGCATCGGGTGTCCTGGTGATCCTGGCCGGGAAAGCGGCCAAGTGCCTGCAGTTTCTGCCGGATACTGACAAGGAGTACATTGCCGAACTCGCACTTGGATCGGAAACAGATACGGATGATGCATCCGGAACGGTTGTCCGTACGGCTCCCGTGAACCGGGATTTCTCCCTCGATCAGGAGCTGAAGAAGTTCGAAGGCCCTCTGCACCAGCAGGTGCCCACGACATCGGCAAAGAAAATTGCCGGCAGAAAGCTCATGGACTACCAGCGGAAAGGACAGGAGGTGCCGGCAGTCTACACAGATGTGACGATCTATGACACAGAGGTTCTGGACGAGGATGATCTCCGGTTCCGGGTTTCCTGTTCCTCCGGGACATATATCCGGGCCCTCTGCCGTGATCTGGCCAGAGCGACAGGGAACTGCGGTCACATGAAGTCCCTTCGCCGGACCAGAGCCGGAGGGTTTACACTGGAACAGGCAGAACCGCTGCACGCCGACTGTCATACCGTCCATCCCATCGAACGAGTCCTGGAGACCATACCCGCAGCAGACAGTGCACAGGTGGATCTGTCGGATATCAGAAACGGCAGGCATATACGTCTGAACACCCCAGATGACAGAGTGCTGGTTCTGGACAGCGATGGTCATGCGCTTGCTGTCTATGACCGGGATCACGGAGATGTGTTTGCCTGTGCAAGGGGGTTGTGGTGATGCAGATCTTCCGGTTTTCCTACACCAGTATTCCATGCCTTCCCCATTCGGTCCTGGCAGCAGGATTCTTTGACGGATTTCACCAGGGTCATCGTGCCCTGCTGACTGAGGCGAAGAAACAGGCGGAACGCCTGGGCCTTCTCTGGGGGGTGCTGACCTTCGATCCCGATCCCTGGGCAGTGTTCCGGCCCGGTGAACCGCTGGAGCATATCCAGAGCCTGGAGGATCGGGAACGAACCGCCGAAGCGCTGGGAGCAAACCTGTTCTGCATCCTGGACTTCACACGCGCGTTTGCCTCCCTGAGCCCGGATGGATTCCACCAGGTGCTGAAAGATATGCACGTGGACTATCTCGTGACAGGATTTGATTTTCGTTATGGCGCCCGCAATGCCGGCTCTGTGCAGTCCCTGACCAAAGCCGGGTTCGCACATTCTGTCGTGCAGGCGGTGACGGACCTGGACGGCAAGATTTCCAGCACCCGCATTGAAGAGGCAGTCCGTGGCGGGAATGTGGAAGCGGCAGCAGCCATGCTTGGCCAGGATTATTCGGTTCCCGGTCTGATTGTCCATGGCTTCGGACGGGGCGGGAAGCTTCTGGGCTTTCCCACCGCCAACCTGCAGCCCGATCCCGGCTATCTTCTGCCGGCCCGAGGTGTCTATGCCGGGTTTGTGCAGACGGACAGCGGGATCCATGAGGCGATGATCAGCGTCGGCGTCAACCCGACCTTCACCGGCGCCGGACAGACAGTGGAAGCATTCCTGTTCGACTTCGACTCGGATCTCTATGGACAGCGGGTCCGGTTTTATTTCTCGAGGCGGCTGCGTCCCGAGAAACGGTTTGATGGACCGGAGGCCCTGAAATCGCAGCTTGTCAAAGACGAAGCGCAGTCCCGACAGGTGCTGGACGGACATGACCCGGATCCCGATGGCGTGTATGCCACGGCCGAAAGCCGGCAGGGAGTCTGCCGGGACCGGGGGCGTGACAAGGATATGGCTTGTGGTATAAAATGACTTCGTAGAAACAGGTGAAAGCATGGCAAAAGAATTCATACAGTTACCTTCCAGGGATTCCCTGGGCACGATCAACCTGAACCGCAGCGTATTTTCCACCATCGCCACGAATGTGATTGATGAAACGGAAAATGTGCAGCTGTTCGAGGGATCCAAGCCGTTCAAGGGCGGCGTGCAGACCAGAATCGAAGACAACCAGCTGTGGCTGACTGTTCCCGTGAGGATCCAGTACAACACGAATGTCACTGATATCTGCGCCAGCCTGCAGAACCAGATCTTTGAAAGCATTTCGTACATGACGGACTACAAGCCCGAGTCCATCGAAATCGAAGTCGTAGGGTTCTTGTTTTAACAGGGGAAATCGCAGGATTTCCTCTTTTTAGATAATGGGAGAATGTAAGAAAATGGACACATCCAAACTGTCACGCAGTGAAATGCGCAAAATCGCCATGGAGGCTCTGTATCAGCACCTGCTGATGGACAGAGACATCCGCCAGGCAGTCTTTGACATCACACACTCGAATCAGATCGACGGCTATCTGTATGCCCTGACCATGGGAACCGTGGAACACGAACAGGAACTGACGCAAAAACTGCAGAGCATGCTCCGCAGTGACTGGTCAGTGGACCGTCTCTCGAAGCTGGACCTGGCGATCCTTCTCATGAGCATGCAGGAAATCCTGTATAACGAAACACCCAAACCGGTGGTCATCAACGAGGCAGTCACGCTGGCCCGCAAATATTCGGACGAGGACTCCTACAAGCTCATCAACGGCATTCTGGACCGGCTATGAGCGAACAGCTGGTCGTGCCGGTTTCGGCTCTGGTCACCCGGATCAAAACCTGCCTGCAGCAGAACCTTCGGCTGGATGGTGCCTGGATCCAGGGCGAGATTTCAAATCTGACCAGACACCGGAGCGGTCACTACTATTTTTCCATCAAGGACGCAGCCAGCGAACTGACGTGTGTCATGTTCCGCTCCTACGTGCAGAAGATGAATTTCCGGCTGGAAGAAGGCATGTCTGTGCTCGCAAGCGGAGATGTCAATGTCTATGAACAGCGGGGCAGCCTGCAGTTTTATGTGCGGGCCCTGAAACCGGATGGTGTCGGGGAACTGTATCTGGAGCTGGAGCGTCGGAAAAAGAAGCTGGAAGCCGAGGGGATCTTTTCCCTGAACAAGCGTCCCAAACCCCGGGGGATCCAGAAAATCGGGATCATCACCGCAAAGGAAGGTGCTGCGCTGCAGGATGTGCGGCGGACGATTGCCAGCCGCTGGCCCATGGCCGAGCTGTTTCTGTTTCCGGCCACGGTGCAGGGAAAACAGGCGCCGGCCAGCATTCTGAAGGCGCTTGACCAGGCGGATGATGCCGGGCTGGATGCCATCCTGCTGGTGCGGGGCGGTGGCAGCTTCGAGGATCTGTTCTGTTTCAATGACGAGAACATCGCAAGACGGCTGGCACACATGAAGACATACACCGTTACGGGAGTCGGGCATGAAGTGGACACCACACTTGCGGATTTTGCGGCAGACCAGCGCACTGCCACCCCCACGGCTGCTGCCCAGTGGATCACCCCGGATCAGAAAGAGGTCTGGCAGTGGTTTGAGCAGAAGCGGGCACAGCTGATCCAGTCCATGAATGCCCGCATGGATCAGGCAGCGGCCAGACTGCTGCAGTACCAGTCCAATCCCTATCTGGCAGACCCACTGTCCTGGGCGCAGAAGAAGGAACTGGAGCTGGCGGCCGTCAGCACCCGGCTGAAGTCCGCTCAGGCATCCTTTGCGGCAGCGCAGCAGAACCGGCTGGCTTCGCTTCGTCTGCAGCTGAACAGGCAAAGCCCGCAGGCCAGGATCCAGGTGGAACTGGTCCGGCTGGGGCAGCTGGATCAGATGCTCGGGCAGTCCATGCAGGAGTTTGCCCGCGGACAGCGGGACCGGCTTTGCAGAAATGCCTCCCTGCTGGATGCCTACAGTCCCCTGAAAGTCCTGTCCCGGGGCTATGCACTCGTGAGCGCAGAGGGACAGCTGGTCCACAGCGCGGCAGACATTCAGGCCGGGGCACTGGTGGATGTCCGGCTGCATGACGGAACACTGGAGGCTCAGGTGCTGAAAACGAATCAGGGCCGTTCTGTCGCCGGCAAAAACGACAGGCACGATGTGCAGGAGGAACAATAAACAATGGAAACACAACAGTTGACCTTTCAGCAGGCGATGGTGCGGCTGGATGAAATCGTACGGCAGCTGAATTCGGGGAACCTGGAACTGGAAAAAGCCATGGAGCTCTTCGAAGAAGGGCTGAAGCTGACGCAGCAGTGCGAAGTGCAGCTGAAGGCATTTGAAAACAAAATGAACACGCTGATCGTGGAGACAGCCGGCAATGCGTGATTTCGAGACATGGCTGACTGCCAGCATGGACAAACCGGACTCCAGAACCAGGCAGGCCATGTCCTATGCACTGCTGGCACCCGGCAAGCGGATTCGTCCGGCCCTGCTGCTGGCAGCGCTGGAAGACTATGGCTGTGACCGTTCACTGGGCTATCCGGCAGCCGCAGCCCTGGAAATGATTCACACCTATTCGCTGATCCACGACGATCTTCCGGCCATGGATGACGATGATCTCCGGCGCGGCAGACCCAGCACCCATAAGGCATTCTCCGAAGCCACGGCGATCCTTGCCGGTGATGCCCTGCTGACGCAGGCATTTGAAACCATTGCCGACAGCGATCCGGCTGTGTTGCCGGACCTGGTAAAGATCCTGGCCAGGAATGCCGGTCCGGAAGGCATGATCCTGGGACAGACCCTGGACCTGGATGCCGAGGGCAGCCAGGATATCACCTTCGCCCGGCTGGAAGACATAGACCGGTACAAAACCGGCTGCCTGATCGCCGCAGCCCTGGAAATGGCGGCTGTTCTGGCGGGACATCCGGAGGACCGGGAAACGATGCAGGAAATCGGCATGAAACTGGGCATCGAGTTCCAGATTCAGGACGATATTCTGGATCTGACCAGCACGGAAGAAGCCATGGGGAAGTCTCTGTCGGATCAGGAACGCGGCAAGGCCACATTTGTCAGCACCCTGGGACTCGGCTCAGCCCGGGATATGGTGAAGGACCTGGACAGGCGGATCCGGCTTCTGACCGGCTCCCTGCACATGGATCCCGACCGACTCGTCAAAGTGTTTGACCAGCTGCTGAACCGGTCCCGCTGAGGACATCCGGATCCTGGAGGCAGGAATTCTGTCTGCAACCGCCACAAAACGGCTGCAAAGCAAACGATGCAAAGGAGGAACTATGCGGATACTGGATTTGAAAGACCCCGGCCAGCTGAAAACGCTGTCCATCCCGCAGCTGGAATCCCTGGCACAGGAGATCCGCAGTTTCCTGATCCAGTCCCTGTCCAAAACCGGCGGGCATCTCTCCAGCAATCTGGGAATCGTGGAACTGACACTGGCTCTGCACTATGTGTTTGAGTCTCCGAAAGACAGGCTGCTGTTTGATGTCGGACACCAGTCCTATGTCCACAAGATCCTCACAGGACGGGCTCCCCGGTTTGTAACCCTTCGTCAGCGGCACGGTCTGTCGGGATTCCAGAAGCGGGAAGAAAGTCCCCATGATCCCTGGGAAGCCGGACATTCCAGCACCTCTCTGTCGGCAGCCCTCGGACTGGCCGTTGCGAGGGATCTGCAGAAGGAATCCGGAGAGGTCATTTCGGTGATCGGAGACGGGGCCCTGACCGGCGGCATGGCCATGGAGGCACTGAACAACATTGGCATGCGGAAGGAGAAAGTCATCATTGTCTACAACGACAATGACATGTCCATCTCCCCCAACCATGCCGGCTTCAAAAATCACCTGACGACTTTGCGGTCTTCCAGGGCGTACCGGTCTGTGAAGCGGGACGTCAAAGCGGGACTGGAGCCTTCTCCGGCGCTGCTCAATGGTCTGTCTTCCATCCGGGATGTCCTGCGGGACAGTCTGGTGGATGGCGGTCTGTTTCAGCAGTTCGGGCTGGATTACCTGGGGCCGGTGGACGGTCACAATCTGCCGGAACTGATCCGGACGCTGGAGACAGCCAGGGAACATCATGGATCGGTGGTTGTGCATGTCAGAACCCGGAAGGGAATGGGCTACGCACCCGCGCAGCAGGACAGAACCGGTCAGTGGCACGGGGTGCCTCCCTTCGATCCGGCAACCGGCCGCTTCCGCAGCAGCGGATGTGCCGGTGAGGAAAGCTGGTCCCTGATCATTGCGGATGCCGTCAGCCGCCTCGCTGCAAAGGATCCCCGCATTACGGTGCTCACGCCTGCCATGGCCAATGGATCGAAGCTCCTGCAGTTTGCCGCAAAATATCCGGACCGGTTCTTTGACTGCGGCATTGCCGAGGAACATACCGTGACGGCGGCCGGCGGCATGGCGGCCGGCGGGCTGCGGCCCTTTGTCTCCATTTACTCCAGTTTTCTGCAGCGGGCCTATGATCAGGTGCTGCACGATGTCGCCAGACAGCACCTGCCTGTGGTCTTTGGCGTGGACCGTGCAGGACTGGTGGGGGAAGACGGAGACACGCACCAGGGCATTTATGATATCGCCTTTCTGCGGACGATTCCGGATGTGGTGATCTGCCAGCCGAAGGATGCACAGGAAGCCCAGGATCTGGTGTATTCTGCCTTCCTGCACAGTGATCCCTGTTTCATCCGCTATCCGCGGGGTACGACCGCCGCAAAGCGGAAGGATGTCCTGGAAGAAATTCAAACCGGGATCTGGACATGGTTTGATGAAGGGACCCCGGAACAAATCGTGATCACCTATGGTCCGGAAGTCGACCGGGTGCGGGAAAAGGCAAAGGTCAACGGAACCGGACTCCGTGTGGTGAATGCCCGGTTTTTCAAGCCGGTGGATGAAGCCATGATCCGGGAACTGTTTGCCATGGGGCTGCCTGTCACGGTGTTTGAGACCGATGTATCCCAGGGGGGACTGTCTTCCGCGATCCGCGACTGCCTGGCAAAAAACGGGGATCCCGTTCCGGCGTTTCATGTAATCGGTCTGCCGGATGCCTTCATTCCTCATGGCAGCGTCCGTGCGCTTCGCAAAGAGGAAGGCATATCTCTGGAGGATCTCTTTGACTGGATCGAACGGAAATCAGGCTCTGACAACCGCCAGGCGGAGGGACCCCGGCCGGTCGATGCCGGTGTACACCCGTCCAGCGGGGAACCCGGGCCTTCCTCCGGGAACGGGAGCCTGTCATGAGACTGGACAGGCTGCTGGCAGAAACCATGGGCTCCCGTGCGAAGGCACAGGATGCCATTCGTGCAGGCCGGATCCAGGTGGATGGCAAACCGGTGAGCAAGCCCAGTCTGGATGTATCCGATCCGGAACAGGTCACCATATTGCCGGCTGAAGTAGAATTCGTCTCCCGTGCAGGGGCCAAACTGAAAAAGGCGGTGGATGTGTGCAGCATTGATCTGCATGGACAGACGGTGCTGGACATCGGGGCCAGCACTGGCGGATTCACCGATGTCTGCCTGCAGCATGGGGCTGCGAAAGTCTATGCCGTGGATGTGGGACACCTTCAGCTGGCGGACAAACTGGACCGGGATCCGCGGGTGGTGAAGATGGAAGGCGTCAATGCCCGGGATCTGCAGCCACAGGACCTTCCGGATGTTCCGGAGTTTCTGTGCATGGATGTATCCTTCATCTCTGCGAAAACGGTCCTGGAGCCGCTGCTGCAGCGGTTCGCTGTCAGACACCTGGCTGTCCTGGTGAAGCCGCAGTTTGAATGCGGCCCTGCAGCCCTGAACAAACACGGGGTGCTGCGGGATGACCGGCTGCGCTCGAGGATCATCCAGGACATGAAAACGTGGCTTCTGCAGTATTTTGTCCATGTCCGGATTGTGGATGACATCCTGCCGGGCCGCAGCGGAAACCGCGAAGCCATGCTGTATGCCTGGGAAAGGAGAATGCGATGATCGAGCAGATCACTGTACAGAACTATATTCTGTTCGACAAAGCCTCAGTGGAGTTTGAAGACGGGATGTCGGTCATCACCGGTGAAACCGGGGCTGGCAAATCGCTGCTGATCGATGCCATCGGCTATCTGTGTGGCGGCCGGATCCAGGGCAGCATCGTCCGCCAGGGACAGGACAAAGCCGTGCTGCGCATGGTCCTGACCTCCAGCCCCGCTGCAGATGCGCTGCTGTTAGAACATGGGTTTGAGCCTGAGGAAGTGCTGACCATCACCAGAACAGTCAATGCCGCAGGCAAGTCACAGGTCCGTCTGAACGGACAGATCACGACCCTTGGTTTCATCCGCCAGCTCACAGCACGCCTGATCGACATTCACTCCCAGCTGGATACCATTCAGCTGATGGATCCGGCTGTGCAGCTGGATCTGCTGGATCAGTATGCAGGCGTCGACAGACAGGGTGTCCAGGATGCATGGAAGGAGTTTGCGTCGGCCAGACAGGCGCTGCAGCAGGCACAGAACGAAACATACTCCGATGAAGAGCTGGAGTTTGTGACCGCACAGCTCAATGAAATCGATTCCGCAAAAGCCGGGGAAGGGGAACTGGAACAGCTCCAGGAATCCATCAGGAATGCCAGCCGGTCACAGAAAACGGAAGAAGAAGTCCGGGAGATCCTGGGACTGCTGAAAAAAGACGGCGGCATCCTGGAGAGTGTCTATGAACTGGCGAGGGTCATGAAGAAAAACCCAGGGCTGGCCGGCCGCAGCGATGAGATCCAGTCCCTGTACTACCAGCTGGAATCTGTGGGAGAGGAAGCCCAGGAACAGCTCGACAGTGTGCGGGACCAGGCACGGGACCTGGATGCGATGCAGGACCGGGAGTATCAGCTGAAGCGCCTGTACCGGAAATACGGGGGCAGCCGGGAAGCCATGATGGAGAAACGCCAGGCACTGGAAACAAGGGTGGACCGGATCCTTCACCGCCAGGACCTGTTTGATAAACTGGAAAAACAGAAAAAAGCGGCTCTGGCAGCTTATGTGGAAAAAGCCCGGGCTTTGTCCAAAGCCAGGGAAGCCGTCATACCGGAACTGCAGGAACAGATCCTCTCCCATGCCAGAGACCTGATGCTGGAACATGCCCGGTTTGAGATCCGGCGGACGGACAAAACCCCCGGAGAGACGGGAATGGATGACATCACCTTTTATGCCAGCATGAACCCAGGCCAGCCGCTGACACCTGTCAGACAGTCGGCATCCGGCGGTGAACTGTCACGACTCATGCTGGCGCTGAAGACAGTGTTTCAGACCAGAGAAGGCATTGACACCATCATTTTTGACGAAATCGATACCGGTGTATCCGGCAAAGTGGCACTGGCCATGGGGTCCAAGATGCACAAAATCGCAGATAATCGGCAGGTGCTGTGCATTACGCACCTGGCAAGCGTCGCTGTCTGGGCTGACCGGCATTTCACCGTATCCAAGGAATCAGACGGTCAGACCACACTGACCCGGATCAGCGAGCTGGATCATGAGGAAACACTCCGCGAACTGGCCATCATGGCCCATGGTCACGCCACCGAACAGGCCGTGGATGGAATGCGGGAACTTCAGAAGGAGGTTCTGGATGGCCAGAGTCCTGTTTCACATTGACCTGAATGCATTCTTCGCGAGTGCTGAAGAACTGCGTCATCCTGAATACAAAGAGCGGCCCATGGCAGTGGGCTCTTTGTCTTCCAGAGGCGTGCTGTCCACAGCCAATTACGCTGCCAGGGCCCTGGGCATCCATTCCGCCATGCCGGTGTTCCAGGCCAGGCAGCTGGATCCGGACCTGATCATTGTTCCGGGAGACCATGCCTATTACCGTCGGCTCTCCGGGGAGTTTTTCCGGATCCTCCGGCGGTTTTCTCCCATGCTCGAACCGGTTTCCATCGATGAGTGTTTTCTTGATGTGACCGACCCGATCCGCAGGTACAAGCGGCCTCTGGACCTGGCTGTGGCAATCCAGACAGCGGTCTATGAGGAACTGGGGCTGAAATGCTCCATCGGCGTGGCTCCCAACCGCTTTCTGGCGAAAATGGCCAGCGACATGCGCAAACCCATGGGCATCACTGTGCTGCGCAAATCCGAGGTCCCGGCCAAGCTCTGGCCCCTGGACATCAGCGATATGGTGGGAATCGGAAAGAAAACCGTGCCGCTGCTGAAAAAAGCCGGTGTGGACACCATCGGCGACCTGGCGGATCCGGAGAATGAAGAGGCTGTCCGCCGGATCCTTGGAAAAAATGCCCTGTCCATGATCCGCAAGGCCCGGGGCAATGGCCCGGACAAACTGGAGTTTTCCTCCACCCACAAGTCTGTCTCTGTTTCCCGGACGCTGACAGTGGATATTTACACCCTGGAAGAGTCTTTGAGCTTTGCGAGGGATCTGTGCAGGGAACTGGTCAGGCGCCTGCAGAAGGAGGGGCAGAAAGGCATGCTGATCAGTGTGGTGTTTCGGGATGTGGACTTCCGGAACAAAGTGCGGTCCCGGACACTGGAGGAATATACCGATCAGTTCGAGCCGGTCTTCGAGACAGTGCAGTCAATCATTGAGCAGAACTTCGAGCCGGAGGGATACCGGCATATGGGTGTCAGCATGGGATCCCTGCAGGATGCGGACAAGATCCTGATGCAGCCGACGATTTTTGAACCTGTACAGGATACCGCCCGGGATGTTGTGAATCTGCTGAACCGCAAGTTTGATCAGTCCGTATTCACCACAGCCGGGGATCTGCTGAAACAGCGGGAGGAAAAAGGCGAGCAGCCCGGATCGGCAGGAGTGGATGAACGGGAACAGACAGCCTCTGTCGGTGACCGTCCGGACCATAGGGATCAGACCGGGCCTTTCGAGATGCAGGGTGGAACAGAGAATGACTGAGTCAGGACTGGAAAAGAAAACAGGGCCCGCAATGGAAGCAGAAAAGCCGCTCAGACAGGACTGGTTTCTGGATCCGGCCCGGCGGATCTGGCAGCACCCGGATCATTTCCGGTTCAACACAGATACAGCGCTGCTGGCGAAATTCATGGTAATCCGGCCCGGAGAAACCGTGATCGATATCGGAACCAACAACGGAGTGCTGCTGGTGTATGCCGATGACAGCCATCCTGCCCTCATGACCGGCATTGAACTGCTGCATGAACCGGCTCAGGTGGCAAGACTAAACCTGTCTGTCTGCCGCAGTCCCTGGGAGATCCTGGAGCAGCCGGTGCAGCAGGTCATGGACCGGAAAGCCGATGTGGTGATCTCCAACCCGCCGTATTTCTCTTTGCAGGCAACCGACCGGAAGACCCCGCTGACACTCCGGCAGCAGGGAAGAGCCGAGTTTCACCTGACCCTGGGAGAACTCTGCGAAGCGGCTTCCCGGTTTCTGAATGACGGAGGCCGGTTCTATCTTGTGCACCGGCCGGACAGACTGCAGGAGATCCTGACGGTGCTGGAAAAGCATCACCTGATTGTCAAACGCCTGCAGCTGGTGTATGACCGACGTGACAGTTTATGCAAGTCTCTGCTGGTGGAAGCCAGGAAAAATGGCCGGACCGGGGGACTGGTCATGGAACCGCCATTGTGGATCGGTGTGGCTGCGGGTGATGGAAACGAAGAAAGATCCGGTGATTCCGGCTGCAGACTTGGCGAACCGGACACATTGGCAGTATGATGAACTCTGACAGTCAGAAGGAGGAAGATGAACATGTCTTGTGAAGGTTGTCCGTCCAAAGGGAACTGCTCGAAAGACAGCACACTGTGCTCCGTGCAGACGAATCCCAAAAACCATATAAAACACGTGATTGCCGTTTTATCCGGCAAAGGCGGTGTGGGAAAATCCACTGTTACAGTCCTGCTGGCCCGTGCCCTTAAACAGATGGGACTGCAGGTCGGTGTCATGGATGCCGATATCACCGGTCCCAGTATTCCGCGGCTCTTTGGCATTGAATCGGAAAAGGCCTATGCTACGGGCGAGAACGAAATCATTCCTGTGAAGACACAGGAGGGAATCGAAGTAATGTCCCTGAACTACCTGCTGAAGAACGAAGATGACCCGGTCATCTGGCGGGGTCCGATCGTCGGCAACGTGGTCAAGCAGTTTTATACAGATGTGATCTGGGGCGACCTGGATGTGCTGCTGATCGACATGCCTCCCGGAACCGGAGATGTGGCGCTGACCATTCTGCAGCAGCTGCCGGTCCAGGGTGTGATCATGGTTTCCACACCTCAGCCCATGGTCTCCATGATTGTGTCCAAAGCTGTGCACATGTGTGAACAGATGCATGTTCCTGTTCTGGGTATCCTGGAAAACATGGCGTATCTGGACTGCCCGTACTGTGGCGAACGGATTGATTTCTACAACACAGATCAGCTGTCGGAATTCCTGGAGTCTTCCGGGCTGAAGCTGTACGGCACCCTGCCGATGATGGACCTGATCCGGGATGTGAGCGGATATGAAGGCTACGACCTCCGGAGCCGGGAACAGGTGGATGGCTTCATGAAAGATGTGGCTGCCCAGGTCATGGCAGATGTGACAGCTTCAGCACAACAGCAGGCATGACAGCCGGCCTGTCGCAGGAAAGCATACAGGAAAATACAGGGAAACAGGTATGGATCTCAGAGGTCCATGCCTGTTTTCACTATGACGTCTGTGTGGAATTCCCGGGTCAGTTCCAGTTAAGTCACTTCTGCAGAAAACGGCTGGAGGCAGAAAAAAACTGCCTGCAGCAGGAAAGCGCAGACAGTCAGAAACTGAATTTCTGTTATTTTTTCTCGTTGTGAATGTAGCTGTCCAGCAGCCTGGCCATTTCATCCGGAGACTGTTTGCATCCGTCCAGCACCCAGTGGGACATCAAAAACACAAATCCGCCGGTCTGATAGATAATCCGGTTATGCATTACCGTACTGTCCCCTTCGATTTTGTATACACGGGGCAGCAGTACTTTGGCGAAATTGTTGAAATGTTCCAGTGCCACCGCACAAAGCTGGGGGGTTTTCAGGATCTTGTAGGTAACGTCCTTCTGTTCGAGAATCTCCTCGAATATATCCCTGTACCATTCATAGCGGTTGTTGTAGTTGCCTTCGTCAAACTGCCGAAGCAGGCTGTCGGTTCTTGTGCGAAGGAACTGAATCACCACATCTTCTTTGTTTTCATACGTACGGTAATACGTCATGCGCGAGACGCCGGCTTTCTCAGCCAGTTCCGAAATAGTGATATCTTCGTATTTCTTCTGGTCCAGCAACAGCATCAGCGCCTCAAATATGCAGGTCCTCAGAAATTCGCTGGTCTTCCTTTGTCTTGTCATGTTTAAGTCACCTTTTTTCAATTTCAAGTATACCCCACTGGAACAAAAATCACCCTGATACTGCCCCGGACAACAATTGTATAGCAAAAGTAAATCAATTCAGAATCGGAGATTTCTCCTGTTCTGCCGGCTGTCCGGCGCCAACCGCAGGACGTGAAAAGCAGGGAATGCTCAGGCATCCCCTGCTGATATCTTTCCTGACCTGTCTGACAGGCTTTGTGTCGGTCGATGATCAGACGCTGATTTCCGCAGTCATGTTCAAGGCCTCTTTGTTTGCATCCAGAATTGGATCTACAAACTCGCGGAAGAACGCTTCTGTCTGTTCCGGGGCCCGTCCGACGAATCGGGAGGGTTCCATGGATTCCAGAATCTGTTCCCGGGTGAGACCGAACCTGGGATCATCGGCGATCCGGTCGACCAGATCGTTCGGCCTGCCGAATTCCTTGACCTGCCTGGCGGCTTCCATGGAATGCTCGCGGATGGCTTCATGCAGCTCCTGCCGGTCACCACCGGCCTTCACAGCATCCATCATGATGTTTTCTGTCGCCATGAAGGGCAGTTCCCGAAGAAGATCGGCTTCAATGACTTTCGGATAGACCTTCAGTCCATCTGTGATGTTCAGGTAGAGATCCAGGATCCCGTCTGTCGCAAGAAAACCTTCTGCAACCGCCATCCGCCGGTTGGCCGAGTCATCCAGAGTCCTTTCAAACCACTGGGTGCTGGCTGTCATGGCCGGATTCATGGCATCCGACATCACGAAATTGGCAAGGGCAGCCATCCGTTCGCTGCGCATCGGATTGCGCTTGTAGGCCATCGCACTTGAACCGATCTGGTTTTTTTCAAAGGGTTCCTCGATCTCCTTCATGTGCTGCAGCAGCCGGATGTCATTGCTGAACTTGTGTGCACTCTGGGCAATGCCCGACAGGGCGTGAAGGACCCGGGTATCATATTTGCGGGTGTATGTCTGACCGGAAACCGGGAAGACACTGTCATATCCCATTTTGGAGGCGATCAGAGCGTCGATCTGACTGGCCTTTGCTTCATCGCCGTCGAACAGCTCCATGAAGCTCGCCTGTGTCCCGGTCGTTCCCTTCTGTCCAAGAAGCTTTTTGTTGTCCAGAAGGTACTGAATCTCCTCATAGTCCATGAGCAGATCCTGCGCCCAGAGGGCTGCGCGCTTGCCGACAGTGGTGGGCTGTGCCGGCTGGAAATGCGTGAACGCCAGAGTCGGCATATCCTTGTACTTCAGGGCAAACTCCCGGAGCTGTGCCAGTATGGCGACGATTTTTTTCTGCAGCAGGGCCAGCGCTTCGTGCATCACAATCAGATCGGTGTTGTCTCCCACATAGCAGCTGGTGGCACCCAGGTGGATGATGCCTCTGGCGTCCGGGCATTGCTGCCCATAGGCATAGACATGGGACATGACATCATGCCGGACCTTCGCTTCTCTGGCTTTTGCCACATCATAGTTGATGTCCTCTGCATGTTCCCTGAGCTGGGCGATCTGGACATCTGTGATGTCAAGGCCCAGTTCCTGCTCTGCTTCGGCCAGTGCGATCCACAGCCGGCGCCATGTCCGGAATTTTTTGTCATCCGAAAACAGCTCCTGCATTGGCCGGGATGCATACCGTGCAGAAAGAGGAGAAGACCAGATAGAATGATCTGCCATCAGTCTGCCTCCGTAAATCCCATGCGGGCAAATACTTCTTTGTATGCACCTTCCGGATCTCCCAGGTCACGGCGGAAACGGTCCTTGTCCAGGTGTTCGCCTGTCTCCATGTCCCAGTACCGGCAGGTATCCGGAGAAATTTCATCAGCGAGGACAATGGTCCCGTCTGCGGTTTTTCCAAACTCCAGCTTGAAATCGATCAGCTCAATTCCGATGCCCTTGAAGAATGATTTCAACAGATCATTAACCCGGAAAGCATAGTCGGTAATGACATCGATCTCTTCCTGTGTAGCGGCTCCGATGGCTTTGGCCATATAGCTGTTGATCAGAGGGTCGCCCAGGTCGTCATCCTTGTAGGAAAACTCCAGAGTGGAGCAGCGAAGATCGGAACCCTCGGGAATGCCAAGGCGTTTCGAAAAGCTTCCGGCTGCACGGTTGCGGATGATGACTTCCAGGGGAATGATGTCGACTTTCTTCACGACAGTTTTCCGGTCGTCGATCTCCTTTACAAAGTGTGTGGGAATGCCCTGTTCTTCCAGCTGTTTCATCAGGTAGTTGGTCATGCGGTTGTTGATGGCTCCTTTGCCGGCAATGGTCCCTTTTTTCAGGCCATTGAATGCAGTGGCGTCATCTTTGTAATCCACGATCACCAGATTCGGATCGTCGGTAGCATAGACCTTTTTGGCTTTGCCTTCATACATCTGTTCGAGCTGTTTCATGGTTCCTCCTTCAGATACCTTCCAGTGTCAGCCGGGCTGACTATGTTTTATTATACGAAGCAGCAAGGTATAATAAAAGGCAGTTTTGGAGGACGCTGAATGAAAAATCTCGCAATTGCAGCGGTTCGGATGTCCCGCTGGCTGCTGTCCTTTGCAGGACGCGGCGGGTCTCTTCCCGGCCAGATCGGACTCAGACTGGATCCCAGGATCCTGAGCAGACTGCAGATCGATGGCCCCGTGATTGTGGTGACAGGCACAAACGGCAAGACCAGTACAGCCAATCTGATCGCCGATCTTCTGGAGAAAGCCGGCTACCAGGTGGTCACCAACCGCAAGGGCGACAATCTGAGAGAAGGAATCACCACGGCTCTTGTTTCGCAGACAAGTCTCGGCGGCCGTGTAAAAGCCACAGCTGCCGTATTGGAAACGGATGAACTGAATGTCAGATACATACTGCCGTCTCTGCCTGTAACGGCGCTGGTCGTGACGAATTTCTTCCGCGATCAGCTGGACCGTGCGAGAGAAATGGAGCAGCTCATTGAATCTATAGAAGGGGTGCTGAATCCCTTCAGGGGGACGCTTATCCTCAACGCCAACGACCCGAACGTGCTTCGTCTGGCCACAAAAGCTCCGCAGGCCAGCGTCATGACATTCGGGGTATCTGAAAACAGTGCCACCACCCGTACAACCAGTGAAGCGGCAGAAGGCAAATTCTGCCCGGTTTGCGGACAGCCGCTGGACTATGACTGGTACCAGTATTCTCATATCGGAAAGTTTCACTGTCCTGGCTGCGGGTTTTCCACACCTGCTGACATCGATGTCAATCTGGATCAGATCGATGTGGATGACAGAAGCTTCAGCTGGAACGGACAGCGGTTTCACAGTCCCTATGAGGGTCTGTACTCCATGTACAATGCCGCCGCTGTCCTGGCTGCGGGAAAACTTCTGAACATACCCGGCAAAGTGGCAGAATATGTCTTCCGGCATGCACCGCAGCCGGCGGGCAGAAACGAAACATTTGAAATCAACGGGCAGAACGTGATCCTGAACCTGATCAAGAACCCGACGGGTGCCAATGAGGTGATGAAAGTCATCGAGAAAGACCGGAGCCCCAAACAGGTTGTCATCGTGCTCAATGAGAGGGAACAGGACGGACGGGATGTGAGCTGGATCTACGATACCCACTTTGAGAAGTTCATGAATCCGGAGACAAGGGCCATCTGGTGCACCGGAACCCGTTCCGGAGATATGGGACTGCGGATGCTGTATGGCGGCTGGGACGGAGAACTGAACCTGTCTTCCAATTTGAAGGAAACGATTCAGAAAGCTGTTGCCAGCGGGGACACTGTGTATGTGGTGGCGACCTATACAGCCCTGGTACCGGCCAGAAACGCCATTCTGGAGGAGGTGCGCTCATGAAAATCGCCTGGTTGTATCATGACTTTATGGACCTGTATGGGGACAAAGGAAACATCATGGTTCTGCAGAAACGCTGCCGGGACAGAGGCATCCCCTGTGAAGTGGACAAGATCGGCATCGGTCAGGAAGCCGACCTCTCGACCTACGATCTGATCTTTCTGGGGGGCGGAGCGGACAAGGAACAGCTGCAGCTGATTCCCGACCTTCTGTCCCGCCGGGACAACATCCGCAAGGCACTGGACGAAGGCACCTTTGCCCTGCTGATCTGCGGAGGCTACCAGCTGTTTGGACAATATTATATTGCAGCTGACGGAACCAGAATCGAGGGACTGGGGTTCCACTCCTACTGTACGGAGACAGGAAAGGCCGGGTCCAGGTGCATCGGAAACATTGTCATAGATGCCAATCTGGATGGCCGCAGAACCCGGATCATCGGCTTTGAAAACCACGGCGGTCAGACACTGAACGTGACCAGACCGCTGGGCAAGGTAGTCAGCGGCTGCGGAAACAGCTTCCATGCCGGATATGAAGGATATTATGACGGGCAGATGCTGGGTACGTACCTGCACGGGCCTCTGCTCCCGAAAAATCCGGAAGTTGCTGATTTTGTCATTGCAAAGGCTATGCAGAAGCGGAACCCTTCTTTCCGGATGGAGGACCTCAAACCGCTGGATGACAGCGTTGCGGCCCTTGCCAGGAGTCAGGTCCTGCAAAAACTCGGACTGGAATCCTGAGTTTCTGCTCCCGGACGGATTCCTGTATTCAGAATCAAAAAAACCTCCCGGCTGGACAGTGTTTCACACATTCATTGCCACAGCGCGAGAGGTTTTTGTCTGTTTCCAGGAAGAAGGGTCAATCATCCGGATAAATGTGTTCGTTTGCCCATGGTCCCAGACGCCTTATCAGAAACGCTTTGTAGTCCTCGTACGTTACGCTTCCGTTCCGTACGAGCAGCTTCATGGGAACATCAAAGAGCCGTATGCCGGTATTCATGACAGAAAATCCGTTATTCTGATAAAACGAAAGCCGTCTGCGTTCAGGACTCCCTTCTGGCGCCTTGTCGGGATTTTCGATTTCCAGAACGACTCTCTGCCCAGGATACAGGGCCTCAAAGGCGGTCAGTGCCCGGGATCCGTGACCCTGGCTGTGAATGGCGGGATCCACGGCCAGATAGTCAATAAGGAGCAGCCCGTCGTCTTTCATGGTGATCAGCAGTCCGCTGAAGTCCGGGTCCATCATCATGAGGATATCCGCGTTTCCGGTTTCATGCATGGCCAGAATCATGTCAAAGGGTTTCCGTTCACTGTCCGGAAAGGAGACCATGTACAGATTCCGGACTCTGTTCAGGTCCTGTTCTGTTGTGGCTGGTATCAGTTTCATACATATCACTGTATCACTGCCTGCGGGAGGCCGCCACCGGCAGGCAGCCGGATTCACAGACTGACCAGCCAGGAAATAAACGGCAGCGTGATCATGGACAGCAAAGTGGACACAAAGATGAGTCTGGAGGCAAATGCCGGATCCCTGTCATATTTCTGTGCCAGCATGCCTGTTGTGCTTGCTGCGGGCATGGCAGAGAGAACCACGCATACCTGCCTGGCCAGCCGCGGAACCGGCACCTGGAGCAGAAGGAACCAGATGGACAGCGGCAGGGCAACCAGCCGGATACAGGAATATCCGAGTGTCACCGGTGAAAAGACATTCTGTTTGTCTGCATCTGCCATCATGCCGCCGATCATCATCATGGACAGAGCTGTATTGCAGCTTCCCACTGCATGAATGGCAGCATCCAGCGGCTCAGGCAGCAGGATCCCGTTCATGCGTAACAGAAGCACAGCCACACCGATTTCCAGGGCGATGATGCATGGATGGAGCAGGACTTTGCGGATGGCTGTTCTGCGGTCTGCCCTGGTATACAGCGCCAGTCCCACACTCCACATCACGATACGCTGAGGAATCAGGAAGATCGAGGCACAAAGAAGGCCCAGGCTGCCATACAGCTGACCGGCAATGGGCATTCCCATGAATCCGGCGTTCGATACCAGTGTCCCGTAACGCAGACTGATCTGCTGGTTTTCCGGCTGGTGTCGCCAGAGCAGTTTCGCTGTCAGGGAATACAGGACCTGGATACCGATGGAACAGAAGAGCACGGAGGACATAGTCCTGAATTCCTCCCAGGTCAGGTCCAGCTCAAAGGACTGGATGATGGCGGCGGGAAGAACCAGTGACAGAACCAGTGAGGTCAGCTGAGTACGTGCGGATTTGCTCAGAAGATTTTTCCATGCGACAAACCAGCCAAGGGCGAGCAGCAGAAAGATTTCGAGCTGCAGAGACAGCATATAAATATCATTCCCTTTCTGTTAGAATTCACTGATGAATGGAGGTCTCAGTATGAAAAAAGTGATAACCGTCCTGACTGCCATGATCCTGGCTCTGTCGCTGGGGGCGTGCAGCAGCCGGGATCCGGCTGTGATGCTGAAGGACGATGTTTCATTCCGGCTGATGGATGCCTTGAAGGTCACCAATCAGACAACGAATACAGTGTATTATTATTATCTGGCTTCTGTCGACAACCAGTCGCAGGAAGCGTATTCCATGGACTCGCTTTCGTTCAAGGTCACGGATGAAGCAAATGATGACATTCATGCCATAGACAGAAAGCAGACGATCATTGCCAGATCGGTCCAGCCATCTCATTCCACGCTGGTTTATGGCTATACCGGGTATCCCAACAACGATCAGAAACACATGGGTCTGCTGTTTCCCAAAAACGAGGGATTCATCCCGTTTGATGCGGCAGATCTTCGACAGATTTCCGACAGGAATGTCAGGTATTCCGAACAAAATGCCTTCACATTGTATGAAGACCGGGACTTCGCATTCCGTGTGGATGGATCTGAGGCTTCCTACAGCTATGAAAACGGATCGTCATGGGTCAGGGGACTGATCATTACCTATGAAAACAAGACCGATGACCGGCTTGTGGTTCCATATATCACACCATTGTGCAGACTGACGGGAATCAGGCTTGCAGACTATTCCGATAAAGGAGATCTCAAGTCCATGAATGAGGACGAGCTGCGAAAGGTGGATTTCCGTACAGATGGAATGGCACCGCGTACGCAGACCTATGACGGGACTGCCTCGGGCTATGAGTGTCTGTACCTGGATCCGGAAATGAGTCTTCCATGCCGGATCGATTTTCAGTTCGAGGGAGTGATTCCTGACTTCGCGAATTACAATCCCAAGTCGCTGACCATTGACCTGAATTCTGCGGCTCTCGGATATTCACAGGAGCTGTACATTCCATATTGAGGCAGCGATGGTTTGTGTATCGGGCAACTTGAAAACTCTGCAGAAGAATACCGGACAGGCATACAGTCTGCCGGTTTTTTTGTGGACTGATATAGTGATGCTGGAATGAGTATGTACAGCAGGTCTTTGTCTGGAACCGCCAGAGGAAACAGACTTCAGGCTGCATCGTACATACTGGAGGTGACCATGGCATCATTGAAATCAATGCAGGAACAGGACAGACTCCAGGGATATGAACAGCTCAAGAAGAAAACAGACGGGTATTATCAGTCCTCTGTCGGACTTGGAGACTACAAACCTTTTGCAGCTGCCAGAGGCAGCTTTGCTGAAAGAAACAAACGTGGAAACATGGTACGGCTGCGAAATACGGCTGGCCGGATCGACAGGAGGAAACTGCGCTTCATTGTGGAGGAAGCGGAGAAACACCAGGTCGATATGGTGCATTTCGCCACTTGTCAGACAGTACAGTTTCATCATCTGCAGCCCGATCAGGTGATTTCCCTTTTGGAGGACATCGTCGACAGTGGGTACGAGACGTATGGTACCGGCGGAGACTATCCCCGCAACATCATGTGCAGTCCATTGTCCGGTGTGGATCCCGACGAGGTCATGAATGTGCTTCCATATGCAGAGGCAGCAGCACAGTATCTGGTGGAAACGGTGGATGACCCGGATATGCCGCGGAAACTGAAAACTGCTTTTTCGGGGGACCGTGAGAATATGACCCATGCCACGTACAGAGATCTGGGATTTGCCGCGACTGACGAAGGTACATTCGATATATATGCTGCAGGCGGTCTGGGGCCGAATCCGGCATTCGGCGTGCAGGTAGGGCAGGATGTCAAACCGGTGGAATGCCTGTACTATGTCCAGGCCATGATGAATACATTTCGCAAATATGGCAATACAGGAAACAAGCGGAGAGCCAGAACCCGGTACATGGTGGAAGATTTGGGCGGGGATGAAGCATTTCGGCAGGCATTCCTGCAGGAGCTTGCAGCGGTAAGAAATGCTTTGCAGCTGGAGCTCGGTCCTGAGATCGTGTCACCGGTCAAGAAGGAAGGAGACGGGACCAGCCCGCAGACTCACTGGCGCATCCAGCCGCAGAAACAGCAGGGCCTCTACAGTGTTTTGTACCATCCCGTGGGAGGATTGTCCGAGGCTGTCAGTGCTTCGCAGTCTTTCAACGGCTCTGGATTCCATGGACGGTGTGGAACTTCGCACCAGTCCGGATCAGTCTGTGTATATCATCAATCTGACTGGCCGTGAGGCAGATCTCATTGCCCGCATCACGGAAGCGGATACTGCCCGGTCACTGTTTGAAACGAGTACCGCCTGCGTGGGTGCCGGAACTTGCGTTGTGGGAGTCCGCGACAGTCAGAAGCTGCTCAAAGAAATGATCAGGGCTGTCAGAGAAGCCGGTATCAGTCAGGATGCGCTGCCAAAACTGCACATCTCCGGATGTCCTTCTTCCTGCTCGGCACAGCAGACAGCCGAGATTGGTTTGCGTGGAACAGTGAAAGTGGTAGCCAAAGGCGATATCCGTCCCGCATATTTTTTGTCTCTGCATGGGAAAAACGGGCGAAATGATTCCAGGATGGGCAGAGAAGCCGGAGTGATTCTGGAAGAGGATATGATTCCCTTTATACTGAGTCTTGGACGGGAAGTCAGCGATACAGGTCTCGCCTATCATGACTGGGCTGAAAACCATCCGGGGCGGCTGGATGAGATTGCCGCCCAGTATACAAAATAAGCACGCACTATCTTTCTTTGTGTCATACCGGGATCCTGTTCGGATTCCGGTTTTTTCAGTGTGCCCGAAACCAGGGGTTCTCATGTGAGCACGGCTGTATGTGGCTGCCTGTACCAGACAGGTGTTTTGGAATGTGTGGATAGCCGTTAGTGTTTGATATGGTCCGAAACGCCAGATGACTGGTACCTTGCGGGTTGAGCTCAACTGCACCTGCTCAAGCAGGAGACAGGAGCAATCAGAATAAAGATATTCGTTTATCAATCAGTACTATAGAAACCATACCTGTTTTCTATATGTATAGGAGGGAGAAGATAAATCATAGATGGTTCCGGGATGCATTTTCATCGAATCATTGATACAGATAATCGCTCAAACAGATTTATGGAGCAGTTTTCTGTGTTTATAGAGGGTGAAGGAACCATGCAATAACATGCTTTCGTAATGCAGATATTTTATTACTATGTACTAGAGATATAGATAAGAACAAATCAATCCTGGAAAGGTAAGTTGCAGAAATGCATTGTATACATTTGAGTTCTCGGGCTACAAGATCAAACGATGCTTATATGCGATAGAATAATTAAAATAGACACTAAAAGGCATGTATACGGGTAAATTCTGCCATTCCAGTTCTGTATTTACACTGCCGTTGATCAGAAATCGCAGGGATCATGCATAAAAAATGCTTGTAAGAATGATAGAGTATTGTCAGTAAAGGGATAAAACCCGAACGGGAGGTGCAATTGTGGCAAGGCGAAAACGTGTCGAAACGGTCGGAGCAGCCAGGGCGGATGCTGCTTCCGATGCCAGATATGAGCAGCTGATGAAAGAAATCGAACAGAAATTCGGCCCCGGGACAGTCATACGTCTGGGGGAACTGACTGCAGAGTATCCACATCTTGAAACCGGTATTCTCTCTCTTGATGAAGCAACAGGCATTGGAGGACTTCCTGCAGGCAGGATCGTTGAGATCTTCGGACCCGAGGCTGCAGGAAAGACCATGCTGTCTTTGCAATGTATCGCACAGACACAAAAGCATGGAGGCCGGTGCGCCTTCATTGATGTGGAACAGTCCATGAATGCATCCTTTGCCAGTCTTCTTGGAGTGGATCTGGCATCTTTGACGTTTTCACAGCCACAGTCCGGTGAACAGGCACTGGACATCATGATTTCGCTGATTGAATCCGGTCTGTTTTCTCTGATCGTAGTGGATTCCGTGGCAGCGCTTCTCCCTCAGGCAGAAATAGATGGCGACATGCAGGATCTCCAGGTCGGTGCTCAGGCACGGATGATGTCGAAGGTTCTCAGAAGATGCGGACCCATCCTGAACCAGATGGGCACCACTGTGATTTTCATCAATCAGCTGCGGGAGAAAATCGGCATCTCCTTTGGCAGTCCGGAAATCACCCCGGGTGGCAGAGCCCTGAAGTTTTATGCCTCCCTGCGCCTGGATGTCCGCAGATGTGAGCCTGTCAGAGAAGGAGCCGATATCATAGGCAGTGTCATTTCAGTCAGAGTGGCAAAGAACAAGGTTGCAGCTCCATTCCGGGAAGCGGAGTTTGAGCTGCTGTTCGATTCCGGCATCAGCATGGAAGACCAGATTCTGACCAAAGGTCTGGATCTGGGCCTGATACAGAAATCCGGTTCCTGGTATTCCATTGACGGGGAAAAAATCGGACAGGGGAAAGACGGAGCGAAAGCCTGGCTTCGACAGAATGAGGATGCTGCAACCAGTCTGGAGCAGAAGATCAGAAGTTTGCTTGGGCTGAGTGACAGTCCGGCTGTGGATAGAGATCCTGATCCTGACAGGACGGAAGAGATGTCCGAACGCCTGTAACGGGCAGGAATCCGTATAATATCCGTATAATAGGTGAAGGAAGGAGACGGATCCCATGGACCTCTTTCACTACGATCTCCGATATCCGGCACCAGATCCCGAAGATGATCTGCCAGAACGCTACAGGGAGATCAGACAGATGGAGACAAATCCGCCAGCGACGGATATCCCGGCTTCCACCCTGCAGCGGATACGGGCAAAGGCCGAAAGACTTATGGCAGCCCGGGAACGCAGGGAAACAGTCCTGATATTTCTTCGGGCGGGCGCAGCCGAACTGCTGCTGGGGGCCATGCTGGTAAGAGGCCTCCGTGCAGCCGGACTGCAGACCGAGTATCTGATATCCCGGGAGATCTCCAGCCCGCACTCCATGACTGTCAAAAATGCCGCAGAAATCGAATTGACAGATGCGGATCTGGTCGTGTCAACCATGCCTTTTACATCAGACAATCATGCAGCCAGGGAGCTGGAAGCATACGGCATGGAAATTCTCTGTTTGAAGGAAGAAGCAGATAGTTCATTCGGGTGCACAGCTATCCCGGATGCCGTATCTGCGTACAGCCTTCTGTGCGAGCTGTTTGGATCTGCCGGTTTGAGAATCCCGGAAGATCTGCAGCCTTTTGCAGCCATGGCCATGCTGGCCAGACATGAAACCCGGACAAATGAATACGGAAAGCTTATCACTGAAGGTCTCGAGTGGAAGAATCATTCTGTTTTTCCCTGTTTTCGCTGTCTGTCTGCTGACCAGCTATACCTGTTTCTGAATGAGTGCATACTTGCCGAACACCAGGACGAAGCAATGCAGTTTCTACTGACAGATGACAGCGATACTGCAGAGGGGCTGGTGTCTGGTTTTGACAGCTGTTCATATTTCCAGGAAATCCTCGATTCTGCCATAAAATACTGGTCCTGTGAGCAGTCTGTGGGAGATGTGCTCATTGCCCGCATCCCATCGGACTGCATGGGAAAGACACCCGAAGCTGTCGCCTGTCTGGCGGAAAAACTCAACCGGGTCATTATTCTTCGACCAGAAAGATCAGCCGGACATCGGACATCCCGGACACAGCTGATGGCAGTCGGGTTTCCTTCCCGCGATCTGCTGGAAGAATTTGAAGAAACAGTGGCTCAGTCCGGCAGTGCTATGCTGCTCGAATGTTCCGACCGGTCTGCAGCCGTGTTTTCATCTGCCGGAAAGACTGTTGATGCTGATCAGGAGCTGATCACTCTGCAGCTGAAAAAGCTGGCCTCTGGACTGTCTGCCACCACACCGGCACCTTTGCATACAATCGACCTGGAAATCGGTCAGGACGAACTGATCCCCGAATCCTGGAATGAACTCCAGTCGTTTGGTCCATTTGCATCGGATGCTCCCGAGCCTCTGTTTCTTTGCCGAAATCTGAAACTCCTGAAACTGAGCAGGGACCCGGAGAAGCCAGAGACTCTGAACGTTCTGTTTGGATTGAGTGAGTTTCCTGGAGAAACGATTGAAGGAGTGGGAAGGGATCTCGGTGACTTTTCGGAAATCCTGCCGACTGGCATTTCTGTGGATGCCGTCTGCCGGCTGAGAGTCCGTCAGATACAGGAAGAACCGTTCCTGTTCCTGGATCTGGAACAGATCCTCCATGAACCGGTCTATACCCCTGGCAGCACGCTCGACGAAGATGAGCTATACCTTTCGGGTCTCGTGACCATTCCTGAAATCCTTGAGGAATACAGCATCGAGGAAGATCTTCTGATCCCTACAGCAGCAGAACTCAACAGGATCTACCGCTGTCTGCAGCAGATCCACAGCTCCGGGTCACAATGGATGTTCACGGATATCAGCCTTTTGACACCACTTGCTGCTTCCAGGACAGGCATGGAGATTTCCCCCTTCAAAATGGCCAGGGCACTTGACATCCTGTCTGAAGCCGGGGCCATCGAGGTATGGCGTCCAGGGGCTGGCAGGATTCTCCTGCGAGTCACCTCAAACCCCCGCATCAGACCACTCAGTCAGACAACAGCCTACAGAACTATGATGAATCAGCTTCAAAACCACCCTGAATGACAGCAATGGAGGAAGTATGGAAGTTACGAGAAAGACAGACATGTCGGACAGCAAATCAGAGAAAGAACTGCAGCAAAAACAGGAAACCACCCGGGAATTCCCCCCGCGGTATGGGCGGCATGATATTCAGGAAGAGGGGCTGAATCTGGATGAGTACGTCCGGATCTACGAAGACCCGTACAGAGGCCCTCAGAAATACCTGCCGTATCAGTTCCGCCTTGCCTGGCTCAGAAATACGTATCCACAGGGTATCATCCGGCAGCTGGAACCCGAACTGCTGGCTGAAGGCAGACAGCTGATTGGCGGTATGGAATTTTACCGCACACCGGATGACCCCATCGGTGAACGGGTGTATTGCCAGGTCAGCCGGGATGAGACGGGTCCAGAACTCGATACCCGGGATCTGTTCGAAGTCCTGCGCCAGAAGCTCATCAACGCGATCACCATCGGCCTCGGGTTCAGTCTTCCTGTTCCATCTGCCATGGAACAGGAAGAAATTCTGAAGCAGGAGGCACAGGAATCCGGAGAACAGGCAGATCCCCGTCTGAAAATAGACGCGCTCCAGGATGAACTGCTATCTTTGAGAAGCCAGCTGGACTTTGCTCAGGAAGTGAAATCACGGCAGGAGCTGGAGCTCAGGGACCTGCAGCAGGCTCTGCGCAAGCTGGAATATCAGGCGGACAGTCATAAAACAGCAGCCACAAAGACATCTGCTGCCAGAGCTGACATGATACAGAACAAAACACAATACGATCCGGCTATGGTCGCCTATGTGAGGCAGGGGACAGACGGTACGCTCAGCTGGGTCAATCAGGAAGGCGGACGTATAAGTACACCGGTGATTGACAGTGTCGAAGAGGCATGGAACACAGAGATCCCGCTGACAAAAGGAGAAATGGTGACGGTTTCCGAGCGACTTTCACGAGTGGCACAGTCTCCGGAGGGAAAAGCGCTGCTGGAAACCTGGCTGGATAAAAATCAGAAAATCAGCAGCCGAAAACAGTTTCCGGGGGTTTGCGCCATCCGATATCTGTATTACCATGGGCTGCTCAATGATCTGTGCAAAGCCCTGGGCCTGGAACCATGGCGGGGAGACACCGGCCAGACTGAACCGGAAACAGCTGAAAACTGACTGCGGTCTGACAGAAAGGGGATACAGAGATGCCATTGACAGGAAACCAGAAAGAAGCTGTCGAACTGGATGGATGTTCGATTCTGCTGAATGCCGGCGCAGGGTCCGGAAAGACCCATGTTCTGACCGAACGGGTTGTCAGGCTGCTGACATCCGGAGATATGCAGACGGATGAGGTGCTTGTACTGACTTTTACAAAGGCAGCAGCCCAGGAAATGAAAAACCGCATCGCTGCCAAAATGCAGGCGGAGCTTGAGAATGTCCGGCATAGTCTGGAACAGGATCCGGGACATCCTGCCCTGGAACAGCGTGTTTCGTTCCTCAGCCGGCAGATTGCCATGCTTCCTTCTGCAGCGATACAGACCATCGATTCATTCTGCAACGATGTGGTCCGTCAGAACCACGCACTGGTGGGACTGCCTGGGAATGTCCTCATGGCACAGGAACTGGAGCAGACCAGAATGAAAAGCGGGCTGCTTGACCTGATCCTTGCGGAGCACATCCGCAAACATGAATCAGGTGTCATGCAGATGCTGAAAGCCTTCGGAGGCATCCGCCAGGCAAAGCATGAGATCCGGAGTCTCTCAGACAGACTGTCTTCCTTTGATGACAAAGACCTGTGGCTGTCTGGGGCTCTGGACAGCTGGAAACCGGAGAATCTGGAAAAAACAGCCTGTCAGTCTGTTGCTGCTGTTTTATCATCGGCCTTGCTGAAGATGAAAGACAGTGCCATTCTGCTGGCGCAGAATGCAGATCAGAAGCCAAAAACAGCCGCATACATGCATTCGGCTGCAGAAGCCTGCAGCCGAATGTCGGCCAGACTGGAATCAGACGGGCCCAAGGGACTGCAAAGTTCTGACTTTTCCTTTCTGCAGAAGAACAGTCCTGCTGTAGCGGAAACAGAACAGACAGTCCTGGCCAAACGCATGTTTGCCGATGCAAAAAGCCGGCTGAAGGAATTCACCGATATTTCGACAGTGGTTCAGGAACAGATCCGGCGAATGAAGGTCATGGAACCTGTCGTCCGCAGTACAGTGGAGCTTACTCTGGAATACGATAGACGGTATCAGGACCTGAAGAAGGAGAGGGGACTCATTGATTTCTCGGATATGGAGGCGTACGCCCTGCAGATTCTTTCCATTCCCATGATCAGGGATCAGAACAGGAATCAGTACCGGCAGGTATTTGTGGATGAGTATCAGGATACGAATCCGGTGCAGGAAAAAATCATCACCCTGGCTGCCAGAGACAACAATCTGTTCTGCGTTGGCGACATGAAACAGTCGATCTACCGTTTCCGGAGTGCAGACCCCCTGCTTTTCCGCAGACGAAGCAAGCTGTATCAGGAAGACAACAGCAGGGGTAAAGTCATCAACCTGTTCCGCAACTTCCGGTCCACCACCAATGTTCTGAACTGCTGTGATGATGTGTTTTCAGTGCTGTCAACTCACTCCAGGGAACTGGATTATGGTGAGGCAGACCGGCTGCAGGTGGGCCGGACAGCCCAGGGACCGGTCCAGGATACGCTGCTGATCACGTTCAGCAAAGAGGATGCAGATCCCGGCACTGAATCCAGCGAACTGGAAAGTGAAGCCATTGCCGGATATATTCAGGAGCGTATGAAACACGAAATCTATGATCCCCGGATCAATGAAGGGAAGGGTGGCATGCGTCCCTGCCGATGGTCGGATTTTGCTGTTATTGGAAGGAAACGGACAGAGTTTCTCTCCAGTCTGATGGATGTGCTGAACAGAAACGGGATTCCCTATTCCCTGGATAAATCCGGACCGCTGCTGAAAACCCTGGAAATACAGATGCTGGTGCAGATCCTGGGTCTGTCAGCAGGATATGAAGATGACTATGCCCTGTTGAATGCCATGCATAATGGATTTTTCGGATTTACCGACCAGGATATCACCGATCTGGCCCGTCTTCCGGGGAACACCTTTATGGAAAAACTCAGCTGTCAGCAAACTGAAACCAGCCTTCTGGGCCTGAAATGCAGCCGGTTTATGCAGTTTATACAGGAACTGAAAACAAGGGATGACAGTCAGCCTCTTCAGGATGTCATCAGCTGGGCTGCAGATGAACTTGCCTTTCGTACATGGTGCACGGCCCTGGGAGAAGGCAGGCAGCGGCTGGCAAACGTCGATCTTCTCATACAGCTGGGATCGGATTTCCAGAGAGATGGACGAAACCGCCTTCATGCCTTTCTGTCTGCTCTGAAGCTGATGGAGAATGACAGTCAGACGCTGGAGTCTGCCCGAATCCAGCCGAGTTCGGACAGTGTTCTGCTTACGACAATCCACGGATCCAAGGGAATGCAGTATCCCATTGTCATCATCCCGTTTGCAGGGAAAACAGTTGGCACCGGGTCAGGGATGAAGGAACCAAAACTCACAGTGGAGCATGACATCAATCACCCGGATTCTTATTCTGTATCACTCCCGTATATTGATCCGGATCAGGCTGCAGAAGGTGAGCTGTTTCTCAACGAACTGGCCAAAAGCGCAAACAAAGAGAAATCTATTGAAGAGGAACGCCGGCTGTTGTATGTTGCCATGACACGCGCACAGGAAGAGCTTGTCATTACCGGCCAGAAACCAGGAAAGGGAAAATCTTCAGCCAGCCTGATGAACTGGATCCTCCAGGCCCTGGACAGCCATCCCGATCACCTGGGCAAATGGAAAGAAGTTCCCGCAGACAACTATGCCCGATTGCTGGGTCCTGCAGCTTCCGAGACAGAAAAAAAGACAGAGCATCGTCTTCTGAAGGCAGATCCCGGTCTATTTGAACCGGAAGAGGATGGGCCGGTGCAACGAGATGTCTATCCGGTCCCGGTTTCAGTAGGAGCTTCCAGAGCTGTGGGACTGATGACCGGATGTGCCAAAGGCAATTGCGAGAACCCCTTTGCGGTGATCCGCAGTGAGGAACAGCTGGACGAAGACACAGATCATCTCGAAGCGGCGCAACGTGGTATCCAGATCCATTCTTTTATGGAACAGGCAGATTTCAAGCAAATCCTGCGGCCTGGGTATGTGGAAAACAAGGCGGAGGAAATGTTCGGGCCGGAACAGACTGTAATTGATGCTGACAAAATCCGGACCCTGTTCAGCCAGCCGGAAGCCCTTTATATAAAAGAGGCAGATGTTGTGATCAGAGAGAAGCCGGGCAGTCTCCAGCTTCCGTATTCGGAACTGGATCCGGAGTACAAAGGAGGTCTGTCAACAAAAATCCAGGCTGTGATCGATCTCGTGGTTCGCAAAGACGGAAAATGGTATCTGTTTGACTACAAATCAGACCAGATTGGAGTCACACCCGAGGCTCCTACTTTCCGTGAAAGGCTCGAGGAAAGAAAACAGCATCACAGGATCCAGATGGAGTTATATCGACGGGTTCTGAAGGACAATTTTGACATTGAGATCGAAGGAAGCTGGCTGGCATTTACAGAACCGGGTGTGTTTGTGCCGGTGTACCAGAAATCGAAGCAGAGCGCCTGAACAGCCCGTGACCGAAAGCGCGGAGTCTTCAGCGGAGTCTGCAACGGACAAGAAAAAGGACAGAATACGCCGATATGAGACGTTGTTCTGTCCTTTCCTTGCTTATATGAGTGGCAGTCGGCAGAACCGAGACTGAGACACAGCTGTCCTGGTCAGATCAGTACCGGTATTTGAAGGCCTCGGCGATTTGTCAGGATGTCTGACGCCTGTGACAGGCTGTACGGAACGGGCACCATGTACAGGGAGACTTTCCGTCATCTTTTTGGGGGTCTGCTTTCATGTCTCCCGCCTGTATGGCTGCAATTGTCTCCTGGCACTTTGTGACGGCCAGCGCAATCAGTTCCGACATTTCCTCTGAACTGACAAGAGATCGGGCACAGGCTGCTTTCGGAGCCCCTTTTGTGGTGGTGGAAAGGGGAATTGAGCCGGATACAAACAGACCGGGAGAATCCGGATCATACCCGGTATCGGAGGCTTCCAGGATTTTTGGGTCTGCCAGGGTATATCCGGTCATCTGTCTGGTGGACCGGCGCTTTTCATCCAGCAGAGAAGAGGCAGGGCTTTGATCTGCCTTGAGTTTCAGCACTTCTGTTTTCAGACGGTCATAATACATACCAGCCGGTTGCAGGTTTTTTTCCTGTGCCAGTGCATGCAGGTACAGCGGAGGCTGCAGCTTCAAACCCGATTCTATGGTATCCCGATTCAGTGCCTTGCGGTCACGACCGCTTTTGTAGTCAATCACTCGTCCATACCTGGTGCCGTCCGAAGCTGTCCAGACATCGGCCCTGTCGGCAATCCCCGTCAGGTAGAATCGCCGGCCATCCGGCAGAGTCATCGGAAAACCATGCCGGTCTCCTATGGAATACTCCAGCCATTCGGGCTTGAATTCCGATGAATCGCCTTGTTTCATGACAAGATGGAGACTTTCGGCCGCAGCCTGCAGCAATGCTGTTTTTTCATATTCCATCAATCCGCCGCTTTCAAGGATCCGCCGGTTGTGTGTTGTGAGAAGCCGGGAAGCTGTTTCTTCCAGCAGGCTGCGAAGGGCTTCTGTATCCTGAGACCGCAGACCATTGCGAACGGCTATGGGCAGGCATTCGCTCAAAACAGCATGCAGGAAGCTTCCCCGGTCGGCACTGGTTTCCTCAAATGTCTTCGGGTCTTTCGCTTTGACACCACGCTGCATAAAGAAACGGAACGGACACTGATTGTAACTCTCCAGGCTCGTGACCGATAACCTGTCAGTATCGGCAAACAGGGAAGCGGCAGCTGTCTTGTCCACTGTGCCGAACTCCTGATGAATCCATGCATCCGCTTTTTCAAGCAGTCCCGCATACCGTTCACTGGATCCGTACTTCATCTGGAGAATTCCTGAAAACTGTTCATATTCCGGGGTTCCCTTGAGGGATTGAAGCCGGATACTGTCCTGGAGAAACTCATCTTCTGCCACATTGCGGTCAGAACGGTCATCCACTGTCAGGGACTGAATCAGTGGCTTGAACAGAGCTGCCGGTTCCAGTTCCTGGTCCTGATTTCGGATGTGCCAGGAAATCCAGACAGATTCACCGGTGTTTGCAATGGCTGTGCTGGCATCGCTGGCAGATTCATCTGCCCAGTCCCGGTTGTTTCTAAAGTCGATGCCCGCTGCAATGAGGATTCCGGTTTCCTGATCCGTCAGGAAAGCCGGATTGGGCAGTACTGGTATTTCGTCACTGCCGGCTCCCAGAAGGAAGAGATGCCGGCAGTGGATGGTTCTGGCTGAATGCAACGGCTCCATCTGGACAGAAAGCTGTCTCTGTCCCTGTGTGGTGACAATGACTTCGTCGGCAGTCTGATCCATGAGGGTTCTGAATTCATCCAGACTGGAAGCCTCGCTTCCAAAGGAGCTCTGCAGCTGGAGAATCATGCGGTTGAAGGCTTTCCACTGCTGTTCGAGTGAATTTGCCAGCGACACATCTTCTGTTTTGGCCTTTTCCCAGACTGCCTGCATTGAGGGCAGGAAAGTGCCATGCTGCGCGTGATCCAGAATAGCTGTACAGAAATCTCCGGTATTCTGCGCATGGTCCAGTTGATATCGCAGTCCGCCTGTCAGCTGATTCAAATGCGCAAGGGCAGTGGTGACGTCTTTCAGTTCCTGATCTGTGTCTGATCTGTGTATATCTGTGCCGCTGTTGCGCTCTGCTTCCCACATTTCCTGCAGCCGCTTGAGTCCGCCTTCGATGTCCGGTCCCTGTGCCTGAATGAATCGCTGCAGCGTCTGCCGTTCTGATTCTGTCAGACCAAGCCCCTGATACTGCAGCAGTCTGCTTAAATAAGCAGAATCGCTGGAATGCTCAAGCCAGCCAAGCAGGGAGGAGAAATATCCGAATATGGAACTTCGGGCCAATGTATCCCCCTGATAGTACACGGAATCCAGTCCGCCGGCAGCAAGCAGCCGGGAGAGTCTGTCATGCCAGTTCCCTATGGAGGCTCCTGTCACGAGGATGTCGGAAGGCGACACCCCTTTCGTCACCAGTTCTGAAATGGCTCCGGCAGCCAGAAGGAGCTCATCATCCATTGTCAGGCACTGCACCAGGCGAATGGATTCGTCGTCTGCAGGCATTGGATTTGCACTGTCTTCCAGCCAGCGACTGAGGGCATCCAGGGCTGAGGGCCGCGTGGTTTCCTGAGCGGGTATGTATTGAATATTCACGGGTCTGTCTGCAGCAATCCTTATTTCCCGTACCAGGTCGCGATAGAAAGCTGCGGCTCTTCGGTAATGGGCGTTGGCCTGCTTTTCGCGTCCTGGCGGCATCTGGGGAAGCGCTGCATAGACGGTATCGGCTTTGAGCAGGATGGCAGCAAGCAGTTTCCGTGTCACATAGTCGTAATCATCCAGGACGCCAGTGAATACAGCCCCTGTATTGAGATTCAGCCTGGTGAGGATCCCGGCCATATCCAGTGCAAAATCCTCCCGGCTGAGCCGTCCCTGCTTTCTGAGGACAGCCAGATAGGCCTCCAGTACGGTCAGGAGGTCATGAAACCGGGCTTTGGATGCAGAGGAAACGAATTTGCGCTTCAGGATCTCGCGCAGCTGTTCTGGACCGACTCCGGATTTCTGCAGTCGTCCAATCAGAGTTCCCAGGTCCCTTGCCGCGGTTTCCGGATGATCGCTGTAGGACAAAAACTGAAAATCCATATCAGGATCTGCCAGTATTTCTTCCAGGATCCTGATTCGGCTGTGTTCATCTGCCACATCTGTTTCTTCGATTCCTGCTTTCTGCGCGATCCAGCCGGGTATCTGCTGCCTGGTCAGCAGCCTGCAGGGCCGGTGACGGCTGGTGAGCATAGTCTGCATTTCGCTGTAGGCATGGCTGGAGATGATGAAGAGCTGATCGGTGGTGATGGACCGTGTCATGTGGTCCATCAGGGTTTCGGCAAAACCGGCGCTTGCAGGGCCGGTGACAAATGTGATGGATAGAGGCTTGGTCTGATTCATGGTATCCTCCGCGCTTCCGCTTACGGCAGAAGTTTTCACGTTCAGTATATCGCCAAAACCGGCATTATTCATGCTTGCTGTATCATTTACATACAGTCAGCCATTCCATTTTGGGCACAGCACGGTATACTGCTACAGACGGAAGATGCCGGTACCCTTGCGTGTATCCGGGTCGATGCAGAGAAAAGGAGAAACTCATGAAAATCACAGGTCTCAGGAAAAACAGCAGCAATGACCGCATCTCTGTGGAAGTGGATGGAAACTTTGCAGTGTCTGTCAGCCTGGAGGCATTGATGGAAGAGGGAGTCAACAGGGGTGCGGAGCTCACAAAAGAACAGCTGAAGCGCCTGCAGAACCGAAGTTCTGTGGAACATGCATCTGCAGAAGCAGTGAGACTGCTGAAGTACGGACGGCGCACAGAAGCGGACCTCCTGGACAGGCTGCAGGAAAAGGGATATGACAGGCTGACATCGGACACTGTTGTGCAGAAGCTGAAGCAGCTTGGCCTGATTGATGACCGGGAATACTGTCACTCGTTCTTTTTGTCTCATCGGGACATGAATGGCTGGGGTCCGGACAAGATCCGGCATGCCCTGCGAAAAAAAGGTCTCCCGGAGCAACTGATCGAAGAAGCCGCCGGAGAATGCTATGACCGGGATACAGCGGTGGAGCAGGCTGTCAGGGCCGGTTACAAGAAGCTGAGGTCACTGCAGCGGAAAACCGACAACAAACAGGAACTCCGTATAAGGCTGAACCGGTTCCTGTATTCCCGGGGATTTGATGCGGCCTGCTGCCAGACAGCTGTCAGCGAAATACTGCTGAACCAGGAGGATTGATGTGGTTTATTCACTGAAAGGAGATCGATATGGCAAATACAGCAGCTGCATATGTCTGCAGTGAATGTGGCTATAAATCACTGCGGCCGCTGAATAGATGCCCCTATTGCAAGGAATTCGGCACCCTGCATCCGGAGGAACCGGTCAGTCTGCCCTCTGCAACAGGCAGAGCACTGAAAAGAACCCACGACAAGGTGCAGTCTGTGCCCCTTGATCAGGTCCAGGCCACATCCAGGCAAAGATACAAAACCGGGATCCGGGAACTGGATACCGTTCTGGGTGGCGGACTGGTCAGCGACAGTGCTGTCCTGATCGGCGGGGATCCGGGTATTGGAAAATCAACGCTGCTCCTTCAGATCTGTGATGCAGTCGCGGCGCAGGCCAGAGTTTTGTATATATCGGCTGAAGAATCAGAGTCACAGATCCAGATGCGGGCTCAGAGGCTGGGAATCCGCCAGGACAGGATCTGGGTGTGCTCGGAAAGCGACATAACCCGCATCGTTTCGGAGATTGACTTGCTGGATCCGGATGTCATCGTCATGGACTCGGTCCAGACGGTTTATTCTCCGGACATTTCATCGGCTCCAGGCAGCGTAAACCAGGTACGGGAAGCAAGTGCACTGCTGACATCCCTGGCAAAAAAACGACATTCAGCGATCCTGATCGTAGGTCATGTGACCAAGGACGGGAGCCTGGCGGGACCAAGGGTCCTGGAACATCTGGTGGATACCGTGTTGTATTTTGAAGGAGAAAAGTATGATTCCCTGAGGATCCTCCGAGCACAGAAAAACCGGTTTGGATCCACCAATGAGGTCGGTGTCTTTGAAATGACAGAACAGGGATTCCGGGAGGTTGCAGATCCTTCCGGGGTGTTCCTGGATCATAGTCAGGATACAGCCGGATGCTGTGTCAGCTGTGTAACGGAAGGCAGCCGTGCGCTCCTGGCGGAAGTACAGGCGCTGGTAGCCGGTTCTGCTCTGGGTACCCCGCGGATTTCGTCGACAGGGCTGGACAGAGGCAGGCTTACACAGCTGATGGCTGTACTGGACCGAAAATGCGGATACAGAATCACAGGGTGTGATGTGTATACAAACGTAGTGGGCGGCATGAAACTGACTGATCCGTCCCTGGATCTGGCCACAACGGCTGCACTGGTTTCCAGTGCAGACAACAGACCGGTTTCCAGGACCACAGTGGTCTGCGGCGAAATTTCTCTGACAGGGGAAGTCAGGATGGTGCCACAGATCGAAAAGCGCCTCCAGGAGGCAAGGAAACTGGGATTCCGGGAATTTGTTCTGCCGGCAGGCAACTTCGAGTCCTTGCAGCAGCAGCCTGGGGGATTGAATCGCTGGGAGGGTATCCGCCTTATTCCGGTCCGGACTGTCACAGAAGCCCTGCAGCATTTGTTCGGGACATAGAATAGCCAGGAACGGGGATGAGATTTGAGCGTTGTCTCAGCACCTGCAGTTCCTGTCGACTTGTGTATCCTTTGAAACAGATGTCCTGTCTGATAAGCATGAGAGATCACCGTAATTGCCTGAAAAGTGCCGTTAATACTATAACAAATAATTGGTTCTGAGAGTTTTTGAAGGATTAAACCCGCAGGAATGGGCAAAAACACAGAATCTCGTGTCTCAAAACGAGTAGGAACGGGAGTTTGTGAATTGTATGAGCATATCAGTACTTATAAACAAGCAGAATCAGTATGATGAAGATGCAAGAGATGAAAGGCGCAAGCCTCATTGGAAGCCACCTGTAAATGAATGAAAGGCAAAAGTGTTTCCTCAATATGTGGCTCAGGCACTGTCACGGTGTTCCTTGCTGGAAACAAAAGGTAATAATCCATGACAAAAGATGAAATGATTGCAAAACTGACTCCGGCTATCGGCGATACTGCATACGGCAAAGCTGTTCTGGAAGTACTGGCTGACACATTCGATGATGCTGACAAGAAATATGGTCAGGATGCTCTGGATCGCATCGACGACCGTCTTGGCTTCCTGAAGGGTTGGGAGAAGAAGCACGCTGCTCTGGGCGAAGATGCCAAGGCTACTGCTGAAGCTGACAAGATCGCCATCCTGGAAAAAGCTCAGGCTGCCCTGAAGTAAATCAGATGAAAAAGACCGCTCAGGCGGTCTTTTTTAGTGAATGGTATTAAATTCTTATTATCTTAAATATACAACGTGACAGGAGAGGGAAGTCCATTTTCTCAAGCCGGCAGATAACAACGTGTCTGGTTTTGTGGTTGCTATCCTGCAATCCTGTGCGCACAGGCGCAGCTCTGAATTCTGTCCGTCCAAAACAGTTCCTCAGATCTTCACCATCTGATCTGCCGCGGATTCATCGGTGATCGTTCACAAAGGTATATAGCCATGCGAGTATAGGCAACCAGTGGAACGGCGGATGCAATGGAACAGGAATCGAAAGAGCGACGGAGGACCTTCCGGAAGACCGCCTTGCAGGTGCTGAAGACCTCTCAATGATGAGACCTGTATACGCGTGTCAGAATGTATCGGGATATATCGACTGCACAACAGACTTATGGACTGCTGATGAAGGCGGCAGACTGTTTCCTGGAAAGGCAGCAAACGAAACAGGATGATGCAGACTGACTGTCTGGAGAATAATGCCTCGGCTGGAGCTCTTTTGGACTGGAAACCGGCTAAATAAACAACCCATCCAATGTCCGGAAATGTATGGATTCGGACATTGGATGGGAAAAGTGAACAGAATACACGTTTGGTGGAGGGTCAATCACCTGGAATCTGGTGTCAGCTCATCGAAAATTGCGCGGGCAACCAGATCTTCGGCAGCATTTTGTTCGCGGTCGATATCATGAACATAAATCATGGTGGTGTTGATGTTTGCGTGACGAAGAACCTGCTGTACCTGTTCCACAGAAGCGCCGTTTTTCAAAGCCAGTGTTGCACTGGTATGACGCAGACTGTGAGCCGTCAGTCTGGAACTGTTCAAATCCGCCTTGACCAGCGCGTCCTTGCAGATCCGGCTGATGCTCCTGGTTGTCAGGCGCTCCCCGGAATCCCGGTTGGAAACGGAAGCAAACAATGGATCCCGTGCCTGAAGGGGTCCCCGCATGCGGAGATACTCCTTGAGACACTCCCAGGTTTCATCCGGGATCTTGACATACTGTCCCTTCTCGCTTTTTCCCTTGCCCTGCACATACAAAATACGGGAGTGTCCCTGTATCTGTATGTCTCCATAATCAGCTCGGCGTACCTCGATGGTTCTCAGACCCGTCGTCATGATCAGAATCAGCAGTGCGCGGTTTCGCGCTCTTGTGAGCCGCTGACGTTCTCTGGCTGCTTCACTTTCATCAGGCGCCGGTTCATCTGTCTGTGTTTCAATGACCTGCGCACACTGCTCTTCATTCAGGTACCCCTTCCGAAATCCCGGCTCCAGTTTCATGGCCCGGATCCCCCGGGTGATGTCTTTTCGGATCCCGGCAGTTTCCAGAAATCTATAAAATGACTTGACAGCCCGCAGGTAATTGTTTACAGTCGTCGGCTGTTTTTCTCTGGCCAGTTCATCCCGGTACCGGATGATGTCTTCCCTGACGGGTTCTTCGATCCCCTGCCCACGGATCCATTGAGCAAATGATTTCAGCCACTGTGTATATTTTCTGCGTGAGTTTTCGGATACATCATTGTAAACCAGCCACTGATGACAGAGCCCGGAAATGATCTGCGGCTCAAACAGCCCCTTGTGCGGCACCATCCGTGTGTTTTCGACTGGCAGACTGCGCAGATCCTCTGTGGCTGTTACCGGTTCATTCATGTGATCTGACATCCAGACGCGAGAGATTGGCAGCAATCAGTGTTGTCAGCCAGGCCTCAGATCCGTCAGCACGCCGATACTGATGCGAGTGGATATAGCCTGTGCAGGCCACAAAGTCACCTGGTCTGCACTGTCGCAGAAGATCCATGCACATCTGGTCATACACCGTAACTTCCACCATTTCTGCATATTTTCCGGCATTCCCCTGTCTCTGTCGTTCAGTGGCCATCTGCCGGCTGCAGATGAGTACTGCAGTCAGGAACCGGTTGCCGTTCTTTGCGGTACGCTCAGCAGGCGGCTGATGCAGGATTCCAGCCACTGTGAATTCATCGATCATCGTATCTCGACCCCCTCGAAGTGCAGGACACAGACTGTGTCCCTGACTGTTTAATCATACCATACTGCCTCCACGGGCCAGTTTCATCGTTCAGCCTCTACGCCATCTATAAATGCAAAAAGTGCTATTCTGTTCAGAGGGACATCGTGATTCTATAATAGTTACATGAATAAGATTCAATTCGCTTTATCACAAATTAAATCGATCAAACAGCGTGATCCATCGTTGAAAAGCACCCTGGAAATCCTGTTTTTCCCCGGTTTTCGGGCTATGAATACCTGGTTTTCGGCTCACAAGCTCTATCTCAGGGGGCATTACGCGCTGGCCCGGTTTTTGTCCCTTAGGGCACAGCAGAAAACCGGAATCGATATCCATCCCGGTGCCCAGATCGGGACAGATTTTTTCATTGACCATGGCAGTGGTGTGGTGATTGGAGAGACCTGTATCATTGGCGATCATGTGACCCTGTATCAGGGCGTCACACTTGGAGCGACCGGCAAGACAACCGGCAATCGTCATCCAATCCTTCAGAACAACACGGTCATTGGCGCAGGAGCCAAAATCATTGGCCGGATCACCATTGGACACGATGCACGGATCGGAGCCGGTTCAGTGATCATTCGGGATGTACCGCCATACACCACCATGGTGCCTGCTCCGGCCAGGCCTGTCAGATACAGGAATCATAAACTGCCGGTTCTGACGGTGGAAAGACTGAACAGCCGGATGGAGGAAGAGCTTCGCTATATCCGCAATACAGAAGAACGGCTGGAACGAAAAATGCGTTGTCTGGAAAGAAAAAGACGTTCCGTCCCCTGCAGGGAGCCGGAACGTCTCAGGCATTGACAGAGTCTCTGTTTCCTTCAGCTTCCCCTGCAGCATCAATGATCAGCAGTAAGGGACTCAGTTCTTCAATGACCTGAACAGAATGCAGAAATGCCGAAATATCATCCGGTTTGTCCACATGACAGACAGCCTGTTCCACATGCAGATGAGGCTGTCTTTTTTTTCGCACCGAAGGGCTGGTCAGATCCTGTGGATGGTCCATCCACAAAGCGATGTTCAGCCAGTGGAGGAATGTGGAAATGTCATTATCACGTGTTTTCATTAGAACCTTTCACCAATCATATCAAAATGTTTCTATACAACTAGTATACTCTGGTCTTTGAAAAAATTGAAAAATAAAGGCTCAATAATCAATGAAGAAATAAAACATACCTGTTTGACAGTGTCTGATATATGCCAGTGCGTTCCAGCTGCTGCATGGAACAGAACACAAGGTATATTCGACACCGGACTGGAATATAAAAGCGGAAATCCCAGATGGGATTTCCACTTGCAATTGTCTGTTTTGAATCATGCCCGCTACAGTTCCTCTGCCCTGGCGAGGAGAAAATATCGTTCTCCGAGACAGTCAGATTCCCTTCCCAGAGCCTTTAATGCCTGTTTTTTCTGAACACGGTACCGTCTGGAATCCAGTTCACAGAGCTGGAGAGCCAGCTGGTATTCACCGTCTGACAGCGCACGTCCAATCCGCTGTGACAGCTTTTCATAGCCGATCAGCTGAATCAGCTCCTCGTGGAACGTTTCAGCCGGCAGCGGGGTCAGTTCTGCTGCCAATCCGGAGAACCATCCCATGTTTCTGGCCCATATGGCCCGGATCATCCATTCCACCCGCCCAAACCGTTCTTCCAGATACCAGGTCTGATACTGTTCGGGAAGACTGACGGAAGCGATGATTTCATCAAGGTCCAGACCATCGTTGATGCCGGTGAGTGTTTCGGTGAGGATGTACTCCAGTGCATCGGCAAACGTTGTAAGGACTGTCCGGACATTCTCCCGGCCTGTTACAGGAACAGTCATTGCGGGAAGAAGAATCTCCGGTTCCAGATCCCGCACTTTCCGCAGCGAGTCACACCAGATTTCCGTTTCCATATAATCAGAACCGGTCACGATGTTGAAATTCGGGAATGTTCCATAAAACAGTGAGCCGACCGCTGCAGCCTTTTTTTCCGGAAGCCACACGGTGATAGTTTCCGGGGTTTCACCAGGCGTGCGAAGCAGGGACAGACGTACACCGTCTATTTCCATGCTGCAGTTGTTTTCAATCCACATCGTGGGTTCAAGCCAGGAATCCCGGGTGCTGTCGAAGGATGTAATGACTTCCTGCCGGGTATTGCCATCCGGAATGATGAGCTTGTCAGCCAGACCATAACCGCGGGTGAAGATTTTCCGCATTTCCTTGACGTCATTCAGACAGGTACGGGCTATCCGGGGTCGCACCGTCTCTGTACAGCCAATCACCTGTTCCACTGTATCCGCAAAGACACCAGATCCGCCCTGCGTTTCCGGCAATATCGTGGTGTAGATAATGGTGCGTACAGGCTTGTCTGTGTATTCAGACAGAATCTCACGGACCTGCCGCGCGTACACAGAAGACCGGACCGCATCAATCAGAATTACGGAATGTTCACCGATCACTGCCGTGCAGCTGGAGCTGCCGAAATTTGCAAAATGAATGATATCGTTATCTATGACATAGACTTTTTTTGCCAGACACGATGCGGCATAGTCTTTCAGTTTCTGTTCTCCATTCAAGTCGTTCCCTCCCAAAACTTCATGAATCAATCCAGTACTTTCCCGTACATTATACCTAATGTAAAGCCATAATAATAGCGCTGTATTTTCACAGCGCTAATGTGTTCCATAGTATTCATCAAAAGACTGGCCGGTTTCTGTCAACTCCTGTGCAAGCTTCGGTCCCACATACCGAAGATGCACAGGCATGGCAGCGGTCTGAGAGAGAGCTTCATTGTCTGCCTTGTACCGGACGATGAATCCATGACGTATGGCAGCGTCCACGATCTGCGGGTACCGGCTGTCTGTCGCCGGATCCTCCACGCCCTCCAGGCCAAAATCCACGCTTAACCCGGTGTTGGAGTCGAAGAAACCGGGTCTGGCAAAGACCAGGTCAGCCCGTTCCTGTCCATATTCCTCCACAGCCTGCGAATACAGAGACTCAGTCTCGTCAGCCGAAATCCAGCCGCTTTGCAGATATACGGGAATCCCGGCTTCTGACAGATCCGACTGCAGCGCCTCCCATGCACGGGCTGCCGGTTCTCTAAGGCGGACTCCCTGCATATCGGTCAGGTCCGCCGGTATGTATCCATCCGGCAGCTGCCAGTGTTTGCTGACAAACACATCCACGGCATCGGGATCCGACACAGTCCCGGCTTCTTCATACAGCGGCTTGTCCAGACCCAGTCGGATATCGCGTTTGACCTCACTCTCCGAAAAATCCGGGTGTGCATTGGCATAGACCTGTTCCCGGGTATTGTAAGCCGGCTTTTCCTCAGTTTCTGCAGACCCGTTCTCCAGCGTATCGCCTGAAGTATCAGAAAGTGCTGTGTTCACTCCAGTCTGCTGTCCCGACAGACCGCGAAATGCCTGAAACGCACCTGCACCGATCCCGAGCACCATGAGTCCAATCACGATCCAGACAAACGTCTTTCTCATTGCCCGTTCCCGTCTTCCTTCGCCAGCTCTTCCGGGCTTTTCAGCCGGAATCCATGAATGAGGACCGGCGAAATATGGCAGTACCCGCCCGGGTGCACCTCGAGATAATCCTGGTGATATCCTTCCGCGGGATAATAGTTTTTCAGCGGGAGCACTTCCGTCGCCAAAGGATGGACATATCGCCGTTCTTCCGTCTTTACAGCCGTCTGGATCACCGGCAGATCCGCGGGATCGGAGTAATAGATCCCGGTCCGGTAATTCGTGCCGGTGTCATTTCCCTGCCGATTGACGGCAGTGGGATCAATGACAGCAAAGTAAGCATCCAGAAGCTGTCGGAGGGTGAGGATATCCGAATCATAGACAACCTTTACTGCCTCCACTGCGTGCGTGCGCTGCGAGCATACCTGTTCATATGTGGGAGCAGGTACAAGGCTGTTGGCATATCCGGCCTCTGTCTCCAGGACTCCAGGCAGGCGCCTGAGGAACGCCTGCAGGCCCCAGAAGCATCCGCCAGCCAGAATGATCGAGGCAGTGCGCTGCCGGTTCACTTCTCCACTCTGCATTCATTGCACCTCTTTTTCAAAGTCGCCGAAGGCTTGAATTTCGGAAATTCGCTGGCTTCAATCACGATTCGTTCACCCGTGACAGGGTTGATTCCCATGCGTTCTTTTCGGTGAAACAGAACAAATTTTCCAAATCCTGCAATATCGGCTGTTCCATTGTCCGCCAGACAGTGTGTCAGTTCATTAAATACAAGAGTCACTGCATCCTGTGCATCCTTGCCCGAAAGTCCCAGGTCATGGATCATGGCCTGTACCAGAGACTCCCGGCTGACATATTTAGGCATCCGGGAATTCTTTCTTCAGCTGACGGACCATCAGGTCGCTGGCGCAGAGACTTGGTTCCTTGCCTTCATACAGAATCTGGTATATCTCCTCACAGATGGGCATATCGATGCCTTCCTCCTGAGCCACCCGGTGCACAATTTTGGCGGTTCTCACACCTTCCACCGTCTTGGTGTTGTTTTCCAGGAAGTTTTTCACATCATTTTCGCGGCCAATCTGGTACCCGGCCTGGAAATTGCGGGAATGCGGACTGGTACAGGTGACAATGAGGTCACCTACACCGGTCAATCCCATGAATGTCTGCTCTTTCCCGCCAAAATTGGTTCCGTAGCGGATCATCTCCTGCAGCCCACGTGTGATCAGGGCTGCCCTGGTGTTGTCCTGATATCCAAGTCCGGACAGTATGCCGCTGGCGATTGCCATGACATTCTTTATGGCCGCCCCCAGCTCGGATCCCACTTCGTCTGTACCGGTATAGATCCGGAGATATCCATTGGAAAACAGATTCTGGACCAGCTTCGCGTCTTCTTCGTTCTGAGAAACCGCATCAATGGTCGTGAGCTGTCGAATCACGACTTCTTCCGCATGACTGGGCCCGATGAGGCTGACCACGCTGGAGAGATGTTCCGGCCGGACGCTGTGCCGGATGACATCCGAAAGACGCTCGTTGGTTACAGGGTGAAATCCCTTGGCGACATTGACGAAGACTGCGGGTTTTTCCAGAATTGCATCCACTTCCTTGACAATGGGCTCAATGGCAATGGAAGGCACTGCCAGCACCACGACATCGGCATCCCTGACCGCATTGATGTCTGTCGTTGCCTTCAGCCCGGGATTGAGCTGGATATCCCCGAAATACTTGGAGTTTTTGTGATTTTCGTTGATATCACGGATTTCTCTGTCATCCACTCCATACACAATGACATCCTGTCCGTTGTCCTGCAGGGTCTGAGCCAGGGCTGTTCCCCAGCTTCCGCTGCCTATGACTGCTGTTTTCATGATTGTCTCCTTCCCGTTTGGAACTATGACCGTTTTCGCGCGGTAATATGGATGGGTGTACCAGTGAAGCCGAACGCTTCCCGCAGCCTGTTTTCAATGTATCGGGTATAGCTGAAGTGAAGCAGCTCGGGATCATTGACAAACAACACGATCGTCGGAGGTTCCACCGATACCTGAGAGGAATAGTAGATCTTGAGCTGACGGCCGTTGTGCGGTTTGGGGGGATTCATCATCTGCGCATCCAGAATGACATCATTCAGGACATTGGTGGGTACGCGGAGTGTGCACATTTCATGCACTTGGTCGATCAGCGGGATCAGGTTCTGCACCTTCGCCCCGGTCAGGGCTGAAACGAAGGCAACCGGAGCATAATCCAGGTACTTGAATTCTTCGCGGATTTTTTTCGTGATCTGCTGCATCGTTTTCTCGTCTTTTTCCACAGCATCCCACTTGTTGTAGACGATGATGACACCCTTTCCGGCTTCATGGGCCAGGCCGGCCACATGTTTGTCCTGTGCCCGGATGCCTTTCTCTCCATCTATCAAAAACAGCACCACATTGGAACGTTCTATGGCCGATACAGCCCGCAGAATGGAATACTTCTCGATGTTCTCCCAGATTTTTCCCCGCTTCCGGATCCCGGCAGTATCAATGATCATATACTCGCGTCCTTCATAAAAAAACGGCGTATCGATTGCATCGCGGGTGGTGCCTTCCACATTGGAGACGATTGTCCTGTCTTCTTTCAGAATCGCGTTGACTAGGGAGCTCTTGCCGACATTCGGACGGCCGATCACACAGAAGGATGTGACACCTTCATAGGGTTTCAGGTCCCGGACCGGCATTTTTTCCATGACTCTGTCCAGAAGATCGCCAATGCCGATGCCGTGAGAGGCAGACAGAGTAATGGGATCATCGAGACCCAGCTGGTAAAAATCGTAGACTTCCATCTGCAGTTTTTCGTTGTCTGCCTTGTTTACAGCCAGTACGACCGGCTTTCCGGCTTTCCGGAGTTTGCGGGCAATCGCCAGGTCGTCTGCCGTCACGCCTTCTCTGGCGGATGCCAGAAAAATGATCACATCAGCCTCTTCAATGGCAATATCCACCTGCATGTTGATTTCGTCCCCGAAATCCTGGTCCTCCAGCTGAATTCCGCCGGTATCGATCAGCCGGAATGTCTGGGTCAGCCATTCCACATCCCCATAGATCCGGTCTCTGGTGACGCCGGGTGTATCATCCACGATGCTCTTGCGTTCACCAAGCAGGCGGTTGAAGAGCGTGCTTTTCCCGACATTGGGACGGCCTACTATTGCTGCAACTCCACGTATCATTTCATTACCTCATTTCCGGGCGCCGTCGATCAGCGACTGAATGGCTGTTACCACCTGATCCAGAGTCAGATCGGAGGTATCGATCTCCACTGCATCCTCAGCCTTTTTCAGCGGCGCTGTGCTTCGATGGGAATCCTGCCAGTCGCGCTGCCGGATATCTTCCAGGATCCGGTCGTAGTCGGCGTCGATTCCCTTCTGTCTGTATTCATCATATCGTCTGCGGGCCCGGGCCTCCGGGCGCGCGCTCAAAAAGATCTTGATTGCTGCATCCGGAAGCACCACCGTGCCGATATCCCGGCCATCCACAATGTATCCGCCGGCTGCGGTTGTCTGCTGCTGCAGTCCTGTCATCCGGGCGCGGACAGCAGGCAGCGCCGCGATGCGGGAAGTCAGGTTGGATATCCTGTTGGTCCTGATCTGTGTCGTGACTTCCCGGTCATTGAGAAACACGCGGCGGCCCTCAAAGCGGATATTCAAAGTGTCCAGAAGAGACTGCAGTTCACTTTCGTCCTCCGGATCAATACCGGCTTCCTCCATGGCCAGGGCCACACAGCGGTACATCGCACCGGTATCCAGGTGAATCATCTGGTTTGCGTCTGCCAGCAGATCCGCTGCCGAGCTTTTGCCAACTCCGCTGGTCCCGTCAATGGCGACATTGAATCCCTGCATTACAGGGCACCCAGACTGCGGACGAAGTACACCATGAAGCTGATCGCCACGATCAGGGCCACAATCAGAAGAAACAGTACGATGTTCAGCGTACGGCTGGAATTTTTCTGCTTTCTTGCCGGCAGCTCCTCGTCATAGTCTTCCACGCGGATGCGCATTTTTGCACTGGGCATATCTTCGGTATCCCCGGGTTTCCGGTTCCGGGAAGAAGAGGATTCCTTTTTTATGCCTGCAGCAGCTGCCGGCCGAACCTTTTTCTTCTTTTTCTTTTTGCGCGGAGTTTCGGCTTTTTCCTTTCGGACAGGATGTGTTTCCGGTTCCGGTTTCCGGGTGGTGAGCACATCCAGCTGGTCATTCTCTTCAAATTCATCTGCGCGGATGTCGCCAGCAGTCAATACGATCCGGCGGTTGGCCGTTTTCTCGAGAAGGGTCTCCCGGGCAGCAGGTTCCTCTTCTTTCGGTTCTTCCAGGTTCAGGGTGATTTCCCGGGTGGTCCTGGGCATTTTCATCGTGGAACCAAAGTCCTCCCTGGGTTCTTCCATGGGAAGGACATGGGCTTTCCTTCTCTCCTTGTCTGTTTCCGGCTGGTCGAGCTGCTTCAGGATATTGATCTGTGTATCATCGGTATACCGGTTGCCGTTATCGATATTATATTGCTTCACTTCGCCGAGAAGTTCGTCAATCACCGGACTGGTCGGCAGATCCGGCTCGGCCGGTTTCGGGGCGGTTTCCTCATGGGGAAAATATGCCTTGGCTGCATGCGGCAGCGAGTTGGAACTGGACTGGACTCTGGACAGTCTGGCAGCCTTGACGGGTGTCGCCTGAGCCTGCGTGGTTTCTTCGTCCAGATGGTCTCTCAGTTCCTGATATTTTTGCGTTCTTGAAAGTTTCGCCATGGTTCCTCCTAAATTCACCAGTACATTATACAATCAATTTCAGTGTCCTGACACAGATGGGCAGAAAAAGGCCCTGCAGGGCCCTCGTCAGAACGAACCATCAGGATCGTTCTGCTGCCAGGCCGCCGGCAGGGCATTTGACTCGGTTGTTATTTTGCGCGGCCGGAATACTTGCCGTCACTGGTGTTTACGACAATCATTTCGCCTTCTTCGATGAACAGAGGAACCTTCACTTCCAGACCGGTTTCCATTTTTGCGGTCTTGGAAGCGGAAGTTGCGGTATCACCCTTGACTGCCGGTTCGCATTCCACGATCTGCAGTGTGGCTTTGTCAGGCAGGGCAATGCCGATGATTTCCCCTTCGTAGCTGGAGATGTTCACGTTGTCGTTTGCCTTTACAAACTTGCGCTCCCATTCCAGTCTGGACATGGGGATTTCCACCTGTTCATAGGTTTCATTGTCCATGAAGACCATGGCATCATCTGTATCATACAGATACTGCATTTCCTTCTTTTCAATCATGGCCGGTTCGACTTTTTCGCCGCCGCCCCAGGAAAGCTCCACATTGGATCCCGTACGCAGGTTGCGGACCTTGGCCTTGACAACCATGGCACTGCGGGCTGTCTTGTTCTGAGAGATGTCCAGAACCACGTAAATGTCCCCGTCAACGTTGATGGTCTGACCGGGTTTTAAATCATTCGAACTGATCATAGATGATTTCACTCCTCGTTTTTTACCATTATAAATGTAAAGACCCCTTGGGGATTTGTCAAACTGTGTCCGGGCAAAAGAAAAAGCGCATTGCGCTTTTTCTCATATCGAAAGGAATCGATAACAGATAAATCCGCCTGACCGTGTAAGGAAGGATGTTGCCGGTCAGGGCGTCGGAACTGAGCCATGTTCCGATTTATTTTACCCATTGACATAATAGCGCATTCAGACAGGTATGTAAACCCTTACAGTTTGTTAAACACAGACAGGCTCAAGACGGGTCCATGGCATTCCTGAATATCGTCTCCACAAAAAAACGCCCGGCAGGGCGCTTTGATTCTGTCAGCAGGTATGTTCAATCATGAAACAGATGAGAATCAGTCAGTCTGTCCGTTCAGCCAGGCATCCATGGCCGCAGCCGCTTTTTTCCCGGCTCCCATGGCAGATATCACAGTGGCAGCACCGGTCACGGCATCGCCACCTGCATACACACCTTCCCGGCTGGTCTGTTCGTGTTCGTCCACCACGAGACAGCCACGGCGGTTCACATCCAGTCCTTCCGTCGTGGAGCGGATCAGCGGATTGGGACTGGTGCCGATGGCCATGATCATGCAGTCGGCATCAATCACAAACTCGGATCCTGGAATGACTACCGGACGTCGACGGCCGGATGCATCCGGTTCCCCGAGTTCCATGCGGACGCATTTCACAGCCCGGATCCAGCCATCCTCGGTTCCCAGGACTTCCACCGGATTGCAGAGCAGGTCGAAAATGATGCCTTCTTCCATGGCATGTTCCACTTCTTCCTTCCGGGCAGGCAGTTCCTCAAGGCTCCGTCGATACACGATGTGGACCTCGGATCCCAGCCGTCTGGCGCAGCGGGCGGCATCCATCGCCACGTTGCCTCCGCCGACAACCACAGTTTTCTTCGGATGCTGCACAGTGGTGGGGCTGCCCTCGCGGTACGCTTTCATCAGGTTGATCCGCGTGAGGAATTCATTGGCGGAATAGACCCCTTTAAGGTTTTCTCCCGGCAGACCCATGAAATTCGGCAGTCCGGCTCCGGAACCGACAAAGACAGCCTCGAATCCCTGCTCCATCAAGGCATCGATGGTATCCGACCGGCCGACGACAAAGTTGGTCACGATTTCGACACCCAGATCCTTCAGCGTTTCGATTTCCTTCTGGACGATCGCTTTCGGCAGCCTGAATTCCGGAATGCCATACATCAGCACACCGCCGGCCACATGCAGGGCTTCGAAGATCGTGACATCATATCCACGTCTGGCGAGGTCACCCGCCGCAGTGAGGCCGGCAGGACCGGCTCCGACGACAGCCACTTTCCGGCCGTTGGAGGCTGGTCTTTCTGCGTGCTCCACACTGTTTTCCCTGTGCCAGTCAGCCACGAAGCGTTCCAGTCGCCCAATGCCCACAGGCTGTGCCTTGATGCCGCGGACACAGTACTTTTCACATTGTGACTCCTGCGGACATACACGTCCACAGACAGCCGGCAGCGAGGATGTCAGGGCAATGATCTGATAGGCGTCTTCATATTCGCCTTCCTTCACCTTTTCGATGAATTCCGGAATGTTTACATTGACCGGACAGCCATTGACACAGGGTCTGTGCCGGCAGTGCAGACAGCGTTCGGCTTCTTCTCTGGCCATCGCCTCTGTGTAGCCCAGTGCCACTTCATCGAAGTTGGTGATCCGGATCCCGGGATCCTGCACCGGCATGGCTGTTTTATCGGGTTTCATGTTCGGCATTATCGCACCTCCTGGTTCAGAAGCCGGCAGGCTTCTTCCCGTTCACGCTGCTCGAAATCCATATAGGCACGGTTCCGGCTGGCGGCTTCATCAAAATCCACCAGGGCCCCGTCAAAGTCCGGTCCATCCACGCAGGCAAACCTGATTTCATCTCCGACCTTCAGCCGGCAGCCGCCACACATTCCGGTCCCGTCGATCATGATGGGATTCATGCTGACAACCACCGGGATTCCATATTTCTGTGCAGTCCTGGTCACGAACTTCATCATGACGATCGGACCAATGGCGATGACTTTGTCAAAATGGTGTCCAGCCTGAATCAGCGCTTCGAGCTTGTCGGTCACGAGCCCTTTCTCCCCGGCCGTTCCGTCGTCGCTCATCAGGTGGAACTCATCACTGGCAGCCCGGAACTCGTCTTCCAGGATCACCAGGTCTCTGTTTCTGAACCCGGTGATGGCCGTGACACGCTTTCCTTCATCATGGAAAGCACGGGCTGTCGGCAGCGCTATGGCACACCCCACACCGCCTCCGATGATGCATACAGAGTCCCCTTCGATTTCACTGGGCCTGCCGAGCGGGCCTGCAAAGTCCTGCAGTTGCTGTCCTTCATCCATGGCATTCAGCAGCATCGTGGTTTTTCCCACGACCTGGAAAATGATCGTCACTTCCCCGGTCTCGGGATCTGCACCGGCAATCGTCAGCGGGATGCGCTCCCCTGCCTCATCCACACGCAGAATGATGAACTGCCCCGCTTTGGCCCGTCTGGCCACGTGGGGGGCATCGATCACCATCCTGGTTACGGTGGGATTCAGTGCTTCCTTTTTCAGAATTTTATACATTTGGCTCACCTCACCGATAAATCATAACAAAAAACCGGCTTCTTTCGAAACCGGTATCAAAAATCAGTATTTAAAATCGATGATGTCAAAATTGACCATCGGGCAGTCAGTAGTCATGTTTGTGTCATACCCCCGGTCATCCAGGAATGCAAGGAATGCATGATCGGCAGCCGGATCGTTCACGGCATCCATGAACAGTGACATCGCTGTTACGGCCTTTTCCACGGCCTTGTCATACAGGTCCAGGAAGGAGTCCGTGAATGTGAGGGTGCCGTCACAGGGATGAGTCCACCGCCTGTGCTGCAGATTCATGACATCCCAGTTGTCCTCGATCTGCGCAGGCACGACCAGGCCGGAAATCAGGTTTTCCTTCCCCAGCCATTTCTCCATGGTTTTCAGCGTCTGTTTTTTTCCACCGCCTGCGTCATAAAACCTCTTCTGCATGCTGTGCCAGTCATCCAGGGAATCGGCTATCAGGTGCGGCTGAATGTCGTCCTGAAAAATCTGCGCGATCGCCGGAACATAGATACGGGCAATGGCCCGTTTTTCTTCCCGGCTGGCATCCGCAATGGAAGGAAAGTGAAACTCCCGGATAGTCTGATCGCGCTTGATCTTCAGCATGATCGCGTCGATCAGGCTCTCCATGGTGTGATGACGGGTGGAACTGTCCGCAGTTCCGTCTCCGGTCCGGGCATAAATGTATGGATGAGCTGTGGAGTCCAGAGCCCAGTGGCACAGGTGTCCGCAGACATAAGCTTCCATGTCGAGCCTGATTTCCGGATTTTTTTCCCGACGGATGGATTCCAGCGCCGACAGGTAGAACTCATTGATGTGGCTGTGGTGGAAGCGGCCTCCATACTGCCGGATCCTGGCCGGTTTCCAGAAGGAAACAGGGTTGAGTCCCTGGAAAAACAGGAAGTCCGGACCGCTGGACCCGATTCCCACAAGATGTGCGCGGGATTCCAGCAAAGACTGTATATCTGCCGGCATCCGGCCGGCTGCTTCCTGGGCAAGCAGTGCATGGGTGATGAGATTGGGCATAGTTTACTCCTTTGCCGCCTGGATCAGGCCATGAAGGACCAGATACTCGGCGTATGTATCCATCTGACAATAACGGTCCAGTTCTTCCCGGATCCGCTTTCTTGTCTGTTCATCGGCAGTTTCATAACAGCGGTAGGCCCTGACAGCCTGCAGGCCATCGTGTATCGCAAGCCGGTTGTAGACAGGATCGTCAGTGAACATCTGCACGATCTGTTTCAGGGAAAAGCGGCTTTTCATGCGGAGGTCGTAGTACAGGCCGGTTTCGAAGGGTTTCGCAAGGTCCTTCATGCGCTCCCAGATCTTTTGCAGCTTCAAGGCGTATGCGGGAAACTGCACCGCCAGCTGTTTGAGTCGGAGGCGCTCGGCTCCTTCCATATTATAGACAAAGATGGTGCCTTCGGCAGGAACCGATGCCAGCAGACGGTCCAGAAATTCTTTCCGGCAGTCTCCCCAGCCAAAATACGAAGTATGTTCCAGACCGGAATCTGTCTCTGTGTGCAGAGAAAACTGGAAGCAGAGGACATCGAAGGATTTCATTCCTTCATAGGGCGGAACCGCAAAGGTGTCCCATTCGAAATCCAGGTAGGAGAACGGAGGCTTTGCGTCCGCGAGCCATTCACCAAGGTCCGGTCTGCTGATCCACGGACTGGACAGACTTGCCTGGTATTGCGCCCAGGCAACGGGATACTCCTGAAGCCCGGCGGGATCCAGCTGACTGATCGGTCCTTCCCGGATCTCGAACCGGTGCGGCACAGAACGCAGAAACAGGGTGTCATCCCCGGAACGCCTGTCTGTCTGGAAACAGTCATCATAATAGGTACACCGCTTGCCCAGAGCACAGCTTCGGCTGTTGACTGCCGGCGGGCAGGGTCCTTCAAACAGGGTACGGGCTTCATTCACGAGCTGGTCGAGATCCGGGTGCATGGTTTCCTGGAGACTGGCAATGGTCCGCGAGGGATGGTGTTTCCGGTTTTCCAGACAGTCGCTTTTCACAAACAAAGCAGAAAGATCCAGTTTCTGGCCACGTACATACTGCCGGCTGATTGAGACTGCTTCCTGTTCCCGGATGTCGATGCCGGCTTTTTGTGCGATGAGCCGGGCAATGTCCATGAGCCAGGCTTCGGTTTCCCGGGCTGTCATCATTGGCCAGATGGCTTTCCAGCCAGTATCCAGTTTCTGCAGCCACGGAATCGTCACCCGCAGTCCATGCCAGCTCATCCGTACGAATCTGGCAGACTCTCCCGGCTGAAGAGAGCCCAGAATCCGCATGGTGTCTTCCATTGTATCCCCGCGATGTCCCTGCGGTGTATCATCCAGGTCATAGGCACGGCTCCAGAGAGCAGAAAAGGGTTCCTTCATATGATAAAACGGAAGACTGTTGTCACCACGGCTGTGATAGTGCAGCCAGGCCAGCCGCGGACAACGTTTCATGCGAATCAGGTCCTGGCCATGAAGCATGATTTCCGGACGATTCATGATCCGTAGGCTTCCATCAAAGCCGAAATGCGGTCTTTGAATTCCTGCTGCTGATCTGCCGGGGATTCAAGAATGACCGTTGGGCCGAACTCAAGGAGCTGATTGAACAGCCCTTCTTTTTCATCCCTGTGAAAGGTATAGCGGATCCATTCTTCATCCTGGGAAACAGCCCTCAGATCATCCCCCCAGTCGGATTCCCTGAACAGGTGTTCTGCTTCCTTCCGCACCCGGACCTGATACTTCGTGTTGGGGGTCTTCACGAATCCGTATTCCGCAAGATTCTGTTCCAGGGATACATCCGTAAACGGGACGAATCGTTCCTCAGTCAGGGTCACGTTCTGCAGGCGGGTCGGCGAAAACCGGAAACAGCGCCAGTTTCCGCCGCCGGTCTTTCCCTGCTCCACTTTGTCCGCGAACAGGTAGTAGGCTTCCTGACTGTAGAACACCTGGTAGGGTTCCACAAGATACTCCTGCATCCGTCCATCACGGCGTCGGCACAGAAGCTTCAGCCGCTTTTTCTCCCGGATTCCCCGCCGGCATACTTCCATGTGCAGCGTACTGGTCTGTCTCGGGTCCCGCCGCCTGCGGCTCAGATACAGGATGGCGTCATCCTCTTCCGGGCTTGGAACCACGCTGGAGAACAGCTTTTCCACTGCCTGGTCAAATTCTTTCATCGACGCAAACGAACTGTGGGTATGCACCAGATCGCGGGCCTCGAGAAAGGCGTCGGTCTGTTCCCGGTTAAGGCGGGCGGCGGGAATAATGGAAGCAGAGTCCAGCTGGAGCCCGCCGTTGCGTCCTTTGTGTTCCAGAATGTCATAGCCTGCCATGATAAGCTCTTTCTTGTATTCCCGGATATTGCGTTCATTGGTCTCAAGTTCCTGTGCAAGGTCCCGCTTTTTGACAACACCGCCACTGTACAGGATCTGAAGCATGCGGATGGTATTTGCAGTTTTATACATGACTGGTCTCCTTCGAATCACTGGCCGGATCCCGGCGGTTCGCAGCACTTCCTCTGCCTGCAGAGGACTGTGCAGTCAGGGCGTCCGCCTGTTTCCTGCGCTTTCGCACAGCCAGACGGGCAGAGGCATCTTCGCGGATGATCTGATAGACACACGACGTAATGGGTATGAAGACGATCATTCCCAGAATCCCGGCTGCATTGGCGCCGATGGTGATCGCGATCATGACAAAAAACGGCGGCAGCCCCACGGTTTTTCCCATCACATGGGGATAGATGAAATTGCCTTCCACCTGCTGAATGCAGAGGAACAGAATCATGAAATACAGCCCGTTGACCGGCGATTCCAGGGCCATGAACAGCGAAACCAGAATGGCGGCGGCAAGGGCTCCGAACATCGGAACCAGTGCCCCGAACCCGACAACCAGTCCGGCCAGCAGGGCATAGGGCAGACCGAATACAGCACTGAGTATCCCGACAAGTGTTCCCAGGATCAGGCACTCGAGACAGGATCCGCCGATATAGCCGGTAAAGGTGTTGTCGATGAGTTTCAGAATGTGCATGGACCGGTTGTAGAAACGTTCAGGCATGTACGCCTGCAGCAGGGAGCGTCCCTCGTGCACGACCCGCTGTTTGTTGAACAGCAGGATAATGGCAAACATCACCGACATCATGCAGTTGAAAGCCCAGGAGAAGGCAGAAGACAGCACGTTGTAGACAGAACTCATGAGACTTGTCTGGGCGTCTGCGTTCAGCCAGGATAGAAACTCTTCCAGGGCCCTTGTAATGCTGTCCACGGAGAAATCCAGCCGGGCCAGCCAGTCATGGACAGCAGGGACTCGTTCCGTGATGTGCAGCAGCCACATCCAGAAGGAATACAGGCTGCCGGGCAGGTCCGTCATGACAGACCGCAGACTGTCTGCGATCCGTGGAAAGAGCACGAACAGGAACACAAACAGCAGCAGAACCAGCGTCAGGATGGCCAGACAGTTGCAGAGGAACCTTGTGAACCGGTTTTCCCGCATATGAAACAGCCGCTGGCCCCACCCCATCAGAGAGGTTGCCAGTACATTCAGAACGTACCCGAGGAATCCGCCCACGATGAACGGGGTGCAGATACCCAGAATGTGTGCGAAAAAATCCAGAATCTGACGGAAATATATGATGACCATGGCCAGACCCAGTGCAAACAGAATGAGGCGCTGAATCAGCACTTCCCTGCTCCGGTACTGCTCATCAAGATGGAACATGCAGCCTCCTTTCCACCGCCGCTGCCCGGTTGTACGGCTGCTGACGGCTTCTTTGCCAGCGACTCTGGCGATTCTATAATGTCTTTATTGTACACCATTCATGCATCAACAGAGACAGGAGTTCTGTCTGATGCCCGGCAATCTGCCGCAGTGACCCGACTGGACCGCTCTGCTGCCCCAGGCCCGGGTTCCAGGCCTCTGCCTTGTCAGAAAGAAATCCCCTGCTCTGGTATCCGCTTTCATCCAGTTCTCATGAAAGCGCGTTTTCATTTCCCTTTCTGTCTTTTGACTTGACAGCCCGCGGCCTATAGAATTGGTCTGTCAGGAGGACAGCATGACGACAAAATATATATTTGTGACCGGCGGCGTTGTCTCCGGTCTTGGCAAGGGCATCAGCGCCGCCAGTCTGGGCAGGCTGCTGAAAAGCCGCGGCTATAAAGTGACCAGCCAGAAACTGGATCCCTACATCAACGTGGATCCGGGAACCATGTCACCCTATCAGCATGGGGAAGTGTTTGTGACAGATGACGGACTGGAAGCCGATCTGGATCTGGGTCATTATGAGCGCTTCATCGACGAGAACCTCCATACGTATTCGAACCTGACCACCGGGCGGGTGTACTGGAATGTCATCAACAAGGAACGGGACGGAAAATATCTGGGAGAAACCGTACAGGTGATCCCGCATGTGACGGATGAAATCAAGAATTTCGTCATACAGGCAGGACGCCATGCGCAGGCAGATTTCGTCATCACGGAAATCGGCGGCACCACGGGTGACATCGAGAGTCTGCCGTTTCTGGAAAGCATCCGGCAGGTCCCCCTGGAAGTGGGACGTGAAAACTGCGTATTCATGCATGTGACCTATATTCCCTATCTGTCTGGTTCCAATGAATACAAATCCAAGCCCACACAGCATTCCGTCAAGGACCTGCAGTCTCACGGAATCAATCCCGACATCATCATTGCCCGCTGCGATGAAGAGATCCCGCAGTCCGTGCTCAACAAGATTTCGCTGTTCTGCAACGTCAGCCCCCAGAGCGTGATTCAGAACCGGACGCTGGAATCCCTGTATGAAGTGCCGCTCATGCTGGAAGAACAGCATCTTGCCGATCTGGTCTGCTCGAAGCTGGGGCTCGAACCGCGGCAGCCGGATCTGGAAGAATGGCGGGAACTCGTGGACACCATTCATCACCCGCAGGATACAGTGCGGATCGCACTGGTGGGAAAATACGTGCAGCTGCACGATGCCTATCTCTCCGTGGCCGAGGCTTTGTCCCATGCCGGATTCGCCAATGAAGCCCGGGTGGAGATCGACTGGGTGGACAGCGAAGAGCTGGAGACTGCGGATCTGGATGAGGTATTCGGCAATGTGGACGGCATCATTCTTCCGGGCGGATTCGGCGGCCGCGGTATCGAAGGCATGATCCGGGTCGCCAACTACGCAAGACAGAAGCGGATTCCCTACCTCGGGATCTGCCTGGGCATGCAGATAGCGGCGATCAGCTTTGCCAGACATGTACTGGGGTATGAAGATGCCAACAGTTATGAATTCGATCCGGCCAGCCGGCATACAGTGATTGATTTCATGGAAGACCAGAAAAACGAGATCCGCAAGGGCGGAACGATGCGGCTGGGCGCCTATCCCTGTTCCGTCCGGCCCGGAACCAGGCTGCATGAATGCTATGGCCGCGAACTGGTGGATGAACGTCACCGGCACCGATATGAGTTCAACAACATCTACCGCTCGGAGTTCGAGAATGCGGGTATGCTGATCAGCGGCACAAGCCCTGACAAGACGCTGGTGGAGGCAGTGGAACTTACGGATCACCCCTTTTATGTCGGGGTGCAGTATCATCCCGAGTTTCTGTCCAGACCAAACCGGGCCCATCCTCTGTTCAAGGGACTTGTAAAGGCTTCCATCACGCGGAAGCACGAAAATGCCGCAGTAAAATGACAAATCAATGGTCATAGTAACTGTGATACAACCTTGTCTCTCGTATAATGTACGTGCATTGAAAGCAATGCTTTACGTATTTGGAGGCAAATTATCATGAACAAGAAGTTTTTCTTAGGTGCTCTTGCGCTGGTCATGCTGGCTGGCTGCGGCAATGCCAACACTGGTGTGGATGAAGAAGGTGCAGCAGCATCCGATGCGCCGGCTACAGCCGATGCAAAGACCACATCTGCCGAGATCGAGCAGGATGGGGCTACAACCAAAGCGGAAGTGACCAAGGAAGGCGACAAAGTAACCGCCGTTTCCATTGATGTGATCGATGAAGAAGGTCTGTCCAAGAAGGATCTGGGCGACGATTATGGCATGAAGGCTGCCAGCACCATCGAAAAGGAATGGTACGAGCAGGTTGAATTCCTGGAAAACTACATCCTGGAAAACGGCGTTGACTCCATCAAGATGACGGACGATGGCAAGGCTGAAAACGAAGACCTGAAGTCCGGCTGCACGATCTCCATCAAGACCATGGTGGATGCAGTCAAGGAAGCTGAAGCGAAGTAGTCAGTGAAAATACCCGGATTTCCGGGTTTTTTTCTGTTTTTCCGCCGAATCAGGTCACAGGACTGAGCCGGGCAGGCACCTGAATTGTGATTTGGGTCTCCGGGTCTACAATGAAGATAAAGGAGGCACTGATTCCCATGAAAAAAACATTTGCCGCAGCAGCTGCTGCACTTCTTCTCCTTGCCGGCTGTTCTTCCACAGCGCAGGAGGATGTCGACAAAGTCGATGAAACTGTAGACCAGGGCGATGCCGCAGCTGAAACGAAGCTGGAAGGCGAAGCTGCCTATGGCGATACAGGACAGACTGCCAGGGCGACTGTCATCAAACAGGGCGACAAGATTGCCGATGTGATCATCGAGACCATTGACCAGGATGGAAATGCCATCACGCAGCTGGAAGACATGGCAGATCCCACTGCACAGGATACAGCCATTGGCACAGAGTACCAGGACCAGGTTGACTATCTGGAGAACTACATCAAGGAAAATGGTGTGGAGAACATCAAGACGGATGAAAACGGACGGGTGGCAGACGAAGAGATGCTGAAGAACGTGGACATCAACGTTCAGCCGATGCTGGAAGCCGTTCAGAACGCCCTGGCCAACGAGAAAAACGACTGATTGTCTTATTACAGACGATTGTCAGGACCCCATGGGGTCCTTTTTCAATCCTGTGACGGCAGGGACACTCATCCCTGCTGCCGAGAACAGATATCCTTGCAGCATCCAGGTGGCAAATGGAACTGAAAAAGCGCCTCCCGGCAGGAGACGCTGATCACGCTGTCCATTTGTCAGCGTCGAGGGATGCTGAAATACGGTGAACGGATGCTGATGTTCCAGTTCCAGGCCAGCTGAGCCGGATCGCGGACAGAATCTGTCTGCAAGGCCCGGAAGCCGGACTGAACAAGGGCCTGATTGAGCTGAGTGGCGGAAATGGCTATCCCCGTATCCCGGTCTATGGAATCCAGCAGCCCATAGGTGGTGACATGCCGGTTGGTCCATGGAACGGACCGCAGTCTGCTTCTGATCCATTGCAGCACAGTCTGCTGCACAGGATCGGGAAGTTCGGCAAATGTGATTTCCCTGCGAATATCTGTCATGGAAATCTCCCTTCTTCCCTTAAATAATACTGTAACAGATGGGACAATTCATCTCCTTCACCCGACAATTCCAGCACGTATGCCGTTCAGGACTGTGCATAGTACCTGGCTGTTTCCTTCAGCTCATTCATCGCTTCTTCGATGTGCTGTGTATTTCTGAGTTGATCCGACTGTTCAGCGCGCATGAGTTCGGTCACTACCCCATCGATTTTTGCCAGCATTTCCCTGGAACTCTGGACATACCCGTCCAGGATCTCCAGGCGCTGCGGAGTGACAGGCCCGTCTGCAAACATGGCCAGGGCTGTGCGTGCCTTTTTGAGATTGACATCCGTGATGTCCTCCGCTTTCCGGACGATGCCCAGATACCGGTCTTTCGTGATCTGGCTGTCGGCAAACAGCTGGTTCAGGTATTCTGTCATGCCCGCCAGACGCCTGTCTGCCTGATGTTCCAGCGACTCCAGTTCCCGGATCCGGCTGCGGTATTCGGCGATCCTGTCTTCCGGCAGCGGAGGCCGGACACCTGTGGATGACATTGACTGTGGTCTGCTCATGGTCTGCCGCGGTCTGGCCCGTTCCGGCCGGCTCGTGGATTCCGGTTTCAGCTGCAGACCGTACCACAGGCAGTACAGTCCGAAAATCAGCCCCAGGAGTCCGAGGGGCATGGTGAGAAAACCAAAGACTATGAGTATGGCACTCAGCAGCAGGAGCCGCTGACGCCAGGGATTCTGTTTCATGATTGTGTGCACCTCTTTGTCTGTTCTGATTCTATTATAGGCGGGATGAAAGGAGGGTATCTGAAATTTCCGTAAAACCAGTCCAGCCGCTTTACAGTCTCTGGTATCATGAGTCCATGAACCGAAACGAAAAACCGAGAAAAGTGTTTATGGCCGGGCTGATTCTGTCCATGGTGCTGGCCATGATCCTGGTGACAGGATTTCACCGCGATGACGATGACGGACCACAGAGTTACAGCCGTGACTTCCTGGAAGAATCGGCCACTTCGCTGCTGTCCATTGAGGCCACTGATATGGTCTGGGACCACACCACGCTTATCTGCACCACGCGGATCGCTACCAAAGACCCCCTGATCAGTGTGCAGGGCTCCATGCTCCGGTATGTCTGGGAAGAAGACGGCATGACCATGGAAGACTGGCAGCCGGTTCCCGCAGTTCCGTATGGGACCCGAAGCTGGTCCATATCCACGCTGCTGCCGGACATGACCCCGGAGGCAGCCGGGACCCTGCAGATCGGACTCGATACAGAATACCAGTGGGAACAGCCACTGGAAGAATACACCTGGCTGTCCGACGATCATACTGTCGCCCGGGAAGAACTGCTGTCACTGTGGCAGAAGAAAGTGTACAGCCAGGAAACCGTCCGCATTGACACATATGACCAGGATCGGGTCACCTATACAGTCACTCCCGACAGCCGAAGCGGCGCGTATCTCTACGGAGAAGTCCTGATCCAGCTGATGGATGGAGACCATTGTGTATTTGCCGCCACCGATAGATATGATAGCGGCGAGCAGGAACTCCCGCAGCTGACAGAGACCTGGCGTATACCATGCCAGCTGCCTCACTGGTCCACAGTCACGGTCACCAGACTGCTGTAGACCGCCAGGCTGCAGGAACGAATGATGCAAAACGCCGGAAAACAGACCGTGCATCCAGGGATGGCGGACCGTTTTCCGGCGTTCTTTGTATTGTCTGAGTCTGTACAGAGACCGGACTGTCACTGCAGCTTCAGGATCTTCATGCTGCCGGGCGCCAGTTCCAGTGTCTGGTCGATGCGGATGTTTTCTCCTGTCAGCAGATCTGCGGCATCTGCCTGACGGCCGACTTGCAGTGTCACGGGGGCCTCATCGATGTTGACTGCATACCAGATCGTGTCTCCTTCGTGACTTCGCTGATAGACACAGGCTGTGTTGGTCAGAGCGATCTGCGTGTAGTCGCCATAGGACAGAGCCGGTTCTGCTTTGCGGATCTCAATGAGCCTGGCAATCCGGTCCGTCAGATCATTCCATTCCGGGGTCTCTATTTCGGGCCGGATGGCTGTATCGTTTTCGTTCTTGACGCCTTCCACGCCACTCTCGCTTCCATAATAAATGGCAGGAATGCCAGGCATGGTGAACAGCATACCGTAGACCAGCGGGAGCTGCTCTTTTTTCTCCAGCACACTTGCGATGCGGTTTACATCGTGGTTGTCCACGAATGCCAGCAGATGCTTTCCGGTATACAGACACCAGGGATCCTTGCCGAACTGGCGGTTGAAGGAATAGAGGATTTCAAAGAAGTTTCTGGAATTGAAGCTCGAGTGGATGCCCTTGTAGCACTCATAATTGGTGCAGGAGTCAAGCATCGCCTCATTGACCCAGGTGTTGTAGTCTCCATGCAGCGTTTCTCCCAGCAGGAAAAAGGGCTCTCCTTCAAAGGAGCGGACATGATCATGGAGCTGACGCAGGAAATCCTGGTCCAGGCAATAGGCAACGTCCAGCCGCAGCCCTGAGATCCCGAATGTCTTTTTCCACCAGTCCACTGTGTCGAAAATATAGCGTACGACCTCCGGATTCTTCAGGTTCAGACTCACCAGCTCGTCATAGCCTTCCCAGTTTTTGTACCAGAACCCGTCATTAAAGGAGGAATTGCCGCCGAAATCGATGTGAAACCAGTATTTGTATGGACTGGCTTCCCGGTTCTTCAGGACATCCTGGAAGGCAAAAAACTCCCGGCCCACATGGTTGAAGACTGCATCAAAGATCACCCGGATGCCGGCTTCTTTCAGTGCCTCTGTCACTTCCTGGAGGTCTTCGGTAGTTCCCAGCCGTTCATCCACTTTCCGCATATCTGTTGTGTTGTACCCATGGGTCACAGACTGGAACAGCGGATTGAACAGAACGGTATTGGCCCCGAGTTTCTGAAGATGCGGGATATACTCCTTTGCCTTCAGGATGCGGTGTGCCTGTACGTGATCGTTTTCAAAGGGAGCCCCGAAGGCACCCAGCGGATAAATCTGATAAATTACGGACTCGTCATACCACATTGTCATTCCCCCTGTCTGGCAATGTCTGCCAGTGTGATTTCCGCAGCCCTGAGCAGATCGGCAGGCTTCATTTTCAGCTGCAGCCCGATCTGTCCTCCGGACACATAGACCTCTTCCCGACCGGCCAGAGATGAATCGGCAAAGGTCCGAAATTTCTTCTTCATGCCGATGGGAGAACAGCCTCCCCTGACATAGCCCGTGACACTGGTGAGCTCTTTGAGCGGCAGCATCTCCAGATGCTTCACCCCGGCTGCCCGGGCGCATCTTTTCAGGTCGAGCTCTTCAGCAACCGGCACCAGAAACACGAAATGACTGTTCCCGGACTGTGTGACCAGTGTCTTGAACACTGATGCCGGATCTTCTCCGAGCCCCGCTGCCACAGACATCCCGTCGACGGGATCGTGTGATCCGTGGACATACTCCACCGCTTCATAGGGGATTTTTGCTCTGTCCAGCATCCGCATGGCATTGGTTCTCACTTTGGATTTGTGCATGGTCTCTCCTTCTGCCTTTCCGACTTCCCTTCCCGATACGTCTTCATCCCATGTGCGGCCTGCACTCTCAGGCTCTGGCCTGCATCTTGTCCAGCAGGATCCGGGCCACCAGCACCTTGGTGGTGGAATGGTCCATGGCGGTTTTTTCAATGTAACGGTGCGCCTTTTCCTCGGTCCATTGGTAGTTTTCCATGAGCAGCAGCTTGCACCGGGAAACCACCTGCAGTTCCTTGTACTTGTCTCTGGTTCTGGCCAGCTGCCGCTCCACCTGCCTGATCTTGAGCCTGGCTTTTTCCACCACAGCCACGGCCTGCCAGGCCGCCTGCCGGTTCACCGGCATACTCAGGACAAACACGGAAGTCTCCCGGACAGTATAAGCCGCCTGGTCAAACTTGTCTGCCGGCACGAACAGCAGCACATCAATATCAAAGGAAGCAGCGATTTCCATGGCGGACCGGATCCCGTATTCATCCGCCAGAGGTGTAAAGATCACCACCATGGAAAAACGCCTTGTGGGCAGCAGCTGTCTGGCGGCTGAGGCCGAAGGAACAATGATGCAGGGTTCATACTTCGCCGACGGGAACAGTTCCCGCAGCAGCCCTTCGTGATCCTGCTGACCGTCCGCTGCCAGAATCAGCGGCTTCATGCATGCTCCCTTGCGGCATATCCTTCCAGCACAGACTGCGGGACGAAGCGCGCCACAAACTCGCTTTCCCTGGCCAGGCGGATGCTTTCTTCCATGCTCGCCGGAAGACTGGCAATGCAGCGGTCCTGGAGCCCCGAGAGATCCATGTCGCAGGGTTCCGGCAGCGGCAGTGTACGGCGGATACCATCCAGTCCGGCCTGGATCAGCAGCATGAACACCAGGTAGGGATTGGTCTTGCAGTCAGGATTGCGCAGTTCCAGCCGGTTGACGTGATCGCTCGGGACCCGCACCAGCAGGCTGCGGTTGACATTGCTCCAGCTGATGCACGCCGGGGCTTTTCTGCGCCCCAGACGGAGGTAGGATTCGGGAGTCGGATTGGTGAACAGGGCGATCTCCCGGATATGTGCCAGGATCCCCGCCATGAAATGGCGGAAAGCCTCTTCTTCATCAATGGGATTCAGAAAATCAGCCGATTCCACCTGCATATTCACATGCAGCCCGTTTCCCGGTTCATCCGGCAGCGGACGCGGCGTGAAATCCGCCCGCAGTCCATTGGTGCTGGCGACAGTACGGACAACCCATTTGAACAGGCTCGCCTCATCGGCTGCCCGGCAGGGCGCAGAAGCGTGGAAATCGACTTCGTTCTGCCCTGGTCCGCACTGATGATAACTGGCCTGGGGCTGCAAGCCCATTTCCTCGAGGGTGAAGCAGATCTCCCGCCGGATGTTTTCTCCGTGATCCAGCGGAGAGACATCCAGGTAGCCACCTGTATCCAGCGGTATACTGGTGGGATTGCCTTTTTCGTCGTTCCTGAACAGGTAAAACTCGAATTCTGTCGACATGCGCAGGCTGATCCCCAGTGCACAGGCATCCTGCACGGCTTCCTTCAACTGCATGCGCAGGTCCTTTTCAAAGGGCCTTCCGTCGGGATACACAAGGGAGCAGATCATGAGCACCACCGATCCGTCCACACTGCGCCATGGCAGGATGGTAAAGGTGGATGGATCCGGTTTCAGATACAGGTCTCCATGGATCTCGTTTTCAAATCCCGGAACCGCAAAGGCATCCACCGCGATTCCTTTCCCAAAGGCACGCTCGAGCTGGTCGGGCAGAATGGATATGTTTTTCTGACGCCCGAATATATCGAAGAACGTGAGCCGGATGAACCGGACGTCTTCCTGTGATACGAAGGTCATGACATCTTCCACAGAATACATAGACAAATCTCTCTTTCCGTTTATTTCTGACTTGTCTATCGTACCACAGGCATCGGCAGCCGGTTTGCAGGTTGTCTAAAGAACCCGGAGGGGTACCTGGCAGCCGCTGTAAATATTGTCATATATCATATCGGACAATGAAAATGAATCGGGAAAATCTCTGAAATATTTTACATTTTCAGTTGACAGTGTTTTCACTGCCGGTATAATCAAAGTTGTGAAAGCGGCAAAGGCGTCGTTTCTCCCCTCAAGGGAGGAGTGTCCCATTGCCGTTTTTTTTACAGACAAGAAGGAGAAACATTATGGATCAGGTAACCGAAATCTTCGGCCAGAACGTCTTTGACGAAGAGACCATGCGTGAACGTCTTCCGAAGGATACGTTCCGTGAACTCCAGAAAACCACCCAGGAAGGCAAGCCTCTGAACATCAAGATTGCCAACGCAGTGGCTCATGCCATGAAAAGCTGGGCTCTGGAAAAAGGCGCCACTCACTATACACACTGGTTCCAGCCCATGACCGGAGTCACAGCAGAGAAACACGACGGCTTCATCAACCCGGACGGCAATGGAAAAATCGTCATGTCTTTTTCCGGAAAGGAACTGATCAAGGGCGAACCTGATGCATCGAGTTTCCCCTCCGGCGGTCTGCGGGCCACATTTGAAGCCAGGGGCTATACAGCGTGGGATCCCACCAGCCCGGCATTCATCAAAAACGGTGTGCTGTGCATCCCGACGGCTTTCTGCTCGTATTCCGGCCATGCACTGGACAAGAAAACGCCGCTGCTGCGCTCCATGGAAGCCATCAACAAACAGGCCATGCGGGTCCTGAAGCTGTTCGGCAATGAGGATGTCAAGACCGTCAACACGACCGTCGGACCGGAACAGGAATACTTCCTGATTGACAAGGAGTACTACAGCCAGCGCAAGGACCTGCAGTATACCGGCCGCACGCTGTTCGGTGCGCCGACTCCCAAGGGCCAGGAGATGGAAGACCACTATTTCGGCACGATCAAAAGCCGCGTGCAGGCGTTCATGAACGACCTGAACCAGGAGCTCTGGAAGCTGGGCATCCTGGCAAAGACCGAGCACAACGAAGTGGCGCCGGCACAGTTCGAACTGGCACCGGTATTCACCACCACGAACATGGCTGTGGACCACAACCAGCTGACCATGGAAATCATCCAGCGGGTCGCAAAGAAGCACGGCCTGGTGGCCCTGCTTCATGAAAAGCCCTTTGAAGGCATCAACGGCTCCGGCAAGCACAATAACTGGTCCCTGTCGACAGATACCGGTGTGAACCTGCTGGAACCCGGCGACACCCCGTATGAAAATGCACAGTTCCTTCTGTTCCTGGCTGCAGTCATCAAAGCCGTGGATGAGCACCAGGATCTGCTCAGGCTGTCTGTGGCCACGGCAGGCAACGATCACCGCCTGGGAGCCAACGAGGCACCTCCTGCCATCATCTCCATCTTCCTTGGTGAGGAACTGGCGGAAGTCATTGATGCCCTTGAGTCGGAATCTCCCTATGGCGGACACGACAAGGAACTGATGAAGATCGGCGCCAGCGTGCTGCCGAAATTCCCCAAAGATTCCACAGACCGCAACCGGACCAGTCCCTTTGCCTTCACCGGCAACAAGTTCGAATTCCGCATGCCGGGTTCCAACCTCTCGGTTTCCAGCCCCAACATCATGCTGAATGCAGCGGTGGCGGATGTGCTGGAAGAATTCGCGGATGCTCTGGAAGGTGCAGATGATCTCTACGATGCAGTGCATGACCTGGTCAAGGACACGATCCATGAACACAAACGGATCATCTTCAACGGCAATGGCTATGACGATGCCTGGATCGAAGAGGCTGAATCCCGCGGGCTGCTGAACCTGAAGACCACACCGGACGCCCTGCCCTATTCCATTCTTGACAAAAATGTGGAACTGCTGGAGCGCCAGCACGTCCTGAGCCGTGACGAGACCCTGTCCCGTTACGAGATCATGATGGATGAATACGTCAAGACCCTGAACATCGAAGCACAGACCATGTCCGATATGGCGAAAAAGGAAATCCTGCCGGCAGTGTCCGCGTTCACAGGCGGGCTCTCCGAAACCATCCTGGCCAAGACCAGCGTTTCGGATCAGATCCCCGTGACCTACGAAGCGGCGACACTGGAAACAGCCAGCGTGCTTCTGGCAGAAGCCTACCAGGCACTGGAAGCCCTGGATGCTGCCATTGCCGAGATGCATGCCATGGAGGGATTTGAAGAGAAAGCCTTCTATGTACGGGATGCGCTGATTCCGGCCATGGATGCCCTGCGTGCACCCTGCGACAAGCTGGAAACCATTGTATCGGATACCGTCTGGCCGTTCCCGACATACGGAAAACTGCTGTTCGGCATCATCTGATGAACACAAGTCAACCGACAGTCCCCCGGCTGTCGGCTGATTTTTCAAGGAGGAATCAAACATGTGTACAGTAATCGGAACCCAAAGTTCTCTATTCACCCGACAGGACCTGGAACAGGCTCTGCAAGCCACTATTTCCCGCGGACCCGATGACATGCGGATCATCGCCAATGACGCCGGGATCCTGGGATTTCAGCGCCTGGCCATCATGGGCCTCACTCCCGAGGGAATGCAGCCCTTTGAACTGAATGGCGCCCTGGCGGTGTGCAATGGAGAGATTTACGGTTTCCGCTCCTTGAAGAATCAGCTGGAAGAAAAGGGATACACCTTCGCGTCGGACTCCGACTGCGAGATCCTGCTGCCGATGTTTGAAGAATACGGCACAGACATGTTTGTCATGCTGGATGCGGAATATGCGTGCATCCTGCTCACTGCCGATGGCAGGATCGTCGCCGCCAGGGATCCCTTCGGCATCCGACCGCTGTACTATGGTCTTGCTGCGGATGGACGGCCGTTGTTTGCAAGCGAACCCAAAAACCTGACAGGGCTGGTTCAGGAGATCCTCCCCTTCCCGCCCGGTCATTACTATGTGGATGGAGAATTCCACTGCTACCGGGATCTGTCAGACGTGCAGGATCATCTTGCGGATGATGTCACAGCCGCTGCAGAAGGCATCCGGAAACGCCTGGTGGAAGGTGTCCGGAAGCGGCTGGACTCCGACGCTCCTCTGGGGTATCTGCTCTCCGGCGGTCTGGATTCCAGCCTGGTATGTGCCATTGGTCAGAAACTGTCCGACAAACCGATCCGGACGTTTGCGATAGGCATGGATACCGATGCGATCGATCTCAAGTATGCCCGGCAGGCAGCCGACTGGATCGGGACCGACCACACAGAAATCATCATGACGAAACAGGATGTGCTGGATGCGCTGGAGCCTGTGATCAGAACGCTTGCGACCTATGACATCACCACGATCCGGGCATCCATCGGCATGTACCTGATCTGCAGGGCGATCCGGGAAACCACGGATATCCGCGTCCTGCTGACCGGGGAAATCAGCGACGAGCTCTTCGGCTACAAATATACAGATTATGCCCCGGATGCACAGGCATTCCAGGATGAAGCTGCCAAACGTGTGCATGAACTGCACATGTATGATGTACTGCGGGCGGACCGCTGTATCTCTGTCCATTCCATGGAAGCCAGGGTTCCCTTCGGCGATCTGGACTTTGCAGATTATGTGATGCACCTGGATCCGGCCATCAAGATGAACACATACAACAAGGGTAAGTATCTGCTGCGGCGGGCATTCATGGACACAGACTACCTGCCGGAAGACCTGCTGATGCGGGAAAAGGCAGCATTCTCCGATGCGGTGGGCCACTCCATGGCAGATGACCTCAAGGCTCTGGCGGAAGAAACCTATACAGATGAAGAATTCGAAGCCAGACGAAAACAATACACCCATGCACAGCCGTTCACGAAGGAATCTCTGCTGTACCGTGAGCTGTTTGAGAAATACTACCCCGGGCAGTCCAGGATGGTGAAGGATTTCTGGATGCCCAACCGGGAATGGGACGGCTGCCAGGTCAGTGACCCCAGTGCCAGGTACCTGGCAAACTACGGAGCCAGCGGTGAATAGAAGACCGGCAGTTCCGGGCTGCACACAGACTGCAGCAGGAAAGCAATATATGGAAACGGGAGAGGGACAGGCATGAATCATGAAAACAGACTGAATTTCAGCAATATGGAAAAAGACGCCTGCGGCATCGGAGCCGTTGTGCGCATTGACGGAACCCCGACACATGAAGTGGTGGACCAGGCACTGCATATCGTGGAGAAACTGGAGCACCGGGCAGGCAAGGATGCCACGGGGCAGGTCGGAGACGGTGTGGGAATCCTCGTCCAGATCAGTCATCCGTTTTTTGAAAAAGTGTGTGCGCAGGCGGGCATTTCCATTGGCCGGGACCAGGACTATGGCATCGGTCAGTTCTTCTTCCCCGAGGATGAGCTGGCACGGAACCAGGCGATGAAGCTGTTCGAGACCATCTGCACGAAAGAAGGCTGCCGGTTCCTGGGATGGCGCCAGGTGCCGATGCACCCGGAGATCCTGGGTGAACCGGCCCGTGCCTGCATGCCGGCGATCTGGCAGGGATTTGTCCGGAAACCGGCGGATGTGGCAGCGGGACAGGATTTTGACAGAAAGCTGTATGTGATCCGCCGGGAATTCGAAAAAAGCTGCCCTGGCACGTACGTGGTGTCTCTGTCTAGCCGCACGATCGTCTACAAGGGCATGTTCCTGGTTGATCAGCTGCGCCGGTTCTACCCCGACCTGCAGGATGAAGACTATAAATCGGCGATTGCGCTGGTGCACAGCCGGTTCTCGACCAACACCACGCCCTCCTGGCAGCGGGCACATCCCAACCGGATCATCTGCCACAATGGCGAGATCAACACCATCCGCGGCAATGCCAACCGCATGCTTGCGCGGGAGGAAAGCATGAATTCCGCGCTCATGGAGGAAGAATACTCCAAGATCCTGCCGGTGATCTCCATCGACGGATCCGATTCGGCCATGCTGGACAACACGCTGGAATTCCTGATGATGAACGGCATGGATCTGGCCAAGGCCGTCATGATCACCATCCCAGAACCGTGGAAACACGTCCAGATGGAGGAATCCCGCAAGGATTTCTATCACTATTACGCCACGATGATGGAACCCTGGGACGGACCGGCTGCAATCCTGTTCTCCGATGGAGACATTGCCGGGGCTGTGCTGGACCGCAATGGCCTGCGCCCCGCCCGATACTACATCACAGATGACGGAACGTTCATTCTCTCTTCAGAGGTTGGCGTACTTGACCTGGATCCGGCGCACATTGTGGAAAAATCGAGGCTGGAACCCGGCAAGATGCTGGTGATCGACACAAAGCAGCAGCGGATCGTACCGGATGAGGAGCTCAAGGCCGACTATGCCGGCCGGAATCCCTACGGTGAATGGCTGAACCTGAATCTGGTTCACCTGCAGGATCTTCCTGCCCCGGACCGGAAACCGCGCATGCACACACAGGAGCAGCGCGACAAGCTGTACAAGGTGTTCGGCTACACGCAGGAAGACATGCAGGACCAGATCCTTCCCATGGCCCGTACCGGATCGGAACCCACCGCCTCCATGGGAACAGATGTGCCGCTGGCGGTCCTGTCCAGGCTTCATCCATCTCTGTTCCGGTACTTCAAGCAGCTCTTTGCCCAGGTGACGAATCCGCCAATCGATTCCCTTCGGGAGAGCATCGTGACCGATACCACTGTCTACATCGGTTCGGACGGCAACCTTCTGCAGGAAACCGGGGAAAACTGCACGGTCCTGGAAGTCGGCAATCCGATTCTGGATGGCCGGGACATGGACAAGATCCGCAGCCTGGACAAACCGGGATTTCATGTGGAGACCATTTCCCTGCTATTTTATCGGGGCATGCCGCTGAAGGACGCCATTGACCAGCTGTATCTCCAGTGCGACCGTGCCTACCGCAACGGAGCCAATGTCCTGATTCTCTCGGACCGCGGCATTGATGAATCCCGCATGGCGATTCCTTCCCTGCTTGCTGTGTCGGCCCTGGAACAGCACCTGGTGCGGACAAAGAAAAAGACGGATGTGTCCATCATCGTGGAATCCGGAGAACCCAGGACCGTGCATGAATTTGCCTGCCTGCTTGGATACGGTGCCACAGCCGTCTATCCCTATCTGGCGCATGAATGCATCGAGGAACTGATCGATCTGGATATCCTGGACAAGGAACCGTCCAAAGCCATTGCGGACTACAATGAGGCGATCCTGCATGGAATCGTGAAAACGGCTGCCAAGATGGGCATCAGCACCCTGCAGTCCTATCAGGGAGCACAGATATTTGAAGCGGCGGGCATCCGGCAGGATGTGATCGATCAGTATTTCACCAACACAGTAAGCCGTGTCGGCGGGATCGGTCTGGAGGAAATGGAGGCCGATCTGACGTATCATCACGATCATGCCTTTGATCCCCTGGGGCTCGGGCTGGACACATCCCTGGATTCTGTCGGCATTCACAAGCTCAGGAGCGGAGACGGCAAGGAGGATCATCTCTATGATCCCAAGACCATCGTGCTGTTGCAGGAGGCCACACAGAAAGGTGACTATGAAACCTTTAAGGCGTATACCGAGCGGGTGAACGATCCTGCCAGGCCGCACAACCTGCGAGCCCGTCTGGATTTCGTGTATGACAGAGAGCCTGTGGCTCTGGAGGAAGTGGAGCCGGCATCCGAGATCGTGAAGCGGTTCAAGACCGGTGCCATGTCCTATGGTTCGATTTCCCGCGAAGCCCACGAGTGCATGGCCATTGCGATGAACCGTCTGGGCGGTAAATCCAACTCCGGTGAAGGCGGTGAAATGCCGGAACGGTATGGTACGGAGCGCAATTCCGCCATCAAGCAGGTGGCATCCGGCCGCTTTGGCGTGACGAGTGAATACCTGGTGTCGGCACAGGAGATCCAGATCAAAATGGCGCAGGGAGCCAAGCCCGGCGAAGGCGGTCACCTTCCGGGCAAAAAAGTGTATCCCTGGATCGCCAAAACCCGGTATTCCACACCGGGTGTGACCCTCATCTCTCCCCCGCCCCATCACGACATTTACTCCATCGAGGATCTGGCCCAGCTGATTTACGACCTGAAAAACGCCAACCGGGAGGCCAGGATCTCCGTAAAACTGGTATCGGAAAACGGTGTCGGGACCATTGCCAGCGGCGTGGCGAAAGCCGGCGCCAGAGTCATTCTGATCTCCGGGCATGACGGCGGGACAGGTGCAGCACCCCAGAGTTCCATTCACAATGCCGGTCTGCCCTGGGAACTGGGTCTGGCGGAGACCCATCATACGCTGTCGGCCAATGGCCTTAGGTCCCGTGTGATCCTGGAAACAGACGGGAAGCTGATGAGCGGACGGGACATTGCAATAGCCGCCCTGCTCGGGGCAGAGGAATTCGGGTTCGCCACGGCTCCCCTGGTAACCATGGGCTGCCGGATGATGCGTGTGTGCAACCTCGACACCTGTCCCTTCGGCATTGCCACACAGAATCAGGAACTGCGCAAGCGGTTCCGGGGCAAGCCCGAGTATGTGATGAACTTCATGCTGTTCATGGCAGAAAATCTCCGGGAAGTCATGGCGGAACTCGGGTTCCGGACTGTGGAGGACATGGTCGGCCACAGTGAATGCCTGAAAGTCAGGGATAGCGACAACAGTGGACTGGAGCTGAACGGGATCATCGGCCAGCCGTGTCATGAGCATGCTGTACCCTCTGAGGCCTTCGACTTCGAGCTTGAGAAGACCGTGGATGTGGATGTGCTGCTGCCAAAGTTCCGTCCATATATGAAGAAGAAGCCCGCTGTCCACAGAGAGATGATTCAGGTGACCAGCACGGACCGGACAGTGGGCACGATCCTGGGATCGGAGATCACGCGCCGCTACCGTGACACCCTGGCGGATGATACCTATGTGGTGGAGTGTTTCGGGGGTGCAGGTCAGTCATTCGGCGCCTTCATTCCAAAGGGGCTGACACTCCGGCTGACCGGAGATGCCAACGATTATTTCGGCAAGGGCCTCTCGGGGGGCAGACTGATCGTGAAGCCTGAGGATAACTGCGGGTTTGTGCCGGAGGACAATGTCATCATCGGCAATGTGGCCCTGTATGGAGCAACGTCCGGCCAGACCTTCATTCGCGGAAAAGCCGGTGAGCGCTTCTGTGTCCGGAACTCCGGTGCCGAAGCAGTCGTGGAAGGCTGCGGCGATCACGGTCTGGAGTACATGACAGGCGGTACAGCCGTTATTCTGGGAAAGACCGGCAAAAACTTTGCAGCCGGCATGTCAGGCGGCACTGCTTTCGTGCTGGACCGTTCCCATACCCTGTACCGGCGCCTGAATCAGGAGCTGGTGTCCATGGAGGATGTGGAATCCAAAACCGACCGGGAACTTCTCCAGCGGCTTCTGATGCAGCATGTCGAGGCAACAGGCAGTGAACTGGCAGCGGAACTCCTGGGGGATTTTGAGGGGAACCTGAAAAACTTCAAGAAAATCATCCCCAATGACTATCGGAGGATCAAAGCGGTGATGAAGGAATACGAGGACAAGGGCTATTCTGCAGAGGAAGCCGAGCTGATGGCCTTCGATGCCATTCATGCCGGCAGCGGAAAGGAGAAACACTGATGGGTAAACCAAACGGATTTCTCGAATACAAACGGGAAGACAATCCCTGGCGTCCCTGCCAGGACCGGATTCTGGATTTTCAGGAATTCAAGATGGCGCTCCGGGAATCGGAGCGGCGGGAGCAGGCGGCGCGGTGCATGAACTGTGGTGTTCCTTTCTGTCAGTCAGCGATCGAACTGAAGGGCCGGGTCACAGGATGTCCATTGCACAATCTGATTCCGGAATGGAACGATGAAATCTGCAACCGGCACGACAGACATGCTCTGAGCCGGCTGCTGAAGACCAATCCGTTTCCGGAATTCACCGGTCGTGTCTGCCCCGCTCTGTGTGAGAAAGCCTGTATCAATGGAATTGACGGACAGCCGGTGACGGTCCATGACAATGAACTGTTCATCATTGAAACAGCCTGGGAAAACGGCTGGATGCAGCCGTCCACCCCGGCTGTGCGTTCCGGCAAGTCGGTGGCAGTGGTCGGGGCCGGACCAGCCGGTCTGGCTGCGGCCGAGATCCTCAATCAGCGTGGTCATTCAGTGACAGTGTTCGAGCAGAAAGACCGGGCCGGCGGACTGTTGATGTACGGCATTCCGAACATGAAGCTGGACAAGTCAGTGGTCGAACGGCGGATCCGCAAGATGGAAGCCGAAGGTGTCAGATTTGTATTCAATGCCATGGCCGGCAGGGACATAACACGTGAGGATCTCAAACAGGACTTCGATGCCATTCTGCTGGCGTGCGGTTCCCGACAGGCGCGGGATCTGCAGATACCTGGCCGCGATCTTGCGGGCATCCACTTCGCTGTGGAGTACCTGGAGCGTGCAACGAGACAGGTGCTGGATGGCACTCCCTGGATCGATGCCTGGAACAAAGATGTGGTAATAGTAGGTGGCGGCGATACCGGAAACGACTGTGTGGGCACGGCTGTCCGCCAGGGAGCCCGTTCCGTAACGGCCATTGAAATGATGCCGAAGCTTCCCGACCAGCGGCAGCCTGGCAATCCCTGGCCTGAATGGCCCAATGTATCCAAAACGGATTATGGCCAGCAGGAAGCCATCGCTCAGTATGGACGGGATCCGCGGCTGTTTGAAACCACAGTGACGGAAGCCATCGGAGAGGATGGCCAGATCGAAGCGGTCCGTATTGCCAAAGTCACATTCACTGACGGCAGGATGCAAATCGTGGAAGGATCCGAGCAGGTGATACCCTGTGATCTTCTGCTCATTGCCGCAGGGTTCACCGGCATCGAAGGTAATCTGAAGGACACCTTTGCACTCGAGACCACCAGCCGGAATGTCATCGCAACGGATGGATATCAGACAGCGGATCCGCAGATCTTTGCCGCCGGTGACTGCAGACGCGGTCAGTCACTGGTTGTATGGGCCATCAGCGAAGGGACCAGGGCTGCGCGGCAGATTGACGAGTATCTGATGGGCTATACCAATATCGAGTGACTGGTTCAGCCTGAACCGCGATACAGCGCTCAGCCATGCACAGGCGAAAAAAGGCCGGAGATATGACTGTCAGCTGCATGAGACTTTCATGCAGTGGCGAGTTATATCTCCGGCTTTTAATTTGAAAACAATCTTGCGTTCAAAGCTGACAATTGCCAGAGCCACTAAGCA